>Ga0307373_10010912_pt1 | contig 13277 bp, 8 predicted proteins | sample OX2MG_FD_202534 | JGI IMG/M metagenome (GOLD analysis project Ga0307373, IMG submission 202534) | Soil microbial communities from Risofladan, Vaasa, Finland - OX-2 | ecosystem: Environmental > Terrestrial > Soil > Coastal area > Acid sulfate soil | place: Finland: Risofladan, Vaasa | collected... | reverse complement strand
TGAGAAGGTTTCAGGATCTCGTCGTGGTGGGAGAGGCTGCTGACGGCCTCGCCGCGATCGATCTCGCACGTGAGGCTCGGCCCGACGTCGTTCTGATCGACATCCACGCGTCCGGTGCGGACATCTTACGCGCGATGGTGGATCTTCGACGGGAGGTTCCCGAGGCCAACGTGGTGGTCCTCACGGTGGACGATGAGGATTCTGGTTTCGTTCTGCAGGCGATCCGCGCGGGAGCGCGCGGTTGCATCTCGCAGGACAGCGAGATCGAGGATCTGGTCAAAGCCATTCGCCTGGTCGCGCAGGGTCAGGCAGTCCTGGCTCCGCAATCTCTGACCAGCCTGATCGACTTCATTACGCAGCCGGACAGTGCTGTCGAGGCCCCCCGCGACGTCGACCGCCTCACCGCCCGCGAGCGCGAAGTGCTCGACATCGTCGCTCAAGGCGTCACCAATCGCGAGGTCGCCGAACGGCTCTGCGTGACCGAGAGCACCGTGCGCAGCCACATGCACAGCATTCTCGACAAGCTCCAGCTCTCAAATCGGGTGCAGGCAGCCACCTTCGCCTTGCTGGCGCGCCAGGCCGAGCGAGAGGATGCCGTTCACTTCCAGCCTCAGACGACCCGAATAGAGTGCCGCGTCTGAATTTGATAATTATCTCCAAGCAGGTATTTGGGTGCCCTCGGGGCTCCCAAATACCTGCTTGGAGATAATGTCTTAGGCGCTTCTCCTCATCTGCCCCTGTCCCTGACCAACGCGCTTCGCCACGTCGACGAGCTCGTCGTGGATGGACTCGATCTGCTTGCCGGTCGATCCGTCGTAGGCGAAGAGCAGCGTCGCGAAGGCGTCGGCGTGATGGGCCTCTTCTTCGATCACGTGCTCAAAAATCTTGCGGGTCACGTTGTCGTCGAAGCCGCAAGTTCGAATGATCTCGTCGTAGAAATCGATCGTCGATCGCTCGCCGACCAGATCTGCTTCCATCATGCTGCGCAGGTCGTGGCCATATTCGGTCGGGGTCGGCGTGAGACGCGCGATGTCCTCCGGCTTGTCGCACGGCACGCCGCCGAGCTGCTGGACTCTTTCCCCGAACAAGCGCGCGTGTTCATACTCGTCTTCCGCGTGCTCCTTGAAGACCCCTTTGACCTCGGCGCTGTGAATGTCCGAGGCCATGAAGTAGTGATGCCAGTACTGAAGGAAGGCCGCCCACTCGCTGGCCAGCGCGCGGTTGAGCAGCGCAACGATCTCGCGAGGGTCCGCCTTGTAACCCGCGGTCAACGCGCCGTCCGCGAGGTTCTGCTCGGCTTCGTGGAGTTGCTTTTGCAAGCGGTTCTGCCAGATCAGCTCACTCTGCTGCCGCCCGCTCGCCGACGATCCGCCGCTGCTCTGCCAGGATCGGCTGCTCCCCTGCATCGACGAGCTGCCGCCCTGGCCTTGTTCCACGCCCCGCCCTTGACGGTTCTGCGACGGGGATCCCTGCTCCGGCGACTCCGCGCCTTGCCATTGCTGCGACATGCTATCTCCTCACGACTCTAGTTACTGCCGGCCCGATTGGAAGCCGACGCTCGCTCGGGCGCAAGATTGATGCCGGGATCTCCCAACGGCATTAGAACCCCGGAACTCCCGCCGCCTGGGCCGGCGACAACCCGCGCCACGACACGGGATCCACGCACAGGGAGCATCTCGGAGCGCTTGACGCTGCTGTCTGCGAATTCCTACCATGCCCGGCACGATCCTGGATGCTCGACGGCTGGGTGAACGCAGTGGCTTCGAACGATCGGCTCGTGGCCGGAGCGGATACTGATGCGAGCGGATCGCGCGGCACGCTGTTGTCTCGCGTTCTCACCGCCATTCCGCCGCGCGCGATCGCACACGCGGTCGTGGTCGCTCTCTGTGTGACCGTCGCCTACGCTGGCCGGACGACACCGCTCGGCGTTGGTGCCGCCCGGTGGTCTGCCAGTCGGATGCTCCTCGGGCCGTCTGCCTTCGCCCGCTCGGCAACAGGCGGAACGGACGCGTTGATTCCGTCGGCCGTCGACCCAACCGGGACGGCCGACACCGCGCCAGCCCAACTCGGTCAGTTGGCTGGCGCCTCCACGCTGACCCCGGCGGTCTGGTCGGACGCCGCGGACGACCAGCTTCCGGAGACCGGGCGCCCGGCGATGTCCACGCCTTCACTCTCGCCCGACGGGGCAATCGACGCGTCGGTTTGGGCCCCGTCAGATCTGGCCGCGGGAACGGCGTCGAACGGTGCTGACGCGCCGTCGACGCCCGTGGGCGACAGCACCGTCGGTGCGATTCCGGTTGCGTTCAAGTCCCACGCTGACACGTCCAAGGTCCTAGCCCCGAAAGCCTACTACGTCGTGGACGGCGACACGCTGACCTCGATCGCGCAACAATTTGGCGTCTCGACCACGAGCATCGCCGCCGCGAACGGGCTGCAGCCGAACGAGGACCTCCTCGCCATTCACCAGAAGCTGATGATTCCGCCGCTGCCGGGCATGCTCCACGTGGTGCAGGAGGGCGACACGCTCTCCGCCCTCGCGCGCCGCTACTCCGCGGATTTCGACCAGATCGCCCTCGCCAACGGACTGAAAGACCCGTTCACCTTGACCGTCGGGCAAACTCTGGTCATTCCGGGCGGCAGGCCGCCCGCGACGGCACCAGCCGCGGCGCCGCCGACACCTCCCAGGACGACTTACACCGTGCAGCAAGGCGACAGCGTCATCAGCATTGCCACCGCTTTTGGCGTGGCCCGGTCGGCGCTTGTCGCCGCGAACAATCTGACCGATCCAGACGTGCTCCACCCGGGCCAGCAGATCACCATTCCCCGCGGCAGCGGCCCGCCGGCCGCGCAACCGGTTGTAGCCCCGACCCCGACCCCGACCACTGCGCCCTCGCCGGCGAAGCCGCGCACAACCTACACGGTGCGACCGGGGGATAGCCTGTTTCGGATCGCCACGACGTTCGGAGTCGGTCCAGATCTCCTCGTCAGCACCAATAATCTCGCGAATCCCAATGCGCTGCGAGCAGGCCAGCAGTTGACCATCCCGGGCGTCACTCAACCGGTCACACGGCCCGCTTCCACGCCAGCGCCGACTCAAGCCCTAGCGCCGGTCGGCCCAACGTCGGTGCCGACCGATGCAGCACCACCGAGTCCCACCGCCGCGCCACCGGCGCCAGCGGTCGTCGCTCACGCGACCCCGCGGCCGGCCATCACCGGCTGGCAAGTCGTCGCCCTGGCCTCGAAGTACCTGGGGACGCCGTACATCTGGGGCGGCACCGCGCCCAGCGGCTTCGACTGCTCTGGCTTCGTCTGGTACATTTATCGCCTCCTCGGAGACCCGATTCCGCGCGACATGTGGGGCCAGCTTCAGAGCGGCACGCGCGTGTCTCGAAATGACCTGGAGCCGGGCGACGTCGTCTTCTTCGTCGATACCTATCAGCCAGGGCTCTCCCACGACGGTATCTACATCGGCGGTGGTCGATTCGTGAGCGCCGTCGACTACGGCATCGGCGTCGCGGTGACCAGTCTGTCCAAGCCGTATTGGTCCAGCCGGTACTACGGAGCAACGCGCCCCTGGTGAAGGCCCTCCAGCGCGATCCTCGGCACGCCATCGCACCCACGAGAGAATTGATGTATCATAATCTCTGGGCTTGGCAGGCTGAGTCGACCGAAGGAGTGAGCGACCGTGTTTGATTTCTTTCACCGAGGCCGCGCCGGCGAGCGCACCATCGATCCCACGCGCGTGCCGCCGGGCCAGGTCGTGACCCAGAAGTGGCCGGTCCTCCACTACGGTGGCGTTCCGCGCGTCGACCTGGCCAGGTGGGAATTCCGCGTCTTCGGTCTGGTCGAGCAGCCGGTCCGCCTGACCTGGGATGAGTTTCGACAGCTCCCACGCACCTCGGTCCACTGCGACATCCACTGCGTCACCCGTTGGAGTCGCCTCGATAACACCTTTGAGGGCGTCGCGTTCAAGGACCTCTACGATCTGGTGCGGCGAAAGCCCGAGGCCAGCCACGTCATGATCCATGCCGAAAAAGGCTTCACGACCAACCTCCCGCTCGACGATCTGCTGCAGCCCAACGTGCTCCTCGCCGACACCCATGACGGGCAGCCGCTACCGCCGGAACACGGCTGGCCCCTGCGCCTGGTCGTGCCCCACCTGTACTTCTGGAAGAGCGCGAAATGGGTGCGCGGGTTCGAATTTCTCGCCGCCGACCGACCGGGCTTCTGGGAGCAGTACGGGTACCACATGCGCGGCGACCCCTGGCAGGAAGAACGGTATTCGTGATCGCGCGATGATGAGTCCGGAGGGTGTTCCCGTCGCCACGACCGCGGCTCCTCGGCAATTCGGTCCACTCGTCGCCGTGGAAGACGACAACTTTCTGGTCGATGGGCAGCACTATCCACGTCGTCGGTACTCCACGCACGCGGCGCTGATGCCGGTCCGGCGCTCCCCGGATCCGCCATCCTGGGACGGTCAATTGCTTCACCTTCCGGATCCGGCCGAGCTCCAACGTGGCGTACCCGATGCCGCTGAGGTGTTCTCCTACCTCACGCCGTCCATGGTGCGCGTCCTCCGGCGGATCGCCGACGTGGACACCGCGGTGTCGCACCGCGGCTTCATCCTCCTGGTCGGACCAACCGGCTGCGGCAAGACGACGATGGCGAAGACGTACTGTCATCTCGCGAACCAGCCATGCACCGAGTTGTCCTTCAGCGGCGATACCGCCCTGAGCGACTTCTACACCTCGGTCGAGCTGATCCAAGATGGTCGGCTCGAGCAGAGCACGCTCACAGTGCCGGGCCCCGCGGTCGAGGCGATGCTCCGTGGTCAAAAGTTACTCCTGAACGAAATCAACATGCTTCCGCCAGACCTGCTGAACGTCTTTTCGCAGGCGATGGACACCGGCCGGCTGGTCTTGTCGGGCACCGAGCGGGGGAACGTCGAGATCGAGGTCCACGGCGAGTTCGGTTTGATCGGGACCGCGAATCCGAACTACGTCGGCACCCTAGACATGGGACGGGCGATCGAGCGGCGCTTCGGTCGGGGCCTGGGCTTCATCGAGATGGATTTCCTGCCGCCTGATGAGGAATCGGTTGCCATCGAGTACGAGTTCGCCGCCGAGCGCCTGTTCGCGCAACTGGGAATCCGCGTCGAGACGGGAATCTGCCGACGGATGGCCGACCTGGCCGCCGATCTCAGGAAAGACCCGCAGATTGGCAACGTGATGCAGTCGCGGCTCTCGACCCGAACGCTCGTTCACTGGCTGGGCCTGGCGCAGATCACGGGTCGCCCGCTGGTCGACGTGCTGAACCGCGCGCTGCTCAGCACCGTGCCGCCCGATGCGCGGGAGCGTGCTGTTGCGCAGGCTCGCGATGCGCTGGGCGACGCGCGCCTCGCCGAAGGAGCGAGCGCGAAGCTAGGTCCATTCAGGGTTGCCTGGCCCGCGGTCCGCTCCGGCGATGCCGTCCCCGTCGACACCGCGAAACCTCCCAGGCGCTTCCTGGATGCCGCCTCGGCCTCCTCACACCGGTCGGCGATTCATCGGGTCCGCTTCGTCCGCGCGCTCCCCGACGGTGGAAAGATCCTGGTCGCCGAGCCGCTGTACGCTGACGGGGTCGATGGCGTCTCGCGCTTCGGCCTTGGCGTGCGAATCCGAGCCTATGACGCGACCGGACGCCAGATTGTCGATCCGGATCGGTTGGAAGACATGACCCGTCTCCTGCGCGACCAGGACGGGCTGAACGTGCCCGGACCGCTGGGTCGCCAGGTACGCCCGCGCGAGCTGCTCCCCTGCCTGACCTCCCACGTCGTCGAGGCGCTCGAGCTGGTCGAGGCGGCGCTGCTGCTCGGCCGACCCGTTTTCGTGGCGGGACCGACCGGCGCCGGCAAATCGAGCCTGGCTCGCACGCTCGCCTTTCTCCGACGGCGCCCGGTCGTCGAGATCGGTTTCACCGGCGAGACCGCCAAAACCGATCTCAGCGCCGTGCGTCGCCTGATCGGCGGCGCCACGCGGTGGCAGACACAGGCTTTCCTCGAGGCGCTCGCCGCGGGCGACCTGGTCATCGCCAATGAATACAACCTGGCCTATCCCGACGTCCACTCCCTCCTGAACGGGCTCTTCGACAAGGGCGCCCGGCTGGCCTTGCCCGATGGGCGCGTCTACCGCCTGCACCCGGCAGCCCGCGTCGTCGCGACCGGCTACCTAGACGGGCCTGGCGTCAAGCCACTCAACGAAGGCGTCGAGAACCGCTTCGGCGCGATCGTCGGGTTGAGCTACCCACCGATCGCCGACGAAGTTGCCGTTCTGCGCTTCGTCGCACCGTCCGCGCACCTCGGGACCATCGACCGCTGCGTTCGCCTGGTCGATTACTGTCGGAGGTTGGTCGCCGGCAAGACCGATCCGGCGACGCTCGCCGGTCTCTCCCGGGCTTCCCAGGAAGCCCTGCGCCAGGCCGCGCGGCGCGCCGCGCTGAGCACCGCCGAGCTCGTCGCGATCGCGCGCGCTGGCGGCGGTCCAGACTTCGCCGAACGCCTCCGCCTGGGCATCCTGGATGGTGCCCCCGAGAACGTCCGTCGCACGCTCGAGCCGGTGCTCCTCCAATACGGGCTCGCCGGCGAGTGACGAGTGATGAAACCCCATGAGCATTGACCGCCGCTCCGATCAACCGCCCGGCTCGACACTCAGCCCTGAGTCCTCATCCCTGGATGCACCGTACTCACTACTCGCGCCGTACGAGCCGTCTGAACTGGAGACGGTCGCGCGTTTACTCCTGCAGGACCGACCGGTCCGCGTCGTGGCTGGCGCATGGTGGAGCTACTACCCGGAACGCGGCGAGGTCTCCTATCCGGCGACCTTGCTGACGGAATGGCCAGCGCGACGATCGCTCGGCGCGTTATGTCACGAGATCGCCGAAGTCCTCTTTAGCGGAAGCGCGGCCGTTCCGATCTTCGAGCAATTCATCGGCTGGGCGATCGCGCGTGGCTGCGAGCTCCGCACTGCCGAGCTGCTGCTCAACGCGATCAACGACTTGCGCGTGAACCGCCTGTACCTGGAGCAGTTTCCCGGTAGCCGTCCCTACTTTCTCGAGCTCTACCGCGAGGCCACCTTGATCCAGAAGAATGACTTCGACCAGCGCCAGATTGAAAGGCAAGTCCTGCCCCACCACGTCTTCATCGACGCCGTCACCGACCGCTGGTCGGCCGCGCTGGCTCACGATGCACCGCGTACTGTTTCCGATGACCGGGTCCGGCGAGCGGTCTCGCGCTGCTGGCCGTCGATCGCCCGGGCCGTTGCGTGCCAGGAGCTCGCCGCGCTGGCCGAGATCGTCCAGTCCGAGGTTTTCCCAGCCTACCTCGAGCTCGTCTCCGCGAGCCGCGAGGCCGTGCGACGGGCGACCGCGGCCGAGACGGAGCCCGAAGAATCGACGCGGCCGGAGACCCCGTCCGAAAGCGAAGGCGAAGACGATCTCATCGCCGACGATCTGACCTCGCTCGTGCGTGGCAGCCCGATCGACGACGAGCCGCCGGTGTCCTGGGTCATCTTGCCCGATGCCGATGCGAGCCAGTCCGAAGCCGACGACCAGGAAGAGAAATCTTCAGCTCCGCCACCCGTCGTACCCGTCGACGGCACGCCTCTGCCCAAACCGGAGAAATCCCGCTGGACTGGCGGTATCATCCAGAAGTTCCGCCGACTGGGTCATCGCGGTCGGAGCACACCGGCGTACGAAGACTTCAACTACGTCGAAGCGGTGCGCCGCCTCGGTCCGCAGATCGACGCGCTGCTCAACGGGACCGACGGGCGCGAAGGGCTGATCGCCATTCTCAACCGGCGGCGCTTCGGCACGTTCGATCCGTGGCGGCGACCCCGGCGCTGGCGAAAGGGCGACAGCGGCGAAGTCGATCCCGATCACGCGGAGAATCTCGTGATCTCCCCCGCGACCGCCTTTCTCAAGGGACGGCGGCAGCCGCGCGACGACAGCCAGAAGGACTTCGCGCACGTGATCTTGCTGGATGTGAGCGGCAGCGTGGTGCAGCGGGGCTACCGCAGCCGAAAGTTCGATCAACTGATCGACACGATGGTCGTCTTCTGCGAGATTCACGAACGGCTGAAGATACCGTACGAGCTCATCGCCTTCAGCGACCGCTTCAACGTCCTGCGCAGCTTCGACGAATGCCGCTTCGAGAACCTGCAGATCGATCCGACCTCGGCCTACGTCCCGAAGGACCTCAGCTACCTGGTACAGGAGATGTACCAGGCCGAGCACGCCGAAACCCAGGAGACGCCGTGCCTGGATCGTGCCATCGTCGACCTTGGAGAGCCGCGCGGGATGAAAACCATCTTCATGGTCACGGACGGGATCAGCAGTGACCGCCTGGCCTTGACTGAGCGCCTCCTTGAGATCGAGCGCCACAATCAGGTCGTCCCGCGCAACGAGAGGCTGATGCTGCTTGCTTTCGGCGTCGGGCTCGCCGAGGATGAGTTCAAGGCATCGTATCAGCCGGAGATCGACGGTCAACCGATCCCGTGCTCGACCGGTCAGCTCGTCCGCACCGTCGAATCGCTGCCGATGATCGTCTGCGATAGCGTCGATCGGCGGATCCGCACTGCGTAAAGCAGGATCAGGGGGTGTTTGGGGATAGCTGATGGAAAATTGGCCCGCCGGGCCAATTTTCCATCAGCTATCCCCGAACACCCCCTGATCCTGCTTTACGCAGACACAGTGAAATGCGCGAGAATGGCTGGGTGAAAACTGTCCCGGTGGGGCCCGTTTTCATCCAGCCATTTTCGCGTACCTCTACCCGCCGCCGAAGGGCGTGGGCTGCGGCGTGGGAGTCACGATCAGCGTCTGGAGGATCGGCTGGACGCGGTCGCGCATGGCGTGGAGCGCGTTTTCGGGATGCACCGACCCGTCGAGGGCTCCGGCGAGATCCTGATACGTCGGGCTCGCCGTCGGCGGCCAGACCGGGACCGGATGACCCACCTCGACGCTCTGAACGTACGCCTGGTTTCCGTCCTCCGGGTAGAGGGCCGCGAAGTCCTTCGACCGCGCCAGCGACTCCCGCGACGGGACGTAGGCGCGGCCCGCCTGATCGGGCAGGTGGCGCGTGAGGTAGTCGATCAGCAGCCAGGCGTCGTCTGGATTGCGGGATGTCGCGGGGATACCATACGCGGAGAGGTAGTAGACCGTCGTCTGGACTTCCGCCTTCGGCATCATCGTCACGCCCCACTTGAACTTCCAGCCAGGAGGTGGCGTCGGCGAGGCGGTCGTGGTCGGCGTCAGAAAGAATCCCTGCTCTCGCTGCAAATACGGCGGCAAAAGATTGCGCTGATCCATAAAGGTTGCCGTCATGCCCGCTCGGCCCACGAACCACAGGCCCAGGCTACGGTTTCCCTGGTCGGTCGGCATCACCCGCTGTCGGAGACCGAGATCGACGAACGACTGAAGCGCCTCGGCCGTCTTTTGATCGTCCATCCAGCGCGCGTCCGGATCGTCCACCGCGTCTGGGACCTGCACGCCGTACGACTCGATGAATGGGAGGATCGCCTGAGTCGGATCGGTCACGAACCCGACATCCTGCCCCTGTTTTCGCGCGTTGGCCTCCACCCGTTGGCCGTCTTCGACAAACTCGCTGGTGGACCAATCCAGAGCGGGGGCCGGAATCTTCGCCTGCGCGAAGAGGTCCTTGTTGTAGTACACCACCCACGGCACGATCTCGGAGGGGATGGCGAGCTGCTTCCCCTTATCCTGAAATGACTGCAGGATCGTCGGGAAGAAATCATCTTGCTGAAAGTTGGTTTCTTCCTCGATGTAAGGACGCAGGTCGACTAAGTCCGCGCGGTGGCTCATCAACCCGAAGTCCTCATTGGTGAGCGCGACCACGTCCGGCGAGAGGTCGGAGTTTGCCAGCGCCTCGATCGCGGTCGAGACGTCGCCGTTGCGAATTTTCCCGAACTGGTCGAAGACTTTCACCGTGATGTTCGGGTTGTCGTGCATAAAGGGAATGATGCGCTGCTGGATCGATGCGCCGATCGACGGAGTATCCACCCAGATCACGAGCTGCACCGGCGGCGCGGTTGCCGCGGGGGCGACGCCACAGGCGACGACCACCGCGACGAGGGCCAGACTGATCAGCGCGGCCCGCAGGCGGGGCGACCGAGCGAGAGGGCGAAGGAGCGCGGTGCGCACGCTTGGAACGCGACCGCCGCGCACAGGCACGACCGACGCAGCCGGCGGACCGACTCCGTCCGCGGGCCGCGACAGGTTTCGCCTGGTGTCGTGGACGTCGTCGTCCACACCAACTCCGGATCTCCGCGTGGCCGCGTCTCCGCCTCGCCCGGTCTCAGTGCCGCTCGCTCTCGCCTTCGCCCATTCGCCGCGTCGCCGTATCGCCGCGTCTCTGCGTCTCCACGTCACAACCCCGTCTAGCTCCTGAGTTCTGGCTCCTGGGACCCACGTCGGGTTGTGCCATTGCCGGCTGGGACCAGATCGGACGCGGTGCGCGACGACGTCAACAAAGCGTATTCCAGACTGTCGGCCAGGGCAAGCCAGCTCGCCTCGATGATGTTTGCAGAGCTGCCGACCGTGCCCCAGCGGTCCCTACCGTTGCCGGTCTCGATCGATACTCGAACGACTGCTCCGGTACCGTCGTTTCCATCAAGCACACGAACTTTATAATCTACTAGCTGAACATTTGCAAGTTTTGGGTAGAACTGGAGCAGCGCCTTCCGAATGGCGGCGTCGAGCGCGTTCACCGGGCCGTTCCCCTCCGCAGCCGTATGGAAAATGGCGTCGCCGACCTTGATCTTCACGGTTGCTTCCGAGAGAATCTCGGTGCCCCGTCGCCTTTCGACCAGGACCAGAAAATCTACCAGCTCGAACGGCGGCCGGTAGTCCGGCTGTAACCGGCGGATCAACAGCTCGAAGCTCGCTTCCGCCGCCTCGAACTGGAACCCTTCGCTCTCCAACTGCTTCAGCGTGTCGAGGACCTGGCGGACGTCCGTCGCCTGACTCGACAGGTCCAGCCCGTACTGCTGGGCTTTCGCCAGCACGTTGCTGCGCCCGCTCAGCTCGCTCACGAGGATCCGCTGGCGGTTGCCCACCACCTCCGGCGCGATGTGCTCGTAGCAGCGGCTGTTCTTCAGGACCGCATTGACGTGCAGGCCGGCTTTGTGCGCGAAGGAGCTGGCGCCGACGAACGGCAAGTGCGTATCGTGTGTCAGGTTCGCCACTTCCGCGACGTAGTGCGAGAGGTCCGTCAGCCGACGGAGCTGGTCCTCGTCGACGCAGGAATACCCCAGCTTCAACTGAAGATTCGGGATGATCGAGCACAGGTTGGCGTTGCCGGTCCGCTCGCCGTAGCCGTTGATCGTCCCCTGGACCTGCTCGGCGCCCGCGGCGACCGCGGCAAGCGTGTTCGCGACCGCCAGCTCGCCGTCGTTATGAGTATGAATACCGATGTGGTAGCCAGGCAGCTCCGCGACGACCGCGCGGACGATCGCACTGATCTGGTCGGGCAGGGCACCGCCGTTGGTGTCGCACAGCACCAGCCAGTCGGCGCCGGTCGAACCCGCCGCGCGCAGGGTCGCGAGGGCGTACGTCGGGTCGTCCTTGTAGCCGTCGAAGAAGTGCTCCGCGTCGTAAATCACCTCGCGGCCGGCCCCCTTCAGGTAGGAGACCGAATCGGCGATCATGCGGAGGTTTTCGTCCGTGGTCGTCCCCAGGACTTTATCGACGTGGAGTCGCCAGCTTTTGGCGACGATGCAGACGCACGGCGTCTGCACGTCGGTGAGCGCCTTCAAGTTGGCATCGGGAGCGGGCGCGTTGGGGCGGCGCGTGCTGCCGAACGCCACCAGTTTCGCGTGTTTGAGCGCCAGCTCTCCGATCCGCGCGAAGAACTCGACGTCCTTCGGGTTCGAGCCGGGGTAACCGCCTTCGATGTAGTGAATTCCGGCATCGTCCAGCCGGGAGGCGATCTTCAGCTTGTCTTCCACCGACAGCGAAATCCCCTCCCATTGCGCACCGTCTCGAAGCGTCGTGTCAAACAGCAGAATCTGGCGCGTCATAGTGCTGAACTCCATGCTTACTCTTCTGGCAAGGGAGAGATGATCGGACGTGCCCGCTGGGAAGTTGGCCCGGCGGGCACGTCCGATCATCTCTCCCTTGACACTAATTCCGGCTGATCCGCGCCGCGACCAGGTCGCCCATCTCGCGGGTCCCGACGAGTGTCGTCCCGGCCGATTGGATGTCGTAGGTGCGATAACCATCGTCGAGCACCCGCTGCACCGCGCGCTCGACGGCGGCTGCCTCGGCGCTCAAGTCAAGGCTGTAGCGCAGCAGCATGGCCGCGCTCAGAATGGTGGCAATTGGGTTGGCCACGTTCTTCCCCGCGTGCCGCGGAGCCGAGCCGTGGATCGGCTCGTACATGCCCATGCGACCGGCGCCCAGGCTCGCCGACGGGAGCATGCCCATCGACCCGGCCAGCATCGAGGCTTCGTCGGTGAGAATGTCGCCAAAGGTATTCTCCGTGACCAGAACGTCGAACTCTCCCGGTCGCTTCACCAACTGCATCGCGCAGTTGTCGACGAGCACGTGCTCGAAGGCGATGTCGGGGTTGCGCGCGGCGACCTCGGTCGCCACCTCGCGCCAGAGCCGTGAGGTCGAGAGGACGTTCTGCTTGTCTACCGACGCGACCTTCTTGCGGCGACCCCGCGCCAGATCGCAGGCGACCTGCACCACGCGCTCGACCTCCTGCTCGGAATAGGCCAGCGTGTCGACGGCCTCGCGTCCGTACGGCCCGTCAAAGCGCTTGCTCGGCTGACCGAAGTACAGGCCGCCGGTCAGCTCGCGCACGACGATCAGGTCCACCCCGCGCACGATCTCGGACTTCAGCGTCGAAGCATCGACCAGGCAGTCGTAGAGCTTGACCGGACGGAGGTTCGCGTAGAGGCCCAGCCCCTTGCGCAGGCCGAGCAGTCCTTGCTCGGGCCGCACCGCCGCGCGCGGGTCGTCCCACTTGGGACCGCCGACCGCGCCCAAAAGCACCGCGTCGCTCGTCTGACACAGCTCCAGCGCCGCATCCGGCAGCGCGGTGCCGGTCGCGTCGATCGCCGCGCCACCCACCAGGCCAGACGGAAACGAAAACCGGTGGCCAAACGTCTCCGCCACGGCCTCCAGCACTTTGACTGCCTCGGCCGACACGTCCACGCCGATGCCGTCACCCGGCAATAATGCAACAGTTGCTTCCAAAAAGATAACTCCTCGACGAAGTGGTG
>Ga0307373_10010911_pt1 | contig 13277 bp, 9 predicted proteins | sample OX2MG_FD_202534 | JGI IMG/M metagenome (GOLD analysis project Ga0307373, IMG submission 202534) | Soil microbial communities from Risofladan, Vaasa, Finland - OX-2 | ecosystem: Environmental > Terrestrial > Soil > Coastal area > Acid sulfate soil | place: Finland: Risofladan, Vaasa | collected... | reverse complement strand
TGGTCTCGGTGCACTCTTTTTTCATCTCCAAGGACGCGAGGAGCAATTGCTTCGCGCATTCAATGTTCCCGAAAAAATGATCGCCATCGGTGCGATCGCGATCGGTGTTCCCGAAAGCGCCTCGCCTGCCAAACGCTCGCTCGCGAAACGGCGCAGCACAAAAGAGAGGGTGCATCACGAGCGCTGGTAGCTTCTCCCGGGCGACCAACGAAAGGAGTTCGATGTGGCAAAAACAGCAGCGTATGGCGCTTGGACCTCTCCGATCAGCGGCGAATTGCTCGTTGAGGACGTCGTCTCACTGAGCTCGATCGTCACTGACGCGAACGACATCTACTGGATCGAACGTCGCCCGAGCGAGGCGGGACGCCAGGTCATCGTCGTCATGCACCAAGACGGAGCGACCGAGGATCTGCTGCCTTCCCCCTATAGCGCGCGCACATTGGTCCATGAATATGGCGGGCTGTGTTACTGCGTCGACAACGACCGCGTATTCTTCTCCAATTTTTCCGATCAGCGCATCTACGTACGTGACAGGTCAGGGTCGATCGATCCGTTGGCGGCGACAAAATCAACCGATCAATCGACGCGCTATGCCGACTTTGTCGTCACAGACGACAGCAGATGGCTGATCGCTGTGCGCGAGCGGCATGCGGTCAATGACATCGAGGGTGCGCTCGGTGTCGTCAATGACCTCGTCAAGATCCCCATTGATGGCGACGGACCTATCGAGGTGCTCGCATCTGGCAATGACTTCTATGCATCTCCGCGACTCTCTCCGAATGGAAGGCGTCTCGTCTATCTCACCTGGAATCACCCGCACATGCCCTGGGACGAAACCGAGCTCTACAGCGTTGATCTCGATGAGGACAACCAACCAGCGCCAGCCCAACTCGTCAGCGGAGGGAGGGAGGAGTCGATCGGTCAACCGAGATTCGGGCGCGACGGAAGGCTCTTCTATATCTCAGACCGCTCAGGATTCTGGAACCTCTACGACGAGACCGGGGCTGCAATCTTTCCAATCGAGGCCGAGTGTGCCGAGCCCGACTGGCAGTTTGGCCAGTCGAGTTACGCGATTATTGATGGCAACACTTTCGTGGTCGCGTATGCGCGCGCGGCAAGTATGAAGATCGCGGTCATCAATGACAACGGCCTGCGAGATCTCGACCATCCGCTCTCGTATTTCGCCTCGATCCACATTGACGCGCGCGGTCGGATCATTGCGCTCGGTGGCTCTGCCAAGGATCCAACGGCAGTCATCGCAATCGACACTTTGACCGGCGAGACGCTGGTGCTCAGGATGAGCCGCAAGATGAACATCGATCCCGGATACATCTCGACGCCACGGCACATGACCTATCTGACGACCGGCGACCTCGAGGCACACGCGCTCTATTACCCGCCGAAGAACCGCGACTATCAGGGATCTCCTGGCGAACGTCCACCGCTGATCGTCCAGAGCCACGGGGGACCGACCGCGGGTACGCGTCAGCTTTTTGATCCAGAGATCCAGTACTGGACAAGTCGCGGGTTTGCCGTCGTCGACGTCGACTATGGCGGAAGCAGCGGATACGGGCGCGCCTATCGAGAGCGCCTTGCCGGGAACTGGGGCGTCGTTGATGTCGATGACTGCACCAATGCTGCGATTGCGCTTGTAGAGCGCGGACGCGTCGATCGTCGATGCCTGATCATTCATGGCGGGAGTGCCGGGGGCTACACAACATTGGCGTGCATGACCTTTCGCAACGTCTTCGCGGTCGGCGCGAGTTACTACGGAATCTCTGATCTTTCAGCACTTGCAAAAGAGACACACAAGTTCGAATCGCGTTACCTCGACAAACTGATCGGTCGTTACCCTGAGGACGAGTCGATCTATCAAGATCGCTCTCCGCTGTTTCACGCCCGACAGCTGAAATGCCCGGTGATCTTCTTCCAGGGACTTGAAGATCAGGTCGTGCCGCCTGCCCAGGCAGAGGTGATGGTCGCGGCGCTTCACACCCATGGAGTTCCCGCTGCCTATATCGCCTTCGAGGGAGAACAGCACGGCTTTCGAAAGACAGACTCAATCATTCGCTCGATCGAGGCGGAGCTGTACTTTTATGGTCAGGTTCTTGATATCGCGATCGCCGATGACATCGAACCGGTCAAGATCTTCGACGCGTCGTTGCTGATTCACTGACGATTGGTCTGATCGGCGATACCGATAGCTCCAAAAGTATCAACTTCCATACCTCAAGATCTCGCATTGAGTAGCGTCGGGTCATGCGCTTTCGCGGGTTTTTTCTCGTGCTGTTCTTTGCACTCTGTGTGGTGATCACCATCATCGTATTTCCAGGCCACACCGGTCACCCTGCAACGACAACGACGACCATCAAGGCTCCAAGCACAACCCAACGCGCCACTCCCCCGAGCACAACAACGACGACGGTCGCGCCGGGCAATCTTCCACAGACGAAGGCGTTTCCGAGTGCAACCGATCCGGTTTTTCTTGCGCACATGCGCGAACTCGTCTCCGCAGTCGCGAGTGATCAGCCAAAGCTTGCGCTGAGTGCCTTCTTCCCACTACCCGCCTACATCCAGGTCAAAGCAATCGCCGATCCAGTCAATGACTGGAATGTTCGTCTGGTTGCTGATTACGGAATTGACATCGGCCTTGCGCATAAACAACTTGGTCCTGCCGCAAGCTCCGCGAGGTTCGAATCCGTTTCGATCGGAGCCGGACCGACATGGGTCAAGCCGGGGGTTGAGCTCAACAAGGGTTCGTACTGGCGCGTCTTTGGCACCGTCGTCTACTGCAAGGTCGGATCTGTGACGCGTTCCTTCGTGATCACCTCGATGATCTCGTGGCGAGGCGAGTGGTATGTCGTCCACCTCGGAGTGATTCGCTGACGATTTCACGGTCGAGATCAACCGTGCGGATCAACGATGCACGTGAGCTGTGCAATCTGGCCTCGCGAACGGTCAAGACTTGGCACTCCAAAGTCTTCCGCGACCCGGTAGGTCAATAGGTAGCCACCTGATTGACGATGCACCAACGACATACCCGTCGTCATGTCATCAACGGAGGAACCATGGCCAGCACGCTCGAGGGAATCAATTTTGGTGCACATCTCGAGCTCGAACCGTTCCCTGATCCTGTGATTGACACACTCGGATACGATCCAAGATCTGCCTACGTCGAACGGTTCTGGCTCCCCGTTCTCGGGCCCTCGACGACACTTCTGCTGCGCCTTCTCATCGACAAGCTCGAAAGTTCGCCAAAGGGACTGTGCATCGACATCGCGGAGTCTGCCCGTGCGCTTGGCCTCGGCGAGCGACAGGGTCGCCACGGACCATTTCTCCGCTCGATCGCGCGGGCGATTGATTTTGACATGGTGCGCTACCTGAGACCTGGTGTGATCGGCGTGCGCCGTAGCCTTCCAGCGCTCTCGCATCGCCACCTCGCAAGACTTCCAGAGTCGCTCCAGCGCGAACACGCAAATGCAGTCCAGCTCACCGGGTCAACAACCGATCTCATGGTGCGACGCGGACAACAGCTCGCGCTCAGCCTGCTCGCGCTTGGAGAGAGCACTCAAGACGCGCAACGCCAGCTGACGAGATGGAGCTTTGATGAGACACTCGCCCATGAATGCACCATGTGGGCAGCTCGTGAACTTGAAAGAGAACACTCCAGCACCAGCGAAAGGACAGCCCACCCCTCACAGCACGGGCCACTTCGGACCTCGGTGGGTTCCTAGTCTCTCATCGCATCTTTGATCGAGAGCATTGGCTCAGAACTCGCAATCTCTTTACCTCCTGGTGACATCGCCCGGATCGTCACTGCTCAGATATGGTGGAGGCGTCGGGGCCTGGCCACCAGAGTCGGTCTGGCATGACGAAAGGCGCAAGTAATCTGATGCAGAGCCATTTCATCAGGACGCATCGTTCGTCTGAGCGCCTCGCACGAGCCGAACAGCTCGCCTGGGCGATCGCTGAGGTCGCGCACGACCCGGTCGAGGTCGATGACCCTGTCACCGAGATGATCCTCAACCGGATCATCGACAATGCCGGAGTCGCGGTTGCGTCTTTAATGCACGATTCAGTCGCACATGCGCGCGCGCAGGCGCTGAGCCACCCTTACACACCGGGTTCAACGGTCTTTGGGTGCAACAGGAACACGCGTGTCTCGCCCGAATGGGCCGGCTGGGCAAACGGTGTAGCGGTCCGCGAGCTCGACTTTCACGACACCTTCCTTGCCAGAGAGTACGCGCACCCCGGTGACAACATTCCTGCGATCCTCGCAGTCGCGCAACATGTCGGCGCCTCTGGCGACGCGGTGATCCGTGCGATCGCAACGGCCTATGAGATCCAGGTCGATCTGTCTCGTGCGATCAGTCTGCATGAACACAAGATCGATCACGTCGCACATCTCGGACCATCGATTGCTGCAGGGCTCGGAACCCTGCTCGGACTCGAAACAGAGGTGATCTTCCAGGCGATTGGACAGGCGCTGCATCTGACCACATCGACGCGCCAATCACGAAAGGGAGAGATCTCCTCGTGGAAGGCCTATGCGCCAGCCTTCGCAGCAAAGGTTGCGATCGAGGCGATCGACCGGACGATGCGCGGCGAGGGATCCCCCGCTCCGATCTACGAGGGCGAAGACGGTGTCATCGCCCAACTGCTTTCGGGTCCCTCGGCAAACTACGAGGTCATCCTGCCCGGACCCGGAGAGTCAAAGCGGGCGATACTTGACACCTATACAAAGGAATATTCTGCCGAATATCAGGCCCAGGCGCTGATCGACCTCGCCTTTCGACTCCGACAACGGATTCCCGATCTCTCGAAAATCGAATCCATCAAGATCTACACCAGTCATCACACGCACTACGTGATTGGAACCGGTGCGAATGACCCCCAGAAGCTCGATCCCGATGCTTCGCGAGAGACGCTCGATCATTCGGTCATGTACATCTTTGCCGTGGCCCTTGAAGACGGCATGTGGGACGAGGAGCACTCCTATGCATCGAAACGCTCGCATCGACTATCGACCATTGCGCTTTGGCGCAGGATCGAGACTGCCGAAGATCCCGACTGGACAAGGCGCTACCTCACCAACGACCCCAAGGAGAAGGCCTTTGGTGGACATGTCGTGATCACCTTGGATGACAAGAGCGTGATCGAGGACGCAATCGCCGTCGCTGATGCGCACCCGCTCGGACGACGACCGTTCAGGCGCGCCCAGTACGTCGAGAAATTCACAAGACTTGCCTCGCCTCTCGTCGAAAAAGACGAACAGGAGCGGTTCCTCTCGGTCGTCGAACACCTTGCGGTCGCGTCTCCGGCCGAGGTTGTGGAATGCACATTCAGTGTCAATGACTGCGAATCAACAACTCCAAAGGGAGGGCTGTTCTGATGTTGCACACCAAAACCACCGCGAATGAACGTCGCAGGCAATTTCGCTCGGGCCTCGCCTCTGGACAGCTCCTTCGACTGCCCGGTGCATTCAACGCACTCTCGGCGGTCCTGATCGAACAGATGGGGTTCGAGGGTATCTATCTCTCTGGCGCGGTGATGTCGGCCTCACTTGTGCTTCCCGACATCGGACTGACCACGCTTTCAGAGATCACCAGTCGTGGCCAGGAGATCACGCGGGTCACCGCATTGCCTACCCTGATCGATGCAGACACGGGCTTTGGAGAGCCGCTCAATGTCGCTCGCACCATCCAGAGCCTCGAAGACGCGGGACTTTCGGGCTGTCACATCGAGGACCAGATCAACCCGAAACGCTGTGGTCACCTCGAAGGCAAGAGCATCGTCTCGACAAACGAGATGGTCAGACGCATTGCAGCAGCGGCTGACGCACGTCGTGACGCAGACTTTGTCATCTGTGCGCGCTCTGACGCGAGATCAATCGAAGGACTCGACGCAACCATCGAACGCGCGAAAGCCTACGTTGATGCGGGGGCGGACATGCTCTTTCCCGAGGCACTCACAGATGTCCGCGAGTTCGAACAGTTCCGCGCAGCATTTGATCTCCCCGTCATGGCAAACATGACCGAGTTCGGCAAGTCCGAGCTCCTCGATACCAAGACTCTTCACGCAATTGGCATCAATCTCGTCATCTATCCGGTGACGCTTTTGCGCATCGCGATGGGAGCCGCCGAACGTGCGCTTGCAACCATCGCTCGCGAGGGGACACAGGGCTCTCTCATTCGTGAGATGCAGACTCGCGATCGCCTCTATGAACTTCTTGATTATGAGCGCTACACGGAATTTGACCAGTCGATTCTCGAACGAGGAGTCGAATCTGATGAATGATGCAAATCAGGTCCGGCGCGGTCTCGATGGAGTGATCGCTGACACAACGGCGATCTCGATGGTCAATGAGGCAACAAACTCGCTGCTCTATCGCGGTTATCCCGTTCAAGAGCTCGCAAAGCACTGCTCGTTCGAGGAGGTCGCCTACCTCATCTGGCACGGAGAACTTCCCGACGAGGTTGCGCTTCGCGCATTCGAGTCTCGAGAGAGAGAACTTCGCGAGCTGCCAGATCAACTTGATGCAATTCTCACCGATCTTCCAGGGACGTGCCATCCAATGGATGTGCTCCGCACTGCGGTGAGCTGTCTTGGTGCCTTTGACCCAGACGAGGACAACAACGACGTCGCGGTCAATCTCGACAAGTCACTCAATCTGATGGCCAAACTTCCGACGATTGTCGCTGCGGAACAAAGAAGGCGCCACGGGAAGGCTCCGATTGCACCAAGGAGTGATCTCGGATTCGCCGAAAACTTCCTCAACATGTGCTTTGACGAATCTCCGACACCCTCTACGGTACGCGCACTCGAGATCTCACTCATCCTCTATGCAGAGCACAGCTTCAACGCCTCGACCTTTGCTGCCCGGGTGATCATCTCCACCCTCTCAGACATCTATTCATCGATCGTCGGTGCGATCGGAGCTCTCAAGGGTCCGCTTCATGGAGGCGCAAACGAAGCGGTGATGCGCATGTTTGATGAGATCGGTACCGCAGATCGCGTCGATCAATGGCTCGATGAGATGTTTGCAAGTCATCGCGTCGTGATGGGCTTTGGACACCGTGTCTATAAGCACGGAGACTCGCGCGTGCCGACGATGCACGAGGCGCTGATGGAGATTTCAAAGAGCTGCAAAAACGATAACCTCATCTCGCTCTACGACCAGCTCCAGCGTGCAATGTTTGAACGCAGGGCAATTCACCCCAATCTCGACTATCCGAGTGGACCGACATATCACCTGATCGGATTTGACACCGCGATCTTCACACCGATCTTTGTCATAAGCCGGATTACGGGCTGGACAGCACATGTCATGGAACAGCTCGCTGCGAACTCACTGATCCGACCGCTCAGTGCTTATGTCGGACACGAACAGAGAAAGGTCATCCCGATTCTCGATCGCCGGTGATCCGATCAGCCCGGCACGGCTCACAGATCGTCTGCTGCCTGGCACACCTTGGACTCGGTATCCGCGGTGCCCGCATGATTGTGATTTCAAGCCAATTTCTCCACGAAGAGCACCCAGCTCAAGGTGTTGGGCAAGAGATGGAACTCGATCGCCGGTAGCCTAGGACGATATGTCTTCCTATCTTGATCTCATCAAAGAGCGTGTTGTCATCTTTGATGGTGCGCTCGGCACGAACGTCCAGCTGCTCGGCCTCGGTCCAGATGAGTTTGGCGGAGCCCAATTCGAAGGGTGCAACGAGATCCTTGTTGCGACGCGCCCCGATCTCGTCAAAGACCTCCACCGGAGTTTTCTCGAGGTCGGCGTCGATGTCATCGAGACCAATTCGTTTGGCTCGCTCTCAGTGGTGCTCGCCGAATATGGAATCGCGAACCGTGCCTATGAACTCGCGCATCTTTCGGCAGAACTTGCCCGAGAGGTTGCCGACGGCTTCTCAACAAAAGAGCGCAGACGCTATGTTGCTGGATCAATCGGTCCTTCGACGAAGGCTCCTTCACTCGGACAGATTCCCTTCGCTGACCTTCGCGACTCCTATGAGACTCAGGCTCGCGGACTCATCGAGGGAGGAGTTGACCTCCTCGTCATCGAGACCGCCTTTGACCTTCTTGGTGCAAAGGCGGCAATCATCGCAAGTCGTCGCGCAATGTCAGCGGCGGGTCGACAGGTTCCACTCCAGGTACAGGTCACGATCGAACTGACGGGAAGAATGTTGCCGGGTACCGAGATCGCCGCCGCGCTCTGCGCGCTCGACGCGATGCGCCCAGATGTCCTCGGACTGAACTGTGCAACTGGTCCAGAGGAGATGTACGAGCCGCTCCGCTATCTCTCAGAGCACTCGCGAGTCCCCATCGCCACGCAGCCAAACGCCGGTCTCCCCTCGGTTGTCGACGGACAGATGCATTATGACCTGACCCCCGATCAGCTCGCGGATCATCTCTACAACTTTGTCACCGAGCTTGGCATCTCCGTGATTGGAGGGTGCTGTGGAACGACTCCGGCACACCTGGCCAGGGTCATCGAACGCTGCAAGGACCTAAAGCCGAAGCGACGAGAGCCCGATCACGAACCAGGAGCAGCCTCGCTCTATAGCTTCACCCCCTTTGCCCAGGATCTCTCATTCCTCGCAATCGGCGAGCGCACGAACGCGAACGGCTCGCTCAAGTTCCGGAGAGCAATGCTCGACGGTGACTTTGAGACAACGACGGCGATGGCCAAGGATCAGATCAAAGAGGGTTCGCACATGATCGACGTCTGCGTCGACTACACCGGCGCTGATGGCGTGAAAGACATGGGCGAGGTCATCAGTCGACTTGCGACCCAGTCAAGCGTCCCCATCGTGATCGACTCCACCGAGGCACCAGTGGTCCGGACCGCGCTCGAGTGGATCGGCGGTCGCGCCGTGCTCAACTCGGTAAATCTCGAAGACGGAGATGCCGACGGCACCCGTCTTGACCAGTTCCTCTCGCTCGCAAGAGAACATGGCGCTGCCGTAATCTGTACCTGTATCGATGAAGAGGGCCAGGCTCGCACCGCAGAATGGAAACTCCGTTCTGCCAAGGCGATCGCCGATCTCGCAATCAACCGTTATGGACTTGAGGCCTCGGATCTTTTCTTCGATGCCCTTGCGCTGCCACTTTCGACTGGACTTGAAGAGAGCCGCCAAGATGGCATCGAGACGATCGAAGGAATCCGCGCGATCAAGCGCGAACTCCCTGGCGTCTATACCGTGCTTGGACTTTCGAACGTCTCCTTCGGCCTCTCCCCTGCTTCGCGTGTCGCATTGAATTCGGTCTTTCTCCACGAGTGTGTCGAGGCGGGACTTGATGCCGCAATCGTTCACGCGGCGCGCATCGTTCCTCTGAATCGTATCGACCCTGAGGTAAGAGAGATCTGTCTCGATCTCATCTACGACCGTCGGCGCGAGGACTATGACCCTTTGCAGGCACTCATCGCCAAGTTCGAAGGGGTCTCAAGCGCAACCAAAGAACGGGAAGACCGCACCGACTGGACAGTTGAACACCGTCTCTCACAACGCATTATCGACGGTGACCGCAACGGACTCGAAGTTGAACTCGACGAGGCACTGAAGTGTTACTCCGCGCTCGCGATCGTCAACGACGTCTTGTTAGAGGGGATGAAGGTAGTCGGCGAGCTGTTTGCAAGCGGTGAGATGCAACTTCCATTTGTGCTCCAATCAGCGGAGACGATGAAGTCTGCGGTTGCCTATCTCGAGCCACACATGGAACACAACGACGACACTGGTGGCCGCGGACGGATCGTGCTCGCGACGGTAAAGGGTGATGTGCACGACATCGGCAAGAACCTCGTTGACATCATCTTCACGAACAACGGTTATGAGGTGTACAACCTCGGTATCAAGGTCGGAATCAACGAGATGCTTGAAAAGGCCAATGAGGTGAGAGCCGATGTGATCGGCATGAGTGGACTGTTGGTGAAATCAACGCTCATCATGCGCGAGAACCTCGAGGAACTCAATCGCAGAGGTGCACACGAAATTCCCGTGCTGCTCGGTGGAGCAGCTTTGACGAGAAGTTATGTCGAGCGCGACCTAAGAGAGATCTACAAAGGCAAGGTCTTCTACGGCAAGGACGCCTTCGAAGGACTTTCCACGATCCAGCGCCTGATGGAGATCAAAGAGTCCGGCATCGAAGACCCCAGCTTTGGCACCGAGCTGACCGGTCGGGTGCTTCCCAAGCGCAACAGCGAGCGGCTTGCAGAGATCGATCCTGCGACGCTTCCCGACCGTTCGCCAGAGGTCGTCATGGATAACCCCGTATTTGTTCCACCATTTGTCGGAGCGCGAGTCGCAAAGGGAATCCCGCTCGATGACATCGTCGGATATCTCAACGAGACGGCACTGTTTCGCAACCAATGGGGTTATCGCCCAGTCGATGGCGAGAACGACGAGGGGTTCAAGGAACGCGTTCGCGCCGAGCTCCGCCAGCGCCTCGACGAGGCGAAGTCCTCAGACGTCTTGGTGCCTCAGGTGGTGTGGGGCTACTTTCCCGCCAACTCCGTCGGCAATGACCTGATCATTTACTCCGACACCGATCGCTCAGAGGAGCTCACCCGCTTCTCCTTTCCCCGCCAGCGCGTCGAGCCCTATCTCTGCATCGCTGATTTCTTCCGACCACTTTCAAGCGGAGAGATCGATTACGCGGGATTCACCGTCTCTACGATGGGAGAGAAGGCCTCAGAGGCGGCAGCCGCGATGTTCGCCGAAAACCGCTATCGAGACTACGTCGCACTGCATGGGCTGTCCGTTGAGATGACCGAGGCGCTGGCTGAACTCTGGCATCGCAGGATCCGCGAGGAGTGGGGATTTGCCAACGAGGACGGCCCGAACCTGATCGGACTCTTCCGCCAGAAATACCGAGGCGGCAGGTACTCGTTTGGATATCCTGCGTGTCCTGAACTCGAAGACAACGAAAAGGTCGTCGTCCTGCTCGATGCCTCTCGCATCGGCGTGACGGTCAGCGAGGGCTTCCAGCTCTTTCCTGAACAGACAACGCTCGCGATCATCTGTCACCACCCGCGGGCAAAATATTTCGTTGCGTAGCGAGTCCAGCCCGAGTTCTGGCGCCAGATTTGGGGCCAAAGTTCGCCAGAGCTCCCAGAGTTGCCGGTAGCGTCATTGGTTATGGCAATCGATGTGACCGATGCAACATTCGAGACGGAAGTTCTTCTTAGATCTGATACCCAGACCGTCGTGGTCGACCTCTGGGCACCGTGGTGTGGACCGTGCAAAAGTCTCGGACCGATCCTAGAAAAGGTCATCGACGAGACCGAGGACGTGGTGCTCTGCAAGGTCAACGTCGACGACAACCCAAAGATCTCCGAGACCTTCCAGGTGCAGTCGATTCCTGCGGTCTATGCGCTCAAAGCAAGAGCCGTCGTCGATGGGTTCATGGGCTCGATTGGTGAGGACCAGATCCGGGAGTTCGCGAAGCGGCTCTCTAGCGCGCCGAGCGAGGCAGATCTGCTCGTCTCAGCTGGTGACGAGGGGTCACTTCGTAAGGTACTCGAACTCGAACCCGATCACGTTGAAGGCGTGACACTCTTGGCCTCACTTCTGATCGAATCAGAACGCGCAGATGAGGCTCTCGGTCTGCTCGCAAGAGTTCCTGAGACGCAAGTCACCAGACGCCTCGCCGCCAAAGCGCGCCTCGCCGGATCTCAAGATATTGAATCGCTCAGCGACACCGCGGCGATCGATGCCCGTCTCGCCGAACTGCTTGAGATGGCCAAAGATGACGAGATCGCACGTCAGGAGTTTCTCGACCTGCTCGAGGCAATGGATGACGAAGATGAGCGCAAGAGCCGCTTTCGAAAAGCACTGACCTCTCGTCTTTTCTAATGGCACTCTCTCCCGGCGAGGAGCGCTCTCCTTGGATCATCGATCTCGGAGCGCGCCGTTATGACGTATCCACCGAGGCGCTGGTCATGGGTATCGTCAACCGGACGCCCGACTCGTTCTTTGACCAGGGCGCGACCTTCGAACTCGAAAAGTCGCTTCGGCGCGCAGCCCAGCTTGTAGAAGATGGTGCCGACATCATCGACGTCGGTGGCGTACGCGCTGGTCCCGGTCCTGAGGTCTCGCTCCAGGAGGAGATCGATCGCGTGGTTCCCGCCATTGCTGGCATCGCTGAGCGCTTCGATGTCGCGGTATCGGTCGACACGTGGCAGTCAGCGGTCGCTGACGCCGCATTTTCAGCAGGTGCAGTGTGCGGCAATGACATCAGTGGGTTTGCTGATCCGGACTATCTCGATGTCTGCGCAAAACACGGAGCAAGCGTTGTTGCGACCCATATCCGGCTACGTCCAAGAGTCGATGACCCGAATCCGGTCTATCTCGACGACGACGTCGTGCGCGCCTGTGAGACGTTCTTGGAAGATCGGCTCGCACGTGCGCGCGCTGCTGGACTCAGACCAAGCCAGGTGATCTTTGATGCCGGGCTCGATCTTGGAAAGACGACGCCCCAATCTCTTGAACTCCTTCGTGCCTCCAAGAGACTTGTCGCTCTTGGTCAGCCGCTCTTGCTCTCTGCCTCGAACAAAGGATTTCTCGGCGAACTGTTGAACCTCGAGATCGACCAGCGCAGAGATGCAACACTTGGCGCGGTGTCATTCGGGGTCGCGATGGGATGTCGGATACTCCGGGTACATGACGTCAAGGGCACAAAACGAGTCGTCCGCACACTTTCGGCAATACTTCAAGCATGAGCGAGGACACAAGACCAGAGGTTGGCACTCCTCTTCGCGCCTATCTCGTCACCGGTGAGGACCCCGGGCTCGTCAGCCAGGAACTCTCAGCACTCTTGAATGACCTCACCGGCATGAGCGTGTTTGCTGGAGCGATAGTCGAGGAGTACACACAGGCGACCAAGGAGGAGCCCGTTCCGATCGGCTCGATTCTTGATGCCTGTCGAACGCCGCCGTTTCTCACCGACCGCCGTCTGATCGTCGTACGCGATGGGGCAAACCTCGATACCCAGCAGACCAAAGAGGTCATTGCGTATCTCAAAGAACCCCTCGAGACGACGGTGCTCGTCTTTGTCGTAGGAGGAAAATCTGCCTCAGCAACCCTTCGCAAGGCTTTCGGGAGTGCCGGGCGCGTCGTCGAAGCGCAACCGGCCTCCGGTGCCAAGTCGCGTGATCTCTGGTTTGTCGAACATCTTGCCAAGGCTCCGGTGCGACTCGATGGTGCGGCGATAGAGGTCCTCAAGAGCCACCTCGGCGAGGATATCGCCCGACTCGAGGGAATCCTCGGAGCGCT
>Ga0307373_10010910_pt1 | contig 13279 bp, 10 predicted proteins | sample OX2MG_FD_202534 | JGI IMG/M metagenome (GOLD analysis project Ga0307373, IMG submission 202534) | Soil microbial communities from Risofladan, Vaasa, Finland - OX-2 | ecosystem: Environmental > Terrestrial > Soil > Coastal area > Acid sulfate soil | place: Finland: Risofladan, Vaasa | collected... | reverse complement strand
AACCCGGCGTATCTGGCGTGGGCGCTCCGGCTCACGTGCCCCGGCAGCGTTCTCGTGTTCGACAATGTCGTGCGGGGAGGCGCGGTCGTCGCAGACGGCAACGGCGGTGCTGCCGTGGGAGGGACGCGCCGGTTGCTGGAGCTGCTCGCTGCCGAGCCCCGGCTCAGCGCGACCGCCCTGCAGACCGTCGGCGAGAAGGGTCATGACGGCTTCGCCCTCGCCCTGGTTCTTGACGGTCCGAGCGACCCTCGGCGCTGAGTGCGTCCCCGCCCCGCGAGCGCGCGGCGGGGACGGGCGCTCACGCGCCTCCGGCTACCAGGCGTAGTCCTCGGGCGCGGGCAGGTGACCCGGGAAGATCTCGTCGAGGCGAGTCAGGCTCGCCGGGTCCAACTGCACCTCGAGGGCGCGCACCGCCCCGTCCAGCTGGCCCATGGTCCGGGGCCCGATGATCGGCCCGGTCAGGCCGGGTCGGGTCAGCAGCCACGCCAGGGCCACGCTCGCTGGCTCCTCGCCGAGCTCCTCTTCGCAGAACGCCTCGAAGCGCTCGATCCGGTCGCGACCCGCCTCAAGGCCAGCCTTTGCGTGGTCGCGGTGCCGGCGTGAACCCTCGCGCTCCTTGCGGATGACGCCCGAGAGCAGGCCGGCGTGCAGCGGAGAGTAGGCGATGACTCCGACGCCGTACGCCTGAGCGGCGGGCAGCACCTCGAGCTCCAGGTCGCGAAGGAACAGGTTGTAGCGGGACTGCTCGCTCACGAGACCGAGCATCCCGAGCCGCCGGGCCGACTCTTGGGCTTGGACGATGTGCCATCCGGCGAAGTTCGACGAGCCGACATAGGTGATCTTGCCCTGATGCCGGAGGACGTCCATCGCCTCCCAGACCTCGTCCCAGGGCGCCTCACGGTCGACGTGGTGGAGCTGGTAGAGGTCGACGTGATCGGTCTGCAGCCGCCTCAGCGACTCGTCACAGGCGCGGCGGATGTGCAGTGCCGAGATCCGGCCCTCGTTCAGCCAGGTGCCCATGGGGTTGTAGAGCTTGGTCGCGAGGACCGTCTTCTCGCGGCGGCCACCGCCCTGGGCCATCCACCGACCGATGATCTGCTCGGTGACGCCCTCACCGAGGACCCAGCCGTACACGTTCGCCGTGTCGAAGAAGTTGATGCCGTGCTCGTGCGCGCGGTCCATGATCGCGAAGGAGTCCTTCTCGTCGGTCTCTGGTCCGAAGTTCATGGTCCCGAGAACCAGCCGGCTGACCTGCAGCCCGGTCCGGCCAAGGTGCGCGTACTCCATGGAGTCTCCTCTCCGCGAGGCAATCCCCGCCTGGACGGGCGCAGCGGCCCGAGGCCGAGACTAGCAAGATCAGATAGCATTTAAGATCTGATGCCCGACGACCTCGAGCAGGCCCACGTCAGCCCCGTGCGCTTCCGGGCGACACTCGCGGTCCTTTTTCTCGCGGTCTCAGCCTACGGTCTCCTGCAAGGCCTCGTCGTGCCGGTGCTGCCGGTGATCCAGCGGCAGATGCACACGTCCCAGACCGGGGCCGCGTGGGTGTTCACAGCCTTCCTGGTCTGCTCCTCGGTGGCCACACCCATCCTCGGCCGGCTCGGGGACATCTTCGGCAAGGCGCGGATGATGCTCGTCGCCCTCGGGTTCGTCGCCGCCGGCTCGATACTTGCGGCCCTGGCCACGAACATCCTCGTCCTCGTGATCGCACGGGTCATCCAGGGCGCGAGCGGAGCGGTGGTGCCGTTGTCGTTCTCCATCGTGCGGGACGAGGCGCCGCCGCGCGAGGTCATCGGGGCGATCGGCATGCTCTCGGCGCTCCTGGCGGCATCGGGTGGCGTGGGGGTCGCGCTCGGGGGGTTGATCGTCGTGCACCTCGGCTATCCGTGGCTCTTTTGGATCCCGCTCGCCATGACGCTCGTAGCTGGCGTGGCGACACGCCTGGTCGTGCCCGCGTCGCCGAAGCGCGGGTCCGGGCGCATCAGCTGGCCGGGAGCGCTCTCGCTCACGGCCTGGCTCGTCGCGCTGCTGCTCGGGGTGAGCCAGGGGCCCGAATGGGGCTGGACGTCGCCCGCGGTGATCGCCATGCTGGCGGGCGCCGCCGTGGCGATCGCGGCGTGGGTGCACCTGGAGCTGCGCACCGCCGAACCCCTAGTCGACATGCGCATGATGCGCATCCCCGAGGTATGGACGACCAACCTCGTCATCGCCACCGTCAGCGTCGGCGCGTACGCAACGTTCGTCCTCATCCCACCCTTCGTCCAGACGCCGCGCGCCGACGGCTACGGGTTCGGGGCGGGGGTCGTGGTCTCGGGCCTCTACCTGCTGCCGCAGTCGGGAATGCTCTTCGTCGCCGGCTTGATGACCGGCCGGGTCGCCCGCTTGCTCGGGCTGAGACGTACCGTGATCGCCGGTTCGGTGCTCAGCCTCGGCGGCCTCGTCGTCCTTGCCCTCTCCCACAAAAGCCCGTGGGAGATCATCGGCGAGGGCGCGCTGATCGGCTTCGGCTTCGGCTTCGCCATGTCGGCCGCGAGCAGCATCGTCGTCGAGGCGGTTCCCCGCAGCCAGACGGGCATCGCGACCGGTATGAACGCCAACATCCGAACCATCGGGGGGTCCGTCGGAGCGCAAGTCGCCGTGACCATCGTGACGGCTGGCGTCGTTCTCGGTCGCGTCCCGGCGGGAGCGCATTACACCAGGGCGTTCATCTTCCTCGCGGCGTCCGCCGGCATCGCCATGTTCGCGTCGATGCTGATCCCGGCGGTGCGGCGCAACGTGCCGCCGGCCGCGGCCGCGGCAGCGACCTCCAAGGGCTACCCGCTCGCGGAAGAGACCTGACCGCGCATCGTCGTGCCCGCTCGCGGATGCAACGCGTCTAGCGCCGGTCCTCGCTGAAGCCGTCGGCACCGACGGTCACCTCGGCCACCTCGGTGAGCTCGGTGGTCGGGCGGACCTTGCCGTCGAGGCCGAGCACCGGCGTCGCCTCGGCGTACCACGACGCCACGACGGCGTTGCCCCAGAAGTCGCGCCGGCGCGGGTCACGGACGGACCAGCGGAAGACCTCGTGGTCGGGGTCGCCCGTGAAGTAGTCGCTCGTGTAGAGCTCGACGCGGTGGCCGTCGGGGTCGCGCAGGTACACGTAGAAGGCGTTCGAGACCCCGTGGCGGCCCGGGCCGCGCTCGATGTGGGCCTGCTCGTCGAGCGAGCCGAGCACGTCGCACAGGTGCAGGATCTGGTGGGCCTCGTGCGCGAAGAACCCGAGGTGGTGAAGGCGCGGCCCGGCCCCCCCGGTGAAGGCGACGTCGTGGACGCTCTGCTTGCGGAACATCCACGCCGCGTAGAGCCGGTGCTCGTCCTCGATCGTCTCCGAGCAGGAAAAGCCGAGCGAGCGGTAGTGCTCGAAGGCCCCGGCCACGTCGGGCACGACGATGTTGAAGTGGTCGAGGCGCGCCGGCTCGGCGCCCCGGCGCAGGTCGTAGCGCTGGATGAGCCGCTCGGGGTGCTCGGCGGCGAAGAAGAACTCGACGGGGAAGCCGAGCGGGTCCTCGACGCGCACCGCCTCGCCGATGCCGCGCACCGCCCCGGCCGGGCGGCGCTCGGTCGCGCAGCCGAGCGCCGCGAACCACGCCTCGGCGCGATCGAGGTCCTCGGCCGAGCGCACCCGGTAGGCGAGGGCGCCGAGCGCGGCCTCAGGGCCCTGGCGGAGGACCAGGTTGTGGTGGGTGAGCTCGTCGTAGCCGCGCAGGTACAGCGCGTCGTCCTCCTCGGCGGTCACCGCGAAGCCGAGCAGGTCGACCCAGAACCACCGGGAGCGGTCGAGGTCGGTGACGGCGAGCTCGGCGTAGGCGGAGCGCACGACGTCGGGCGGGGTGAGGACGGAGGCTCCGGCCGCCGCAGCGGTGCCGTCTGCTCGGGTCACCGGCGTCGGCGCCAGCCCAGGCCCGGCGCCGGCAACCGGGTGCCGACGCGGCTGGCCCCGGACGCAGTGTTCCGTGCGGACACGTGCTCCTCCTACGCTCCCCCTGCGCCGCCCTTCGCGGGCGGACGCCCCCTGTGACGCTATGCCGGGATGCTCCATCCCTTTGCGGACGACACTACTTCACGCCCGCGGCGGCCAGTCCGAGCCCTCGCGACCCCAGGGGCTCACCGGGGACCTTGGCGTAGAGCACGACGGGCCAGCCCTGCTGGTCCCTGACGACGCACCGACGCTCGTGGGCCCCCTCGGCCATCTCGCCGACCTCGAGGCCTTCGGCCCGCGCGCGTCGGCAGGCGTCCTCCAGGTCGTCCACCTTCACCATCACGCCCGGCAGGTCCGGCACCCCTTCGCCCGAGAGCGCCAGCCGGCCACCGCCGACGTCGAACTGCGCCCAGCGGTCGCCGTCGACGAAGGTCGGCTCGACGCCGAGCAGCGCCGTCCAGGTCGCGACGGCCGCCGGCAGGTCGGCCACGGGAACGACGGTGGAGAGCCCGAGCGCGCTCACGCCCGGCCCCCGGGGCCGCCTGCGCAGCTCGACGGCGGCGGCGGTCTCACCGGAAGACGACCGTTCTGTTGCCGTTCAGCATGACCCGGCGCTCGAGGTGCCACTGGACGGCCCTGGCGAGGGCGACGCATTCGATGTCTCGCCCGATCGCCACCAGCTCGTCGGGGCTGCGGGTGTGATCCACGCGCGCCACCTCCTGCTCGATGATCGGCCCCTCGTCGAGCTCCGTCGTCACGTAGTGCGCGGTCGCGCCGATCAGCTTCACGCCGCGCCGGTACGCCTGATGGTAGGGATGCGCCCCTTTGAAGCTCGGGAGGAAGGAGTGATGGATGTTGATCGCCTTGCCGGCCAGCAGCTCGACCGTCGGCTCGGTGAGGATCTGCATGTACCGGGCGAGGACCACGAGCTCGACGCCGAGGTCGTCGGCGAGCGCCAGAAGCTCGGCCTCTTGGACCGCCCGGGTCTCGGGGGTCACCGGCAGGTGGTGGAAGGCGATCCCGTACGAGCGGGTGAGCGACTCGAAATCCGGGTGGTTCGAGGCGACCGCCACGATCTCGGCCCGAAGCGCACCGATGCGGTGGCGGTAGAGCAGGTCGTTGAGGCAGTGGCCCATCCGGCTCACGAGGATGAGGAGCCTCGGTCGCTCCGCCGGATCGTGCATTCCCCACGACATCTCGAAGCGTTCGGCGAGCGACGCGAACTGCGTCTGGAGGTCGCCCAGCCGGACGCGCTCGGACAGCGCGGCCTGCACGCGCATGAAGAAGCGCCCCGTGTCCGGATCGGCGAACTGCTGGCTCTCGAGGATGTTGACGTCTCCTCCGGCCAGCAGTCCGGAGACCGCATGGACGATGCCGACCTGGTCCGGGCAGGTCAGGGTGAGAACGACCTCACCGTGCGCGCCGCGGCCTGCAACCGCCTCCACCTTCTGCTCAACCCCTCCCGCTTCGGGTCCCGGACCGCCCGAGGGCGCGATCAGTACCGGTAGTGATCCGGCTTGTAGGGCCCGTCGAGCGGGATGCCGAGGTAGCTCGCCTGGTCGGGCGTGAGCTTCGTGAGCCGCACGCCGAGGGCGTCGAGGTGCAGCCGCGCCACCTTCTCGTCGAGGTGCTTCGGCAGCACGTAGACACGCCGCTCGTAGTCGTCGCGCTTGGTGAAGATCTCGATCTGGGCCATCGTCTGGTTCGTGAACGAGTTCGACATGACGAAGCTCGGGTGGCCCGTCGCGTTCCCGAGGTTCAGCAACCGGCCCTCGGACAAGATGATGACTCCGTGGCCGTCGGCGAAACGCCACTCGTCGACCTGTGGCTTGACGTTCTCCCGCGTGATCCCGGGCCAGGTCTCGAGTCCCGCCATGTCGATCTCGTTGTCGAAGTGGCCGATGTTGCCGACGATCGCCTGGTGCTTCATCCGCGACATGTGCTCCGCGGTGATGATGTCCTTGTTGCCCGTGGCGGTGACGAAGATGTCGGCCGTCTCGAGCACGTCCTCGAGCGTGGCCACCTGATAGCCGTCCATCGCCGCCTGCAGCGCGCAGATCGGGTCGATCTCGGTGACGATCACCCGCGCGCCCTGGCCGCGCAGCGACTCCGCGCAGCCCTTGCCGACGTCGCCGTAGCCGCAGACGACCGCGACCTTCCCGCCGATGAGGACGTCGGTCGCACGGTTGATGCCGTCGATCAGCGAGTGGCGGCAGCCGTACTTGTTGTCGAACTTCGACTTCGTCACCGAGTCGTTGACGTTGATCGCGGGGAAGAGGAGGGTCTCGTCCTCCTGCATCTGGTAGAGCCGGTGGACGCCAGTCGTCGTCTCCTCAGTGACGCCGCGGATCTCGGCGGCGAGCCGCGTCCACTTCTGGGCGTCCCGCTCGACCGAGCGGCGGAGCAGATCGAGCACGACCCGGTACTCGGCCGAGTCGGACGCCTCCGCCTCAGGCACCTTGCCGGCACGCTCGAACTCGACGCCCTTATGGACGAGGAGCGTGGCGTCGCCCCCGTCGTCGAGGATCATGTTGGGGCCGCCGTCACCGGGCCAGGTGAGCGCCAGCTCGGTGCAGTTCCAGTACTCCTCGAGCGTCTCGCCCTTCCAGGCGAACACCGGGGTGCCCTGGGGCCGCTCGGGCGTACCATGCGGGCCGACAACGGCCGCCGCGGCCGCATGGTCCTGGGTCGAGAAAACGTTGCACGAGGCCCACCGGACCCTCGCGCCGAGGGCGACGAGCGTCTCGATCAGCACGGCCGTCTGGATGGTCATGTGGAGCGAGCCGGTGATCCGCGCCCCGCTGAGCGGCTGGCTCGCACCGAACTCGGCACGCAGCGCCATGAGGCCCGGCATCTCGTGCTCGGCGAGCTCGATCTCCTTGCGGCCGAACGCGGCGAGGGACAGGTCGGCGACCTGGTAGTCCTCTGCCGTGAGCACGCCTGCGCCTGCGTCCTTCGTCATCGCTCTGCTTCCTCCATCGCGCCGTCGGCGCCCTGTCGTCGTTCCACTGTCCTGACCGACCTGCCCGCGCGGTCCCCGTGTCCCGGCGGCGGTGCCGCCAGACGCGGCGCGCCCGTCCTCACGCTCCCGCCTGCCCGGGTGCGCCTCACGATCCCAGCTCCTGCCCGGCGCCGGCGCGGCGGCGCGGCGGGCCGCCCGGCGGCTCGGCGAGCCTCTCGTGGAGGGCGACCTCCACCATCAGCTCGTTCAGCGGACGCTCGGGACGCGCCCCGAGGTGGGCGATCACCTCGCCCGCCGCCAACGCCCCGAAGGTACCGCAGACCTCGAGATCGGCGCCGTGGGTCCAGCCGAAGAGGAAGCCCGCGGCATACAGGTCGCCCGCCCCGGTCGTGTCGACGACCGACCTGACGGGCCACGCGGGGACCGGGATGCGCTCCCCGCCGGCGACCACCACCGAGCCCTGGCCGCCGAGCGTGACGACACCCACGCCACCGAGCTCGCCGAGCAGGCCGAGCGCCGCATCGAGGTCGTCGCTCCCGCTCAGGAGCTTCATCTCGCTCTCGTTGGCGAAGATGATGTCGGCCTGCTCCCCGAGCTCTAGGAACAGCTCGCGGTGGCGCTCCGCGCAGAACGAGTCGGAGAGCGTGAGCGCGACCTCCGCGCCGGCCGCCCGGGCCATCGACGCCGCCTCTCGCAGCACGTCGTAGCCGGCCGGCGCGTCGGAGAGGTAGCCCTCGAGGTAGACGACCTTCGCCCTGTTGAGCACCCCCGCGTCGAGGTGGCCCGGCTGGAGGAGCGTCGAGGCCCCGAGGAAGGTGCCCATCGTCCGCTCGCCGTCGGGCGTGACGAGCACGAGGCAGCGGCCCGTCCCGAGCCCGTCCGCGGCGCGCGACGGGGCAGCGAAGTGCACGCCTGCGGCCCGCAGGTCGTCGACGAACACGTCGCCGACCGGATCGCCGGCGACACTCGCGATGTAGCCGGCGGAGCCGCCGAGCGCGACGACGCCGACGACGGTGTTGGCCGCCGACCCGCCCGAGATGCCCCGGGTCGAGCCGGCGGCGACCGTCATGCGCTCCGAGGTGTCGTCGTCGACGAGCGTCATCGCGCCGTGCTCCAGGCCGAGCTCGACGATCACGTCGTGACCGACCTCGACGATCATGTCCACGATGGCGTTACCGACGCCGACGACGTCGAAGCCGCCCGCGACGACCGGGCCGCCGGCCGCGGCGCGCTCGATCGCCGCGCGGGCGGCGCCGTCGATCACGCCCTGGGCCGCGCCCCCCCGCGCCGGGGTGCGGCGCCGCTCGCCCCTCCCGTTCGTCCCAAGGATCTCCGCCCGCACGTTCGCCGTCGCCTCGCACATGGCCGAGAGCTTCGCGCGTGCGACCGCGGTCGGGAGATGGCGCAGCCCGCAGTCCGGGTTGACGACGATGCGCTCCGCCGGCACCAGCTGGAGCGCCTGGCGGAGCCGGGCCTCGATCACCTCGACCGGCTCGACCTCCTTGCTCTTCACGTTCACCACGCCGACGCCGATCTCGAAGTTGCTCGGGTAGCGGCGGGCCAGCTCGAGGTCGTCCAGCCCCTTGCGGGCGAACTCCAGGACCAGCTCGTCGACGTGGGCGTCGATCACCGCCGGGAAGAGGAAGTCGTAGTGGCCCTCCCAGGCCGGGCGTGCGTAGCGGTTGCCATAGCAGACGTGGAGGGCGAAGTGCGCGGCCACGCCCTCGGTCATGACGTTGACCGCCTGCACGGCGCAGTGCGCGGCCTCCGGGTAGCCCGCGAGGAACGGCTCGTCGATCTGGACGTGGGTCACGCCGGCGCCGACCAGCGCGGCGCACGCGGAGTGCAGCACGTGTGCGAGCGCCATCACGAGCTCGCGCTCGTTCCCGTAGGCCTCATTGCGGATCCGCTTGGCGAGGGAGAAGGGCCCGGCGAGCGAGACGGTCACGGTCCGGTCGGTGAGGCCGCGCGCGAAGCGGAAGTCGGAGGCGAGATCACCGGCCTCGACCGCTGCGCCCTCGGGCAGGCGCTCGCGCACGACGGACTCGTAGTAGTCGAAGTAGTGGTGCTTCGGACCGCCGACGATCTCGATGCCCGGGATCCGCTCGATCAGGTAGTCCATGTCGTTGTCACGACGGAGCTCGCCGTCCGAGACGATGTCGACGCCCGCGTGCACCTGGTCGACGATCGCCGCTTTGATGGCGACGTCGAGGATCTCGTTCAGCCCCGCCGCGCTCAGCCGGCCGCGGTGGTAGTCGGTCTTGAAGCGCCCGAGCCAGTCGGGCACGGAGTACGAGCCGACGACCGAGGTCCGCAACAGCGCCGGGAGCGGAGACTCGGAAGCGACCTTCGTGTCGCCGGTGGGCCCTGGTGCGTGGTTCACCACTGCTGGATCCTCTCCCTCTCGCCGGCCCGCGCTCAGTCCCGCGCCCGCGCCGTCGCGGTCAGCACCGGCGAGCGGGACTGCTCGGCGAACGGGCTGAACTCGACGTGGAAGCCGCGTCTCGCGGCGATGGCCTTCAACACGGGGCCGTTCACCCAGTTCACGACGGACCCGTCGTACTTGCCGGGACCCTTGAAGCCCGACCGGTACTGGGAGAGGTCCGTGACGAACAGGTCGTGGCACGTGAGCGCGCCGAGCGGGTGCAGCAGTGGCAGCGTGTCGACGAAGCTCGCCAGCGCCCCGTTGCTCACGTGGAAGCGGACGTCGCCGTGGCCGTCGACGAGCGGGGCGAAGACCTCACCGGTCGTGCCCTCGAACACCTCGTAGAGGTCGAGCGGCCCGAGCGGCACGTACCGCTCCGCCAAGCGCAGCACCGCCCAGGCGTCCTGCCAGAAGGTCGTCGCCGCGCCCTCGCTCGGAAAGATGTCCGGCATGGACTCCGCGAGCAGCCCGGGCGCGAGGCGCAACAGGCGCGAGGCGAGCTCGCCGACCTGGCGGGGCTCGACCCCGAGCCCCTTCGCGATGCGGGCCGCGTCGGCGGCGGGCAGATAGGCACGGGTCTCGACCTGGTAGAAGTTGTCGTCCAACACGACGACCTCGTCGGTCGGGAGGTTGTCGTAGACGTTCGAGACGAAGACGAAGAAGATCTTCGACTCGAGGAAGCGCAGCGTGTCGGTCGGCCGGGCCGCGTCCAGCACCAGCGTGCTCACGCGCGACTTGTGGTCGGCGACCGTCGCCCGGGCCCGCGAGAGCACGTGGGTCGAGTAGTCCCCCATCAGGTACTGCAGGCGCCGGTAGTAGCCGCTCCCCCGTTCGCCGTCGAGACGCTGGAACTCGTCGAGCCAGACCTTGGCCTGCTCGCCGTTGCCGACGCCGAGCTCGAGCACGGTCAGCTGGTCGGGGAGCGACTGGCGGGCGACGAGGTTGTCCCAGATGGCGAAGAGCTCCTCGATGACCTGCCGGGAGGCCTGCGCGCTGGTCCCGCCGCTCTCACCACCGGGCAGCGCCTGGGCGTAGCCGCGCCCGGCGGCCTCCTCCCAGATGGCGAGCTCCTGCCAGTAGAGGGCGTTGAAGCGCCAGATACAGCTACGCGACAGCGGCACCCACGGCTCGAGGTACACGGCGTGGTCGTCCTGTGCCTCGTGCGTCGCGAGCTCCGCCGCGAGCTGCGCGTCAAAGGCGTCGGCGTCGACCCGCCGCAGGTCCACCGCGAGCTCCTGACCGACGTTCGCCCGCCCGTCGACGATCGGGCGGACCGCGACCGGCGTGCGGAAGTTGTTCCGGTACTGGATCCAGTCGCCCGTGACCCTCGTCCGGGTGGGGTCGAGCCGGCCCTCGGCCGCCGCCCGCATGACCGCGGCGACCGCCGCGACGCTCTCGGTCACGCCGCGCTCGCTGCCGCCCGGCAGGCGCACGTCGATCACCATCAGCGGCCCCCCTCGTCGCTCGCGTCCGCGCCCGGTCCGTGGGCCTCGAGGCCGGCGCGCGTGAGGATCTCCGGGATCGCCTGCTCGAAGGCGTACGCCATGACGTGTACGCCGGAGACACCCGGAACCTCGCGCAGCCGGGCGATCGTCTCGGCGCAAAGGTCGATGCCCTCCTCTTCAATCCGTGAGGCGGGCTGGGAGGAGATCCGCTTCGCCACGTCGTCGGTGACGACGACGCCGGGGACGTCGTTGCGCATGTGCTCGAGCGCCCGCAGCGAGCGGATCGGCCCGACGCCGGCGATCACCGCGCAGCGCTCGGCGAGGCCGAGGTCGACCACCTGCGCCATCCAGGACTCGAATGTCACGAGGTCGAAGACGAACTGGGTCTGCACGAAGTCGGCGCCCGCGGCCACCTTCTTCGCCAACCGCTTCGCCCGGAAGCCGAGCGGCGGCGCGAACGGGTTCTCGACGGCTCCGATCAGCCACGCCGGCGGCGGCTTCACCGCCCGACCGGACAGGAGCGTGCCCCGGTCCCGTAGCGTCGCCGCCAGCCAGACGAGCTGGACCGAGTCGAGGTCGAACACGCCCTTCGCCTCGGGATGGTCACCGAAACGCAGGTGGTCGCCGGTGAGGAGCAGCACGTTCGGGATGCCGACCGCCGAGGCCCCGATCAGATCGGACTGCAACGCGATCCGGTTGCGGTCCCGGCACTGGAGCTGGAACACCGGGTCGACGCCCTCGGAGAGGACGACCGTGCTCGCGGCCCAGCTCGACATGCGGACGTAGGCGCTCGGGTTGTCGGTCAGGTTCACTCCGTCGACCCAGCCCTTCAGCGCACGCACCTTCCGCCGGAGCGGCTCGGTGTCCGCGCCGAGCGGCGGCGCGACCTCTGCGGTCACCGCGAAGCGGCCCGAGCGGATCGCCGCGTCGAGCCGGCTGCGGGGAGGCGTCGCCGTGTCGAGGTGGTCCGCGATGTTCCCGGGCGCCGGCTGCGGGTCCCGGTCTGGCGCCTGTGGACCGGTCACGGTCGGCCCGCGCCCACCGACTCGAGGCGGATGTCCACCCGCTCGCCGGCAACAGGCCGCGCCGCCAGCATCTCGTCGCGCCCCCTCCAGAAGTTCACCCACGAGCTCTCGCCGAAGCGCCGCTGGTCGAGCGGCCGCTGGAGCAGCGAGAGGTCGTCGATGTGCCCGCCCTGCTCGGCCCGCTCGTAGGCCATGACCCACACGCAGCGCTGGTCGGGGTAGACCTCGCACCCGCCGTCGGGCTGCACCCCCCCGCACGGCCCGTTGCGCAGCTGCTTCGGGCAGGTCATCGGGCAGGCGTAGCCCGTCACGGGGAGCGCGCACTGGCCGCACATCCGACAGCCGAAGAGCCGCCGCTTGGTGCGCTCCTCGGCACCGGTGAACCCGCGGTAGAGGGGCGCGACCGATTCCATCGCCTTCGCGACGGCCTGCCAGAAGCGGTTCCGCTGTACGAGGCGGTGACACGCGTAGGCGGCGCGCACGGAGATGCGCGGCGCGAACGGGACGGGGGGCCGCTGGCTGGCAAGGGGCTGGTTCGCTACCCGCGTCCCGACATCGACCATCGTCCCCCGTCCCTTCCGCGTTCCGATGCCGTGCTCAGGCGCCCGCGGCCGCGCGCAGGTCCGCCGAGCGCGAGGTGCTCTCCCACGGCAGGTCGAGGTCGGTACGCCCGAAGTGGCCGTAGGCCGCCGTCTGCTGGTACATCGGCCTGCGCAGCCCGAGGTTGGCGATGATCGCCGCCGGCCGAAGGTCGAACACCTCGCCGATGGCTGTCGCGATGCACTCGGGATCGGTCGTCTCGGTCCCGAACGTCTCGACGGCGATGCTGACCGGGCGGGCGACGCCGATCGCGTAGGCGATCTGGACCTCGCAGCGGCCCGCCAGCCCGGCGGCGACGACGTTCTTGGCGACCCAGCGCGCCGCGTAGGCGCCGGAACGGTCCACCTTTGTCGGGTCCTTCCCGCTGAACGCGCCGCCGCCGTGGCGCGCGAGCCCGCCGTAGGTGTCGACGATGATCTTGCGACCGGTCAGCCCGGCGTCGCCGAACGGGCCGCCGATCACGAAGCGGCCGGTCGGGTTCACGAAGTACTTCGTCGCCTCGTCGAGCAGCTCCTCCGAGACCACCGGCCGGATGACCTGCTGGATCACCGCGTCGGTCAGCTCCTTCGACTCGATCTCGGGCGCGTGCTGGGTCGAGACGACGATGGCGCCGACGCGGACCGGGACGCCGTGGTGGTACTCGACGCTCACCTGGCTCTTGCCGTCGGGACGCAGCCAGGGCAGCGTGCCCGCCTTGCGCAGCTCGCTCAGGCGCCGCGTGAGGCGGTGGGCGAGCACGATGGGCATCGGCATCGCCTCGGCGGTCTCGTTGCAGGCGAAGCCGAACATCATCCCCTGGTCGCCGGCGCCGGTGTCGAGGTCGTCCTCGAGGTCCCCCTCGCGTGCCTCCAGGGCCTGGTCGAC
>Ga0307373_10010908_pt1 | contig 13281 bp, 14 predicted proteins | sample OX2MG_FD_202534 | JGI IMG/M metagenome (GOLD analysis project Ga0307373, IMG submission 202534) | Soil microbial communities from Risofladan, Vaasa, Finland - OX-2 | ecosystem: Environmental > Terrestrial > Soil > Coastal area > Acid sulfate soil | place: Finland: Risofladan, Vaasa | collected... | reverse complement strand
CGCTGCCGATCGACCTGCTGCTGGTGCGCGACGACGACATCCCCGGCCTGATTGCCGAGGGCGTCTGCGATCTCGGCGTGGTCGGGCGCAACGTGCTCGAGGAGCAGCGTCTCGCGGCCGTGGCGGCCCGCGGCGAGGCCGGCTTCCGCGAGCTGCGCGCGCTGGGCTTCGGCCAGTGCCGGCTGTCGCTGGCGCTGCCGCAGGAGCAGGACTATGCCGGGCCGTCCGGGCTAGCCGGCCTGCGCATCGCCACTACCTATCCGTTCCTGCTGTCCGACTGGCTGGCGCGGCAGCGGGTGCCGGCAACCGTGGTCGGCCTGTCGGGTTCGGTCGAGATCGCGCCGCGGCTGGGCACGGCCGACCTGATCTGCGATCTGGTGTCCAGCGGTGCCACCCTTGCCGCCAACCAGCTGAAGGAGGCCGTGGTGCTGCTGGAGAGCGAGGGCGTGCTGGTCGGCCCGGCCGCCATGCCCGGCGACGAGCGTGGCGATCTGATCGAGCTGCTGCTGCGGCGCATCGACGGTGTGATCCAGGTGCGCGAGTCGAAGCTGCTGATGCTGCATGCGCCGCGCGCCGCGTTGGCCGCGATCGAACGCCTGCTGCCGGGCGGCCAGCGCGCGCTGCTGACGCCGATCGAAGGTAGCGATGACCAGGTCGCGCTGCAGGCGCTCTGCCACGGCGCGATCACCTGGCAGCACCTCGAGGACATGAAGCGGGCCGGGGCCAGCGCGATGCTGGTGCTGCCGGTGGAGAAGATGCTGGCCTGAGGGCCGACGCAGGACGGGCCGGGCAAACACCATGAAGCGAATCGACTGGAGCACCCTCGACGAGAGCGCACGCGCGCAGGCGCTGGCGCGGCCGGCACGCGCCCGCGGTGACGAACTGCGCACGGGCGTGGCGCGCATCATCGACCAGGTGCGCGCCGACGGCGATCACGCGCTGCGCCTGCTGGCGCGCCGCTACGAGGGCTGCGAGCTGGAGGCACTGGAGGTGTCCGCCGCCGAGTGGGCGCAGGCGGAGCGCGAGGTCGATGCGCCTTTGCAGGCGGCGATCGCCGAGGCGGCCGTACGCATCGAGGCCTTTCACCGCGCGACCGCACCGCAGCCGGTGCGCGTCGAGACCGCGCCGGGCGTGGTCTGCGAGCGCGTATTGCGGCCGATCGCGCGCGTGGGTCTGTATGTGCCCGCCGGCAGCGCGCCGCTGCCGTCCACGGCGCTGATGCTGGGCGTGCCGGCGCGCATCGCCGGCTGCACCGAGATCGTGCTGTGCACGCCGGCGCGTGCGAACGGGCAGTGTGATGCGGCGGTGCTGCATGCCGCGCGGCTTTGCGGCATCACCCGCGTGTTCAAGCTGGGCGGGGCGCAGGCGATCGCGGCGATGGCCTGCGGCACGGCCAGCGTGCCGCGCTGCGACAAGCTGTTCGGGCCCGGCAATGCCTGGGTCACCGAGGCCAAGCTGCAGGTCAGCGTGCTGCCCGGTGGGCCCGCGATCGATATGCCGGCCGGGCCGTCCGAGGTGCTGGTGATCGCCGATGCGGCTGCCGATCCGCGCATCGTCGCGGCGGACCTGCTCTCGCAGGCCGAGCACGGCCCGGATTCGCAGGTGCTGCTGCTGTCGCCGGATGCGGCGCTGCTGGACGCCGTCGCCCAGGAACTGGAGCGCCAGCGCGCGCTGCTGCCGCGTGCGGCGACCGCGTCACAGGCGCTGTCGGGCAGCCGGCTGATCAAGGTCGCCGATCTCGCGCAGGCGGCCGAAGTCAGCAACGCCTATGCGCCCGAGCACCTGATCCTGCACGTCGCCGCGCCGCGCGCGCTGCTGCCCCTGATCGAAAGCGCGGGCTCGGTATTCCTCGGCGCCTGGTCGCCGGAATCGGTCGGCGACTACTGTTCCGGCACCAATCACGTGCTGCCCACCGACGGCCACGCGCGCGCCTGGAGCGGCGTGTCGGTGGCCAGCTTCCAGAAGCAGATCACCGTGCAGGAGCTGAGTCCGGCGGGCCTGCGCGCGATCGGACCCTGTGCGGTGACGCTGGCGCGCGCCGAGGGTCTGGAGGCGCACGCGCGAGCGGTGACGCTGCGGCTGGAATCTCTGGAGAGCGCGGCATGAGCGTGCTCGATCTCGCGCGCGCCGACATCCGCGCCCTGGTGCCGTACTCGTCTGCGCGCATGGAGGCCCGCGGCGGCAGCGTGGCGCTCAACGCCAACGAATCGCCATGGCCGCCGCCAGGCGACGTCGGCGCGACGCTGCATCGCTATCCCGATCCGCAGCCCGTCGCCTTGGTGCAGCACCTGGCGCAGATCTACGGCGTGCGCGCCGAGCAGGTGCTGGTGGGGCGCGGCAGCGACGAGGCCATCGACCTGCTGGTGCGCGCGTTCTGCCGGGCCGGCGTGGACGCGGTTGCCATCAGTCCGCCGACCTTCGGTATGTACGCCGTGTGCGCGCGCATCCAGGGCGCGGCGGTGCTGGAGATTCCGCTGCGGGCGGATTTCACGCTGGATGCCGACGCGCTGCTGGCGCGGCTGACGCCCGCCGTCAGGATTGTCTTCGTCTGTTCGCCCAACAATCCGACCGGCGGTCTGGTGCCGCTGGCGATCATCGAGTGCCTGGCCGAGGCGCTGCGCGGGCGGGCGCTGCTGATCATCGACGAGGCCTACATCGAGTTCGCCGACGCGCCCAGCGCGGCCACGCTGCTCGACCGCCATGAGCACCTCGGCGTGCTGCGCACGCTGTCCAAGGCCTGGGCGCTGGCTGGCGCGCGTATCGGAAGTTTGCTGGCGGCGCCCGAGGTGATTGCGTTGCTGCGGCGGATCATGCCGCCGTATCCGCTGCCGACGCCCTGCGTCGATACCGCGCTGGCCGTGCTGCAGGACGGGGGTGCGGCGCTGGCGCGCGAGCGCATCGCGACCGTGCGCAGCGAGCGCACCCGGCTCGCGGCGGTGCTGCCGTCGCTTCCCGGCGTGCGCGCGGTGCTGTCCTCGCAGACCAACTTCCTCGCGATACGCTTTGCCGACGCCGCGGCCGTCTATCGCGATCTGCTGGCCGCCGGCATCGTGGTGCGCGACATCAGCCGCTATCCCGGGCTGGCGGACGCGCTGCGCATCAGCATCGGCACGCCGGAGCAGAACGACACCCTGCTCGCCGCGCTGGCCGCGCGCCGGGAGGCCACATGAGCGCGCGCAAGATTCTGTTTGTCGATCGCGACGGCTGCCTGATCGAGGAGCCCGCCGACGAACAGATCGACCGCTACGAGAAGCTGGCCCTGCTGCCGGGCGTGATCGCCGCGCTGCAGCGCTGCGTGGCCGCCGGCTTCGAGCTGGTGATGGTCAGCAACCAGGACGGTCTCGGTACCGATGCGTTTCCTGAGCGCGCCTTCGAGGGACCGCAGCGGTTGCTGCTGCAGGTGCTGGAATCGCAGGGCATCCGCTTCCGCGAGATCCTGATTGACCGCAGCCTGCCGCACGAGGGCCGCGATACGCGCAAGCCGGGCGTCGGCATGGTCCGCCACTATCTGGCCGACGACGGCTGGAGCCGCGCCGCCTCGGCGATGGTAGGCGACCGTGACACCGACCTGCAGTTCGCCGCGAATCTGGGTGTGCGCGGGCTGCGCGTCGGCGCGCAGGGCATCGGCTGGGCCGAGGTGGCGCACGGGCTTTGCGATGTGCCGCGGATCGCGCGCGTCGAGCGCGTCACCCGCGAAACCCGCATCCGCGTGCGCGTCGATCTCGATACGGAGACGCCGCCGCGCGTGCACACCGGCCTGGGCTATTTCGATCACATGCTCGAACAGCTGGGCAAGCACGGCGGCTTCGCGCTCGAACTGGAGGCCCGCGGTGACCTCGAAATCGACGAGCACCATACCGTCGAGGACTGCGCGCTGGCGCTGGGGCAGGCGCTGCGCGAGGCGCTGGGCGACAAGCGCGGCATCGGCCGCTACGGCGATGCCGAGGTCGCGGTCGATACCGACGGTCCTGCCGTGCAAACGACCGCGGAAACGCAGGCGGTCCGCGTGTGGCTGCCGATGGACGAGAGCCGGGTCAGCGCGCTGCTGGACCTGTCCGGGCGGCCGTATTTCGTCTTCACGGGCGCGTTCCCGCGCGAGCGCGTGGGCGACCTGCCGACCGAACTGGTGCCGCACTTCTTCCGCTCGCTGTGCGACAGCCTGGGCGCCAACCTGCATCTGGAGGTGCGCGGGGAGAACGCGCATCACATGGTCGAGGGCTGCTTCAAGGCGGTGGCGCGCGCGCTGCGCACGGCGTTGCGGCGCGAGGGCGATGCGCTGCCCAGCACCAAGGGCGTGCTGTGAGCGCGCCATTGCCGGATGTGGTGCTGGTCGAGGCCGGCGGCACCAACATCGGCTCGCTGCGCTATGCGCTCGCGCGTCTGGGCGTGGAGGCGCAGCTGACCGCCGACGCCGGGCGTATCCGCGCGGCTTCGCACGTGATCCTGCCCGGCGTCGGCGCTGCCGGGCCGGGCATGCGCCTGCTGCGCGAGGCCGGGCTGGTGGAGGTGTTGTGCGGCCTGCGCCAGCCGGTGCTGGGCGTGTGCCTGGGCATGCAGCTGCTGTTCGAGCGCTCCGAGGAGGGCGACACCGAATGCCTGGGTCTGCTGCCGGGCGCGGTGAGCCGGTTGCCGGAGCGCGCCGGCTTGCGCGTGCCGCACATGGGCTGGAACCGGCTGCAGGTGCTGGCGCGCGATCCGCTGCTCGCGGACCTGGACGATCCCGCCTTTGCCTATTTCGTGCACAGCTACGCCGCGCCGGTCGGCGCATACACGCTGGCCAGCGCCGATCACGGCGGCGCCTTCAGCGCCGTGGTCCGGCGCGGAAACATCTGCGGCATGCAGTTTCATCCGGAACGCTCGGCCGCGGCGGGTGCGCGCCTGTTGCAGAATTTCCTGAATTCATGAACTTCGAGATCATTCCTGCGATCGACCTGCGCGAGGGCCGCGTGGTGCGCCTGCAGCAGGGTGACTACGACCGGCAGACGCGCTATGACGTCGACCCGCTGACGCTGGCGGCGAGCTATCGCGATGCCGGTGCGCGCTGGCTGCACGTGGTCGATCTGGATGGCGCGCGCGCCGGGCGTTTCACGCAGCTGCCGCTGATCGGGCAGCTGGCGCGTATCGGGCTGCAGGTGCAAGCCGGCGGCGGCGTGCGCGACGTGGCCGATGTGCAGCGCCTGATCGATGCCGGCGCAACGCGCGTCGTGATCGGCAGCATCGCCGTGCGCGCGCCGGAGACCGTTTGCGGATGGTTGCGCGACTTCGGCGTCGAGCGCCTGGTGATCGCGCTCGACGCGCGTCAGCGCGACGGCGTCTGGCAGCTGCCGACGGCCGGCTGGACGCAGGCCGGCGAGGCGACGCTGGATGAGCGCGTGCGCGCCTATGCGGCCGTCGGCGCGGGTCATCTGCTGTGCACCGACATCGACCGCGACGGCATGCTGGGCGGCCTCAACATCGAGTTGTACCGGCACCTGGGCGTGCTGGCTCCGACGCTGGCCGTGCAGGCCTCGGGCGGGGTGCGCGATCTGGACGACCTCCGCGCCGCGCGCGCGGCCGGCGCGGCCGGCGTGATCCTGGGTCGCGCCCTGCTGGAAGGGCGCTTCACGCTGGCGGAGGCGCTGGCATGCTGACCCGCCGCATCATTCCCTGCCTCGATGTGCAGGATGGCCGCGTGGTCAAGGGCGTGCGCTTTCGCGATCACGTCGACATGGGCGACATCGTCGAGCTGGCGCGGCGCTACCGCGACGCCGGCGCCGACGAGCTGGTGTTCTACGACATCGGCGCCAGCCCCGAGGGTCGCCGCGTCGACGTCGCCTGGGTCGGGCGCGTGGCGCGCGAGCTGGACATTCCGTTCTGCGTCGCTGGCGGCATCCGCAGCGTCGGGGACGCGCGCGCCGTGCTGCATGCCGGTGCGGACAAGATCTCGGTCAACTCGCCGGCGCTGGAGCGGCCGCAGCTGATCGGCGAACTGGCTGCCGCGTTCGGCGTGCAGTGCGTGGTGGTCGGCATCGACAGCCTGCGTGATGGCGACGGCGAGTGGCGCGTGCGCCGCAACAGCGGCGACCCGGCGCGTACCGAGGCATTGCCGCGACGCACGCTGGACTGGATCGTCGAGGCGCAGCGGTGCGGCGCGGGTGAGATCGTGCTCAACTGCATGGGCAGCGACGGCGTGCGCGCGGGTTACGATCTCGAGCAGCTGTGCGCGGCGCGTGCCATCTGCCGGGTGCCGCTGGTGGCCTCGGGCGGTGCCGGCACGATGGCCCATTTCGTCGAGGTCTTTCGCGCCGCCGACGTCGACGGTGCGCTGGCGGCCAGCGTCTTCCACGCCGGCAGCATCGCCATTCCCGAACTGAAACGGACGCTGGCGCAGGCCGGCATCGAGGTGCGGCCATGACCCTTGCCATCGACTTCGACCCCGATCAACTCGCCTGGAACAAGGGCGACGGGCTGCTGCCTGCGGTGGTCCAGCACGCGATGGACGGCCGCGTGCTGATGCTGGGCTACATGAACCGTGCGGCGCTGGCGCAGACGCTGGACGGCGGCAAGGTGACCTTCTACAGCCGCAGCAGGCAGCGCCTGTGGACCAAGGGCGAGACCTCCGGCCACGTTCTCAACCTGGTCTCGATTCATGCCGACTGTGACGCCGACAGCCTGCTGGTGCTGGCCGATCCGGCCGGCCCGACCTGCCATCGCGGCACCGACAGCTGTTTTGGCGATGCCGCCGTGCCAGGGCTGGCGTTTCTCGGCCAACTCGACGCGCTGATCGCCGCGCGCGAACGCGAACGCCCCGCGGGCAGCTACACCACGCGCCTGTTCGAGGGCGGCGTGCGCCGCATCGCGCAGAAGGTGGGGGAAGAGGGCGTCGAAACCAGTCTCGCTGCGGTCGCCGAGGACGATGCCGCGCTGCGGGGTGAGGCGGCCGATCTGCTCTATCACCTGATCGTGCTGCTGCGCGCACGCGGATTGGGCCTGGACGCCGTCGCCGAGACACTGGCGACGCGGCATGCGGTCGGGTGAAGGCGGCGCGCCGGTTTCGCGGCGTGCGGCAGATCGCCAACCGTTGATGCTGAGCGCAGACCCGCACAGAGGTCCAACCACTATCCGTTCGCGCTGGGCGTAGGCCGCGTCAGCGGCCGAAGTCGAAGCACAGTCGCAGGGCGCTTCGACTTCGCTGCCCTGCGGACAGCTACGCGCAGCGCGAACGGAGGGAGGGGTAGCGTCCGAACGCAACCGGGATGGCCTAGCCGCGGGGCGGCACGCTGGCCTGCATTGACGTGCGCGCTTCGGCCCAGACCAGCCAGTCGGCCAGCTTCGGCGCCACGGGGCGCCAGTCCCATTCCGGCAGGCGCAGGTCGAGGTAGGCCAATGCGCAGGCGACGCCGATACCGTCATGGTGAAAACGATCCTGGGCGCGATCAAAGCGCTGCGCCAGCGCCGCGACCGCGCGCTGGATCGTGGTGAGACGGCGCTCCAGCATCGCTGCGGATTGCTGCTGCGCCGGGCGCCGATGTTCCAGAACCACGCCGACCGTGGTCTCGATCAGGCCCTGCGCGATCGCGGCGACCGCCTGCGCGCGAGTCAGAGCAGCCTCGCCGGCGGGCAGCAGCGACGGCTGCGGAAAGCGGCGCTCGATCCACGCCAGGATGGTGTCGCTGTTGCCGATCGCCTCGCCGCTGTCGGTGACCAGGGTCGGCACCTGCGACAGCGGGTTGGCCGCGGCCAGTTCGGCCGGAGTGGCCCAGGGATCGACCCGCACTTCCTCGAAGGCAGCCTGCGCACCTTTCTCGAGCAACGCGACCTTGACCTTGCGGGCGAACGGGGAGGTGGGGCTGAGATAGAGCTTCACGGTACGGAATCCGGGAGAGGAGCGCGCGATCAAACCACGATGGCGTCGAAATCGCTAACGCAGGGATGCGCCGCGTCCGCGGGACAGGCTTCAGGCGGTCGGCATACCAAGGTGGTGCGCAGACCGGCTTCGCGCGCGGCGTCCAGCTCGGCGGTCAGGTCGGACAGAAACAGCAGGTGCGCAGGATCCTCGCCGATGGTGGTGGCGATGCGCGCATACGAGTCAGGCGCGCGCTTGGGGCCGGTTTCGGTGTCGAAATAGCCCGAGAACAGCGGCGTCAGATCGCCCACTTCGCTGTGGCGGAAGAACAGTTTTTGCGCCGTCACCGAGCCCGAGGAATACACGTAAACGCGGATGCCGCGCGCGCGCCAGGCGCGCAACCGCGGTGCCACGTCAGGATAGACGTGGGCACGAAAGTCACCGGCGGCGTAGCCCTCTTCCCAGATCATGCCTTGCAGCGCTTTCAGTGACGTGACCTTGCGGTCGGCGTCGATCCAGCCCTGCAGCAGGTCGATCACCTCGGTGCGCGAGGCCTCGGTGTAGCCGGCTTCCTTTGCCGCCTCGTGCAGCCAGTGCTGCACCTCGGCGCTGTCGGCATGGGTTTCAACGAAGGCGGGCAGGCGTCGACGTGCGTAAGGGAACAGCACATCCTGGACGAAGCGGATCGAGCTGGTGGTGCCCTCGATGTCGGTGATGATGGCGCGCAGTTCGGTCATTGCTCTCCGCGGCGCTGTCGCCGCATCCAATTCAGCCGCATCAGGGAACCGGTCGTATCCAGCTTGGCCCCAACGCGATGAATCACGCCGCAACGATCGCGGCAGCGCCGGCTCAGGCGGCCTGTTCGAGATCGAAGCGCGGAAAGCGCGCGGCGATGTCGCTGCCGGTGTAGTGGGCGACCCAGCCTTGGGGATTGTTGAACAGGCGGATGGCGATGAAGAACGGATGCGGACCCATGTCGAACCAGTGCGGAGTGCCGTCGGGCACGCCGATCAGGTCGCCTTGCTCGCACAGCACCTCGTAGATGCGCTCACCGATGTGCAGGCTGAACAGGCCCGAGCCGGCGACGAAGAAACGCACCTCATCCTCGGCGTGGGTGTGCTCGTCGAGAAACTTCCGGCGCAACGCCTCGCGGTCGGGATGCTCGGGCGTCAGGCTGATCACATCGACCGTGCGATAGCCCTCGCTGGTCATCAGGCGATCGATGTCGCGGTGGTAGGCGGCGATCACCGCCTGCTGGCTGGCGCCGGCTGCCAGCGGCATCGCGGTTTCCCAGCATTCGAAACGCACGCCGGCCGCGCCCAGTTCGCGTGCGATGCCGGCGTGGTCGTGCAGGTGCGCGACCGGAGCGTGCGGGTCGGTTTCACTGAAGATGCGCAGCCGGCTCATGACGACAGTCTCCTCAGATCGAGCTCACAGCCCAGCAGAAAATCCAGGGCCTCGAGATGACGCAGGGCCTCGGCCAGATCGCGACCCCAGGCATAGATACCATGACCGTCGATCAGGTAGCCGTGCAGCGGCTTGCCGGCATCCAACCAGGCATCGACGCGCGACACCAGCTCGGGCATGTGCTGGGTGTTGGGAAACACCGGCAGCTCGAGCACGTCGGCATGGGTGGTCTGGCCGCTGATGGCTTTCTGCAGCTCCCAGCCCTCGAAGCGCACGATGCCGGCCGCCGCGTAGTGGCGCGAAGCAACAGTCTGCGTGCTCGAGTGCGTGTGCAGGACCGCACCGGCATCGGCGATGCGCCGGTAGATTTGCAGATGCAATGCCGTTTCGGCCGACGGTCGCTGCCGCACATCCGGGGCGTTGCCGTCGGCATCGACGATCATGATGTCCGTCGCTTCGAGCCGACCCTTGTCGCGGCCCGAGACGGTGATCGCGATGCGGTCAGGATCGATGCGTGCCGAGAAATTGCTGCTGGTCGCAGGCGTCCAGCCGCGCGCGGACAGTTCGCGGCCGGCCTCGGCCAGCGCTGCGGCGACTTGCCGCAGCAGGGTGTCATTCTGGGTGGAGTGGGCGGCGGAGATCATGCGTTTGGCCGTCTAAACCGGCAGCAACTATAGCATGCGGCATGGAGTTTCCTGACTGGCAGACGACGCAAGCGCGAATCGTTCGCGCCTAGGCTGAAATCGCCGGCGTAGGATCGCCGCATCGGCAGCTCGGATGGGCCGCCGGTCATTCCTCTCCCTGGAGACGTGCGCATGTCGAACCACGATCACAATCCCGAGTCACGCCGGCGCTTTCTCAAGATCGCCGCCGGCACTGCGGCAGCCGCGGCGATCGCTGGCGTGCTGCCGAAAGTCGCGCGGTCGGCCGGCCTGCCGCATCTGAGCCCGACCGATCCCGCCGCCGTGGCGCTGGGCTATGTCGAAAACACCACCAAGGCCAATCAGGCCAAGTATCCCGCTCACAAGGTCAGCCAGGACTGCAGCAACTGCAATTTCTACAAGGGTGCTGCCGGCTCTGCATGGGGGCCTTGCCAGCTGTTTCCGGGCAAGGACGTCAACGCCAAGGGTTGGTGCTCGGCGCACGCGCCGAAAGCCTGAAACTCCTCCCTGCATGTCTCGACGAAAGCCGGCCATGCGCCGGCTTTCGCGTTTTCGCGGTGAGCAAACGCCGCGGGTCAGGGACAGGCTGTGCGAAATGATCAGGTGATGCTCGCCGGGATCGACGCCAGCGTGCGCGTGCAGCAGACAAACGGCGGCCCGGAACACGACAGGACGGGAGCTGATCGCCTGCCGCGGCCGGGCCGCGAGTCGGGGGCCCACTGCCATGGAAACCTCCGAGCGAGGGATCATAGCGCGGGTCACGATGGTGTCCAATCCGCGGCGACGGACGGCGGCTTCTTTGCGCGACACGCTCATTTTAAATCAATGAGATAGGTCCATATTTGTAAAGTAGGGTCAAAGGCCGGGGCATCCATACTCTAGCGTATGGACGCCCCGGGCGTCGTTCCGACCGGGTGTTTTCCGCGCAGGCGTCAGGACTTGCCGCGAGCCATCTCGCTGTGGCGGATGCCGTACAGCAGATAGACGACCAGACCGATCGCGGCCCAGACCAGAAACCAGATCTGGGTGAGCGCCTGCAGGCTGAAGAACAGCACGGCGCAGCCGATCAACCCGCCGAGACAGACCGGCCAGACCAACGCGTTGGGAATGCGGAAGGGTCGCGGCCGATCCGGTTGCTTGTAGCGCAGGATCAGGACGCCCAGCGACACCATGGCGAAGGCGAACAGCGTGCCGGTGTTGGAAATGTCGGCGAGCAGGCCGACCGGGAACAGCGCCGAGAACAGTGCGACCGCAACGCCGGTGATGATGGTGATGACATACGGAGTGTGGAAGCGCGGATGCACCTTGGACAATCCCTGCGGCAGCAGCCCATCGCGCGACATGGTGAAGAAGATGCGGGTCTGGCCGTAGATCATCATCAGGATGACCGAAGGCAGGGCGATGCTGGCGGCCAGCGCGACCAGGTTGCCGATCGAGGGGAAGCCCAGATCCTTGAGCACAAAGGCCAGGGCCTCCTTGCTGCAGACCAGGTTGTGCGCATGCGCGCAGGCGGCGGCCATCGCGGGGCTGCCCGGCAGCAGCGTCTGCCCATTGGCGACCATCGGCTGCGCGCCCACCGAGCCGACCGCGCCGTAGCCCACCAGGATGTAGAAAACCGTGCAGACCAGCAGCGAGCCAATCAGGCCGATGGGAATGTTGCGGTTGGGGTTCACGGTTTCCTCGGCCGCGGTGGACACTGCATCGAAGCCGACGTAGGCGAAGAAGATCGATGCCGCTGCCCCCAGCACGCCGAAGCCGCCGCCGCCGATCGGGCTGCCCCAGCCGACCGGCAGGAACGGATGGAAATTCGCTGTCTTCACCGCAGGCACCGCGACGAAGATGAACACCACCAGCGCCGAGACCTTGATCAGCACCAGCACGGCATTGACCTTGGCGCTCTCGCTGGTGCCGATGACCAGCAGGCCGGTGACAAGCAGCGAGATCAGTGCCGCGACCAGATTGAAGCTGCCGCCGCCGAAGGGGCCGGCGCGCAAAAAGTCCGGCAGGGCGAAGCCCCAGGTCTGCAGCAGCCCGTTGAAATAGCCGGACCAGCCGACCGCGACCGCGCCGGCGGATACCGCGTATTCGAGAATCAGCGCCCAGCCCACGATCCAGGCGACGGCCTCGCCCATCACCGCGTAGGAGTAGGTATAGGCCGAGCCCGCCACCGGCACCATCGCCGCCAGTTCGGCATAGGCCAGTGCCGCCAGACCGCAGACGACCGCCGCGATCACGAACGAGATCATCATGCCGGGGCCGGCCTTCTGCGCGGCCTCGGCGGTCAGCACGAAGATGCCGGTGCCGATGATCGCGCCGATGCCGAGCATGGTCAGCTGAAAGGCACCCAGCTGGCGCGTGAGGCTTTTCTTTTCCGCCGTGGCAAGGATCTGGTCGAGAGGTTTGACGCGCCAAAAGATCATTGCAAGCTCCCGCTGCGCGCTGCCGGTGGGTCGCGTAAGGACACTGTCGGCGCGTGACTGGTTGATGTGGTGATGGACCGGGAGGCGCGCATCCCGCTGCCGGGTGGTGCGCTGCCCCGCGCGCAATCGGATCTTCGCCTCCCGCCCCGCGCGCCGCGCTACCTTACGCAGCCTGTCGCCGCACGGCAACCGCGCTGCAACATCACGCCCCCGCAAACTTCCGGATCCGCCATGCACCCTCTTTCAGCACGCATCCGCCTGCAGCACGCCTTCGAGGCCTATGCGCAAGCCCACCGCGACGAGGCCGCCACGGCTGCGCTGTTTCGCGGCTTTCTCGCCGAGCACGCGCAGTGCTTCGAACGCACGCTGACGCCCGGGCATTTTACCGGTTCGGCGTGGCTGGTCAGCGGCGACGGTCAGCGCGTGCTGCTGACCCATCACCGCAAGCTCGGCCGCTGGCTGCAGCTGGGCGGGCATGCAGATGGTGACCCGGACCTGGCCCGCGTCGCGCTGCGCGAGGCGCAAGAGGAGTCGGGTCTGACGGGGCTGGCGCTCGATGGCGAGGCGATCTTCGATCTCGACCGCCACCGCATCCCAGCGCGCGGCGTCGAGCCGGAGCACTGGCATTACGACGTGCGCTATGTGGTCCGCGCCGAGAGCGACGAAAACTTCGCCGTCAGCGCGGAGTCGCTGGCATTGGCATGGCGACCGGTAGTCGAGATCGCTGTCGATGCCGAGGCCGACGCCGACGCTTCACTGCGGCGCATGGCGGCGAAGTGGTCGCGACGGGCGCTAAGCGGTGAGCGGGTGAGCGGTAAGCGGTAAGCGGTGAGCGGTGAGCGGTGAGCGGTGAGCGGTGAGCGGTGAGCGGAAAGAGCAAGCTGTCATCCCTTGGGGATTTCTCCTCTGGACTTCCTTCGGTCGTCCCGAAAAGGGACTTCCTACGGGGCGCGTTGGTCATCCTGAG
>Ga0307373_10010907_pt1 | contig 13282 bp, 15 predicted proteins | sample OX2MG_FD_202534 | JGI IMG/M metagenome (GOLD analysis project Ga0307373, IMG submission 202534) | Soil microbial communities from Risofladan, Vaasa, Finland - OX-2 | ecosystem: Environmental > Terrestrial > Soil > Coastal area > Acid sulfate soil | place: Finland: Risofladan, Vaasa | collected... | reverse complement strand
CGCTCATGCCGTGGCACACGGATCGCACGCGCATCGTGGAACTCGCCGCCGCGCTCGGGACCGTCATTGGAGTCCTCGGGAAGATCGCGCTCGACGTCTCGTTGCTTGCGCAGGCTGAGGTTGCGGAGGCCACCGAAGGGCGCGGGAGCGAGCACGGGACATCATCGACGCTGCCGCAGAAGCACAACCCGGTCCGAGCCGTGCTCATCATCGCCGCCGCTGAGCGAGCGCCGGGACTGGTCGCCACCGCATTCCATGCGATGGTGCAGGAGCACGAACGGGCGACTGGCGCGTGGCACGCGGAGTGGGAGACCGTCCGTGCGCTGCTTCGCCTCACCGGGGGCGCCGGCCATCACGCCGCGGAATTGCTCGGCTCGCTGGCGGTCGACCCGAAGCGAATGGGCGAGAACCTCGGATCGGACGGCGGATTGGTGATGGCCGAGAGCATCGCCGGCCTGCTGGCAGCGAAGACCGGACGCAATGCGGCCAAGGACATGGTCCGCCGTTGCATCGATGAGGCCGCGCAGCGTCGCGTTGCCTTCGCAACCATCCTCGCGAACGACCCGGAGATATGCAGCCATCTGACCGCGGCGGAGATCGCCGCCGGGCTCGATCCCGGAGCGTATCTCGGATCGGCGCAGGAGTTCATCACGCGCGCGGAACGCGCGCACGCCGCCGTCGAGCCGCCTCGATGACGGTCGCGCTCGCGCACACCATCCTCGGGGACCGGAGCCGCCCGATGCTCGTGATGAGCAGCTCGCTGGGCACAACGCGCTCGATGTGGGAACCGCAATACGCGCTGCAATCGCAGTACTGCCTGCTCCTCTACGATCACCGCGGTCACGGTGAGTCGCCGGCTCCAGATGGTCCGTACACGGTGGAGGAGCTCGGCGCCGACGTCATCGCCCTGCTCGATCATCTCGGTGTGCACTCGGCATCGTTCTGCGGACTGTCGCTCGGCGGCATGGTGGGACTCTGGCTCGCGTCGCACCATCCGCAACGCATCGATCGTCTGATCGCGATGTGCGCGCTCGCGCGACTGGAGCCGGTGAGCCGGTACAGCGACCGGGCGCTCGCGGTTCGCGCCGGCGGGCTCGCGTCCATTGCCGGCGAGGTGGTGTCGCGCTGGTTCACCCCCGCGTTCGTCGAGCGGGTCCCAACCACGGTCGGTCGTTTCACGCGAGAGCTCACGGGGCAGTCGGCCGAGGGATATGCCAGCTGCTGTGAGGCCCTCGCCTCGTGCGATCTTCGCGACCGGATACATCGAATCGACGCGCCAACGATGCTGATAGCGGGCGCCGACGACCCGATCGTCCGACCCTCGGCGGCGGTGCTCTTCGGCGCATCATTCCGCGACGCGAGCGTCGCCGTCGTGCCGGACGCCGCTCACCTTGTCAATGTCGAGCAACCGGACATCGTCAGCCGTCTGGTGCTCGAGCACCTGGCAGAACAGCGAGGTGAAGACTGATGGCGGATGACCTTGGAGAGCAGGGGATGGTGACCCGCCGCGAGGTGCTCGGCGACGCGCACGTCGATCGGGCGACGCGCGACGCGAACGCCTTCACGGTCGATTTCCAGGAGCACATCACGCGCTACGCGTGGGGTGCGGTGTGGTCGCGACCCGGTCTGGACCGAAGGACGCGAAGCTGCATCACGGTGGCGATGCTTGCCGCGCAGGGCAACGAGCACGAGTTGGCGTTGCACGTTCGTGCCGCGATGCGCAACGGCGTCACCGTCGACGAGATCAAGGAGGTGCTGCTGCAGGTTGCCGTGTACGCCGGTGTGCCGCGCGCGAACCGCGCATTCAGCATCGCCCGCGGGGTCATCGAAGCCGGCGCCGCGACAGAGCCGGCGTCCGGCGATCCGTCATGACGGGCGCGCGCGCGGAGCACGCGGTGGGTTCGGACTTCGTGCAATCGCTGGCCCGCGGTCTCGCGGTGATCCGTGCCTTTGACGCTGAGCATCCCGAGCTCACGCTCAGCGACGTCGCGCGCGCTGCAGGGCTGACGCGCGCTTCGGCGCGTCGCTTCCTGCGGACGCTCACCGAACTCGGGTATGTGCGCAGCAACGGTCGCCTCTTCGCACTGCGGCCCCGAGTCCTCGAACTCGGATACGCATATCTCTCCAGCCTGAGCCTCCACGAGGTTGCGCAACCGCACCTGGAGCGGCTGGTGGCGACGCTGCGCGAGTCCTCGTCGGTCTCCGTGCTCGACGCGGACGACGTCGTGTACATCGCTCGCGTCCCGACCCGGCGGATCATGACGATCACGATCAGCGTCGGCACACGCTTTCCGGCGTATGCCACATCGATGGGCCGGGTGCTGCTTGCAGGGCAGAGTGACGAGTGGCTCGACGGCTACTTCTCGTCCGTGCAGCTGCGCCGCCTCACGGCGCGCACCGTCACCGATGTGGACGCGCTGCGCGCCGAGTTGCTTCTGGTACGGGGACAGGGCTGGTCATTCGTCGACGAGGAGCTCGAGGAAGGGCTGCGTGCCATCGCCGCCCCCATCCACGACCTCTCGGGCCGGGTCACCGCCGCTGTCAACGTGTCGTCCCCGGTGAGCCGGGGCAGCCCCGACCTGGTGCGCGAGGAGTTTCTCCCGCACTTGCTCGCCGCAGCTCGTGGTATCGAGGAAGACCTCCGCCACGGCACGAACGGATCGCGCTAGCGGAGCCTCTTCGAGCATGCCAATCCAGCGAGTCGGCGACATCGACCTGTACTACGAGTTCCACGGAACGGGCGACGCCGTGGTGCTCATCGGTGGGCTCGGGAATGACATCACGGAATCCCAGCGGCTCATCGCCTGGCTCGCTCGCACGCATCGTGTGCTCGCCTTCGACAACCGCGGCGCGGGTCGCACGGACAAGCCGGACATCCTGTACTCCATCGAGATGATGGCCGCTGACACCGCAGGGCTCATGAAGGCGCTTGACATCTGCGGCGCGACCGTCCTCGGCATCTCGATGGGCGGAAAGATCGCGATGGAGCTGACACTCGAACATCCGGAGTTGGTCACGCGGCTGATCCTCGTCAGCACGTCAGCCGCGGCGCGGCCGGACAACGGGCCGACCCGCATGGAGATGCTCAGCTTCCTCGCACGTTTCGTGTTCCGCGGCAAGCACCCCCAGCCGGCGTATGCGCAGGGGCGTCAGCGTCAGGCGTCGCATGCGTACGACTGCACGGACCGCCTCGACGAGATCCAGGCGCCCGCAACGATCATGCACGGCCGCAACGACCGGATCGTTCCGTTGCGCCGCGCCGAGGAGCTCCGCCACGGCATCGCGCACTCGCAGCTGGTGACGTTCCGTGGCGGGCATCTCTTCTTCATGCGCAAGGAGCGCACGTGGTTCCTCGACTCGGTCGATACCGCGCTCACCTTCGGGGATCCGGTGAAATCGGCATGACCACGCGCATAGCGCTGCTGCGCGGGATCAACGTCGGCCGCAACAGGCGAATCGCCATGGCCGATCTGCGCATGATGCTCGAGTCGCTCGGGTACGACGATGTGCGCACGCACCTGCAGAGCGGCAACGCGATCTTCATTTCAGGCGCGGGAAAGGACGCGGCGCTCGAGCAGCAGATCTCAGCCGCCATCAAGGCCACGTTCGGTATGGACGTTGCCGTGATGGTGCGGACCCCGGCCGAGATTGCCTCGGTTGTCGACTCGAACCCGTTCGCCGTCCGCGGCGCCGACACCAGCGAGCTGCACGCAACGTTCCTCGCCGCGGCGCCGTCCGCCGCGAAGATCGCTGCCGTCGACCGCGCTGCGTGCGCGCCCGACGAGTTCTCAGTTGGTGAGCGAGTGATCTACGTGCGGCTGCGCAACGGCGTCATGGGCTCGCGACTGCCCGACTGGGACAAGACGCTCGGGACCCGCACCACGACGCGGAACTGGAACACGACGACGCGGCTGCGCGAGATGCTCGAGTGATGTTCTTCGTCGTCCAACGTCGCAGCGGCCCGGATTGGCGGCAGGGGAGTCCACTCGAGGAGCAAACCGGTTGGACCGAGCACGCGGCGTTCATGGATGCACTCGTGGAGTCCGGGTTCGTGCTGCTTGGCGGACCGCTCGGTGATGAGCATCGCGTGGTGCTCGTCATTGACGCCGAGTCGGAGGACGCGGTGCGCGAGATCCTGGCGCGCGATCCGTGGGATCAGTCGCACCTCCGCATCGACAGCATCGAACGCTGGACGATCCGTCTCGACGGACGCCGCTAGCCCTTTCTGGTCCGCAGCAGGCAGAACTCGTTGCCCTCCGGGTCCTCCAACACAACCCACGAGGCATCCGGGCCCTGACCAATGTCCCTGCGGCGTGCTCCGAGTGCCAACAGCCTTTCCAGTTCCTCGGCCTGCTCGCATCCCGAAGGACTGACGTCAAGGTGGACGCGGTTCTTCACCGTCTTACCCTCGGGCACGGGGATGAAGCAGATTGGCATCTCCGCGTCTTCTGTACCGTCGGACGAGATCCACCAGTAGCCACCCTCGTCGAAAACGGCGGGCCAGTCGAGGACGCGGGACCACCATGCAGCCTGGGCCTCGGCATCGCGGCAGTCGACGATGATTTCGTTCAGGACGCTCGCCATTTGCATCTCCTTGTCCGGCCAGGCAGCCCGGATTCGGCTCGCCAGCCGGTAGCGTCGGAGATCATGACACCGGGGGGCGCCAGCGGCTGTGGCGAGTGCGCACCTCGCCCTCGCGGATGAGCTGGAGCCTCGGTTTGGGGCCGTCCGTGCGCCCCGATTGCGGTTTGCGGCTGCCGGCCTTGAACGGATCCGGCCAATCGACTCCCGGCCCTGAATAGCCCTGATCCGCTGCCGCATGCAACGTCCATTGCGGGTCATACAGATGGGCCCGTGCAAGCGCGCAGAGGTCGGCGCGGCCGGCGAGGACGATGGAGTTCACGTCGTCGTACGAGGAGATGACGCCGACGGCGATCGTGGCGACGCCGACCTCGTTGCGAATGCGGTCGGCGTACGGCGTCTGATATGACCGTCCGAACGCCGGGCGCTCGTCCTTGATCACCTGACCCGACGAGACGTCGATCGCGTCGGCGCCGTGGGCGGTAAACGCCCGGGCAATCTCGACCGCGTCGTCCGCGTCGATGCCGCCGTCGTACCAGTCGGTGGCGGAGATGCGCACAGTCATGGGCTTGTGTGCAGGCCAGACAGCTCGCATGGCGTCGAACACCTCGAGGGGATAGCGCAGCCGCTGGTCGAGTGTCCCGCCGTATGCGTCCGACCGCTGATTGGTGATCGGCGAGATGAAGCTCGAGAGCAGGTATCCGTGCGCGCAGTGCAGCTCGAGCAGGTCGAAGCCGGCGCGCGCCCCGGCCTCGGAGGCAGAGACGAACTGACCGCGGATCTCTGCCATTTCCCCGGTCGTGAGCGCGCGCGGCACCTGGTTCAGCCGCGAATAGGCGATGGCGGATGGCGCAGCGAGCTCCCAGTTCGAGTCCCGGAGTGGTTCGTCGATGCCCTCCCACATCAATTTCGTCGATCCTTTCCGGCCCGAGTGCCCGAGTTGCAGACCGATGTGCGCGCTGGTGCGTTCGTGCACGAACTCGACGATCCGCCGCCAACCGGCCTCGTGTTCGTCCCGGTACATGCCGGCGCAGCCCGGCGTGATGCGCCCCTCGGGTGAGACGCAGACCATCTCGGTCATCACCAGGGCCGCCCCGCCGAGCGCCTTGCTGCCGGCGTTGACGAGGTGAAAGTCGTTGGGCGTGCCGTCGGTCGCCGAGTACATGTCCATCGCCGACACGATCACCCGGTTCTTCAAGTCGAGTGCTCGCAACCGGAAGGGCTGGAACATGGGCGGCGCATCGGGACCTGCGTGCTGCCCAACCTGACGCCGGACGCCGGCGTCGAACCACGCATCCACCTCGGCCACGAACTCCGGGTCGCGAAGGCGCAGGTTGTCGTAGGTGACGCGCCTGCTCCGGGTCAGGATGTTGAACGCGAACTGGAGAGGATCCTGGTGCACATACTGGCCGAGGTTCTCGAACCACTCGAGGCTTGCCTGCGCTGCGCGTTGCGTCGACACGACGACTGGCTTGCGCTCGGCTTCGTACGCGGCGAGCGCGCGTGTGACGCTCGGCTCCTCGTGCAGACACGCGGCCAGGGCGAGCGCGTCCTCCATGGCGAGCTTGGTCCCGGACCCGATGGAGAAGTGCGCGGTGTGCGCGGCGTCGCCGAGGAGCACGACGTTGGCGTGAGACCACGCGTCGTTGCGCACGGTCGTGAAGCTGATCCACCGCGAGTTGTTGGCGTGCACTGCGTGCCCGTCCAGGATGTCGCCGAAGAGAGTCTTGATCGCCGCGATGCTCGCCTCGTCACTCTCACCCGGCATGAACCGACGCTCGGCATGCGCCGCAAACCCCGCGCGTTGCCAGACCGCATCGTTCATCTCCACGATGAACGTGCTGCCGGTGGCGTCGAACGGATAGCCGTGGATCTGCATGACCCCGAAGCGAGTTTCGACGATGTAGAACTTGAAGGCGTCGAAGACGAGGTCGGTGCCGAGCCACATGAACTTGCAGCGGCGCACGTCGAGATGCGGTCCAAACGACTCCGCATATCGCGTTCGCGTGGCCGAGTTCACGCCGTCCGAACCCACAACGAGGTCGTAGGCCGCGGACAGGGTGTCGGGAGGCGGCGCCTCGGTGTTGAATCGCAACGTGACGCCGAGCGTGGCGCATCGCTCCTGGAGGATCTGGAGCAATCGCCGGCGGCTCATGGCCGCGAAACCGTGCCCACCTGACGTGATGACCTGGCCCTTGAAGTGGATGTCGATGTCGTCCCAGCGCGCGAACTCGCTGGACATCGCGCGGTGGATCGCCGGGTCCGCATGCTCGATGCCGCCGAGCGTCTCGTCCGAGAAGACCACGCCGAAGCCGAACGTGTCGTCAGCCGCGTTGCGTTCCCAGACGGTGATGTCGGCGCTGGGATCGAGCTGGCGGGCGAGCGCCGCGAAGTAGAGTCCGCCCGGTCCGCCCCCGACAACCGCTATGCGCATGAGAGTCGGTGCGCAACTGTAGAGTGTCGAGCGTCGTGAGTGTGCCGTCATCAGCATGCCGTCGTCGATCCATTTCGCCGACCTGACGTCGCCCCGGGCGCGGGCGATGCTCGACTCCGGGCCGGTGCCGGTGCTCCTCCTCCCGGTGGGCGCAGTGGAACCGCACGGACCCCACGCACCGCTGCGCACCGATTCGATCATCTCGACCGCTGTCTGCGAGCGCGCAGCGATCGAGCTCTCCGGTGATCCAAAGATCCGCGCGCTCGTCCTGCCGGAGATCGGGTTCGGTGTCACGCACTACGCCGCGGCATTCACCGGGGCGGTGACCATCAGCGAGGACACGCTCCACGCCCTGATCGTTGAGATCTGCTCCTCGCTGCGCGCGCAGGGCTTCCGCCACCAGGTGATCGTGAACAGCCATTTCGAGCCTGCCCAGGTGGCCACGCTGCGTCGGGCGGCGGAGACGGCGCACGTGGGGTTGCTCGATCTCACTCGCCGGACGGTCGCGGAGCAGCTGACGGAGGAATTCAAGAGCGGTGCTTCCCACGCCGGCCGCTACGAGACCTCGCTCGTGCTCGCCACGCATCCCGAGCTCATCGAGACCGACGTCATGCGGATGCTTCCAGCGTTGCGCGTGAACATGCCCGCAGCGATGGCGGCGGGTCAGACGGACTTTCTCGCGATGGGGATGGACCGGGGGTACTGCGGAGCTCCCGCTGAGGCGACCGCCCGTGAGGGCGACGCGACGCTCGCGACGCTCGCCGCGCTGCTCATCGACCTGATCCGTGCACAGATCGAGCCCGAGCCGGGCCCGTGAGCCCGACCCCGGAGCGCCTCAACCTGGCGACGTACTTTGTCGATCGCAACGTCGCCGAGGGTCGTGGCGATCGCAGAGCACTCATCGAAGGCGACAGCTCCTGCACGTACTCGAGCCTCGCGGCACTGGTCAACCAGGTCGGCATCGCCCTGCTCGAGCTTGGTGTCCATGCGCAGGAGCGAGTCCTCCTCGCGCTGACCGATTCCGTCGAGTTCGTCGCGACGTGGTATGCGGTGCAGAAGATCGGCGCGGTCACCGCCGAGGTCTACACGTTCCTGCAGCCCAAGGACTACGCGTATTACATCGACTACACCGGCGCCACCGTGGTCGTGGTGGACCGCGCGACCCTCGAACGCATGCGTGTCGCAACGGAGAGCACGCGGAGTCACCCGATCCTCCTCGTGGTCGGAGGCGGTGCGGAGCAGCTTCGCGCCCGTGAGGTGTCGTTCGAGGCGCTCGTCGCGCGCCAGCCGGCGACGCTGGAGCCGGCGGCGACGACGGCCGACAGCATCGCGCTCTGGAAGTTCACCACGGGCAGCACCGGCAAACCCAAGGCATGCGTCCATCGCGCGCGGAGCCCGATGGTCAGCTACGAAGGCTACGCCCGCGGCGTGCTCGACATCCGCGCAGACGACATCGTCCTGCCGGTGCCCAAGCTGTTCTTCGGCTACGCGCGTGACCTTGCGGCGCTGTTCCCGTTCGGCGCCGGCGGAGCGGGACTCATCTTCCGCGAGCGCACGTCTCCGGAGCTCATCTTCGAGCTGATCGCCCGCCACCGTCCGACGATCCTCGTCAACGTGCCGACGATGATGCAGGCCATGCTCGATCACCCGGGTGCGGCAGATCAGGACCTGAGCTGCCTGCGTCTGTGCACCTCAGCCGGCGAGGCGCTTCCCGAACCGCTGCACCACCGCTGGAACGACGCGTTCGGGGTCGAGGTGCTCGACGGGATCGGATCGTCCGAGGCGTACCACATCTACATCTCGAACCGGCCGGGCCGGTCGCGTCCGGGCAGCATCGGCGAGGTCGTCCCCGGGTACGAGGTCACGGTCGTTGACGACGACGAGCGGCCCGCGGCAGACGGCGTCATCGGGCGGCTCTGGATCCGGGGCGAGAGTGCCGCGCTTGCGTACTGGGAGGATGCCGGCGCGACCGAGCGGACCTTCGCAGCAGACCTGGTCATGAGCGGCGACCTCGCGGAGCGCGACGCCGACGGGTTCTTCCTCTACCGAGGCCGGGCCGACGACCTCCTCAAGGTGGGTGGGATCTACGTGGCGCCGGCCGAGATCGAGCGCTGCCTGGCGATGCACCCAGACGTCATCGAGTGTGCGGTCGTTGCCGGGGATCGCGAAGGGCTGACGCGGACCTGCGCCTGGGTGGTCATCCGCTCGGAGGCCGCCACGACCACTGAGGCACTGCAGGCGTTCGTTCGCGAGCGGCTCGCGCCGCACAAGGTCCCGCGCGAGCTGCGTTTCACGGATCGCCTTCCCCGTACCGGTTCGGGCAAGATCGACCGGACCGCCCTGCGGGAGGCGGCGATCGCGACGCGGGCGGGCGACGAAGGAGGCGCATCACGATGACGAGGTTCCGGGCATCGGCCAAGTTCACCGACCGATGGCAGCACTTCGACTTCGCCGTGGCCGATGATGTCGCCACGATCACGCTCTCACGTCCGGAGAAGCTCGGCGCACTCACGTTCGATGCCTACGCCGACCTTCGCGACCTCGTGGCGGAGCTGCCCCATCGAGGCGACGCTCGCGTGCTCATCATCACGGGGAGCGGCCGGGGATTCTGCTCGGGCGGCGATGTCGTCGAGATCATCGGTGCGCTGCAGTCGATGCAGGCGGGCGACCTCCTCGAGTTCACGCGGATGACCGGCTCGGTCGTGCGCGCGCTCCGCGAGTGCCCGCTCCCCGTGATCGCCGCGGTCAACGGCATCGCCGCCGGGGCCGGCGCCGTGATCGCGCTGGCATCTGACTTCCGGTTGCTCGCGCGCTCGGCGCGATTCGCGTTTCTCTTCACGAACGTGGGGCTCGCGGGCGCTGACATGGGGTCCGCCTACCTGCTGCCGCGAGTGATCGGGCTCGGGCGCGCGACCGAGCTCCTCATGCTCGGGGACACACTGGACTCGGACCGGGCGCTGCAGATCGGACTCGCGACCGCGGTCGTCGATGACGAGGCGTTGCCTGCGGCCGCCCATGCGCTCGCCACCCGGCTTGCCACCGGCCCTGCACTTGCGTATTCGACGACCAAGGTCCTGCTCACTCGCGAGCTTGACATGGACCTCGGCGGTGCCCTCGAACTCGAGGCCATGACCCAGGCGCTCCTCATGGGGAGCCACGACCACGCCGAGTACCACCGCGCGTGGACCGAGGGACGCGCGCCCGCCTGGGAGGGGCGATGACACCGAAGCCAGAGATCGTCGTCGCACCGGGACTGGCGCCGCCGGCCGGCTTCTCTCACGCGGTCGTCGCACCGCCCGGCAAAACGATCTACATCGGCGGACAGACTGCGCAGGCCCCCGACGGGACGATCCAGGGAGCCACCATGGTCGAGCAGTTCGACCTGGCCGCCCGCAACCTTCTTGTCGCGCTTGGCGCGGCCGGCGGCGAGCCGGACGATCTCGTCTCGCTGCAGGTGTTCGTCACCAACCTCGCCGCCTACCGCCTGGCGATGCCGGCGCTCGGCACCGTCTGGCGCCAGCATTTCGGACGCCGGTACCCGGCGATGGCGCTGATCGGAGTCACGGAGCTCTTGGATCCGCGAGCGCTCGTCGAGCTCGTCGGCGTCGCCGTCCTGGGATGAGCACCACCTATGCCCACCTCTCCGAGGCGCAGCGCGAGCTCCTGACTCGCAGCGAGCGGATCGCCCGGGAGGTGCTGGCGCCGCTCGCCGAGGCCGGCGAGCCCGGCAGAGTCAACCGGCCGCTCGTTGCCGCGCTCTCGGCACAGGACCTCGTACCCCACGTCCTCGGGGCCGGACGCGATCTGTCGGTCCTCAGCCTCTGCCTCATCCGTGAGGGCTTGGCCCGATTCTCGACCGAGGCGGAGATCGCCTTCGCGCTCCAGGGCCTCGGGTCCCACCCGATCCTGACGTCCGGCCGTCCGGAGGTGGCCGACGTCTGGATGCCACGCGTTGTTGCCGGCGAAGCGGTGGCCGCCTTCGCGCTCACCGAGCCCGGCGCGGGATCTGACGCCGCCTCGCTTTCACTGCTGGCTGATCGGGATGGCACCGGCTTCCGTCTCACCGGCGAGAAGGTCTTCATCTCGAACGCGCCGGAAGCGGACATCTACACCGTGTTCGCTCGAACAACGGCCGGCGCCGGCTCGCGGGGCGTCTCCGCTTTCGCGGTGCCTGGAGGCAGCCCGGGCTTGTCGGGGACGGCAATCCCGTTCGTGGCCGATCACCCGATCGGGCGGTTGCGGTTCGACGGCGTCTCGGTTCCGGCGACTCACGTCCTCGGTGACGTCGATCACGGATTCGGGGTCGCCATGCGCACCCTCGATCTCTTCCGCCCGAGCGTCGGAGCGGCGGCGGTCGGCATGGCCCAGGCAGCGCTCGACGCGGCCGTCGACCACGCCCAGGAGCGCGAGGCCTTTGGGCGGCCGCTCGCTGCCCTCCAGGGCGTGAGCCACCAACTCGCCGACGTGGCGACGCGTGTCCAGGCATCGCGGCTCCTCGTGCACTCCGCCGCAGCCGCACATGACGCCGGCATAACGCCGATCACCGAAGCAGCCGCTATGGCGAAGCTCTTCGCGACCGAGACCGCCGCGCTGGCGGTGGACGTCGCCATCCAGGTCCATGGCGCCCGCGCGCTCGAGCACGGGCACCTCCTCGAGCACCTCTACCGCGAGGTTCGCGGCATCCGGATCTACGAGGGGGCGTCCGAGGTGCAGCGCGAGATCATCGCGCGGCAGCTGTTCCGGCGGGCCGGTCGCGAAGCATGAGCACCGATTCGACCCGCTGACCCTGGCGCGTATCGGTGTCGAGGAAATGCTCCACGATGCGCATTCCCGCCCGGACGTAGGCCGCTTGCGCACGGTGGTTTCCGGTTTCGGTCGCCAGCGCCACCGCCGAGGCGTCGTGCTCGGCGAAGAGGTGGTCCGAGATCAGGCGGACGGTTCGCGACCCGATCCCTCTGTCCACGAGCGACCGCTCACCGATGAAGATGTCGAGCCCCCAGGCCCCGGCGGGGACCATGATCCCCACCTCGGTGAGGTACGCCTGCTCCTCATCCCAGGGATAGCACTGGAGATAGCCGATCGGCGCTCCATCGAACTCGATGATGCAGGCGGTGTTGGAATCCCCGGGCCGCGTCAACGGGCGCAGCTCCTCGATCGCGCCGTCGAGCGTCAGCGGGGGATCGTCTGGATCCCACCACTCACGGACGTGGGGACGGTTCCGCCAGTCGACGACCAGCTCGTAGTCGTCGGGGTGGTCGCGCATGCGGCGGATGACAACGTCCCCGTCCGCGACAATGACGTCATTCACAAGAGCGGGTATCGAGTCACTCGCGGCGACGATACGCCGCCTCCCCGCGAATACGATGCCAAACGTGCGTGTGCTTGTCGTCGAGGACGAACCTGAGGTCGCGGGCAGCCTTGCCCGGGGTCTCGCCGAGGCCGGAATGTCGGTCGATGTGGCGCTCTCCGCGGAGGAAGCGCTCGACACGATCCGGACGAGCCTTCCGTACGACGTCGCCCTGCTCGACGTGATGCTCGGTGGCGATCTCGACGGGACCGATCTCTGCCGCTCCCTGCGCGCCCAGGGGGCGCCGACGGCCGTGCTCATGCTCACCGCCCGCGACGATGTCCGGGACCGTCTTGCCGGGTTCGACGCCGGCGCCGACGACTACCTCGCCAAGCCCTACCACTTCGATGAGGTGCTGGCGCGTGTCCGTGCACTGTGCCGGCGCCGGCAGGGTCCGCAGGTTCGGGTGCTTCGGGCCGGGAACCTCAGCATGGACGGCGCCGCGCGGCAGATCACGGTTGGTGGTGATGTCATTGCGGCCACCCGGCGGGAATACGAGGTGCTGGAGCTCTTCCTCCGACACCCCGGGCAGGTGCTGAGCAAGGAGCAGATCCACGACGCCGTCTGGGGCGACGGGCAGACCGTCGACTCGGGCCTCGTCGAAGTCTACGCAGGCAAGGTGCGCCGCAAGCTCTCGGCGGCATGCGCCAGTGTGATCATCGAGACGTGTCGCGGGGTCGGGTACAGGCTGATCGGCGTCGGCGCCGGGATCGCCTGACATGACTGCCATCCCCTGGAACCGGGATGCGTTCACGCCTCGGCAGCTGACCAACCGCGTCGCTCGCATGGGCATCTTCGTCGGCTGTCTTACGTTGCTCGTGTTCGTGACCATCGTCGAGATCGTCGTCCCCAACAACCCGACCCTCGGCGGCTTCCTGCTGCTCACGGTCCTCTTCTCGGCATGGCTGCTGCCGACACCA
>Ga0307373_10010906_pt1 | contig 13283 bp, 11 predicted proteins | sample OX2MG_FD_202534 | JGI IMG/M metagenome (GOLD analysis project Ga0307373, IMG submission 202534) | Soil microbial communities from Risofladan, Vaasa, Finland - OX-2 | ecosystem: Environmental > Terrestrial > Soil > Coastal area > Acid sulfate soil | place: Finland: Risofladan, Vaasa | collected... | reverse complement strand
AGGAGGAACCTTCGACATAGAGCTGCTTGAGGTGGTAGATGACTGGCAGGGTCCTCCCCAAATCCAATCTGCAGACAGTCCCGAAGTACCAATGCGAGGGAAGCTTTTCTTGAACTTTCTATCGACAGCGGAATTTGAAGCTATCTGCACTCCGCCAGTCCCAGGTCGTGTGCCGCCGGAACTGCTGCGACGCGTACTTAATGGCTACGAGATCGTGTACGAGGTTCCCGCTGGATTCGCGCGCAAACTTCTCAATCGCGCACAGGATCAGTCAGGTGAACAGGGGCATGGTCAGTACATTGATGACCCTCGCCGGCTGCCCGCGCAGACACGCCGTTGACAATCGCAGCCCAGCCTCCGCCATTATTCCCTTTTCCAAGAGAAAGCCAGTACGCTCAGGCGCTTTTCCAAGAGGCTTGCCGCCACCTCGTCGATGCCCGGGTCCTGCATGTGGCGAGACGTTACGCCGCTTCGATCACCTCCACGATGAAGACTGTTGAATTGGGCCTCAAAGCATCGATCGTTTTATACGGCGGAAATGGCTGGCTCGACTCGGCGCTGCTATCGCACAACGTTTTCGCGGAACTCAAGAAATGGCCGATAGTTACCCAGTCGTTCCTCGATAGCTTACAAACGCACGACCCAAAACTTCCTGCCGATCTGGAACTGTTGGAGCGCCTGATCCCGCTTAAGCCTGATCTGCGAAAACTCGAGTACGACGAGGCGGTTAATACTGAGTACCCCTTTTTCGCATTCGTAACGGGCGCAAATCCAAGCCTGAACGTCTCTTTGTATATGCCTGGTCAACACTTCTCACAGACTGATAGCGCCCGGCATTTTCAAACCGCGCGGCGACTCATCCTCGCATTGCAAACGCTTTCGCCGGAGATTGCCGCATGGAACGTCCGTCTCTCCCGATCGCTGTAATATCCGTTCGTGCGCCCGCGGAAAGGATGGGGTCGCCGTCGTGCTATTCGGCATTCTCTCCGCCGGGCTGTCGGAGATCTTCCTCGAGCTTATAGGGAGATCTGAAGGGGCTCGAAAAGCTACCGGCTCGAGGCGTTGGAGATCAAGCAGACCTCCTATCGCCTGGATAGGATCTTTCGTCCGGACCTTCCGGAGCAGCCAATCTACTCCGTGGAAGTGGTCTTTCAGAGCGAGGAACACTTTTACGAGCGGTTCTGCACCAAAATCCTTGATTACCTCGATCAGAAGCATGAACCCCGGAGATGGGATGCGTGGGCGCTGTTTGCGAGCCGAACTCTGGTGCCGGGAATGCCGATCCAGCCCTGCCTCGCCTGAGCGGGAAGACCCCATGACACCTCGGCGGCCCGGCAAAAAAGCAAACACGAAGGTCTCACGAAGGCCGCGAAGGAAAAGCCCAATGGGAGAGGGACTCGGCCGCACTACGCTGTACGCAACGCCCGCCGCGTTCCGGGCCGGGGCGTTCCTCGCTACGGCAGGCGCGGCGCGGCCCCCGAGACGACGACTCGGGGGCCCGGTTTCGAAGGCCTCTCTTTATCCTCGTCGGTTCTCTTCGCGCCCTTCGTGAGCCCTTCGTGGCCTTCGTGTTCGTTTTTAGCGTGTTCGTTTTTAGGCCGTAGGAGCGAAACCCTCCTTTTGGGCCTCTTCCTTTGCGGCGTTCACGGCTTCGGACGCCACGTTCTGCACCTTGTGCGTCACGTTTTGAGCGACGTTCTGGGCGGTCTGCTGCGCGGTCTCCACAAGCTGGTCGCGGGTCTCGCCCATCAGCCGGTTCTCCTGTTCGGTCTCAGGAATAGCAAGCCCGATGGCGACGCCGACGGCCAGGGCTATGGCGCCGACGGCCAGCGGGTTATCGTCCAGCATCCGCTGGAAACCAGAGGAAGCCTGCCGGAACTGATCCTGCGCCCCGCGCGTCAACTGCGAGGCCTGATCCTGAACCTGGTCGGCCAGTCGGCCCGCCCGGTCCTGAACCTGGTTGACCACGTGCCCGGTTTTCTCCTGCATCCGGCCGGCGAGTTGTCCCGCTCTATCTTTCAGATCGCCGCCATCCGCGCGCGCTGCGAATTCGCCTGCGGGCTCGGGATGTCCGGCATAACCCCGCGCTGGCCCGGAGCTGAAGCTGCTGGGGCCCGGTCGGTCGTCCGCCGGATTCACAAAGTCATACACCCGGCCGCGGTAGACGTAGACGCCATGTCGAAACCGATGTTCTGGCGTCCGGCGGCCGAAGAAACGCCATAGGAGCCAGCCGAGACCCAGGCCCGCGGCCGCGAAGGGGATCGGATTCTCCTGCAGCGTATCGAGCGCCGACTCACCTACGTCCCGCACCGCGTGGCCGGCGTCGTTCATGAACTCCTTCGTTGAATCAACGGCGCTGCCAACGGCCTGCTGCGCCTTGCCAACGGTGGCTTCTTTGATACTCTCCTTCGTTTGCTGCGCGAATTCGCTGGCTCGCTCCTTCGCCTGATCCATCAGCAATTGCGGATCCAGTTTCTCCTGAATCTGGTCAACCGTCTGGCTCATATCAGCCCGCGTACGCTCGATCTCGGCGCGAGTCGCATCGACGTCGTTATCGCCGGATTTCCATCCACCCGGGGGCGAAGCTGTCGTGCGTTCGGTTTCCGGCATGCGCTCCAGAACCGGGCCTGCTGGCCGATTCGCCGCGACTTCGAAGTCGGTAACCGCTTCCGTTGAGCGGGACAATTCAGCAGTGTTGGCCCGATCGATGACCTCGGTGGTGTTCTCAGCCGTGGGATCATCAATCGTCCGCGCCCTTGATCGATCGCGGGCCTGGTCTCCTGTATTGAATTCATTCGTTCTGGTCTCTTCCATTTTCTCCCCCGTTATTTCGTCTGATCTTTTGCCCATTGAGCGTCATCCTTCAATGTTTCTATCGTCTGGCGCGGCGCCATGTCCAACTGTTTGAGGCTGACCATCCCGGTCATGCCAAGAAAACCGCCTGCGCCAATTAACATGAAGCCAACGATCAGCGCCGAAGCCCACCACGGAATGGCGATAGCGAGGGCGATAATCAGAACGGCGACGATGGCTAACAAACCGGCGAAAGCCAGCACGCCACCGGCTGCGATCAATCCCGCGCCCTTTGCCATGCGCGCCAATTTATCAGTCATCTCCGCACGCGCGAGGTTTACCTCCTGACGCACGAGCGTTGAAGTCTCTTTCGCGAGATCCGAGAAAAGCTCGCCCAGCGATTTTTCATTCGCCTGATGCAGCCCATCTCCCGCCACGCGAGTCTCCTGTCGAAATTCCTTTTGTCGCATCTCACCCAGCATACGTCGCGCTCCCTTCATTCACTGACCGGGCCGAAAGATACGGGGCAACGTCGTCGGCGCCATTATAGTCTCGGGGCGCCAGCGCCCGGTTCCGGCCATCTAATGCTTCCCTGCTGCTCTTAAAGAACCGCGCCGCGAGGAGACCCAGCGCAAACGCCCCACCCACGAAGATCTCCGGGTGAGCGCGCGCCATATCTTCAGCCTCAACGATTAGGTCATCCACGCGCTTGCGCTGGATATAGCCGTTCAACTGATCCAGCTCATTCGCGGCGCTGTACGCATACTGACCAACGATCCCGAGGTTCTGGCCCTCAAGCTGCTGTCCCGCCTGTCGCAGGGCCGAGGCGATCGAACCAACGCTTCCAGCCACCCGGTTCTTCTGGTTCTCCAACTGCGACCGGAACTGGGTCTTCGCAAGATCCAGCACCTTGCTCGCAGCGTCCTGCGCCTGGTCAACGGCTTGCTGCGTTTGCTGCTTCACCTGATCGGCGAGACCCGCGGACGAGCCACCATCCATTGTGTTATCCACCATACTTCCTCCTTCATGACCCTCATCATTTATTCTCATTCAGGCCGCCCCTTAGAACCCGGGCGGCATCCAGAAAAACCGGCGGCGCCAGAGAGTTTCTTACCCCGCGCCGCCGACTCATTATTACCCTATTACAGAGTTAATAAATCGGGATGAAGATGTGGACGGAGGACGGAGGATGAAGGACGATCACCGCGGAGACGCAAAGTTCCGCGGACATTCGCAGAGGAAAAGCGGAGAGAGGCAAGGGCGGCTCGCTTCGGTTCGGGAAGATCCGGGAGGGAGGCGCGGGCCTGACGGGCCTAACTTCGGCCGTGCTCCCATCTGACAAGGCCGTGGCTTATGAGATCGAGAGCGCTGCCGGGCATAGCATGATAGATGATTGCCATGGAGCTATGCTTTCAACTCCAGCAGGTCCAGGCCCGCAAATCGGCGGAAGCCGCCATCGAACGAAACCATACGGCAACCTTCGGAAATACAGAAGGCGGCAAGATAAGCATCTGTCCAGGATGCCTGTCCGAGGGTGAGCGTGGCTGCGAAGGAGCCGAGGACTTCATGCAGGCCACTCGGCTCCTCAAAGAACACAACCTCCGGCATGGCCAGCCAGCGCTCAAGCTCCTCCCACGCCCTTTTGGTGGTTAGGACGGCTGACTGCATGATCAACGGGTTTGTTAGATGACGGAGGAATGCCAGCGCCGTGACACGGCAGAAGCCCACGTGCGCTGCCGCCTGTTGATCCCAATACAAGCGTACGCGACGGTGATGCTGATGGTCGGGAGCAGCCAGCGATACTAAGACGCTAGCGTCTAAGAGATCGAATGTGCTTTTCGACGTCTTCCTCCAACTCAATCGCCGCGATCTCTTCGTTGGTAAGGGCGCGAATTGGCTTACCGGTCATTGCTTCAGGGATGAGCGGAGGCGAGCTTCGCCCTTGACGTGGCGATGGTGTGACGGGTTGGAAGCCATGACTCAAGCCAGCCTCCAGGCAGCTCGCAATGAGTTCCTTGAGCTTCATCCCTCGAAGCGCCGCTGTGGCCTTCGCACGGCGGAGGAGGTCGTCGGGGATGTCGATTGTTGTTCTCATGGCTGCATTTTAGCACAAAAGCATCAAATTTGGCGGGATGTAAAGCGTTCAGGACCGACGCAAAGTACGCTCGAGGTCAGCCGTTTGTCCGGATATCCGCCGCCTGCTGCGGGGTGAGATCGAGGCGCTCGATGATTCTGAGTGACAGAACCTGCGCAATCAACCGAGCATCATCGGAAGAGGGCGCGACTAGGGGCGTGGCCGCGCCTGGTGGCGACGAGGTCGTCTGCGCTGCAGCCATTGGCTCGCCGCAACCTATGATAATGGCGCAGAATAGCGCCGTGCTGAAGAGGGAAGATTCGATGCGCATGACGACCCTCCAACCTGCCAGCCCCATCTCGCCCTCTCACCGCCCCGCCATCTCACCGTCTCACTCTCACTCTTTTCGCAGTTTTTTATTGCTTTCGCTTTCCCTCTGCGAATCTCCGCGGAACTCTGCGTCTCGGCGGTGGGTTTTCCTCCGTCTCCCGTCCGGTTTATGACCCGTTAAGGAACAATTCTATCACCGGTACGATGACATCGGGCTGACGAACGGGAAGGCGGAGGGTGACGCCGCCGTCTTGCTCGCGGAAGCGCACTTCGCTGGCGTCGTTGAGAATCTGCGCGTATTCTATTCTGCCAGCCATGCCGTCAAGATGGAGCTGCTCGAACGGCCAGGCGTAGATGTGCAGGTAAAGCCGACTGCCATTCTGTGTGAAGCGGCAGTCAGCGGGCGGGGCAAAATCGCTCTGGGTGCAGCCGTAGATGGAGCGGGAGTGCAACGCCATCCAATCCCGATACACGCCGAGAGATTCGATGGCCCGGCTGTCAAAGACGCCGCGGGCGGTGGGACCGACGTTCATGAGCAGGTTTCCACCGGTCGAAACGGTATTGATCAGCATCCGGATCAACTGCTCCGGGCTCTTCCAGGTATACTCGTCCCGGTAATAGCCCCACGATCCGCTAAAAGTCTGGCAAGCCTCCCAGACAACCGGTTTGCCATCCACGCGCACCCATTCCCGGGGCTGAACCTGCTCGGGAGTCTGAATATCGGCCTGGTCGGCGGGAAGATCGAGCCGGTTATCCACGATGATGCCCGGCTGCAGCTCGCGCACCATCTTGAGCAGCTCTTCACTCTGCCAATCTTCGTGCCCCTTCCCTTTCATCCCCCGGTGAACGTTCCCGGGGTACGAGAAGTCGAACCAGATGATGTCGATCTTCCCGAACTGGGTGAGGAGCTCACGGACCTGGCTGCGCATGTACGCGGCGTACTTCGCGACATCACGCGACTTGTTCCACTCCAGCGCGTCGGGATGGTTGCGCATTGGATGGATTCCATCGATGGGGAACTCCGGGTGGCGCCAATCGATGAGGGAATAGTAGAAGCCAACCTTCAATCCTTCAGCACGGAACGCCTCAACCATCGGCCGGAGCAGGTCCTCGCCGTAGGGCGTGTTGGTCGCCTTATAGTCGGTATGCTGACTGTCCCAGAGACAGAAGCCTTCGTGGTGCTTGGTGGTAATGACAAAGTATTTCATGCCGGCCTCGCGCGCCGTCCGCGCCCAGGCTTTGGGGTCATAGAGGTCCGGGTTAAAGTGGTCGAAATACTTCTGGTAATCGGCGTCGCTGATCTCCTCGCGGTGCTTCACCCACTCATGCCGCGCGGCCTGGGCATACAGGCCCCAGTGGATAAACATTCCGAATCGATCCTGAACGAACCACTCCGTATTCCCCGGTGTTGGCGCAGGCTTCAGCATGGGCGGTGATCCCTTTCATTCCCGGGCCGCGCGGCGGCGCGGCGTTATCTTAAACAGGATAGCAGGAATACCCGCTCCCGTTTGTAGAACAGAGTATCAGACGTATGTGCCTCTCGGATAGAAGGAGTTATTAATTTGTCACTCAAATCGGTTCTGCTCCACTGCTTAAGATTCGCTGCCCTCACCGCTGTCATCTGCAGCGCTCTGGCGCCGGCTGCTGCCCGAGCTTCGACGCCGGTTCGGCAGCGAATCCTTATGGATGCCGGCTGGCGCTTTCACCTCGCTTCGACGCCGGTATTAAAGAACCCGGTCCCCATTTCCAGTTGGCGCTGGAAGGCGGACGACCAGGGGCCAACCGATGCGGCGACTCTTGCCGCCCCCACGTTAGACACATCCGGCGCCGGATGGCAGAGCGCACACACGGGCGACGACGTTTTTCAGGGACGCGTTGGTTATGCCTGGTTTCGCACTTCACTGCCGAGCATTCCCGGTCCACATCGCGAGCTGCAGTTTCAAGGTGTGGATGACAACGCCACGGTTTATCTGAACGGCCGGCGGCTCGCCTATCACGCCGGTTGGAACGATCCGTTTGACGTGACCCTCGACCCGGCCTGGCGGCCAGCCGGTCCGAATGCGCTCGCGGTGCTCGTCCAGAACACTGCCGGTCAGGGCGGCATCATCGGATCGGTGACCCTCGGAGGCGAGCCAATCACCGTGGGCGGCGATCCATCGCAGCCCGGCTTTCGCGACGGCAGTTGGCGCGTGGTTCATCTCCCGCACGATTACGTCGTGGAGCAGAAGTTCACCCCAACCGCAAACGCCGGCCACGGATCTCTGCCTACTCCGCTGGCATGGTACCGCAAGACATTTACACTTCCCGCCTCTGATCGCGGCAAGACCCTCTGGATCGATTTTGATGGCATCTACCGGGACGCGATCGTCTACCTCAACGGCAAAGAACTCGGCGAACACCAGAGCGGTTACACCAGCTTCCGTTACAATATCACCGGCGTTGCGCATTATGGCGGCAAGAATGTTCTGGCGGTTCACGTAGATCCGCGGCATTTCGAGGGATGGTGGTACGAGGGTGGCGGGATTTATCGGCACGTGTGGCTGAATGTCACGGAACCGCTGCACGTCGCGCCGTGGGGGACCTACGTCACCACCAGCCTGCCTGAACCGAAGCCCGGCGGCGCCGTGGCGCCCGCTGTCGTCGCCATTCAGACCACGCTCACGAATGACGCGGCCCGATCTTATGGGGGCCGGCTGAATTCCGTCGTCTACGACGATCAGAACCGCGTGGCTGGCAAGGCCTCGACTGCGATGACCATTCCACGCTATCACAGCCAGACCGTCACACAGAAAGTGACGGTATTCCATCCCCGACTCTGGTCGCTCCAGACCCCGCGGATGTATCACGTCGTTCAAACGGTGGAGCGCGGCGGGCGGACCGTGGACGATGAAAGCACGCCATTCGGGATCCGCACGATCCGGTTTGATCCGAACACCGGATTCTATCTGAATGGGAAAAGTGTCAAGATTTATGGCACGTGCAACCATCAGGACTTTGCCGGGGTCGGTATTGCCGTCCCCGACACCCTGGAAGCCTGGCGCGTCGAGAAGCTGAAGGAAATGGGCGCCAACGCCTGGCGCATGTCCCACAATCCGCCCACTCCCTCACTGCTGGACGCCTGTGACCGGCTCGGCATGTTAGTGATGGACGAAAATCGCCATTTAGGCGACACGTACAGCGATCACACTCCATCCGGAACGCCCTATTCCAATCTCTCCGACCTCGCCTCAATGATCAAGCGGGACCGCAACCATCCGAGCATCATCATCTGGTCGATGTGCAACGAAGAAGGATTGGAAGGATCACCCGAAGGCGCTCGCATCTTCGCCGCTATGATGAAGGTTGTGCATAAATACGACCGGACGCGGCCTATTTCGTGCGCTATGAACGGCGGCTGGTTCAATCCCGGTTTCCGTACCGTGGAGGACCTTATGGGCGTCAACTATAATTCCCAGGTCTACGACCGGTTCCATCAGCTTTATCCCAACATGCCCATGTTCGGAAGCGAGACCGCAAGCACGCTCACCACCCGCGGCGTCTACGCGAATAACCGGCAAAAGGCGTGGGTGACTTCTTATAACATGACGGATGGATCATGGGCGCCAATCGCCACGCGGCCGTTTATGGCCGGCAGCTTCCCCTGGACCGGTTTCGATTACAAGGGCGAGCCGACTCCATTCGGCTGGCCGGATATTAACAGCAACTTCGGCATAATGGACATGTGCGGCTTTCCCAAAGACAACTACTACTATTACCAATCGTGGTGGAAGACGAAGCCAATTGTCCATCTCATGCCGCACTGGAACTGGCCGGGTCAGAACGGCCAACCGATCCGCGTGATCGCGTTCAGCAATTGCGAACGGGTGGAGTTATTCCTGAACGGCAAGAGCCAGGGCGCTAAGACGATGCCGCGGAACGGGCATCTGGAGTGGACCGTGGATTATGCGCCCGGCACACTCATGGCTCGCGGATACAACAATGGAAAACTCGCCGCCACCGATATTGTGCAGACAACCGGCGCGCCGGCGGCGCTGCGGCTGAAAACCGGTCGCACCGTCCTGGCCGCGGATGGCGAGGATCTAATCCCGGTGGAAGTGGACGTGCTGGATTCCAAAGGCCGGATTGTTCCCACCGCCGATAACCACGTCACCTTCTCGGTCACCGGAGCGGGCCACGTGGCCGGGGTTGGCAACGGAAATCCCAGCGACCATGATCCCGATAAGGCGAGCTACCGGAACGCATTTAACGGCAAGTGCATGGTTATCGTTGGGGCCGGGGAAAAACCGGGCGCTATTTTGCTCCGGGCGTCATCGCCCGGATTGAAGGGAATGACGATGCGATTCCAGGCAAGGTAGATTCGGGCCAGACGACCGCTGGCCGTTTGTAGGAGCCGAATCCCTTCGGCGATTTACGCGGGGGGACAACCGGCTCTCGGCGATTTACGCGGGGGCGACGACCGGGCGGATGTAGGCGCCGAATCCTTTCGGCGATTTCCGATCGGCGATTTACGATCGGCGATTTACGACGGGTCAGATTCACACGTCGTTGGTACGTCGGTAAACCCAGCGCGCAAAAAGGAGGCAGCCAACCAGGAACAACGGAATACCGATACAAATTGGAGTCGCGGGGATATCTCCGCTGGCGACGTCCCGGATAAACAGGTACACCAGCGCGAAGGAAAAAATCACACTCCGTGCGTTGCGAATCATTCGCATTTTGGGCCGTCCTTCAAAACAGGGGGAGCATCGTGGCAAGAGGTGCTTTGGGCTCACGCTCGGGACCTCTCGATTCTCCCATCCCCTTCCATTCGCCATGAGTATAGCATTGTATGGTCTTCGCGGGCAATAGAGCGACTGGACGTATCCATTATTCATACGCAATGGAGGAGTTCGCGTCCACTCTCCGCCCCGCATCACCCGCGTGCCAGGGGCGTCGGGACCAGGCCGATCCCGGCGCCCCACTTTTTTTAAGCCCCGGGGTTATGGCCCCGGATCGGTGAACGTCAGCGTTACACCCTGGTCCCCAGTTGGCTGGGAATTAATAAAGAGCCAGTATCCCACGTACGGCTGAAGGGTCGCCATCGTCGGATCCTGCGACACGTACTGATTGTTGGCATTATCCCACGACCAGAACGGGCTGCCGATAATGCCGCTTCTGATCGCCTGGCTTATCGTTTGCGGCGTGTTTGCCGGCACGCTCCCCACCGCCACGGGGTCAGTGATCTGAAGATCATCTGTGCTCACCGGATTGGAGAAGGGATCACCCAGCATATTCCAACCCGGCTGCAATGTCTCCGAGAACGGACTGGAAACCGAAGCGCCCGGCAGGTTGAAGTCAAACGGCGATTCCTCAAAGATCCAGTAACCCCGTCCGGGCATTGTCTGCTTGCCGTTATCACCCGGCAGGTTTGGATAGATCAGGTATTTGTTGGTTGCCGGGTCATAGATCGCGATGGACGCAAAGCCCCCGGGCATGGCAGTCAGGCCGAACAACGCTGCCGCATCCGTATCTGTGCTGCTGTAGTCGAATGGCAGGCTTACCAGAGAGATCCCCATCGGGAAGATGGCCAACGGACCCAGGCTCTGCGGTCCGACAGTTACGTTCGTCGGATTCACCTGCACGCCGAGAGCCATCTGATTGATGGCCGCCGGTTTGTTGATGGTGGAGAACGTCCCCGCCTCCGACTGGTAGCCCATGATGACAAATGGGGGGACATTATTGGGAACGAAGTTGTTGACGAGCGACAGGTTTAGCGTGCCATTAAGCATGGCGGTTCCGGCCACCAGGACCTCGTCCGAAGACGCGCCGGCCGTCGTGCCGCCGATCTTAATGTTCAAAGCGCCGCTGGGCTGCTGTGTGTAGGTTCCAGTGATCATCAGAACACCGGCCGCGTTGGAGCTCCCCGGACTGAGGGCGCCCCCATTGACAAGATTTCCGGCGAGGGTACCAGTTCCAACGAGGCTGCCGCCCGTCATCGTCATGGTTCCCGGCGACAGGGTCCCTCCATTCAGATTGGTCACGCCGGCGGTCTGCGTGTAGACAGAGTTGAAACTTAGAGTCCCGCTGCTCACATTGACCATGCCGCTGTTTGCGAACAGTGTGGTCTCGATCGACGTGTTCCCGGCGCCGCCGCTCTTGGTGATGACACCGGAGTTGGTGAAGACCGAGTTGACACCCGGGCTAAATCGCGCATCATTCTGGATGATGAACGTCCCGGAGTTGTTGAAGACGGCACTAGGGTCGACGCCGATATTGCCCGTCCCGGTCCAGTTGAGCGTGCCAGCGTTATTGAGGGTCACCGCGCCTAATGTCTTGGCGTCTGCTCCTGAGAGATTCGTAGTGACTGTTTTGGCGAGGTTGATGGTACCCGGCCCATTCAGTGTGCCGTTGGTCCAGTTGAAAGTGGTGGCGCCGATGTTCAATGTGCCGATCGCCACCAATGCCGTTCCACTTTCCAACTGCAAAGTGGCGATGGTATCGGTCACCGTCGCGTCTTTTGCCACGGTCAGCGAACCTGCGAAGAATTCGCTGTTGAGCCGAAGGGTTCCATCTCCCTGGAGCACGGCGCCATTTGTCAGCGTATTCCCGCCACTGCCCAGGTTGAGAACTGCTCCTTGAGATACGTTGAACGCTCCGCTATCCACCAGGCTTGCATTGGATGTCTGGAGGTCCAGCTCTCCGGTCTGAACATTCACCGTCCCACTGTTGTTTAGATTCTGCAGCACGGTTGTGCCGCCAGTTACACTCTTGGTGATGACGCCAGAGTTGTTAATAACACCGGTAGGGTTATATTTTTGATCGTTCTGGATGTTAAACATTCCGGTATTGTTGAAGTTGACGCTGTTCCCAACAGTGCCACCTTCGAAGGCGCCTGCGATGGCGCCCGCGCCGGACCAATTGATGGTACCGGCGTTGTTCAGAGTGACAACAGAAAGCTGTTTATTTGTCGCCCCGCTGATATTGGTCGTGACGCCTGTGCCGATATTAATGGTACCTGCCCCCTGCAGGATGCCGGCAGTCCAGTTGAAGGTAGTAGAGTTGATGTTCAGTGTTCCTACCGGCGTCCCAGTTCCCGATGCGGTCAGCCGTCCACCGTTCAACTGCAAGTTGGCTATGTTCTCGTTGATGGTCGCTCCATTGGCAGCGATCAACTCCCCGGCGAAGAATTCGCTGCCGAGCAGCAAGGATCCATCACCCGAAAGTGTCGCGCCGCTAGTCAATGTATACGGGCTGCTGCCAAAATCGAGTACCGCTCCTCCGGACACATTGAACGATCCGCCGCCTCCCCCACCCTGCGTGAGGTCCAGCGTTCCGGTCTGGACATTGATGGCGCCGGAGTTGTTAACCGCCGTCGCAAGAATCATCGATCCGGTGGTGGTATTGCGATTGATTGTTCCGATATTCTTAAACATCGATGGCGGCGTCGCAGCGCCGTTTTCAATCTCCGAATCGGTTTCGAAATTGAAGGTCCCCGAGTTATTAATGGTGTCACCGTCAAGAGCGAGTGATCCAGCGCCGGTGAAAGTACTCACGCCGGCTTCATTGAAGGTGAGATTGTTAGCCATGTTTTTGTTGTTGGGTCCGCTAATCTCGGTGGTAGAACCGGCAGGGAGGTTGAGATTCACGCCGATGCCGCCGCCGATCCATTGAAAGTCACTGTTAATCGTCACTGTGACGGGTTGGGCAAGGCCGGTCGTCGTGCTGAGGCTGGAGTTACGAAGGATCAGAACGCCAACAGTGACGCTGGCGCTGAGATTGACGTTAAATCCCTGGATGACCGCTGTATCGCTGGCGCCTGGCACACCCGCGCTCCAATTGCGGGCATCGAACCAATCGTGCCCATCGCCCGGCGGTACGGCGGCAGCGGCCTGGCCGGTATAAGATGTCGTCCCGGCCCGGGCCGGGGCTCCGGCGAGACCCGACAACGTGGCAAACGCCATAAGGCTCCCCAGGACGAGCCGTAACCATCGAGTGGAATAAAACAATCTCGTACGTGACTGCATCTCAAATCTCCTTTACATTGAGGGTACTTCCAAAGAAGGTGGCGCCAGCACGACAGTATCGTCCGATCGGCGCCGGGGATGTG
>Ga0307373_10010904_pt1 | contig 13283 bp, 13 predicted proteins | sample OX2MG_FD_202534 | JGI IMG/M metagenome (GOLD analysis project Ga0307373, IMG submission 202534) | Soil microbial communities from Risofladan, Vaasa, Finland - OX-2 | ecosystem: Environmental > Terrestrial > Soil > Coastal area > Acid sulfate soil | place: Finland: Risofladan, Vaasa | collected... | reverse complement strand
CCATTGCGGCCGCCCTCAACACGCGGCCGCGCAAAACACTCGAATGGAAAACGCCCGCAGAGGCGCTTAACGAACTTCTACGATCAGCCAACAAACATCTTGTTGCAACGACCGCTTGAATCCGCCCAATACACCAGCGAGCAGTTCCAGCGGCTGATGGCCGATCACGGTGTCGTCTGCTCGATGAGCCGTTCGGGCAACGTCTGGGACAACGCAGCCATGGAAAGCTTCTTCTCGTCACTGAAGACCGAGCGTTCAGCGCGCACGACCTATCGCACGCGTGACGAGGCCAAGTCTGATGTGTTCGACTACATCGAATGCTTCTATAATCCGAAACGCCGGCATTCGACGATCGGATATCTAAGTCCCGTGGAGTTCGAGACGCAGGCGGGATTAGCTTAAGCGGGTGTCAACCAAACCGGGTGCAGGCCAGCTTACCAAGGTAAGCGGCCGCTCCTGCAAGCCACGCAGTACCCTTGCCTGCTGTGCCAGTAATCAAAATAATAGGGACGTTGCCGACTGTTTTATCCCGGCTCATCTGCTCAAAAAGCTCTTTGCCGCTCATCGGTTCCATTTCCCAATCCGATAGTACAAGGCCATATTGTTTTTGGCGCAGTCGCTGCAGTGCCGAGGGACCGTCATGCTCAGTATCAACATCGGTAAATCCATTTTTTCGAACAAGATCGGCGATAATTTGAATCATCGTCGAAGAATCGTCGACAATCAGGACAGGAAGTGACGTTTTCATTATACTTCCTCCGATGAACCCGTGACTTTGAGCGGTCGTCGGATTTGAATTCAACGATCGTGCCTCCGTCGCGAGACCACACCGTGCGGTCCTGTCATCGAAGAAAAGCTCGACGAATTCCTAAACCCGATCACGCCCGCGACCCGCAGGCTTCCGCTGTTTTCAGAAATATCGCGGACCGCGCAACCAATTATACTGCCTCAGTCCAGCTTAATCTTTGTAGACCTCCACCAGCATAGCTTGGCGCTTGTCGCTCATCGGCGTGGCGCTTTGTCGTGTTGGCGTCCGAATCGTCGGCGGCGGCCAGCACCGCCTCCGGCGTCATCTGGCCGAGGAACAGGCGGATCACCGGCACCGGCCACTTCGTCATGTCGAGTTGCGAGATTGCTCGCGGAAGACGGCTCGCCAGATTGCTGCGCTTGTTGACGATGTCGAGCCAGAGTGCAGCATAAGCATATTTGGGATCAAGCTCGCTTGCCTGATTGAGGTCCGCCAGCGCCTTCGGCAGAGAACCGCCGTAGAGGTTCGCAAGCCCACGATTGAAATAGGCGCGCGCATATTTCGGATGAAGCCGGATCGCCTCGTTGTAGTCGGCGATGGCGCCGTCGAGGTCGCCCTTGGCTTGGTACGCGGTGCCGCGGTGGTAGTAGGTGCGCGCATATTTCGGATCGAGCCGGTCATCCAGGAAGGCGAAATGCATTCCTGATTGCCTCCAAGAAGACCGATTATCGGAAGTTATACTGGCGCATTCCCTAAAGTTCTAAGCAGGTCTGAAGAACTCAGCTCACACGCGTTGCTTTCTCCGGTGAATATCTTTCACATCGGAAAAGGCAATATCCTTGCGAGCAAGATGGGTGCCATTGCTCGGCCCGAGCCCGGCTTCGACATAGGCAAGTGTAGATGCGAAGCCGAGAAAATTCGGCTCCTGCGGCAGATACCGGACAACGGCCCCTGGCTGAGTGAAAACGGAACCGCGGTCCGGTTTGATCTGTCCGGCGGCAATTTGAGCAGGGTCGATTTGCCCGATCCATTGCGTCCGACGAGGGCCACCCGTTCGCCGGAGGAGACGGACAGCTCCACGCCGGAAAGAAAGAAGCGGCGTGCCGCCGAAGGTCAGCGTGACGTCTTTGAGTTGCAGGAGGGGCGGAGCCATATTTGCCGTGTCGGCCGCTGCGGTTGCGGCTTCGCCGCGGGTCAAGTCTTCTGGTTGACCGGGTACCGCCGAAAACATCCGTCGTCAAAGACCCAGCATAGATTAGTGCCGGCTGACATGTCTGTTTTACCCCCGAAAGCGGACATCAATCGCCTTTCACTCGAGGTCCACAAAGTGCCATGTGTGGACGGCTCCGGGTTGGCAAGGGCCTTCTTCACGAATGCAGCATTGGTCGGTGCAGCCATATGTTCGGCCTTTGTGTGCGGTTCACATGACGCTGGCCATAATGTCAAACGGCGTCCGAAAGGGCCCCCCGATTGGTCCTTATTCCACGCCGATTCACAGGCCAATTTGAGTGCGGGCCAAACCGCTCGCGCAGAATCGACTTTATCTTGACAAGGGCGCACGCTTGGGCCCGCATTTAATTCATTAAAGCCAAGGAGGGGTCGATGACCGCCCGTTTTACTTGCTTGGTCGCATATTCAGTCCTGTTTCTTGCACTCGGTTCCGGGGTATCGCTCGCATCGTCGGGGGCGCCCGTCGCCAACGGGACTCGTGCCGCCTCTGCACTCTGTCCGCGCACATCTTCGCACAATCGCATCGCCCTACACTGTTACTGCTGCGGAAAAGATTCATACGGACACTGCAACCATCAATGCTGCAATTAGCCACGCTACGGGACACGCCATCAGACAGGCTAGGCGGGCTCGTGTAATTTGAGGGTAAGTTGCGAAACGGGCCAAAGACAACATCGAAAAGTTTGCGAAAATGGCCAAGCACGGAACGGTGGAACGCTTTCAAGCCTTTGACGTACACACCCTCCATCGCATGGGGGCGTTCAAGGAACAGCTGCAGCGGCTAATGTCGGTCTCGTTCCAGTGGCCGGGATTGGTTGGGCTGACCGCAAATAGATGGCGCGTCGACGTCAAATTCCGTGCCGGCGCCAAACAGAGAATTGCGGTGATTTGGACACCGTGCCGTTTTGGTGGTTTCCGCCCGTGGTACAAGTGCCCTGGGTGCGATCGCAGAGTTGGTAAGCTTTACAACACCAGCGCATCGCTTCACTGCAGGCGGTGTCTTGATCTGTGGTATTCGTCCCAGCGCCGAGGCGCCAAAAGCCGGATTTATCTTCAAGCGCTAAAGCTCCGGCTTCGGCTGAATGGAATTGCTTCACTTGCCGAGCCAATTCCCCAGCGACCATATCGAATGCACAAACGGACTTACCAATGCCTGCGACGAAGACTGGAAGACTTGGAGCGGCAGCTCGGGCCCAAGTCGCGATTTAAGTCACGCGAAACCGACTATGCTCCTTTAGTTCCCAAATGATTCAGAGGGTTCCCCGAGAGATAATCTACCCTTCGCATCTGCCGGGCTTTGCGCGCGCGGTCGAGTCATTTCCAGGTCATCGGCATTGTCTAAATTCACCTCAACATCCGAGCGCCCGAACCAATTCTTGGGTGATATCGGGGTCAGGATATGGGATAAATTTTTTCCCATGGGGTTTGGGCGAAAATCCCTAAATCATTTGGCAATCGCCCAAAATTCGGGAAAGCTTTTGGATATTTTTTGGGTATTTTTTTCCACACTTTTGGACAGTTTTTCATACTTGGTCGAAGCGTTCGCAAAGCTGAAGTCGGGGCACATGTTGCTCCCGGACGGCGCCAGGGAGACATCGCCAAAACCGATCTGCAAAATGAAATCAAGTCAGTGGGCAGCGAGCTTATAGGGCAGCCGAACTCTGAGCCAGTACGGTCTGCTGCTCCGCTTGCTCTTTAATCTGGGCTCCCGCTTCATCGTACAGGAACGGCAGAAAGACATAGCGGCGGCCTTTGGTCACGCGCGTCACCGCGTGAAGAATGGCGCAGGGAAATACGATGCACCAGCCTTTGGGTATGGTGTGCCGCTTTTGGTTGTATTCGGGAAACGCCAATTCGCCGCCATCGAAATCGTCATTCAACGCCACGGAGAGCGCAAATCGCCGGTGGGCGGAGACGGCTTGGCCGGTATCGCGGTGCGGACGGAAGTGCGCTTCTTCCTCGGCGGCATAACAGCCGACCAGATATCGCTCCATCCGTGTGATCTTCATAAAGAACAGTCGTTTGATTTCCGGGATCACGCATTGCGAAATGCGCTGGACGATGAGTTTCCTGACCGCTTCGTCGTCGATGAAGTAATCGCGCCAGCGCTTGAATGAATGGTCGAAGACTTCGACATTGTTGCGCATGAACCCGCTGTCGCGCGCCTGCCCCTGCTCGTAAAGGCCAACCAGTCGATCGCAGAAGTCGTGATCGAAAAGGCGCGGAAGCACCAGAATCGGGGCCGGTATCTCGCAAGATCCGAACCGGTCCGTTGCCGGAAGACTGCGCGGCAATGCGAAGATTGCGTCGCATTCGCTCCGGTCGCTGCCGGTGTGGAAGTGCGCGAATATTCGTAGACTCGGGTCGACGATCGTCCAGGTCACGCGGTATTGCATGCCGAGCGGAACCGCGTCGATCGGTGCTGAGCCGCAATGGCGGCTGAAAACGCCGTCGCGGTCGACGACGAATTTAATTCCCTTCGGCGCCGCTTCGAGTTTCTCGTTGGGATCGATGGTGAAGCCGAGAAAGCTTTTGGTCTCGTCCCTCGAACAGGCCGGTGTGCTCCCGGAGTGCTTCAAGAGCGACCCGACCGGGGTCGATTTGGTTTGAGCCGAAGCAGCAGATCAGCAGGTAGCGGCCGGCATAGGCATCAAGGGCGAGGCCGCGGGAGTGCTGGCCTTCGACCAGATCGACGAAGGCTTGGCCGACCAGCGGTTGGCGGTATTTGTACGTGGCCATCGCGCTTCGCGCCTTCTCGGCCGCATCATCGGCAAGGCAAGCGGATGATTCTGCACGCCCGCTTGCGGGCATGGTTCAATCCGCTCCGTGCGCGGGTCGCGCCGGGTCGATGGTGACCGATCGGCTGATGCCAGGGCCGGCGCCAGGAGTGGCTGCGGGGTCGAATTTGCTGGCCGCTTTCTCCGGAAAGTCAAAGCTGACGTGGCAACGCAACCCTCCCGGCAGAAGATTGTCCGGATTTGGCAAGCTCAGTCTCACCCCGAATGTGCCGCTGGCGGCATCGAAAACCTGGTCGACAATGCTGACCTTCGCCTCATGATTGCCGCCGACGGGCGGGTCCGGATGGACGATCCCGGTATCGCCGATCTTCAGCTCGCCGTAATAGCGTACCGGCAGATAAGCCTCGACGTTGAGCGGATGAATGCTGGCGACGGTTACGATATTGGCATCCGGCCGAACGTATTCGCCCGGGCCCAGCGTCCGCTCGACAACGATGCCATCGATTGGGCTGCGGATGGTGCGCTGTTCCAGCATGGCGCGCGCGCGGTCGAGCTCAAGCTCGGCCATTTTTTTATTCAGCTCTGCTAATGCGACGTCCTGCTTGGCGACGTTGAACTCGGCCTGAGCCGTATCGACGTCCTGGACGCTGCCGATATTGTGGGACTGCAGTTCCAATTTTCGCTTGAGCACACCGTTCTTTTGCTCAAGCAGCGCTTTCTTGGCTTCGATTTCCGCACCGTTCGATGCGCGTGCTTCGTTGGTCGCTACCGCGGCCTTCTCCACGGACGATTCGATCCAGGCGATCACCTGTCCTTTTTTGACGTGATCGCCGCGATCGACCAGGACTTCGGAAAGGATGCTGGGGACCGGGCTGCCCAGCTTGACGGTCAGAAACGGATTCATCACGCAATCGAATGTTGCGGCAAACGCACACGAGCTGAATGTCACGATTGCCGCGCCTAACATGACAGCGGCGCTATTGCGAAAAAAAGACCAACTCATGCGGCGAACCCAAGACTTTACACGTTGCGAAGCGGCGAAACGGATGATGGCGGTGTGTCTACCACGCCGGACCGGCCGGGAAAAATGCTTTCCAGGACGATAGGCTAGAGGACACTTACTTGGTTAGCGGGCGGCACGCAGGGCGGGATCGAAAGCTATCGGCCGCGTCTTGCTTCGGTCACGGGGCGGCCCTAGTGTCGGCTAAAGCGCCGGTGTGGCTTGCCTTTTTCCGTCAGCGGGAACTGTTTTGACGGCACGTTGCACCGCTCTCGTCTGCATGACACCGCGACCGGACGCAGACGAGCTCAGGCGTTCAGGCCAGCCAATATTTTTCGGTCTTTCCATCGCCCCAAACCAATTAGATAACGGGCCAGCGCGCTTTCGGACAACAAGCGATGTCGTTTTTTCGCACGGTTACGGTGAACGCAGCGGGGGCAGGGCGGTCTCCGCATCTTCTCACGCGCCTGCGGCAGCGCGAGATCGAAGGCATCCTTGTCAAGGAAGTCTACGATCGCCGCGCGTGCGAGGCGGTCCGCGCCGAGCTTGAGGCCGGCCACCACGGTCTGATCAGAACCGACTTTCCCGCCAAATTCGCCGCGTTCTTTTACGGCATCAACCTCAATCTCGCTCACCCCGATCTCAACGACTACTTCGCCGAGGTGCCGAAATTCCGTGACGGCCTGTCCCGCCTGTTGCCGGGCGACCTCGGTCTGGAATCGCGGCTGACGCGACTGATGTCGGACTTGGATCGGGACACCGGTTATGGCGCCGCGCCTGGACCCCAGCCGGGATTGAATTACATGTTCACGACCATCCGCGCCCATCTGCCGGGCGGTTATATCCCGGCACATTTCGACGACGAGCAGGCGGCGCGGCCGACCTATCGGCACCTGATGCAGATCATTCAGATGAAATTATTTTCCTTTGTGCTGGCTTTTTCGCAAGCTGAAGCGGGCGGCGCGCTCGAAATCTTCAACCTCAAGCCAGAAAAGGAAGGGCAGCGCATTGCCGCCGGCGATCGCAGCGCTACAAAGCGCGATCTCGATGGCGTCGAAAAGGTTTCATTTCGCCTCGATCCCGGCGACATGATCATTTTCAGCTCGGGGCATTATCTGCATCGCGTCACCCCGGTGAGTGGTGAAAAAATCCGCTGGACCGCCTGCAGCTTCATGGCCGAGAGCAAAGCGCCCGGCCAAGTCTATTGCTGGGGCTAGAGCGTGCCGCTGGCGGTGCCGCGCTATTTCGACTATCTGATCGAAGCGTTCCGCTCGCACAATGCCGGGCGACACGTTCACCTCGGCTACTGGGACGATCCGCCACCGCTCACCGCGGCTTGCAGCGCGCAGGAATTCGCGGATGCCCAGGCGCGCCTCACCGATGTTCTGATCCGCATGGCCGATCTGAAGGCCGGCCAGACGGTGCTCGATGTCGGCTGCGGCTTCGGTGGCACGCTGGAAGCGGCGGCGAAATGGCCGTCGATGCTCTTGGCCGGCATTAATATCGATAGGCGCCAGTTGGACATCTGCCGGAGCGCAGCGATCGGCGGCAACGCGCTGTCGCTGATCATGGCGGATGCCTGCGCGTTTCCATTCCGCTCCCACAGCTTCGACCGCATATTTTGTGTCGAAGCGATGTTTCATTTCCGCGATCGGGCGGCGTTCCTCCGTGAGGCCGCAGGTGTGTTGCGTGATGGTGGGCGTCTGGTGATTTCCGATATCCTCTTGCGCAATCCAGGTACCAGTGCCGGCGTGGATGTTGCGGCCGTAGCGGAATTGATCCGGAGTGAATATGGACCGTGGCCGCAGCCGTGGATGGCCGTTGACGCGCTATTGGACAGTGCACGAGGCGCAGGACTGAGACCGGAGCGTGTCCTGGATGTGACGGCCCAGACTTTGCCAACCTATCGCTTCACCGCTCCGCAGCCGCTTGGTCCGACGGTAGGTCTGCAGTCGGCTGGCGACGCGCTGCGATGGCTGCACAGCGAAGGCTACCTGTCCTATCTGTGCATTTCGTTCGTAAAATTTTGAGGCTTACGGTTCGATACCGTGCGGCGCGAGCGCCTTCCTGATCAGCGCCGCTGACTCTTCGGGCGGTTGATTACCGTCGACGACTAGGTCGGCGGACGAAACAATTCTTTCGCGCTGGGATAAATACATCGGACGTAAGAACGGATAGTTCTGCATATATTGCGTCTGCCACTTTATGAATTCCGCGGCTTCACCTTGCTTGACGGAAGCCAGAAATGCCAGCGTCGCGCGCGACAGGGCGATATCCAGCGGCGTGTCGACCCAAACCAGAAAATCGATGAACGCGCCGGTCGTGCGGTGAATCCGACCGAACGGCGTCTCAAAGATTACCAATGGCCGGCGTCCATCGTCTGGCCGAATTTGCGTCTGCCGTGTGAGCTCGCCGATAAGTTCGGTAAGAGCAAATTCATTTGGATCGGCACCGGCCGCAAACCATTTCCGCACTTGGTCGGGCGGCATGTGGACGATGGTTTGAAACGCATCGTAATAAACGAGGCGCGCCTCGGCAAAACGTTTCCGCAGAAGCTGCGTCAATGTGGTCTTGCCGGAGCCCGGCACACCCGCCAGACCGATGACGAAGGCCCGATCGGTCATTGCGAAAATCCCATTTGCACTTGCGCGCGCTATTCGGGTCGGCCGGAGATCGCCAGCGTCTTTGCCTGCCACTGGTCCGATTGCAGCAGGTCGCCGCGCATCCGGGCGTGCAGCTTCTCAGCTCGCCGCTGCGCGTAGCGCAAGGCGATGCGGCCGATGAATTCGCCCCGCCAGTCGCTCAGCGACTTGGCAAGCCGCGCGAGCGCAAGTCCCATCGGAAAATCCAGCAATGCATCCTCTAGCGAGAGTATCGTCTCGAAGCTTCCAGCCTCGCCTTGGCGGCCGGCGCGGCCAGCAAGCTGTAGGTCGATGCGGCGTGCATCATGGCGCTCGGTCATGATGACGTGCAGGCCGCCGAGCTCCTCCACGCCCTCGCCGAGTCCGATATCGGTGCCGCGTCCGGCCATGTTGGTCGCGACCGTGATCCGTCCGCGCTCACCGGCCTGGGCGACGATGTCGGCCTCGTGCTTGTCCTGGGTAGCGTTAAGAACGGTATGCGGCAAACCGGCCGCTTGCAGTTCGGTACTCGCCCGTTCGGACGCGACAACCGATCGCGTACCGATGAGGACGGGCGCGCCCCGTTCGTGCAACTCTCTGACGCGATCGACGATCAACGCCCATTTTGCAGCATCCGTCTTGGCGACGACATCCGAATGGTGTTTTCGACGAACTGGCTTTGCAGTCGGTATGGTCACGACCGGTTGCCGGTACACCCGCCATAATTCCTGAGCCACCGGTTGGAGCGTGCCGCTCATGCCGGCTAGCCGCCGGTAGCGGCGAAAAAACCGCTGATAGGTAATCCGGGCAATCGTCGTTCGCCGTTGCGATTGTTCGCAGCCTTCCTTGTGTTCGATCATTTGGTGCAGACCGTCGCTCCAGAAGCGATCCGGCATGATGCGTCCGGTATATTCGTCGACGATCTGCACCTTGGCGTCGGCGACGACGTATTGCTCGCCGCGATGGAACAGATGAATGGCCGCCAAAGCTTCCCTGGCCAGTTCCTCGCGGGTGATCACGCTATTCCAGGGTTTTCCACGGCCTTCTGCAAAAGCCGTTACCTTTTCCTGGCCGGGCGCCGTCAGGAATACCCGCCGCTCCTCCGGCGACAAAAAATAGTCAACGCCGTCTTCCAGCGTCGCGGCGAGGGCAAGCGAGCCAGCGATTGCGTCGGGGTCGATGTCGGAGTCCGCGGTACCGGAAATGATCAACGGCGTTCTGCCTTCGTCGATCAGCACGCTGTCGGCTTCATCGATGAGCGCGAAATGCAGGCCGCGCAGGCGTAATTGATGCGAGCGTGGCGACGGGCTGGATATCGCTTCCATTTTCAACGTCAGGTCACCGGCCGTCTCGGCGAGGATCATCCGATCGCGCAGATAATCGAAGGCAAGCTCCTTGTTGCTGCAATAAGTGATATCGCACGCATAGGCATCGCGTCTTTGTTGCGCACTCTGGCCGGCGATCACGACGCCGACGGTTAGCCCCAACTCGCGGTACACCGGGCCCATCAATTCGGCGTCGCGTTGGACCAGATAATCGTTGACCGTGACGACATGAACCGGGAGGCCTGCCAGGGCGGCGGTGCCGGCGACAAGCGTTGCCGTCAGCGTCTTGCCTTCCCCGGTCGCCATTTCGGCGAGCATGCCTTTGACCATCGCGAACGCGCCGACGATCTGCACGTCGAAGTGACGCTGCCCGAGCAACCGGTCCGCGAGCTCACGAATCAGCGCGAAAGCTTTGGCGGTCTCGGCATCGGGAAAATCGGAGGTGCGCCGCAATGCGCTTGCGACTTCATGAGCGACGACGCGAAGCTCCTCCAGCGTAAGCCTGCAAAACTCGTCGGTATGACGTTCGACCAGCGGCAGGATCCGGTTCAGGCCGCGCAGCCGCAGGCGGGACGTTGCCGCGACCAATGCAGCTTGCGCGGCCGTGGCCAGCGCGTCGAGTGCGTTTTCCTGTCGCTCGGGCCTTTCCGGATAGATGCGTTGACGCGGCAGGTTATAGGCAGGCGCTGCTCCGCCGATGGCGACATCAGACACGGAACTGCCCCAGGAAGAACTGGCGCATGGTGCGCATGATGCGCCAGCCAACCGGTTCGTCGCCATGAAAGAACCGGACATAGACGCGGGACCCCAGCGCCACCGTCTGGCCCGGGTCCCGAAGTTCAACGTCCAACTGGAAGAGACTGAACAGCGCTTGTGGGCGCTGGGTCTTGGAGGGATCGAGCGCGATCGTGCCGCCGCCCCTGGTCGTGAGGGCAAGACTGGGCACGTCCTGTTGCGCCGCCGGCACTTCGCGCAAGACACGAGCCGGTATCGGCCGGTCCAGCTCTTCGACCGCGTGAGCTTCCATGCCGGTGGTTCGCCGGCGTATCAAATCGACGTCGGCCTGAGAGACAACCGAGCGGACCACTTGATCGCGGTTGGAAACGACATAGCCGAGAAGCTCTCCGCGCTTGACGTAATGTCCCAGTCGGTCCTGGGCGTCAGCCATGATGAAGCGCCCGGATTGTTGGGCACGTACGGTGAGATCCTTCTGCCGGCCGCGATAGTCTTTGAGTTTGTCGGCGAGGTGGGCGGCCTGGTCCTCAAGCATCTCAGCCTGGACTCGATCGACTTGTCGTACGCCTTCGAGGCGCTGGCGCGCCTCATCGAGTTGCGCTTCGATCACCGCGACCCTGGCGTCGAGCGTCGGATCGGTGAGTGTGACCAGCGGCTGATCGGGAGCGACAACCGCGCCCGGTTTCGTCAGCACCTGCTCGATGAAGCCTTCGGTCCTGGTCCGGACTTCGGCCTGATCGGGGGCGATCACGACACCTTCCGCGACGGTCGAATAGGGAAGGGGAATAGTGAACATGACGATCAAAGCAGCCGCGACAATGCCGCCGACGACTGCAAAAGCGTGGCGCCGGCGACCGCGAAGCTTTGGGCTGGTCGCCAGAAAGCGCAATCCCTTGAAGATCGGGATGACGGCGATCGCACTCATCGCCCAGATTGCCATCATGACGCCGAGCAGAAACATCTTGGCCGCCAAAAAAAGCGCGATGCCGGTCGATACGGCCAAGCGGTAGATGAAGGAAAACATCGCGTAGGCAATCAGCCACTGTGGTTCGCCCGGTCCGGCGACCGGCTTGTCGAGGCTGTCAATTTTGAGCAGATATTTTTGCACGAGATAAAACAGATAGGCATTGCCCCGGGTGGCGAGATTGGGAATCTCAACCAGATCGGAGAAGATGTAGTAGCCGTCAAAGCGCAACAGCGGATTGCCGTTGAACAATAAAGTCGACACGCCGCCGATCAGAATGACGTTGAATGCGACCGTCCGCCCCAAGCCCGGTGTGGCGTGCAACCATACGATCAGCGAGACGGCTGCGAGCGCCATCTCCACCATGATGCCGGCCGCGCCGACGACGATGCGACGATGTTTCTGACGAAACGCCGCGGAAGCCGATGCGTCGACGTAGAGCACCGGGATGAAGACGAGCAACATCACCCCGAGCTCGTGGACTTCGCCGCCCCATACCTTGGTCGCGTAGGCGTGGCCGAGTTCGTGTAGGCTCTTAACCACTGGATAAACGGCCATCAGCAACGCAACGTTCTGCGTCGCCAGCACGCGGTCGGTGACGTCAGAGGTCAGCTCCGGCCAATGCAAGATCGCCAGCACGACGCCGGTGAGCACCAATGCGAGCCAGGCCACAAAGCCGAAAACCGAAAATATCGGACGCACCAGCGGTAGCGTCAGATTGAGTATTCGATCGGGGTCGAAAAGCGGCACGCGCACGGCCAGCGGGCTGCGCAACCGCTGCATCAGCCGGCGCCGTCCAGCTTTCTCCGAGCGTTCCGCCATCTCATCGAAATCCGGGGGAATCTCGCCTTGCAGCAGATCGGCGTTATGGAGCTGCGCCAGCAGATGAATCGTCTCATCCTGGGTGGGCGGATCGTCCTTGGATTTTCGGCCGGCGATCTCCCAGATGTCGCGCATCGTCCGCTGCCCGTCCATCAGGCACAGCATCAGGTTGGCGATCGGCGAAAGGCGATGAAAGCGGCCGGTCTGATGATCTTGCAGGACGTACCAGATCTGCCCGCGAAAGACCTGACGGTGAATGGCGGTGTGCGTCCGCAAGCGGGGCTTGAGATCGGCTACGCGATACCACGCACTACTGAAAAGTGACGTAACCATCGGACCTCAAGGCAACCAACGCCAGGACCACACGCGCAACCAGTCCATGATCGGGTGCAGCCAAATCCATGCCAGGCTTCGCCGACCGATTTCGATCTTGCCGATGCCTTCCATGCCCGGCCGCAAATCGGCCGGGTTGGTGACGAGCAGGCCTTCGACCCGGAATACGTTGCGGCCCGATTGGGCGTCGGCGATCGGAGTGATCTTGTCGACCTTGAAGGACAGCGTCTCGTTTGGCAGCGCCGAGACGATCAGATCACCGATTTGACCGGGTTCGACTCTGCCGATCTCGCGCTCGTCGACGCTGAGGATGACGCGATAGGAATCAAGCGGCGCCACTTCGAACAATAACTGCCCGCGCTGCACCGCAGCCCCAATCATCTGGCTGAGGTCGCCGGAAATGACGAGACCGGCAATCGACGAGCGTAGCTTGATGCGGGCGAGTTGCTCATCGAAGAGTTTAATCTGCGCGTCGGCCTGGTCGATCTGCGCTTTGACGACGTTAATCGTCGCTGGTTGACGAGAAGCGAGCGCCTTGTCGTACTCGAACATGTGCTGTTGCCGCTCGGTGACCCATTTCAGGCGCTCGAGCAGCAAGTCGCGGTCCTCAAGCGTCGCCAGGACCTCGCCTTCCTTGACTGTGTCGCCGGCGCGCACGTCAGCATCCTTAATGAAGCCGTCGTAAGGCGCGACTACGGCGCGGCGCACCAGACCTTCAATCTTGGCATCGGCATCGACGCGATAGGTCGGACGCACGAAAGTCAGGA
>Ga0307373_10010899_pt1 | contig 13286 bp, 9 predicted proteins | sample OX2MG_FD_202534 | JGI IMG/M metagenome (GOLD analysis project Ga0307373, IMG submission 202534) | Soil microbial communities from Risofladan, Vaasa, Finland - OX-2 | ecosystem: Environmental > Terrestrial > Soil > Coastal area > Acid sulfate soil | place: Finland: Risofladan, Vaasa | collected... | reverse complement strand
TGCCTGTACTGCACCGGAGTCCACGTGCTCACGTTTATCCTGTTCGGGCTGGTTATCGGCCGCGCCGCTTTCTCCGGAGTGAGAGCAGCGCCCGACAGGGGCTAGCCTGATTCCCACGTTCGCCGCGGCGGCGATATTCGGTTACATCAGGACGAGGCAGAGCGGGACAGATGAGCAAGGCAGATCGGAACAGGGCGCGCAACGCCCGGGAGCGGGTCGCCGCCCAGCAGGCAGCGGCCAGGAAGGCCGAGCAACGGCGCAGGCTACTGATCGTCGGCGGCTCGGTCGGTCTCGTACTCGTCATCGTTGTTGCGTTCTTGCTCATCAAGGGCCTGGCCAAGCCGGCCAAGAACCTGGGCTCGGGCAACCTCCCGGCTGCCGTCGCCCGCAACATCACCAGCGTGCCGGCCAGCACGCTGGCAAGTGTCGGCACGGGCCCGCTGCCCACGACCGGCCTGCCGCTGAAGACGATCAGCGATACGCCGCTCTCCAGCGCCGGCAAGCCGGAGATGCTCTACATCGGGGCGGAGTTCTGCCCGTACTGCGCGGCGATGCGCTGGTCGATGGCGGTCGCCCTGAGCCGGTTCGGCACCTTCGGTCCCTTCCGGGGAATTCACTCGTCGAGCACCGATGTCTACCCGAACACTCCGACACTCACCTTCCGCAACCAGAAGTACACGAGCCCGTACCTGACTCTTACCTCTGTCGAGCACCAGAAGGTGAACCGCAAGCTGCTCCAGCCCGTCACCAAGGCGCAGCAGGCGCTGTGGACCAAGTACGACACCACCAATGGTGCGACTGGCTACCCGTTCATCGACTTCGGCAATAAGGTCGTCATCACCGGCCCGCTGTTCGTCCCGTCCGTGCTGCACGGCCTCACCTGGGCGCAGGTCGCCAGCCAGCTCAAGGACCCGAGCAGCCCGGTGGCCCAGAACGTCAACGGCGCGGCCAACTACATCACGGCGTCGATCTGCAAGATGACGAACAACAAGCCGGGTTCGGTCTGCACCGCCGGGCCAATCCCGGCAATCGAGGCAAAGCTCTAGGCCCTGGCTAGTCTCCTACCTCGGCTCAACCCACTCACCCCGTGTTTCAGCCATGATCACGATCCTTTTGCGGCTTTTGCGGCCAACAAACCCGGGGTAAGTCGTCGGTCGGCCTAATCGCTCAACGCCGGCCGCTCACCGCGACTCCCAGTCCCCGCTCCCGGCGTACACTCGCCGCTCACCGCGATCCCCCAGGTCCAGAACTTTGTTAGGCTAACGAACTACGGAAAGAGGTTCCGGGACGCTAGCGGTCCGGATCCAGCGCCCCAGATAATGGCGCGTCGTTGTCAGACTGTGGCCGCATACTGATTCGGGGAGCGTCACCAGCGTCGGGGACAGCACCGCGACCGGCTATCCGGCGTCGACCATGCCGCGACCAGGTGCGGGTCGGCGGCGACGGTGCACTGGCTTGCTGCGCCCGGGGAGGTCAGGAGCCAATGCCGCGTGGCCCGCAACAGACAGCGAGGGGCCGGAAGGAGAGCAGCATGACATCAGCCGACCCGCACCAGCGCTGGCTGCGGCGGCTGATCGGTTGCTGCTGGCGCTACCCGCGCCTCGTCACGCTGGCGTTCGGCGGCTCGCTGCTCGCCACGATCGTGATGGTGATCATTCCCCTGATCCAGCGAGACATCGTCAACAATGCGATCCTGAGCCACCATCAGCCCATCTGGGTCGGCGCGACCGCCCTGGTCATCGCGGCGCTCGTGAGCTTCGCCGGCGTCTTCACCAGGAGATACCTCGGCGGCCGGTTGTCGCTGGACGTCCAGCACGACCTGCGCACGGAGATGTTCGCCGCGCTGTCCAGGCTGGACGGCGCCCGGCAGGATCAGCTGCACACCGGCCAGATCGTCAGCAGGTCCATCTCGGACGTGAACATGATCCAGGGCCTGCTGGCCATGGTGCCGTACCTCCTCGGCAACATCCTGCTGTTCTTCCTGTCCCTCGTTGCCATGGCGGTCCTCTCCCCCCTGCTCACGCTGGTCGCCCTGGCGGTCGGTCCCGCGCTGTTCGCCATCTCGCTCGCCTCGCGGAACAAGCTCTTCCCCGCGAGCTGGGACGCACAGCAGCACGCCGCCAACGTGGCCGGCGTGGTCGACGGCGCCGTGACCGGTGTCCGGGTGGTGAAGGGCTTCGGCCAGGAGCAGCAGGAGGTGGAGCGGCTCGAAGGCGCCGGCCGGCTGCTCTACGCGGCCCGGGTACGCGCGGTCAGGCTGATGGCGCGGTACAACCCGTCGCTGCAGGCCATCCCGGCGCTCGGGCAGGTCGGCGTGCTGGCGTTCGGCGGCTGGCTGGCGATTCGCGGCGAGATCAACCTCGGCACGTTCTTCGCGTTCTCCTCCTATATCGCCCAGCTGGTCGGCCCGGTCCGCTCCCTGACCGGGCTGATCACGCTGGGCCAGGAGGCACGGGCGAGCGTCATCAGGGTCTACGAGGTCATCGACTCGCGGCCGGTGCTGACCGAGAAGCCCGGCGCGGTCGACCTTCCGCAGGGGGCATCCGACGTCGAACTCGACGACGTCACGTTCGGCTACCTGCCATCGGAACCCGTGCTGCGCGGGCTGTCGCTGCGGGTCGGGCCGGGCGAGACGGTCGCCCTAGTCGGGACGTCAGGCTCGGGCAAGTCGACCATCTCGCTGCTGCTTCCCCGTTTCTACGACGTGACCGGCGGCGCGGCGCGGATCGGCGGGCACGACGTTCGTGACCTGACCCACGACTCGCTCCGCTCGGCCATCGGCCTGGTGATGGAGGACAGCTTCCTGTTCTCCGACACGATTCGGGCGAACATCTCCTACGGCAGGCCGGATGCCACCGACGAGCAGATCGTCGCCGCGGCACGCGCCGCCGAGGCCGAGGAGTTCATCCTCTGCCTGCCGGAGGGCTACGACACGGTGATCGGCGAGCAGGGGCTAACCCTGTCCGGCGGACAGCGGCAGCGGGTCGCGCTGGCGCGGGCGCTGATCACCGACCCGGCGATCCTCGTCCTCGACGACGCCACCTCGGCTATCGACGCCAGGGTCGAGGCGCAGATCCACGAGACGCTGCGCCGGGTGATGGCCGGCCGGACAACGCTGCTGATCGCGCACCGGCGATCCACACTTCAGCTCGCTAACAAGATCGCCGTGCTAGACGACGGCAGGCTAGTCGATCTCGGCACTCACGAAGAACTGACCGAGCGCTGCCCGCTGTACCGGCTGCTGCTGGCTGGTCCGGGCGAGGATGCCGAGGGCGTCGACGCGGGCGAGCTGGCCTACTACGAGAACGGGCCGGCCGGCCCGGGCACCACCGCGAGCAGGCCGGACGACATCACCCCCTGGCTCTGGCCAGACCGGGATCGGCAGGCCGCCGGATCGGGCGGCCCGGCGGGTAGCGCGACCCAGCTCACCAGCCAGGCGAGCACCTCGATCGGCCGTGGCATGGGCATCGGCATCGGCGGCGGTGGCAGCCGCGGCCGGGCAGCGAGCGTCAGCCGTACCGCCGGGACTGACGGGAGCATGCTGGCCGGGATCCCGCCCACGCCAGAACTGCTCGCCAAGGTCGCGGCGCTGCCCCCGGCGAACGACGAGCCAGGTGTCGACCAGGCTTTCAGCCGCGCGGGCGACCCGCACTTCACCCTGCGCAGGCTGCTGCGGCCGTTCGCGATCGCGCTTATCGCCGGCCTGATCCTGGACGGCCTGGACGCGATCGCCAGCATCGCGCTCCCCTGGCTGATGCGGGGCGGCATCGACCACGGCATCGAAGCCGGAACCTTCCGCGTCATCGTGCTTATCTCGATAGCGGCCCTGGCGATCGTGATGGCCGACTGGGTCGTGAACGCCGTCCAGACCGTCGTCGTCGGGCGCAATGGCGAGCGGCTGCTCTACACGCTCCGGGTCAAGATCTTCTCGCAGCTCCAGCGGCTTGGCCTGGACTACTACGAGCACGAGATGGCCGGCCGGATCATGACCAGGATGACGACGGACGTGGACGCGATGTCCACGTTCCTGCAGACCGGGCTGATCACGATGGTCAACGCCGGCCTGACGTTCGTCGGCGTCATGATCGCGCTCCTGCTTATCAACATCAGGCTGGGGCTGACCCTGTTCAGCGTTCTGCCCGTACTGATCATCGCCACGATCGTGTTCCGGGCGAAGTCATCGAAAGCCTACGCCGACGCGCGCGAGAAGGTCAGCGCCGTCAATGCCGACCTGCAGGAGAACGTCGCCGGGCTGCGCGTCGCCCAGGCCTACCGGCGCGAGCAGGTGAACCAGGACAGGTTCGCCGCGCTGAGCAGCGCCTACCGGACCTCCCGGCTGCGCGCGCAGAAGTACATCGCGCTGTACTTCCCCTTCGTCCAGGCACTGTCCACGATCGCGGGCGCCCTCGTGCTGTTCGCCGCCGCCAGCGAGGTGCACAGCGGCGTGCTCACGGCCGGCGGCCTGATCGCCTACCTGCTCTACATCGACATGCTCTTCTCGCCTGTGCAGCAGATGTCCCAGGTGTTCGACGGCTACCAGCAGGCGGCGGTCGGCCTGCGCCGGATCTCGTCGCTGCTGCGGACGCCGACGAGCACGCCGGAGCCGGAGCACCCGGTGACGGCCGGGCGGCTGCGCGGCGAGATCGAGCTTGCCGACGTGCACTTCAGCTACCGGGATCTCGGCCAGGAGGCGATCGCGGGAATCAGCCTGCGGATCGCCCCGGGCGAGACGGTGGCCCTGGTCGGCCAGACCGGCGCCGGCAAGTCCACGGTGGTCAAGCTGGTCGCCAGGTTCTACGACGTGACCGCTGGCCGGGTTCTTGTCGACGGCGTCGATGTCCGCGACTTCGACCTGGGCAGTTACCGCAGGCAGCTGGGCGTGGTTCCGCAGGAGCCTTACCTCTTCCCCGGGACGCTGCGCGACGCGATTGCCTACGGCAGGCCGGAGGCGACCGACGCGGAGGTCGAGGCCGCCGCCCGCGGAGTCGGTGCGATCGAGATGATCTCCCGGCTGCCCGGAGGGTTCAGCCACCAGGTCGCCGAGCGCGGCCGCAACCTGTCCGCCGGGCAGCGCCAGCTGATCGCGCTGGCGCGCGCCTACCTGGTCGATCCGGCGATCCTGCTGCTCGACGAGGCGACGGCGGCGCTCGACCTGGCCGCGGAGTCAGCCGTGATCAGGGCCACCGAGCAGCTCACGGCCAGGCGCACCACCTTGCTCGTCGCGCACCGGCTCAGCACGGCGGCCCGGGCTGACCGCATCGTGGTGCTCGATGCGGGCCGGATCGCGGAGGTCGGCACCCACGACGAGCTGCTCGAAGCCGACGGCGCTTACCGGGCGCTGTGGTCCGCGTTCACCGGCGAGGCCACGCTCGCCGCATAATCATCGCGACCTATCCTGCGCGCCATTCGTAGTGCAGTTCCCACTGATGGGCCGGCAGGACGATGTCATTGACCTCCACGACGCGGCCGGCCGCGGTCGATGCGAGACGGCGGATGGCGAAGACGCGCTGCTCGGCATCCATGATGAGGAACGCTGCTTCGTCTGCCTCGGGCAGCCTGATCCGGACCGACTCGCTGAATGCCGACGGGGCGTACCCGAGCTCGGCGAGGCGCGAGTAGATCCCGCCCGGTCCGGAGTCCGGATCCGCGAGCCGCGTGCCGGCCGCGATGTCGCGCGGCAGGTACGAGATCGCCAGCTGCACCGGAACCTCGTTGCCGTACATCCGGCGCTGCCGCGTGACAGCGAGCGCACCGGGCTCGATGCCCAGCAGGCTGGCGATCTCGGCCGGCGGAGCCTCCTCGGTTACGCCGACCTCGGACCTCGCGCTCAGGCCGAGGCGCGCAAGTTCGGCCTGAAAGGCTCCCCGGGCCGCGCCCGCCTCCCGCAGGTCCGCGCGCTGCCGGGCGATGCCGTCGCGCCGGAGCACCGGCAGCTCGCGCACGACGGTCCCTCGTCCCCGGATGACCCGGACCGCACCCTCACCGCGCAGGATCAGCACGGCCCGGTTCACCGTGGCCCGGCTGACACCATGCAGGCTGGCGAGCTGGTCTTCGGCAGGCAGCTCCGAACCGGGCGGGTACTCCCCCTGCTCGATGGCTGCCCGGATGAGATCTGCGAGCTGCCGATATTGGGGACGGGGGGACTCAACTGGCATAAAGAAGAGCTTAGACGTCTGATGTGTTCTTGACGCCCTGTGCAGTTTCAGAAAAGAATGGACATTGGACGTCTGACGTCCGAGATCTAAAGCCAGGAGGAGCCATCACGGGGAGCAGCCACGGGGAGTAGCCACGCGGGGGCAGCCGCGGGAACAGCCGCGGGAGCAGCAAGTGGGGAATCTGCTTTGGCAGTGACACCACGACAGCGCCGCGATCCTGACGTCACGTCAGTGATCGAGGTTGGGTCCGCGCCCGCGGCCGTCACGCAGATCCGGCACGCGGTCGCGCGGCTCCTGGTGAGCTGGGAGCTGACCGAGATCTGCGATGACGCCGTGCTCTGCCTCAGCGAGGCGCTGACAAACGCGGTCTTGCACGCCAGGCCCGTCAGGCCCGTGACGGTCACGATCCACCGAGATCTGCGCACGCTCCGTATCGAGATAGCCGACGCGGACCGCAGCATGATCATTCGGGCGCCCGGCTGTTTGCGTGGTCCCGAGAATCAGCCGCCCGAGAATCAGCCGCCCGAGAATCAGCTGGACGAGTTCGGACGAGGCCTGCAGGTCATTGACGCGCTGGCGGCCCGCTGGGGCGTCGATGCCGACGACGCCGGCAAGCGAGTCTGGTTCGAGCAGGACATCCCTTCGATCGGCCGCCTGGGAGCAATGCCCTGATCCGCCCGGAAAGCCCCCAGCCCCCAACAACCCCAGCCCCCAACAACCCGGGGCCCCGTAACAACGACATCGGCGGACCGCCGATGTCGTTATAGCGACATCAACGGTCCGCCGATGCTGCTGCTGGATCCTCAGCCGGTCGATGACAGCGCCGGCTCGACCAGGGCCGGGCCGGCCGGAGCGGCCTCCGCCAGCACCGGCTCCTCGAGGATCGCGCCAGCCGGAGCCGGCTCGACAGTCTCCTGCTGCACCGGTCCGGACCGCATGGTCCGGACGTCGCGCGGGATCAGCGCGAGCGCCGAGGCGACGAGCGTGATCGCGGCGGCACCGTACTGCGTCGCCGGCACCCCGATCCTGGAGGCGAGCGGCCCGGCGACCAGGGCGCCGACCGGCATGCCCATCGTGGTGCCGAGCCCGTCGTAGGCGGACACCCTGGCGAGCTTGTCGGCCGGGATCTTGGCCGCCATCGTCACCGTCCACAGCACGGCCATCGTCTCGATCGCCACGCCGAGCAGGAACGAGGTCACGCAGATCACGGGCAGCGGCAGCAGCATGGCCAGCGACAGCGGCGAGATCGCGATCGCCGCGCCGATCAGGACGACATACAGGATCGGCCGGCTGGGCGACCAGCGCAGCGAGACCAGGCCGCCCACGATCAGGCCGGTGGCCTCCGCAGCGGAGATCAGGCCCCAGGCCGCCGCACCGCCGAGGTGCGCCCTCGCCACGGCCGGGCCGAGGACCTGGAAACCTCCGCACCAGGCGGCCAGCACCACGGTGAACTGGAGCACGGTCGCCCACAGCCAGGTGTGCGACCGGAACTCCGACCATCCCTCACGCAGCTCGCGGAACATGCTCGGCGCGTGCTCGTGCCCGCCAGCCGTCTCCGGCCGGTCGAGCGGCGCGGCCTTGATCGCCAGCAGCAGCGGAACGGTCGCGAACATGCCGACGCCGCAGACCGCGAGCGCCCAGCCCGCCCCGAACAGCGCCACGCACTCGCCGGCCAGCGCGGCTCCCGCCATCATGGCCGCGTTCATGGTCAGCCTGCTGATCGCGCTGGCCTCGCGCATCTGCTCGGTCGTCACCAGCCGCGGCAGCAGCGCCATCGAAGCCGGGTAGAACAGCGCCACCCCGGTGCCGGTCATCAGCTCGAGGGCGATCATCACCCAGACGGCGGGATGGCTGGTCAGCACCAGGATGCCGAAGGTTCCCTCGCCCGCGGCGACCATGACGTTCGCGGCAACGATGACAAGCTGCGGCGCGATCCGGTCGGCGATCACGCCGCCGACGAGCAGGAAGACGAGCGACGGCGCGGCCTGAGCGGCGATGACGTAGGACAGGTCAGCGGTCGAACCGGTCGCGGCGAGGACCGCGAACGAGACGCCAACCAGCGAGAACGTCGCAGCCATCGGAGCCAGCAGGCGGTCGGCCAGCAGGAGCCGGAAATTGCGGTTGGACAGGACGGGGAAGCGGCGCGTCAGCGCGCGCGTAAACATGACTAAGTTCCAATCTGATCAGGTGGGCGCCCGGGCAGTTGATCCTATCTGGGCCGGTCAGAGGCGCCCAACAGGTTTCGGGCCCGAATTTCGTGCCGCCTGCCCGGCACCCGCGCGACCGGTCGCTGCTGCCGAACGGGCGAAGCCGCGGCTCAGGTCCGCCGCGGCCTCAGCGCCGGAAATGCCCGGTGCCACAGGTCCAACCATTGGCGCCCGCACGGCATTCCTGGCCGGACCAGCGGCCCGGCCGCCTGATCCGGATCCACCGATTGAATCCGCCAGCGCCATCTGTAGAGTCTCCATGCGGGCCATCGGCCGGCAGTGGCCCTTAACGGACGGTAGCGGCCGTTAAGGCCGGTAGCGGCCGTCCAGGCCGGCAGCGCAGCGATCGAGGAGACCAGTCGCCGATGAGCATCCTTGGCACGAGGGTTCTGCGGACCGAAGACCCGCGGTTCCTGACGACCGGTGGTGTCTACACCGAGGACCTGACGGACGATGCGCTGGACGGCGCCTGTCACGTGTTCTTCGTCCGCTCCCCCATCGCGCACGCGCGGATCGGCCGGGTCGACCTCAGCGCCGCGCTCGCCGCGCCCGGCGTCATCGCGGCCTTTGCCGGCGCCGACCTCGCCGACCTGCCGAGCATCGAGCCGATGATGGCGGGCATGCTGAACGCCAAGATGACCAGGCGGCTGCTGGCGCTCGACAAGGTCCGGTTCGTCGGCGACCCGGTCGCCGTCGTCGTCACCGAGCACCCGTATCAGGGCGAGGACGCAGTCGAGCTTGTCGATGTGGACTACGAGCCGCTGCCCGCCGTCGTCGACTTCGACGGCGCGCTTTCTAACGAGACAATCCTGTTCGAGGACGCCGGCACCAACGTGGCGGTCGAGTTCGGCAACGCGGCCAGCCTGAAGCCCGAGCTCTTCGACGGCTGCGAGGTCGTGGTCAGTCACACGTTCGCCAACCAGCGGGTCGCTCCTGCCCCGATGGAGTCCAGGGCGGCCGCCGCGGTCTGGGGCGAGGACGGCAGGCTCACCAGCTGGATACCGAACCAGGGCGCGCAGAGCGCGCGGGACGACCTGGCCAAGATGCTCGGCATCGAGGCGAGTCAGGTCCGGATGATCACCCCGGACGTCGGCGGGGCGTTCGGCGCCAAGTTCGGCGCCGACCCCGAGCACGCGGTTGTCGCGTGGGTCTCCAGGCAGCTCGGCCGTCCGGCCAGGTGGACCGAGACGAGGTTCGAGAACCTGATCTCGATGACGCACGGCCGCGGCCAGCGGCACACGATCACGATCGGCGGCAGCAGGGACGGCGACGTGCTCGGCTACCGGCTCGAGATCATCCAGGACGGCGGGGCCTACCCGCGGATCGGCGCCGTGCTGCCGTTCCTGACGATCATGATGGCCACCGGTCCGTACTTGATCCCGAACGCCGAGGCGATCGGGACCTCCATCGTCACCACCACCACGCCGGTCGGCGCGTATCGCGGCGCGGGCCGCCCGGAGGCGACCGCCGCCCTCGAGCGGGCAATGGACCTGTTCGCCGCCGAGATCGGCATGGACCCCGCCGACGTCAGGCGCCGCAACCTGCTGCCGCCATTCAGCGAGCCGCACCAGACCGCGTTCGGCGCGCTCTATGACAGCGGCGACTACGCGGCCGCCCTGGACAAGGCGCTTGAGGCGGCCGGGTACGCGGAACTGCGCGCCGAGCAGGCCAGGCGCCGGGTGAGCGGCGACACCGTGCAGTTCGGTATCGGAGTCTCCTGCTACGTCGAGATCACCGGCGGCGGCGACGAGGCTGGGGCGCCGCAGGAGAACGCGACCGTCGAGGTCCACCCCGACGGCACCGCGACGATCCTGACCGGCACCTCGCCGCACGGTCAGGGCCACTCGACCGCCTGGGCCATGATCGCCAGCGAGGAGCTCGGCATCCCGGTCGAGAACTTCACGGTCAAGTGGGGCGACACCGACCTGATCCCGGTGGGCGGCGGGACCGGCGGCTCACGGAGCCTCCAGCAAGGCGGCGCTGCCGTGCAGCAGGCGTCCAAGGAGCTGATCGAGCTGGCCAGGGAGCGGGCCGCGGCGGCGCTCGAGGCGAGCGCCAGCGACCTGCAGTTCGATCCGGGCCGCAGCGCGTTCGCCGTGGCCGGTGACCCCGACGCGTCGGTACGCCTCGCCGATCTCGCCACGGACGAGCGCCTGTTCGTGCACTCGATCTTCACCGCGCCCGGTGCCACCTTCCCGTTCGGCACCCATGTCGCGGTCGCCGAAGTGGACACCGAGACCGGCAAGGCGGTGCTGCGCCGGGTGATCACCGTTGACGACGCCGGCCGGGTGCTCAACCCGCTGCTCGCCGAGGGTCAGCGGCACGGCGGGATCGCCCAGGGCGCTGCCCAGGCCCTGCTCGAGGAGGTCGTCTACGACGCCGACGGCAATCCGCTGACGGCGAGCTTCGCTGACTACCCGATCGTCTCGGCGACCGAGCTGCCCAGCTTCGAGCTAGCCAGCATGGAGACACCCACCAGCTACAACCCGCTCGGCGTGAAGGGAATCGGCGAGGCGGGAACGATCGGCGCGACCCCTGCCGTGCAGAGCGCGATCATCGACGCCGTCGCCCACCTCGGCGTCAGGCACGTGGAGATGCCGGCCACGCCGATGCGGATCTGGCGTGCGCTTCAGGAAGCTTCAGCCCAGGGAACAGAATCGGAGAGTGCGTGATGCAGGTCGAGCTCACCGTCAACGGCGAGCAGCGGTCAGACGACGTCGAGCCACGGCTGCTCCTCGTGCATTACCTGCGCGAGGTGTGCGGCCTGCGCGCGGCCAACATCGGGTGCGACACCACCTCGTGCGGTGCCTGCACCGTGCTGCTGAACGGCGAGTCCGTGAAGTCGTGCACCGTGCTCGCCGCCCAGGCGACGGGCCAGGACGTCGTCACCGCCGAGGGACTGGCGCCCGCCGGGGAGCTGCACCCCGTGCAGGCGGCGTTCCGCGCGGAGCACGGGCTGCAGTGCGGGTTCTGCACCCCCGGCATGGTGATGGCGGCGGTCAGCCTGCTCAAGGAGAACCCGAGCCCGACCGAGGAACAGGTACGCGAGGGACTCGAGGGCAACCTGTGCCGGTGTACCGGCTACCACAACATTGTCCGCGCCGTGCTCGCCGCGTCCGGTCAGGCCGAGGTGACCGCATGATTCCCGCCCCGTTCGACTACGTCGCCGCCGACTCAGCCGAGCACGCGATCGACCTGCTTGCCCGGCACGGCGACGACGCCAAGGTACTGGCCGGCGGTCACTCGCTGCTGCCGATGATGAAGCTCAGGCTCGCCGCGCCCGAGGTGCTGATCGACATCGCCAGGGTGAGCGACCTGGCCGGGATCAGCGTCGACGGTGACGAGCTGGTCATCGGCGCGACGACCAGGCACGCCGACCTGGTCTCCTCCGAGCTGGTCAGGGCCGATGCGCCGCTGCTCGCCCACGCCGCCTCGCTGGTCGGCGACCCGCAGATCAGGCACCGCGGCACGATCGGCGGCTCGCTCGCGCACGCCGATCCGGCGGCCGACCTGCCGATGGCGCTGGTCGCCCTCGGCGGCTCGGTCGAGCTGACCGGCGCCAGCGGAACCCGCCGGGTGGCGGCCGACGACTTCTTCGCCGGCTTCTTCGAGACCGCGCTCGAGCCAGGCGAGCTGCTGACCGCCGTCCGCGTGCCGCGCCGACCCGGGATCGCGTGGGGCTACCAGAAGTTCGTGCGCCGGGCCAACGACTGGGCAATCGTCGGCGCCGCGGCCATCGACGGCCGGATCGCGCTGGCCAACATGGGATCGGTGCCGCTCCGCGCCCGCGCGGCCGAGCAGGCCCTCGCGGACGGCGCGAGCGCCACTGAGGCGTCCGAGCTCGCCGCCGAGGGAACCTCGCCTGGCGAGGACATCCACGCCGACCGGGCATTCCGCCAGCACCTCGCGCGCGTGCTCACCCGGCGGGCACTCGAGCATATTTCTTAACGGATCACGCGGGGCTGGGGCCTGCGGCGGCAGCAGCAACCGCCCCGGAGGGGAGCACGATGTCCGGTATTTACCGGCGCCGCGGGTCGCGGTGGCGCCGGCGAAAAGCCGCGTACTAGTCTGGGCGTGCGATCATGAGCGGCGTCGCGACGGCTTGGGTGCCGGCCGCGACCGAGGAGGGGAACAGGCGATGACCGGCGACGTCTCGGCAGACCGGCTGCGGGCCGAGCTCAAGGAAGTCGAGAACGATCTGGCGAACCTCCGCCGCACTGCTGCCGACATCCGCTCGGGCGTGGGCGAGGCCGAGGACCCCTCCGACCGCGGGTCGCTGATCCAGTCCGCCGATGAGCAGGACAGCCTGGCCGAACAGCTCGCGGCCCGGCGCGACGACCTGCTGCGCCGTATCGCCGAAGCCTAGCCGCCGGGGCGCGGACACGGCCGCCCTGCAGTCCCGCCGCCGTGAAGCCTCCCGGCGAATGGCTGCCGCCTGCGCTCGCCTGATCTCCTGCCTGCGCCGGTTCAATTCCGAGCGCGGCAATTCAGTCACGTTGCTGTACCAGCTTCCTAACGACCTGCGCTGATCCCGCCAGCCAGCCGGTGACGGCTCGTGTGTAACCCGGGATGCCCATCGCGCTGCGCCCGCTCACCGCGCCGCGAAGCTGGAAGTCACCTGCACCGATGCGGCAGGCATGCCGCAGGACACCGGCTTCACCGTCCAGTGGGTCGTCAGCTGACGGCCTGACGGCGGCTGGCCGCTAGGCGGAGAGCTCCCGCTCGGTCGGGGTCCGGAAGCGCGGTATCACCCGGACCCCGGCCAGCCAGGTACCGACGCGCTCGGACTCCGCCTCGATCAGCGCCACGTCCTCGGCTCCAACGTCCTCCAGCAGGCGGATGGCGATCTCGCCGTCGGCGCGCTGCGCCCACGCCGGGTGGCCGTGATAATCCTGCTGGCCATCTTCTTCTCCGACCTCTCGCC
>Ga0307373_10010898_pt1 | contig 13286 bp, 13 predicted proteins | sample OX2MG_FD_202534 | JGI IMG/M metagenome (GOLD analysis project Ga0307373, IMG submission 202534) | Soil microbial communities from Risofladan, Vaasa, Finland - OX-2 | ecosystem: Environmental > Terrestrial > Soil > Coastal area > Acid sulfate soil | place: Finland: Risofladan, Vaasa | collected... | reverse complement strand
GCAGGTTGTGTACCAGGTAGGACAGGGTGAGCCCGGAGTCGACGATGTCCTCGACGACCAGCACATGCCGGCCGCTGATGTCGGCATCCAGGTCCTTGAGTATCCGCACCACGCCCGATGAGGTGGTTCCCGATCCGTAGGACGAGATCGCCATCCAGTCCATGCTGACCGGAAGGTGCATCGCGCGGGCCAGGTCGGCCATCACCATGACGGCTCCCTTGAGCACGCCGACCAGGATTAGTTCGCGGCCGGCGTAATCGGCGTCGATCCGCGTCGCCAGCTCGGCGATCCTGGCCTGCAGCTGCTCGGCCGTGATCAGTACCTCGAGCAGGTCCGCACCCATGTCAGTGGCTTCCAACGCGGTCTCCGTTCACGAGCGGGTCGTGAAGTGCAGCCTGCCATACCGCCGCTGGCACCGGATTCCGCCCGGCAGGTCCGACCACCGCTGGCCATGCCAGGACGTCACGAGGGCGTCGAGCTGGGTCACGTGCGTCGAGCTGAGCGACCCGGCCGGCGCACCGGCGGCGATCGCCGCCCGCTTCAGCAGCCGCGTCCTGATCGCGGCCGGAAGCCCGGCGAGGGCTGCGACCTCCAGCGTGACGTCCAGCGTCCGCCCGTCACCCCCGTCGCCGTCACCCCCGTCGCCGTCACCGCCGTCAGCGGCCGGCGCGCCCCAGCCGGGCAGCAGGCGCCCCGCTGCCTCGTCGGTCAGGGCGTCCAGGGCGTCCGCGTCGGCCCTCAGCCGGTCAGCGGTCCTGGCCAGCGCCTCGGTGATGCCCGGGCCGAGCAGCTCCTCCATCATCGGCAGCACCTGCTGCCTGACCCGCGTCCTGGCGTATGCCGGATCGGAGTTCTGCGGATCCTCCCACGGCTCAAGGCCCAGGGCCGAGCACGCGGTGCCGGTCTGCCAGCGCCGGAGGCCGAGCAGCGGGCGGAGGTAACGCCCGGACGCCCCCGGCATCCCGGCCAGTGACCGCGCGCCTGAGCCGCGGGCCAGCCCGAGCAGCACGGTCTCCGCCTGGTCGTCCATCGTGTGGCCGAGCATGACCGCCGCCGCGCGGCATTCCGCCGCGGCCGCCTCGATCGCCGCATACCTCGCCTGGCGGGCGGCGGCCTCCGGCCCGGGAAAGGACCCGGCCGTGCCGCGGGCGGCTACCTGAACCCGCAGGCTGTGGACCGGGTCAAGGCCAAGCCGGCGCAGCGTGACAACGACCCGCTCGGCCTGGTCGGCGGAGCCTGGCTGGAGCCCGTGATCGACAGTGACGGCGCCCGCGCGCAGGCCGAGCCTGGGTGCCTCGAACGCCAGGGCCGCCGACATGGCCAGCGAGTCCTGACCGCCCGAGCACGCCGCCAGGACCAGCGCCCGCGGATCCAGGCCGGCCAGGCTGCGCCGCACTCCGAGCCTGACCGCCGCCACCGCCGGATCGGGGCGCATGCCGACTTAGCCGGCCTGCTGGCCCGTGCCGTCCAGTCCCGGCCCGTCCAGACCTGACCCGTCCCGTCCCGGCCGGTCCGCCCGCCCCAGCCGGTCCGCGCCGGGCCCGGCCACCCGTTCCAGCCACCGGTGCGGGCTGGTGAGCTCGTCCCTCGTCGGGAGCGTCTCCGGCGAGGTCCACACCCGGTTGAACGTCTCCATGCCCGCCTCGGCCACGACGGCGTGCACGAACGCCGCGCCCTGCTGGTACTGCCGCATTTTCAGGTCGATGCCGAGGATGCGGCGGATCGCCTGCTCGACCCGGTTTCCCGAGGTCCGGCGGGCATTGAACTTGGCCCTGATCTGCTCGACCGAGGGGACCACCGCGGGACCGACGGCGTCCATCACGTAGTCGCCGTGGCCCTCCACGAGGGTCATGACGGCGGTCAGCCGGCCGAGTATCTCGCGCTGACGCTGGCTCTGCATCGCCTCGATCAGGCTGCCGCCGTCGCTGCCGCGCACCGCTCCGGTGACCGCGTCCGCAGCCGCCCTGAGCCGGTTCAGTATCGACGCCGGATCCAGATCCGAGGCCAGCAGGAAGTCGGTCATCTGCCGCTGCACGTACGGGCGCAGCCACGGAACCGAGGTGAACTGGGTGCGGTGCGTCTCCTCGTGCAGGCAGACCCAGCGCCGGAAGTCAGTCGGGTCGACGCCTAGCTCGCGCTCGACCATCACGATGTTCGGGGCGACCAGCGTCAGCCTTCCCGGCGGCGCATCCTGCCCCGGGACGTCGGGATCGGGCGGCAGGAACAGCTCGTACTGGCCCAGCACCCGGCTGGCCAGGTAGGCCAGGATCAGGCCGGCCTGCATGCCGGTGACACGGGACCCGACGGCGGTCAGCATGGAGCCGGCCGCCGGCGCGGCGCCGATGTCCTGCATGTGCTCGACGAGCGGGTCGAGCACCACCTCGAAGCCGGTGATGTTGGCCTTGATCCAGCCGGGGCGGTCGACAACCGCGACCTTTCCGCCGTCATCGTCACCTGGCAGGCCGGTCACCTCGCGCACCGGCTCGGCGACGGCCGCGGCCTGCTCGCGAAGCTCGGCCACGACCCGCCTCGCCTCGGCCAAGCTGACCTGCGGACCTGGCCTGACCCACCTGGCGGCGGTCGAGGCGGCTACGTTCCAGTCGATCATCTGGGAGCTGCTCACCCCTCCACCGTACGTGGCCGGGCGGCGCTTTGGTCAGCCGCAGCCGCAACCGGCGAGGGCAGTCGCCAGCTGAGCGAGCGCGTATTCGGGCTGCGCCGCCAGCTTCTGCGGGATGTCGTTGCCCATGAACGCGAACCCGAGCAGCTGGCCGCCGGCGGTATAGGCGACTCCCGCCATGGTCGCCACGTGGGTCAGGTTGCCGGTCTTCGCCCGCACCGTGCCGAGCGCGTTCCGGCCGAACGGCCCGAAGAAACTGCCGGGTCCCAGTGTCCCCGAGAAGCCGGCCACCGGCAGCCCGGTGATCACCGACCGCAGGCTGCGCGGCCCTGACCTCGCCGCGAGCCTGACCAGCCTGACCAGCGCCTGAGGCGAGATCCGGTCGAGCGGCGACAGCCCGCTGCCGTCGTACAGGTGCAGGCCGGGCACTCTGAGCCTGGCGGCCACCGCCATCACGGCAGCGGCCGCGCCAGAGAACGTGCCAGGCCGGCCAGTCGCGACGGCCACCTGCCTGGCCAGAGTCTCGGCGATGACGTTGTTGCTCTCCGACAGCATCTGCTGCACGATCTCGGCCAGCGGCGGCGAGTGCACGGCGGCGAGCACGCTCCCGTTGCCCCCTGCGTTCGTGGCCCGGGCCGCCGACGGCCTGCCGTGGATGGTGATCCCGTCCTTGCGCAGGAAGCCAGCGAAGGCGCGGGCTGCGTCCAGGCTCGGAGTCAGGGACCTGGGCCGGTAGTTCGCCGGGTCGTCGGAGTCGTCGGGCGTGCCCCGCGCGGTCAGCCGGCCCTGGTCGACCTCGAGTCCGGTGATCGGCGTGACGTTGCCGCTCGAGATGTAGTTGCCCGGCGCGCCGACCGGCTTCCAGCCGGGAGCCACCTCAGGGCCGCCGAAGCGCGAGGCGTCATAGCTCAGCCGGACCGAGCTGATTCCCCCGGCACGCAGCGCCTTCGCGGTCGCGGCGGCCAGCGAGCTCAGCGTCGCCGGCTGCGGGTAGTCCGCTGCCGGGTACCGGCCGGCCGCCAGGGTCGGATCACCCCCGCCGACCAGCGCGATGCTCGCGACTCCGCTGGTCGGCAGGCCGGCTGAGCCGCCGGTCCTGACCAGGGTGGTGAACCTCGCGTTCGGGCCGATCGTGTCGAGCGCGGCGATCGCCGTGGCGAGCTTGGTCGTCGAGGCCGGAGTGAAGCCGGTGGCCGGATTGAGCTCGTAGAGCACCTGGCCGGTCGACAGGTCAGTGACCAGCGCTCCGACGTGCGGGCCGAGATCGCCCGAGTGCATCAGCCCGTCCAGGCTGGCCGAGACGCCGGCCGCCGTGGCCACCCCGCCCTGGCCGCCCGCCGCCAAGCCGGTGACGCCATGCAGCGCCGCCCCCGGCCTGGCGAGGCCGGCTTCCCGGACCTTCGGCATGTCGTATAGCGCGAGCCTGGGCGGCAGCAGGCGGGCGATGGCGGCTCCCGCCCCGATCGTGAACAGGCAGAGTAGCGCCAGCGTCAGCACCATCATCCGCGCCAGCCGGTTCACCGTCCGCTCTCCTTCGCCAGATGCCGGTCCTTCGACAGGCGCTGTCACCGAGGGTATACATCACAACAGGGGTACACACCAAGGCAGTGAGGCAATCATTCCACCGGGCAGGGAGACTAAGCCGTGGAGTTCGACGTAGTCATCGAGATCCCGAAGGGCCAGCGCAACAAGTACGAGATGGACCACGAGAGCGGGCGGATCAGGCTAGACCGGATGCTGTTCACCTCTACCAGGTATCCCGCTGACTACGGGTATATCGAGCACACGCTCGCCGACGACGGTGACCCGCTTGATGCCCTCGTCCTGCTCGACGAGCCGACTTTCCCTGGCTGCCTGATCCGCTGCCGGGCCATCGGGATGTTCCGGATGAGGGACGAGAAGGGCGGCGACGACAAGGTCCTGTGCGTAGCGGCCACCGATCCCCGGATGGCTCACCTGGATGACATATCCGATGTCTCTGAGTTTGACCTGCTTGAGATCCAGCATTTCTTCGAGGTGTACAAGGCTCTCGAGCCAGGCAAGGAGGTCGAGGCCGCGAGGTGGGTCGGCCAGCAGGCAGCCGAGGACGAGATCAAGGCGTGCCGCAAGCGGCTGGCCGAGGCTGCGGACCTCGGGGAGGGCGGCCATGGCAGCTAGGCGCGGCGCCGCAGATCGCCCGGCGGCAACGAGGCGAGGAGGCCCAGGTGGCTGATCCGGACGAGGCAGGAGGCCGGCTCAGGCAGATGGAGTTCACCGACGAGGATGCCCGCATCCTGGGGGCGAACCTGCTGCTCAGCGAGCTAAGCGACGAGGACGCCGCGACGTTCAGGCCGCATATCCACGTCACCCTCCTGCCGCGGGGTGAGCGGCTGTTCGACGTGGGAGACCCGGGCGACCGGCTCTACCTCGTGGTCGACGGCAAGGTCAAGCTCACCAGGACCGCGCCCGACGGCAGGGAGAGCCTGGTCAGCGTGCACGGGGCCGGAGATATGTTCGGCGAGCTGGCCATGTTCGACCCGACGTACCGCACGTCGACGGCGACCGCGATCACCGACGCGCGGCTGGCCTCGATCGCGCACGAGGACCTGCGGCAAGTGCTGATGACGCGGCCCACCGTGTCGCTGCTGCTGCTGAAGGCGCTGGCCCAGCGGCTCCGCCGGGTCACCGAGGCCAACACGAACCTTATCTTCACTGACGTTCCCGGCCGGGTCGCGAAGGCGCTGCTCGAGCTGGCCGACAAGTTCGGCATGCCGGCCGAAGACGGGATACAGGTCAACCATGACCTCACCCAGGAAGAGCTGGCTCAGCTCGTCGGGGCATCGCGGGAGACGGTCAACAAGGCGCTGGCCGACTTTGCCACCAGGGGCTGGATCCAGCTGGCGGCCAAGTCCGTGCTGCTGATCGACCCCGACCGGCTCCGGCGCCGGGCCAGGTTAGGTCAGCTCACGTCGGCCGGCAGCTCGCCCCGGTCGGCCAGGTAGGCGAGCTGCGCGCGGACGGAGACCTCGGCGAACGGCCACAGCGCGCGGGCCACGTCGGCGTAGACCCTGGCCACGATCTCGGCTCTGGAACGATCCCCGGCGGCGAGAGCAGCCCTGATCTCGGCGAGTCGCTCCGCGCGGTGCGTTAGGTAAAAATCGAGAACGGCCGCCGGGCTGGTGAGCAGCGGGCCGTGGCCTGGCAGCAGCGTCCTCAGGTCCGCGGCGTCGGCGAGGGCACGGAGCCGGCCGAGCGAGTCCAGGTAGTCGCCGAGGCTGCCGTCATCCGCGATCACCGTGGTGCCGCGGCCGAGCACGGTGTCGCCGGTCAGAACGGCCTGGTCGGCGCGCAGGTACAGGCAGACCGAGTCGGCCGTGTGGCCGGGCGTCGCGATGACCTCGATCTCGCAGCCGCCGTCGCTGACAACGGCACCGGGCGGCAGGCCCTCGGTGCCAAGCCGGCAGGCCCGGTCGACCGCGCGCACCCCCGCTCCGGTCAGGCCAGCCAGGGTCCGCGCTCCGGCCGAGTGATCGGGGTGCCCGTGGGTGAGGATGATGGCCGCGATCCGCTGTCCGGCCTGCTCCGCAACCGACATCACCCGGCGCAGGTGTTCCTCGTCGTCGGGGCCCGGGTCGACGACGACCGCGGACGGCGAGATTGGCTCGGCAATCAGCCAGGTATTGGTGCCGTCGAGGGTCATCAGCCCGGGGTTGGGGGCGAGGACGCAGCGTGCCCGCCGCGTGCCAGAGCCGTCGATCGGCTCCGGCTCCGGCGCTGGCCCGGGCTCCCCGGCCTGCGACGGCGTCTCCGGCTCCCCGGCCCGCGGCTGAGCGGTCACAGCGGGTACTCCCGCTCGCCCGGGACCTTGAGCCAGGTGGCGCCCTCGGCGATGACGATCTCGGGGAGCAGGGGCTTGACCTCGCGGCGCGCGGCGAGGACGGCCGCCGCGTGCGGGTACTCGGCCAGCTCGGCGAGCGTCATCGCGGTCGGCAGCCAGAGCTGGATCTGCCCGGCCCGGCCGGCGTCGAGCGCTTGCGCCGGGGAGATCCACTGAACGGCCGATGCCTCGCCGCCGACGTCCCTGGTCCGCTGTCCGGCTGGCAGCGCGGCGGCAAAGAACCTGGCGTCGAACCGGCGCGGCTCCGCCGCGGGCGTGATCCACCTGGACCACGGGCGCAGCAGGTCAGAGCGGAGGATCAGGTTCCGCCTGGCCAGCAGCTCGGCGAGCGACAGCGACCGGTCGAGGAGCGCCTGGCGGTCTGCCTCCCAGTCATCGCCCGTGGTGTCCGCGACGACGGTGTCGGCTGAGGGCCCGGCCAGCAGCACTCCCGACTCCTCGAACGTCTCCCTGACCGCGGCGCAGACCAGCGCCCTGGCCAGTTCCGGCGGAGCGTCGAATACCTGGCCCCAGCGGTCAACCTCGGGCCCGGCCCAGGCCACTTCCTCGTCGGCGTCCCGCAGGTCGACCGAGCCGCCGGGGAAGACGTAGGCACCGGGGGCGAACGCCATCGACGGCTTGCGCCGGAGCATGTACACCTCGAAGCCGGGCGGCTCGGGTGTGCCTGGCTGGCGCAGCAGCATCACGGTCGCCGCGTCTCGCGGCGTGGCGGGCTCGACCTTGCCCTCGATCACTGCGCGCGCTGCCTCGGCCATACGCGCGGGAATCCTGACCTGACTCACAGCTCTCGAACCGCCCCTTACCCGTGCTGCCCTCGCCCGCTACCCGTGCCGCGCTTCGCCTGCCCGCTTCGCCTGCCCGGCCCGGCTCCCGGTCAGTCGCCGACCTCGGCGATCAGCTCGATCTCGACCGGAGCGTCGAGCGGCAGCACGGCAGTTCCGACGGCGCTCCTGGCGTGCCTGCCCGCCTCGCCGAACACCTCGAGCAGCAGCTCGCTCGCTCCGTTGACCACCTGCGCCTGGCCGGTGAAGTCGGGAGCGCTCGCCACGAAACCGGTGACCTTCACGATCCGCTTGATGGCAGACAGGCTGCCGGTTACCGAGACGACGGCCGCCAGGGCGTTCAGCGCGCAGGATCGGGCCAGGGCAGCGGCTTCCTGGGCTCCGACCTCGGCGCCGACCTTGCCGGTGGCCAGCAGCTGCCCCTCCACCACCGGCAGCTGGCCCGCGGAGTAGACGAAGCTGCCGGACCTGACCGCCGGCACGTACGCCGCGAGCGGCGGCGTCACCGCCGGCAGCTTCAGGCCGAGCGCGGCCAGCCGGTGCTCAGGTGAGCGCTCGTCGCTCGCCGTCATTGCTTAGGCCGTTTCAGGTAGGCGACAAGCTGCTCGGCATTCGGTCCCGGCACGACGGCCACCAGTTCCCAGCCGTCGTCCCCCCAGTTGTCGAGGATCTGCTTGGTCGCGTGCACGAGCAACGGCACCGTCGCGTACTCCCACTTCTGCATGGCCGTTACCTTAGCCGCCCGGGCACCACAGGCCACCGGTGCACCGGCGATCCGTCAGGGAAGCCGGGTCGCCGGGCCGGGAGCTATGACTCGTCGGGCGCCGGATCGCCGTCCCTGTGGTCAGGGACGCGCGCCTGCGGCTTCGCGGCTTCGGGGATGTCCGGCTCGGGAATCACCGGGTCGGGGATGACGGGGTCAGGGATCTTGGCGCCCGAGACCGGTGACTCGGGGATCGGCGCAACGGGAGGAATGGCCAGCGTGTCGTCGCTGCCGATGGCCGCGGCCTCGGGGGGCAGCGGCTTCTTCTCGATGGCGGCCTCCGCGGCCGCGACCTCGGCGTCGCCCGTGTCCGCGTCCGCGATCTGTTCCCCCGCATACTGCGAGATCTGGCCGGATCCGCGGTCGAAGAACCGCAGCAGCTCGACGGGGATCGGCATCACGAGCGTGCTGTTCTTCTCCGCCGCGACCTCGACGACGGTCTGCAGCAGCCTGAGCTGAAGGGCGGCAGGGTCACGTGCCATGACGTTCGCCGCGGCCGCCAGCCGCTTGGAAGCCTGGTACTCACCGTCGGCGACGATGATCCTGGCCCGGCGTTCCCGCTCGGCCTCCGCCTGCCGCGCGATCGATCGCTTCATGCCCTCGGGCAGCGAGACGTCCTTGATCTCGACGCTCTCCACCTTGACGCCCCACGGCTCCTCGGTGACCGCGTCGATGATGCGGCACAGCTGCTTGTTGACCCGCTCCCGCTCGGACAGCAGCTCGTCCATCTCCGACTGGCCGATGGTCGACCGGAGCGAGGTCTGGGCCCGCTGGGAGACAGCGAACATGTAGTTCTGGACGTTGATGGTCGCCTTGATCGGATCGACCACCTTGAAGTAGACGACGGCGTCGACGCGCACGCTGATGTTGTCCCTGGTGATGCCTTCCTGCGCGGGAACCGCCATCGCGATGATCTGCTTATTGACTTTCTGTATCCTGTCGCCGATCGGCCGGACGAAGGTCAGTCCCGGCGGCCGGGTCTTAGGCAGCACCCGGCCGAACCGGAAGACGATGCCCTCTTCGTACTGCTGTACCTGCTTGACGCTTCGGCCGAGCATGATCAGCCCGCCAGCCGCGACAAAAGCCACGAACCCCAGCAGAGCTTCCATTCGCCGACACCTTCTCACCCAGTTAGCTCGGGACTTAAGGACTTGTCCGCTGTCGTCAGTACTCAGACTAGTCACCGGGCACAAGGCCGTGCTAACGCCGCGATGACGGCCCGGCCACGGTGCGGCGTCGGCGCCAGCGCGGATAGCCTCATGCTCGTGAGCGTGCGGGACACAGACTGGGACGGCGTGCGGCTGCACGTGGTCACCGGCAAGGGCGGGACGGGCAAGACCACGGTCGCCGCGGCGCTGGCGCTTGCCCTCGCCTCGAACGGCAAGCCGGTGCTGCTGATCGAGGTCGAGGGCAGGCAGGGCATCGCGCAGGTCTTCGACGTGCCGCCGCTGCCCTATGAGGAACGCCGGGTGGCCGTGGCGCCGGCCAACGGCGAGCGGCCCGGCGGCGACGTCTTCGCCCTGTCGGTCGACCCGCAGTCGGCGCTGATCGAGTACCTGGAGATGTTCTACAACCTGCGGCAGGCCGGCCGTGCGCTGACCAAGCTCGGCGTGCTCGACTTCGCGACCACGATCGCGCCCGGGCTATCTGACGTGCTGCTCACCGGCAAGGCCGCCGAGGCGGTCCGCCGCAAGTCCGCAGGGAGCCCGGTGTACGGAGCCGTCGTGATGGACGCCCCGCCGACCGGGCGGATCAGCCGCTTCCTGAACGTGACCTCGGAGGTCTCCGGCCTGGCGAAGGTCGGCCCGATCCGCGGCCACGCCGATACGGTGCAGAACGTGATCCGCTCTCCGCTCACGGCCGTGCACTTCGTCACCCTGCTCGAGGAGATGCCCGTGCAGGAGACCCTGGACGGCATCGCCGAGCTGAGTGAGGTCGGCCACGGCGGGATCCAGCCGGGCGGCATTTTCGTCAACATGATGCGCGAGGCGGAAGTGGCCGGCCAGAACGCCCAGGGCAAGTCGACCCCGGGCAAGGCAAATCCCGGCAAGACGACACTGGGCAGCAAGGCCAGGGATACCCATGCGCTGGAGGTCGCGCTCAAGGCCGCGGGTCTCGGCGAGGACGCCGCGCTGGCCGCCGACCTGGCCGACGAGCTGGCCGACGAGGCACGGACCGCGCGCTCGCAGCGAGCGCAGCGCCGCCTGCTCGACCAGGCTGGGCAGCCGTGCTACGAGCTGCCGCTGATCACCGACGGGATCGACCTGGCCGCGCTCTACCGGCTGGCCGAAGCCCTGCGCGACCAGGGCGCCGCGTGAGCGAGCCGGAGGGGCGCGGTGCCGCCTGGACTGAGGAACGAGGGACGAGCGACGAGGGAAGGCGGCGCCTGAAGGCGCCCCGGAGGCGAGCGGGTAAACACAGCGTGAGCGAGCCGGAGGGGCGAGACCGATGAGCACAACTCCGGTTCCGCTCGTTGTCGACCAGCTCATTGATGACCGGCGGACCAGGATCATCGTCTGCTGCGGCTCGGGCGGGGTCGGCAAGACAACGATCGCGGCCGCCGTCGGGCTGCGGGCGGCCGAGCGCGGCCGCCATGTCGTCGTGCTGACCGTCGATCCGGCCAGGCGCCTCGCGCAGTCGATGGGATTGACATCGCTCGATAACACACCCCGTCCCGTAACTGGCATCCGGACCGGTGGCTCCCGGCATCCGCAGCCCGACGGCAGCCGCAACGAGCCGGGCCCGGCTGGCGAGGCCGGCCATGGCGGTCACGCGGACGATGGCGGGAGCATGCACGCAATGATGCTCGACATGAAGCGGACCTTCGACGAGATCGTCGAGTCGCACGCCGATCCCGACCGGTCCGCCCAGATCCTCGCGAACCCCTTCTACCAGTCCCTGTCGTCCAGCTTCGCCGGGACGCAGGAGTACATGGCGATGGAGAAGCTCGGCCAGCTCCGCCGGGCCGACGAGTGGGACCTGATCGTGGTCGATACCCCGCCGAGCCGCTCAGCGCTGGACTTCCTCGATGCACCGCAGCGGCTCGGCCGGTTCCTGGACGGTCGGCTGCTCCGGCTGCTCGTGGCGCCGGCGAAGCTGGGCGGCCGGACCGGGCTGCGGGTGCTCAACGCCGGCTTCGGGATGGTGACCGGCGTGGTCACCAAGATCATCGGAGGCCAGCTGCTCCGCGACGTGCAGACCTTCGTGTCGGCGATGGACACCATGTTCGGCGGGTTCAGGGAGCGCGCCGAGTACACCTACCGGCTGCTGCGGGCACCGGGAACGGCGTTCCTCGTCATCGCCTCGCCGGAGCACGACGCGCTACGGGAGGCGTCGTACTTCGTGGAACGGCTCGAACGCGATGGCATGCCGCTGGCCGGGCTGATCCTGAACCGGGTGCACCGCTCGCCGGCGGCCAGGCTGTCGTCGGCCCGCAGCCTTGCCGCCGCTGAGACGCTGCAGGGGCTGGACGACAGCGAGTCGTCGGCGCTCGGCATCAACGCGCTGCGGCTGCACGCGGAGCGGATGCGGCTGGCCGAGTCGGAGCGCAGGCTCGCCAGGCGCTTTGCCGCCGCGCACCCGTTCGTCCCCGTCGCGCAGATCCCGGCGCAGCCGGACGACGTTCACGACATGAACGGGCTGCGCGTCATAGGTGCCGCGTTCGCTAGCGACTGACCGCGAGATCGGACGACGGGGCGCAGCCCCCGCAGATCCCGTCGAATGGCGGATTGACCGGCACCGGAGTCAGCCGCGCTGCATTGCGGCTTTTCCGTCGTCCGAGGCCGAATGACGACCCGCAACGGCGTAACTGACACGAACGGAAGCTAGCCACCGATCGTGAACTGTGCTTTTCAGGTCGTGGACGCCTGTCAGCGGATATCGCGGACTAGCGTCCAGGATCAGGAAAGAAGTGGCCGCACGGACCAGCGAGCGGGTTCGCGACCTCGGCTAGCTGGCGACGAGTTCGCTTGAGACGGTCTCGTACTTGTCCCGCGCGTCCTCGAGCAGTTCGCGCCAGGAGACGACATCAGACCTGCGCCGCAGCAGCGCACGCCGCTCACGTTCGGTCATGCCGCCCCATACGCCGAACTCGATCCGGTTGTCGAGTGCGTCGGCCAGGCACTCGGTGCGGACGGGGCAGCCCCGGCAGATCAGCTTGGCCCGGTTCTGCGCCGCGCCCTGGACGAAGAGCTCGTCAGGGTCCGTTCCCTTGCACGCGGCGCGCGCGGTCCAATCCGTGATCCACATGTGGCCCAACTCCTCCTGATCGTCACGCCCGCGGGCGGGTCGTCACGCCGGGTGGCGCTTTCGCTGCGATTATCTGGGGTGTGGCCACACGGCGACGCCCCATGTGATGGTCGCGAAAGAGTAACTTACGGAACTCGGGCTCGAAGCGCTAGTCCCCGGCATGCCCATTTCGCGTATAGCCCCGATGGACTATACGGGAAGCGGTACGTAGTCATCTGGCAACCGACAGCTACGGCCGAGGGCCGGTGCGGTCCAAGGCGGCGGATTTTTCCCGTTTCGATGTCCTCCCGTGACTAGTCTGCCGGGCAGCGTAACCTGTTCACGTGCTATCACCAGTTCGCCACGCCGGCCCCAAGACCATTGGCATGCTCGCCGCCCTTTCGGTCGGCGCGGGCATGCTCAGCGCCGCTGTGGCGCTGCCAGTAGTCGGCGTCGCAGGCGTCGCCATCCGCGACGCGTCGACGACCTTCAATAACCTGCCGGTCGCCGGTCTCGGCCAGGTTCCGTCCAAGACCGAGATCCTCGACAGCTCCGGGCGGGTGATCGCCACCTACTACCCGCGGGACATCTTCAGGGACCCGGTGAAGTGGAACCAGATCGCCCCCGTGATGCGGAACTCGATCGTCGCGATCGAGGACTACAGGTACTGGCAGCACGGCGCCTTCGACCTGCACGGCACGCTGCGCGCGTTCTTCAGCACGCTCTCGGGTCACCAGGTACAGGGCGGATCCGACCTCGCGCAGCAGTACGTCAAGAACGCCTGCATCCTGACGGCCAGGAACGCAGCCGATGCCCAGAAGTGCACCGCGTTCAGCCCGGCGCGGAAGATCACCGAACTGCGGATCGCGGCTAACGTCGAGCGCGAGATGACCAAGCCGCAGCTGCTGACCGCGTACCTGAACGTGGCGTACTTCGACCACCAGGCCTACGGCATCAAGGTGGCCTCCGAGTATTACTTCTCGGTCCCGCCGTCGAAACTCAGCCTGACGCAGGCCG
>Ga0307373_10010895_pt1 | contig 13286 bp, 19 predicted proteins | sample OX2MG_FD_202534 | JGI IMG/M metagenome (GOLD analysis project Ga0307373, IMG submission 202534) | Soil microbial communities from Risofladan, Vaasa, Finland - OX-2 | ecosystem: Environmental > Terrestrial > Soil > Coastal area > Acid sulfate soil | place: Finland: Risofladan, Vaasa | collected... | reverse complement strand
CTCCAGGGCGGCTACGACTATCGCAGCACGGTGGCCGTGTGGTTCCGCGGCATCTTCACGTTCGATCCGCAGACGAGCCTGATGACGACGGCGCCACTCGTCTTCCAACTGCACGCGATCAGTGCCTGGTTCTTGTTCGCGCTCTGGCCGTTCAGCCGGTTGGTGCATGCGTGGAGCATCCCGCTCACCTTCCTCGGCCGCGCCCAGATTCTGTATCGAAGCGCTGTGCCGGTCGGACGGCCGCGGAGCGGTCCCTGATCCGACAGGCGCGTGGTGATCACGGGGTCGGCGTTGCTCTGAGCAACGGCACGGTCTGCCAGAGCATCGCGGCGAAGACGACCAGCCAGACCGCGAAGGCGATCCAGCTCCAGATGCGGGCGAAGGCGACGATCGGCGACGTGCCCAGGACGGTGCCCGCGGCGAAGCTGCACGCGGCATACATACCCACAGGGAACACGGTTGACCAGCGCCGGACGTCGTAGGCCAGGCGCGGAGCGACGAACTCGACGACCACCAGGACCGGAAGCCAGCACATGGCCGCCACCCACACGACCAGCGTGGCCACTTTCAGCGCCTCGTGCGCTGGCCCCAGCACGGCGAGCGTTTCGGCACCCTGGGTGACGCGAGCGCAGGCGAGGGCGGAGATCGCCAACGCACCACCGGCAACCCAGTGATCCCCACGGCCGCGGATGAGCTGACCCGCATCAAACCGCGCGGCGACGAAGACGTAGAAGGGGAGGCCCAGCGTCAGCGGGACGAGCGCAACGACGATCAGCCATGCGGCGTGCTCCGACATTCCGAGTGTGGCGGCGAGCACCGCGAGTGATTCGGTCGAGACGACGAGCACGAAGGACGCGCCCACCGTGGGTGCCATCCAGTGGCGGAGGACGCTCCGGAGCAACCCCCCCCAGAGCACGGTGGCGATGATCAGCAGGCTGACCCCCGCCCACTGCCATCCCAGGAGCGACAGCCGAGTGCCGAGGACCGCGGTCCCGGCGACGCCGGTGAGCGCGGCGGGCGAGGTGGCCTCGCGCTCGAAGCGTCCACGGTCGAACCGAAAGCGGCCGCCGAGCAGCAGGCCGAGAAGCAGCCAGGCGCACGCGGCGACCACCAGCGGCGCCAGCGACAGGGCGTGGTGACCGCCGTTGAAGAGATCGATGGAGACGATTCCCGTACCCATCACGACGGCACCCGAGGCCGGAGGGACCGCCCGGGCCACGCGGGCCACCATGGTCACGGCATCACTCTCTGGGTCCATAGTCTCCACGTATCCGCGAGCGCTCGCCGAAAAGCTGTTCAGCGCCAGACGAGAGGTTACGGGTGGCACTGCACGGCCTGCTTGCACATGCAGGATCCCGGGCTGAGAATGTCCTGGTGCATCCGAGGGCGGCGACGGATTCTGCGGAGATCAGCCGACCATGAATGACCTGCGCGCCTGGCTGGCGCGTCTGATTCGCGAGCTTGCAGACGATGAGCAGACCGCGATCCCGCTCGACCCTGCGACCGTGGGCGTGCTGCTTCGCATTGCGCGCGACGTGGCGCACGGCAGCGAGCGGCTGAACGCACCGCTGAGCACCTACGTGGCGGGGCGGTACGTCGCCAACCGAGTTGCAGCCGGCGCCGACGAGGCAGCCGCGATCGCCGAGGTGGAGCAGGCGGTCAAGCGGGTGCTGGCGGAGGATGCCTCAGCTTGATGAGGTTCGTCGCGGGTCTTTGAGGCGGGGCGAACCCCGCGCCCGGCTGTCTGCCGATGCGCCTTCCGCGCACCGGCACCACACCCGCACCCGGTCGGGCAGGTCACGCATCCGCGCCGTCCCTGCTGCGCTCCATGGCTGGCAGCGCGGTGAGATGCGCATGGCACACGCAGCCGCTCGAGCTCAGCCGGCGAGCACGGCACGAGCGCATCTTCCCCGCCCGGAGCGCGACCTTGGCAGTAAGCAGCTCGACGTCGAATCAGGAGCATGGCAACCGTCACCGATGCCAGCAACGTGCATGGACTGCGATGCAGTCCTCACTCGACACCGCCAAGTGGTCCACGGGCGTTCGCGGCGTCGTCTACCGCGGTGCATCCCTGCGCTGGCAGCGTCCGTCCACCGCGCGCCAGGAACACCGACTGCGCGAGCCGAGCCGGCGCACCGCGTGACCTCGCCGAGCCGGCGCACCGCGCGACCCACCAGCCTACGCTCGTACTGAAGCAGGGCCTGATCGGAGCCCATACGCCGGCTCGCGCCAGCACACAGCACCAGGCCGGCAAGGTTCACGCAGGCCGGCCCGATCCTCCGCGCCATCAATCGCGGCCATGGGCGGATGATGGCGCAGTGGTAAGCGCCTCCCCCTCGGCCACGTTGCTCGGCGTCGACGAAGCCCGAAGCGTGCTGCTGGCTCATCTGCGCGCCACAGGGGCTGAGACCGTCCCGCTCGCAGCTGCGCTGGGACGCGTCCTCGCCGCGGACGTGCGCGCCGGCACCGACCTGCCCGGGTTGGACAACTCCGCAATGGACGGTTACGCGCTGCTCGCCGCGGACGTCGCCGACGCATCCCCCTCAGCGCCCGTGCTCCTGCCCCTGGGAGGGGAGAGTAGTGCCGGCCGTCCCGCGTCGGATCACAGGCCGGGCACCGCGACCGTGATCGCGACCGGTGCGCCGATACCACCCGGTGCCGACAGTGTCATCCCTGTCGAGTTGACGCGGCGCATTGGCCAGTCCGTCGAGTTCCTTGCCGAACCGTTATTGGGGAAGCATATTCGCCGCCGGGGTGAGGACGGTCCGGCCGGTTCGGTGCTCCTGTCCGAAGGGCATCGCCTGCGCAGCGTGGACATCGGTGTGTGCGCCGCGGCCGGGATGGCACATGTCTCCGTGGGGAGGCGCCCGCGCGTGGCGCTCCTGAGCAATGGGGACGAGCTGGTGAGCCCAGGAGTGGTGCCGGAGCCGTACCAGGTGACCGATATCAACAGCCCCATGCTGGCCGCTGCCGTGCTCGAAGCAGGCGGGATCCCTGTGGTGATCGGCTGCGTCGGTGACCAACGCCCAGCCGTGGAGCGTGCCCTCGAGACCGCGGCCGCCACCGCCGACCTGATCGTCAGCGCCGCAGGGGTGAGCATGAGCCGCCACGACCACGTGCGCGACGCCGTCGCTGCACTCGGCGCGGTGCATGTACGGACCGTCGCCATGCGCCCGGGTAAACCGCTGCTGATCGGCCGCGTGGCTTCGACCCCCGTTCTCGGGTTGCCTGGTAATCCCGTGAGCAGCGCGATCGCCTTCTTGCTGTTCGCGCGAGCGGCGATCATGCACATGCAGGGAGCGAGGCGGGTCCTACCGCTGGCGTTCGCCGTGGTGCTCGGTGAGCGTTTCGAGAAGCCGGCTCATCTCGAAACCTATGCCAGGGTGCGCCTCGACTTTGGCGAGCAGAGCACGATCGCCTGGTCGAGCGGCGGTCAGGGTTCGGCGGCGATGCACGGCCTTGGCGCTGCCGACGCGCTGGCGGTCCTCCCCGCTGGCCTGAGCGTGTTTCCCGCCGGAACGACCGTGCTCGCGTTGTTGCTTCCGTGACCGACGTGCCTGTGACGCAGACTCTCCCCGTGCACGTCACAGCCCGTGTGTGCGGATGATCAAAACGTGACTGCGGGGCACGCGGTACTGAATGCGCCGGCAGACGAGACCCACGCCTCGCACATACAGTCCGCGATGCCTGTATACGTGCCGCACTCGATGGATATGAGCGTGCCGGATTTGGCGGGCTGTGGTGAAATGAGCGACGAAATCGAACACCACCCCCGCGATCCACGCCCCGACCGGAAGATCTGTCAACGCGGGGTGTAGAGCGTGACCCGCGATCCGGGTGCCGTGCATTGCGCTTCGGATTGCGGCATCCGGAGTGCCCAGGATGCCGTACACCTTGCCGACAGCTCGCTGAACCACGGCAGCGAGTGGATCGAGCCAGCCCTGGCGGCGGATGACGCGGTCGACCAGTTCGTCTGTCACCTCAGACACCTCTTGTGGTGGAACCGGGTTGAGGGTGGGGGAAGCCCAATGACACATAGGTCCACGCAGCCCGCTCGCCATATCAAGCGCAGCAACCTGATGTCCTTCGACGCCGGTCCTGCCGTCACCGATCAGCGCAAACGGACGGAAGACCCCCGTCCCGTGTGTCTGTGCCCGCACCCGTTTCGAAAGAGCGACGGCGGATAAACGCATGGCCGCGTCGCTGATGGTCTCCGATGTGTTCGCGTGACGAGTCAAACGAAGACATGCGCACCAGTCCAAGGGCGATACCGAAGCGAAGGTGTTGTCGCGTCTACGATGAACGGATACGCCTGCTAACCATCGGTCACGGCACCATATCCGCGGAGGAGTTCGTCCGCTTGCTCGATAGTGCCGGAGCGGCTCGCCTTATCGACATTCGCTCCGCGCCCGGCAGCCGGCATAACCCGCAGTTCGGTCGCGTCGAGATGGAGCGATGGCTTCCGACGGCAGGCATCAGCTACCAGTGGGAGCGCGCCCTAGGCGGCTTCCGCAAGCCCTCTCCGGAGTCGCCGAACACCGCACTGCGCCACCCGGCGTTCAGGGGATACGCCGATTACATGTTGACCCACGAATTCGTGGCCGGCGCCGACGAGCTCCGGAAGTTGGCGGCTGTCGCGGTCGTCACCGTGATGTGTTCCGAGTCCTTGTGGTGGCGCTGCCACCGCCGCCTTCTGAGCGACTACCTGATGCTGGTCCACGGCTTCGGTATCCGCCATGTCATGCACGACGCATCACTGCGCGAGCACCGGCTCACCGAGGGCGTGCGCAGGCTGGGTGACCAGGTCGTCTACGATCAGCTGCCGGTCAGCGGCGAGAGCGCAATTGTTCCGACGCTGGACTTCCAGGATCCTAAGGCTGATATATCTCCTGCGGGGTCAGAATCGCACAGAAACTGACCTCGCCGGGGAGACCGGCGCCAGGCTATCCGGCGCACGACCGATGCAGCTAGAGACCGGCCCTCGTGCTTCGTCTTCGAGCGGTGATTGGGATCCGACGGCAGTGCGGTGATGGAGCGTCAGCCAACGCGGTGGCGAAGCAAGGCGAGGACCCCTGAGGTCGCAACCGACACAGGAGGTGCGTATGAGCCTGGCGGTGGGAATCGACGTAGGGGCATACAAGTGCGCGGCGGCGGTGTGTCGCCAGGGTGAGCGCGAGGCGGAGCGGAAGGTGCTCAACATCACTACCAAGCGCGGCGGCTTCGCTGAACTGGACGCGTGGATGGTGAAGCAGGGAGCGCCGATCGACGTGGTGGTGATGGAGTCGAGTGGCCATTACTGGTTCAACCTGGCCAGCCATCTGCGCCGGCAGGGGTACCCGGTGGCGGTGGTGAACCCTTTGGAGGCCAAGTACTTTGCCAAGAGCCGGCTGCAACGGAGCAAGAGCGACCCGGCCGACGCGCGCACACTTGCGGCGTTGGGAACGCGCGACCAGCCGAGGATCAGCGAGCCCCTGGTGGGGGCCGAGCTCAAGCAGGCGGCACGGTTCGCGATGCGCCTGGTCCGGGAGCAGGCGCAGGTCTGCCAGCGCATTCAGCGCTTGGTGGACATCGGGTTCCCGGAGCTGCGCGAGGTCTGGGACGACCCCCACCTGCGTCAGCGCCCTGGCGGTGCTCCGCCACGCGCCGACCGCCGCGGCCGTGGCGCGTATGCACCAGGACCGACTGGCTCGGTTCAAGCGCCCGGGCAGCGGTGGGCGTACCATCGGACCGCTCAAGGCCGGTCAGCTCAAGCAGTTGGCGCAGACCTCGGTGGCGGCGCCGGAACTCGAGCAGCAGGTGGGGTTCGAGATGCGTTTGCTGATCGCCCAACACGATCTGCTCGACCAGCAGATTGGCAGCGCCGACACTCGTGTCGCCTCCCTGCTCGACGGCGAGGTCGCACACCGACTGCTCTCGATTCCTGGAGTGGGACCGTCGACTGCGGCCACGCTGATGGCCGAGATCGGTGACATCTGGCGTTTCAGCGATGTCGACCAGCTGCTCGCCTATGCGGGCGTACATCCCAAAGAACAGAGCTCGGGCACCAAAGGTGCGAACCCCGAGACCAGTTGGACCATGGCCAAGACCGGCAACGCCTACCTGCGCGCGGCCACATACCGGATGGCCATGGTCGGCGTGCAGCACAACCCGATCCTCCGCGCCCACTACGCTCGCAAACGTGCCGCGGGCAAGTCGGCGATGAACTCTCTCGGTCACTGCATGAGCAAGGCGCTGGCGATCGTCTGGGGCGTGTGGCGCGGTGGCAAGGACTTCGACCCGGCGCATGGCAGCGCCGGATCCGCTTGACAACAACCTATGGGATCTAGCTACTTCCCCCTGAAAAACGAGGGCACGAAGGCCCCGGGCGGACCCGGAATTTAATACGATCACCCTGACGCATCCGCTGTTGCAGAGGACGATCATGTTGCGCTTGCGTGATGGCCAGGGCACGCTGTGGGAGGAGTTCCTGCCTCCCGAGGTCCGGGTGCTCTCCGAAGAATTGACGGCGATCGACAGGTTGCTCGACGACGACCGGTTCCTCGAGCCGTTCAGCAAGCGGCTGGCGTGCAACGAGGGGCGGCCGACCATTCCCATGGAGACGTACTTGCGGTTGATGTACCTCAAGCATCGGTACAGCCTCGGCTACGAGACTCTGGTCAAGGAGGTGGCGGACTCGCTCTCCTGGCGGCGCTTTTGCCGGATTCGCCTCGACGAGCCGGTGCCGCACTCCACGACCCTGCTCAAGCTGACCAAACGGTGTGGCAGCGAGACGATCGATGAGCTCAATGCAACGCTGCTGCGCACCGCGGTTGAGCGACGAGTGTTGCGCAGCCGGCGTCTGCGCGTCGACACCACGGCGATGGACGCCGACGTTCGCTACCCCACCGATTCGGGCCTCTGCGCGCACGCGATCAGCAAGATCGGCCGCCTGGTGAGCAAGGTCAAGGCTGTTGGTCTGGCACCCCGGACGCGCTTCCGCGATCGCCGTCGTCGAGCGAGCAAAGTGGTGCGCAGGGTGTCGCACGCGCTCGGGCGGTCGGGTTCTCGCGCGGCCGTGGAGAAGTGCACCGCGGAGCTCCGCAACCTGAGCCGAGCCACCCTGAGAGAAGCCACGCGGGTGCTGGGCAACTGCCAGCGGACGTTGCGGGCAAGTCCACGCAAGGGTGTTGCCCTCGTGCGCCTGCTCGCCGACACTCTCGCCACGGCGGAGCGGGTCATCGTGCAGACCACTCGCCGCCTCGCCGGCGAGACGGTGATCCCGGACCGGCTGATCTCGCTGAGTGACACCGACGCCCGCCCGATCCGACGCGGCAAGCCACAGAAGCTCACCGAGTTCGGATACAAGGTGTCGATCGCCGACACACCCGAGGGGTTCGTGGTTGCGCATCAGGTGTACAAGGGCAACCCTGCCGACGCCCAGACTCTGGAAGCGGCGGTCGCCGCTGCCCAGGCGACGGGGATGAGAGTCACGAGCGTCGCCGCCGACCGCGGCTACGGCGACGCCGTGGGCGACGCCGCCCTTGTCCAACGAGGCATCACGGACAAGGTGATTCCGCGCAAAGGACGAGCCGATCCGGTGGAGTGGACTCGAAACTGGCGCCGCAGGTACCGATGGCGAGCTGGTGCGGAAGGACGAATCAGTTGCCTGAAGCGAGAATACGGGCTCCGAAGAACCCGCCTGAAGGGACACACCGGAGCCACCATCTGGACCGGATTCGGGGTCCTGGCCCACAACGTCGACCGGTTGGTGGCCCTCAGCTGAAGATCCAGAGTGAAACTCGGGACCGAGGATCACCAACCACCCCTTCGCGGAACACCATCGGCGTGCCCCGACGTCAACGCGGGAAAAACCCGGTTTCGTGAGCGTCCGGAGGGCGATGGAACAGGTGTACGCTGTGCTCCCGAGTTGGCCACACGGTGGAGGCGGCGCGCGTGGTCAAAACGGACCGGAATCAGCCCTGTCCCTGCGGCAGCGGGATCAAGACCAAGCGGTGTTGCGGCGAACGGCGCGGGCCGTCCGAGGCTGCGCTTGCCCGAGCCTTCCTCGCCGTGCAGAGCCGCGAGGCGCTCCGGTCGCTGGCCAATTCTGAGCGCGAAGAGTTCGTTGCAGTGTTCGATGAGATGCTTGAGCTTCCCGAGCACGACCTCGCGCTGGTGGCCCCGCTGCCGGCGATCTTCACCCCAGAACTGCAGCGCCTTGCGCGGGTGATGGCGGATGCGGAGGAGGATGAGATCGAGAGTGCCATGGGCGCGGCGCTCCCACCGTTCGACACCCCGCTGGTGCGCGCCCATCTCGCTCGCGCGGTGATCGCCCAACGCGACGTGCTCCACCGATGGTCAAGAGCACCGCACTCTCGTCGATGCCCATGACGTGGTGCGGCATGCCAGCCGCAATGGTCAGCAGGCGCCCGGGTGCCAACGCGACCGTTCGGTCGGCCACTTTGAATTCCACGTGGCCGTGGACTCCCTGCACGGTGATTGCCCAGTCAGCGTGGTGCTCGTGCATGTGCCCTCCGGGCTTGAGGGCGATCAGCACAACGCGGACGCCGGGCTGCTTGGCGATCGTCTTGGCGCCGTGGTCTGCTGCTTGGTACGAGTCACTGGCTCGCAGGGCCGCCAATTCTGTGGCCAGGTCGACCTCGACCAGCGAATCAGCGACATGGTGAGCCTGCGCTCTTGGTGTCTCGCCAGCATCCGCTTCCATGGTGAACCCTCCTTTGTTGGATCTCCGCCTTTTGCGTCCCTGAGTATCCCGACGTCGCTCGAATTCGAGGCTAAGCATCAACTTACGACGGCAGTTGAGTACAAGAATCTGGCTCCCCCGAACTCAGGACGGATGTCGGTCTCGTCAAACATTCGAGAAGAGGGGAACGTTCGCGCCGCTGGCGATGCTGAAGGGGCTGTCTCGCGCTCCAGGGTGGCGGCAGCGCATACCAGGGCCGCGGGAGGCACGATGTTCTCGGCGATGCTGAATAGCTCTTTAACCGCGCTCGCGTCGCAGACATCGGTAGGCACGGCGGTTGCCTGACCGCCGGAGTCGCGAATCGTTGCCACGGTTGCGTCGAGGGCGGCGACCCCTCTTGCGGCAACGATGGCGTGCCCGCCCTCGCGTGCGATCGCTTCGGCGGTAGCTCGGCCGATCCCGCTGCTGGCGCCGGTGATGACAGCGACCCGACCTGCGAGCCAGTGTTCGCGCTCAGCCACGTGCGGCTGCAGCCCCCGGACGGAGCAAGCCTTGGTAGACCCGCTCGTGTGCGTCGAGCACCGATTCGATGTCGAGATGCGCCTCCGCGTGTCGCCGACAGGCGGTGCGCTCGATGCAGTCGAGACGGCTGAGCGTCGCAGCCGCGGCGACAGTATCGCCTGGAGGGACAAGGAACCCGGTGACGCCGTCGACGACGACCTCCTCGAGGCCACCGCGCCGGAACGCGACGACTGGGGTCGCGCACGCTTGCGCTTCAGCGGCAACCAGACCGAACGGCTCGTCCCAGCCCGCCGGGCACAGCACTGCCGCTGCACCGGCCATGACACCCCAGAGCACGGTCCTCGGAACCGCGCGATGGACGATCACTCCGGGCTGGCCGCCTGCGATATTCACTTCCCGTTCGGCGTAGCCGCCGTCGTAGGCGTCGCCGTAAAGGTCGATTGACATTCCAGCGCGGCGAGCGACCGCGATCGCCTCGGCAGCACCCTTCTATGCGGATGCGGTCAGACCTGGTCGGTGGGCGTGATCCACAGTTCGCCGATGGCGGTGTGGCGGGGGCGGGTGACTGTGTAGGCGATGCCGTCGGCGATGTCCTCGGGGGCGAGGACTTCGGTGTGCTCGTAGAAGGGGTCGGTATCCATGGCGCTCCGTGAGAGGAAGGTCCCCGACGTCTTGGGTGTCCGGAGGTGACGGACCGCCGTGATCTGCGCCGCGGTGTAATAGGGAGTCGCGCTTACCCAGCCATCGCCATCAGCTCTTTTCTCCCCACCGGCGTTTGATCTCGGCTTGGGCAGCCCGTCGGACGGCAGCCCGCTGCTCCGGTCGCTTCAACCCCTCCCGATGCTCGTTCAGGTACGCGTCGCATTCGCACACCTCATCGTTGTATCGGTCCCGCCACTCCTGGTGGTCGCTCATCGCTGGGAGCGCGGCTTCGAGCCAGTCTTCGAGAATCTCCGCCTCCGCCAGCTGCGGCGCTGACTGCTCAAAGAAAGCAGCAGCTTCCACGACGTATCGCGATACAGAGTTTGTGAAGCGCTGTTGGAGCAGACTGCAACCCAAGTCGTCGAGGACGGCAATTCGGCGAGTGACTCGCAGGTCGTCGCTTGCTACTGTGCCCAGCTCCTCGAAGTCTGCATAGTACGGGCGTTCATTCTCCATGAGCTCAGGCAGCGGCATGATTCCGAAATGCCCGCGCCACGGTATCGGGACTGGCCGGCCCTCTTGGACTCGCGCCATCAGCAGCCTTTCCTTGAGACGGCCGTAAGTGGTGCGCATTGAGCACGGATGGCTGATTACGATTGCAAGCGATAGCTCTTGGAAGCCGGCGACCCTCACCCCTTCGAATACGTCGCCCTGCATGACAGGCCGCAGGCTGTCGACCGGGCTTCCTCGATATCGGTATAGCCGATCAGGGTATTGTGGCGATTCGAGATCCGGCAAGGGGAATCATCCTCGTCGACGCCGGATTGCCAGGTTGCCGTCCTCGGCCTCGAATGTCTCGTGCTCCCGAACGAGCGAATTCCGCCAGTCCGGGGCGCACTCGCCGAGAGCGGCGGCAGAATCCAAGAGGCCCTGAGCCAGGTCAAGAAGCACTCCCGTGCAGCCCGCGACGTAGAGATCGATATGTCGCGGTGTGTAGCCAGGTACAACCGGCAGCTCAAGCCAGTTGGCTGGCTCTTTGATCCCGTGGTTCTCCAAGCGCTCGAGCAGCGCAGCAAATCTCGAAAGGCTCACACAGTGATCGGGGCTGGTTGGCGCACCTTGGCGCCACTTGCGCACCGCCTGCACGCTCACGCCGACAACTCGAGCAATGTCACTCCAGCCGACACCCCAACCGCAGGAAAGCTTGTTCAAGACCTCCACTACGGAGTCACGCCGGTACGCCGCTGAGAGGTGCTCGAGGGTGAGCTCTTCTGTCTCCCGATGATCGGTACCGATCTGTGAGGTGAGGGCGGAAGCATCCCTGCGAAGACTCGCGAACCTGAATGCGAACGTTGGGAGTGTCTGGAGCGGGATCGGCGATGGGACCGTGCGGCCTATGGCCGACTGCGTCCCCTGATCTTCTTGAAGCAGGTATCCGACGGCCAGGTCAGTCATGACGGCTCCTTTCGCAGCACTTCTACCCGGAGTCGGTCGGTGATTGACGTTTCGAAAGCCATTCTGACCGGCTCATGCAGGTGATCAGCAATTCTCAACACGTCGCCAGCACCGTGCTCGTGCGGCTGTTGCGTCGCCCAGTAACTGTCAATGTCGATTAGGAAGAAGCTGTCGGCGCGCAGGCCACGCGGCAGGCGAAGCGGTCCTTCGCCAATGATGTTTCCATCCATCGGTCCGTATCGGAGCGTCAACTCCGACTCGTCGCCTGTCGCCAGCGTTATCAGACACATGAATGTCCTGGCCGTGCTGCCTTCGCGCACCACAGCGGCAGGCAGCAGGTCCTCAGAGATGTATGGCCTCCACTCTTGAATCGTTAGGGTTGCATGCTCAGGGAGCCGCACCTCGTCCATGTAGCGCAGCCCAATGCGCTCGACTCCTACCAAGTCGCCAGAAAACTGTTCCACAGCCTCCACCGCTCGCCGCAGGATCTCTCGAAACTCCTCCCAGCGGGTATAGGCCGTCGTGTCAACGGCCAATCGGTTGGCCATGATTGTGATTGAGGACGTCCGCTCCCGATTGAAGAATTGGTAGCCGGGCTGGCTTGGGGCAGCCGACGCCGGTCCAGTAAGAGAAAGATTGACGGTGACCCCAGGCGGGATAGCCTCGACAATCGGAAACGCGTCACCTATGGCCGCGCCGATATCCGCGAGGGTGGCGCGAGCGAAGCGAGCCGAAGCCGGGTATCGCGCCTCCGCCGTCACCAGCCGGAGAGGCGCGTTCGGGTAGATCTCGCGGTCCCTAACCAATTCTACAACCATTTCTGCAACACGATCATACCCAAGACCACGGACCCTACTCATCGTCGTAGCAGGACCGTGCCTGCCCAGGGAGCCACCCATGCCTGGAATGGCGGCTGTCGACGCCGTCGGCCGTCTACGAACCGCCGGTCCGACGCAAGACACCGCCTCCGGCGCTCGAAAGAAACTCAAACAAGCTCGTGGTTGTCCGTTTGGCGCGATCGGCAAGCTGAAACGACGGTCGGCGGACCCGCCGCCGTCACGCTTCTCGTGAGGAGCAAGAAGATCAGGGATCTTCGACCCTGGGGGAGCAACGTGGGTGTGCCCGATACATATGCGATCGGGCGCCTTCGGCTGTCTCCGCGTGTCTTCTGGCTTCTGGTTTTGGCGACGCTTGTCGGAGGGCTTGGGGTGGTTGGCGCCGCGTACGCGCCCGTTCTCTTGATCCCGGAAGCGCTTGTGGTGGCTGTGGTTGCCGATGGGCTGGAGCCCCTGACCGGCAGATGGCAGGGCTGGCGACGGCGACTGAATGGGACGCGCGTCGGAATGTTTCTGGGCTGGTATGTGGCCGCGCTGCTTGGGCTATCGGTCATGAGCTTCGTGATCGACAATCGGATCGTTTTCTGATCTTAGCCACCCAAGTCTCGAGTGACTGCCGCGCCGTACAGGTCAGGATGCGCGAAGCTGCCCACGACGAAGGCACGCCGACGCTGGGGCCACGCACCGACGCCGCGAGGCCGTAACAGCTCGGGTCCTGATGAGGCGCGCTGTTGGAGAATGCGAGAGGTAGTGAGTAACCCCAGGTACTTCTCGCGCCGGAAGGCCCCGCTCATTGAACTCATCGGCGTCGAGGCGGCCCGTTCGGTGGAGCGAGCCAACAGATTGGTGCTGTTCGCCTGCGCTTGCATCGTTGCGGCGGTTGTGCTGACCGCCGCCTGGTACCCGGTGCCATGGGGCCCCCGGGTAGCAGCGATCCTGGGGCTATGGGGTGCTTCCTCACCGGCTTGGTTGCGGTTCCGGTGCTCATACAGCGGTCGGCTCATCAAGCCTCAGACTTCTTGTCGAAGAAGCTGAATCGGCGAGTTCGCCTGCCTACCGCCAAACTGAGTCTCCGCTGGTGGCGGACCCGCGTGGAACGAGAGAAGCAAGCCGACGGGTAGGCGGGTCGGGTCAACACAACTCGCCCA
>Ga0307373_10010894_pt1 | contig 13287 bp, 11 predicted proteins | sample OX2MG_FD_202534 | JGI IMG/M metagenome (GOLD analysis project Ga0307373, IMG submission 202534) | Soil microbial communities from Risofladan, Vaasa, Finland - OX-2 | ecosystem: Environmental > Terrestrial > Soil > Coastal area > Acid sulfate soil | place: Finland: Risofladan, Vaasa | collected... | reverse complement strand
TCCGAGGTAGATCTGGCGCACCTTCTCGTCGGCTTGAATTTCGGCCGTGGTCCCGTTGGCAACGACCTGGCCAAAATCGAGCACGTGGATGCTGTCCACCACGTCACGAACCAGCTCCATGTCGTGCTCGATCATGATCAAGGTGAGGTCCGAAGGGAGACGCTTCAACAGGGCTCTCATGCTCACCCTCTCTCCAGGCGACAGCCCGGCGCCGGGCTCATCCAGGAGCAACAGGCGGGGCTTGAGAGCCAGGGCCAGGGCAACCTCAAGCTGGCGCACCTCGCCGTGAGAGAGGTCGGCGGCCGGGCTGTCGAGGCGCGGGCTGAGCTCGAACTGATCGGCCAGCTCGGCCACCGCGGCCGAGACATCGCCGTAAGTCTTCCAGGGCCGGAGCATCGAGAACTTGTGCCGGCTCAGGCCGTTGACCGCCAGGCCCAGGTTCTCACGCACGGTCAAGGTGGGGAACGTTCTGGTGATCTGGTAGGTGCGGCCCAGGCCCCTGGACACCCGTCGCACCGAGGACATCCTGGTCACATTGTGACCGAAGAGATGGATGTTCCCCGAACTGGCGGCGAGCTCGCCGCTGATCACATTGAACAAGGTGGTCTTGCCCGCGCCGTTGGGACCGATGATCCCGTGCCGGGCACCGGCCGCCACCGTCAGGCTGACCCCGGATATGGCGGTGACACCCCCGAAGCGACGGTGTACGTCGTCTAGGACCAGGGCCGGCGCCGAGCCGGCATCCCTCTGAGCCTGGTTGGCACTCATAAGATCAGTCACCACTGCCGGAGGCGGCGTCGACCTCGGTCAGCGCCTGGCTGGTTGAGGCGCCCGAGGTCGGCGGCTCGCCCGCGCGGACCCGCAGCCAGCGACCGAGGTTGGCCAGTCCCCCCCAGAGTCCGCCGCGTGCAAAGAGCACGGTCAGGATGAAGATGACCCCCAGGACGGTCTCCCAGCGCGGGACGTAGATGCTCACAAACTGCTGGAAGAAAACGATGACACCAGCCCCCACCAGCGGCCCCCACAGCGTCCCCAGCCCGCCCACCACGACCATCTGGACCACCGTTCCGTTGTGGGCGAAGTCGATCATGGTCGGGCTCACGTACAGGTTGTAGAAGGCGAAGAGCACGCCGGCCACCCCACCGAACATGGCCGAGATGATGAAGGCCAGGTACTTGTGGACGACGACGTTGTAGCCCAGCGTACGCATCCGGGCCTCGTTATCCCTGATGCCCCGCAGCGACAGCCCGAAGGAGGAGTGGACCACAAGCCACATCACCAGCACGCAGAGCACGAAGACCACCAGCACCAGGTAGTAGTAGGAGGAATCGGCGCTGAAGTCGAAGGGCCCGAATGAGGGCCGTCCGGGCACGGGGAGGCCGTTGTCCCCGCCGCTCACGCTGACCCAGCGGTAGGCCAGGCCCCACACGATCTGGCCCAGGGCCAGGGTCAGGATTACGAACGTCAACTCGCGCACCCGGACCGCCACTAGTCCGAACAACAGCGCGGTCACCAGCACCGCCACCAGGGCATACCCGATCGCCGGAATTGGATCGAGCCCGATCTTCAACGCATATGCGATGCCGTAGGCCCCCACGCCCAAAAAGGACGCATGACCCAGGGAGATGAGACCGGTGTACCCGGCCAGGACGTCGAGGCTGATCGCCAGCAGGCCGTAGATGAGGACGCTCAAGGTGAGCGAAACGTAGAAGCTGGAGCCGAGTTGGGGAATGATGGCGGCCACGACCAGGGCCACCACGACCACTCCCAGCTGCACGCTCCGGCGACGCCTGACCACGACGTGGACCAGGGCACGGAGGCCAGCGTTCACGCGACTGACTTGCCGAACAGGCCCTGGGGACGCCAGAGCAGGATCAAGACCATGGGTGCGAAGAGCGAGAAATAGGCCAGCTCGGGGAAGTAAGCCTTGCCGTAGTTGTCCAGCAGACCGACCACCAGGCTGCCGATCACGGCACCCTTGAGGGAGCCCATGCCACCCACGATCACCACCACCAGGGCGTAGGTCAGGATCTCCGAGTCGGCCCCTGGGTAGAGGGTCAGCAGACTCGCGCCCAGAACGCCAGCCAGTCCGGCCAGAAATGTGCCCAGGATGAAGACGGCGGTGAAGACGCGCTTGATCGGGATACCGAGGGCGTCCACCATCTCCCGGTCGTCAACCCCGGCCCGAATCATGGCGCCCGCCCGGGTGCGCCCGATGACGACGTACAGGATCACGGCCACCACGATCGCCACCCCCAGGATGAAGAAGCGCTCGTTGGGGTAGGTGATCGGACCGATCAGGGTCGATTTGTCGAGCCCTCCCGGCATCCTGACACTGAGCGGGTTGCCCCCGAATATGGCCAGGGCAAGGTCACCCATGACAAACGAGACGCCCATGGTCAAAAGCAGTTCGGAGATCGGCTGCCCGCGCACCTGGCGCATCAGTCCGCGCTCCAGGATGACGCCGAATATGCCCATGGAGACCGCGCCGGCGAGCAGGGCAAGGATGAAGTTGTTGGTCGCCGCCATCACCGTGTACCCGATGTATCCGCCCACCAGGTAGGTTGAACCGTGGGCCAGATTCACGATCCGCATGAGTCCGAAGATGAGAGTGAAACCGCTACCCAATAGGAAGAGAAGACCGGCATAGGTGACGCCGTTCATCGTCTGCTGAATAAAGTTCTGCACCCTACTCTCCCCAAATTGGTGTCAGCGGCAACCGAGCCGGTGCACGGGGCCAAATCTTAATCTGGGTTCCCGCGCATCGTCAAACTCGGACCTTCCCTAATCTCCGATACGATTCTGAGGCATGAGAGCCCTCAGCATCAGAACCTGGGCCGGACAGCTCGAACCGATGGACAAGCCCGAACCCGTCCCCGCCGACGGGGAGGTGGCGATCCAGGTGTTGGCCTGTGGCGTGGGGATGACGGTGCTCAACTGCATCCGCGGGGACCTGGGTCAGGATCCCTCCCACCTGCCTCTGACGCCCGGCCATGAGCTCGTCGGCCGGATCAGCGCGGTCGGCCCGGGCGTGGACCCAAGGCGGGTGGGCGAGCTGGTCACGGCCTATTTCTATCTCTTCTGCGGCGCCTGTTCCCGCTGCCTGGCCGGGCAGGAAGACCTCTGCCTCGAACTTTCCGGCTATCTCGGCGTCGACCGCGACGGCGGCTATGCGGAGCGGACGGTGCTGCCGGCTCGCAACGCCATCGCGCTCCCCCGAGGAGCGGACCCCGTCCTCTCCACCGCCGTCCCCGACGCCATCTCGACCCCGGTCCACGTTGCCCATCGGGCCCAGCTCGGTCCCGGGCGGCGGGTGGTCGTGATCGGGGCGGGTGGTGGCGTGGGCGTGCACATGGTCCAGGTTGCGCGGGTCTTCGGGGCGGAGGTGCTGGGGCTGGACGTGAGTCCCGACAAGCTCGACTTCCTCGAACGCGAGCTCGGAGTGCGAGCGGAGGACTCCTCCGACCTCGGCCGCATTCCGGCGTCGGCGACGTGGGGCTCCGATGGAGGCCCCGACGTCGTCGTCGATTTCATCGGTTCACCCGCAACCCTGACCTGGAGTCTGTCCAGCCTCGCCCCTGGCGGGCGGTTGCTGACCCTGACCACCTTCCGCGACGTCGCTCTGGAGGTCAGCCCGCGCGAACTGGTCCTGCGCGAGATCTCGGTCCTGGGCTCGCGCTACGCCACCCGCTCCGAGCTGTCTTTGGCGGCCGGGCTCGTGGCCTCGGGTGCAGTGACCCCAATCGTGGGCAGGCGCGAGGGTCCGGACCGCGTGCTCCAGATCCACGACGACCTGGCCGCAGGCCGACTCCTCGGGCGCGGAGCGCTGGTCTGGTGAGCGCGCGGGCCGTCGGCACTGCGCTAGAGTTCCGCCATCCATTTTTCGACAATCCCAGCACCTGTGTGCACATCCAATTCAGGAGCCAACCATGAGTAGCGACGCCCAGCTGAAGACCCTCCCCCACTACCCCGACCTGGAGGGCAAGGTGGCAGTCGTCACCGGAGGCTCAAAGGGCATCGGGGCGGCGACCTGCCGAGTCCTGGCCGCCAACAAGGTCAAGGTCGCGGTCGTCGCCCGGGAGCAGTCCAGCATCGACAACATGGTCTCCTCCCTGACCGCCGGGGGCGCCGAGGCGATCGGGATCAGCGCCGACATGGTGAGCTTCGACGACATCGAGCGCGTCCGTCTTAAGGTGGAGAAGGAGCTCGGACCGACCGACATTCTGATCCCGTTCGCAGGCGGGTTCGGGCGGCCGACCCCGATCTGCGAGATCACCGAGGAAGAGTGGCATTTCGTCATCGAATCGAACCTGACCTCCACATTCCTGTCGTGCAAGTCCTTCCTGCCCGGGATGATGGAACGGGGCCGGGGTTCGATCGTGACCATGGCCTCCAACGCGGGCCGGTACCTGGACATCACGCTGACCGCCTCGTACGCGGCGGCCAAGGCCGGCATCGTCATGTTCACCCGCCACGTCGCCAAAGAGGTCGGGCCGAGCGGCGTGCGCGTCAACTGCGTGGCGCCGGCCACGACCATATCGGAGCGGGTGGAGAAGATCATGCCTCCAGAGCGCCTTCAGGCCCTGGCTGACATGGCTCCGCTGCGTCGCATCGGGCTGCCCGACGACAGCGCCCTGGCCACTTTGTTCCTGGTCTCCGAGTCGGCCTCCTGGCTGACCGGGATCACCATCGACGTCGCCGGGGGGCGAATCCTGCTTTAGCCCTCGTCGGTGGACGAGTGCGGGCCCAGGCCGATCTCGTCCAGGATCTCGGCTCGGTGCTGATCGACATCCGGCAGACGCCCGGGGCCGATCCGGCCGAACGCGCGCTCGGCGGCCGAGCGCGGCACCTGCGCTTTGAAGCCATCGGCGAAGATCACGGTCGAATGCAACTGCAGATCCTCCTCGACGGCGTGCCCCCAGACCGCTTCGATGCCGTTGATGATCCCGAAGGCTATCCCCGCCGCCTCGAGCCTGGATTGCCACTCCGAAGCCGGGTGTAGCGCAAACTCCCGCTCTACCTCTCCCTCCACCTCGGGGCGTCGCTCGAGGCGTTGCTGATTGTGGGCAAGGTCCTCGCGTGCGGCAAGGTCGGGGCGGCGGATGACCTCGTGGCAAAAACGAAGCCACTCGGCGTCCTGCTCCACGGCGATGGCGATGTGGCCGCCCTGGCAGGGGAATACCCCGTAGGGGACGATGGCGTGGTGGCGCGAGCGATGCCGGGCGTGCTTGATGCCGGCATTGGCGTAGGCGGTGAGATTGGGGGCGGCGAACTCGGTCATGGCCTCGAACATCGAGATGTCGACAAAGCGGCCCTGCCCGGTCCGGGTGCGCTCGTAGAGCGCGGCCAGAATCAGGGACAGAGCGTACAGGCCGGTGCCGATGTCGGCCAGAGAGACCCCGATTCGCACCGGCCCAGCATCGTCCCCGGTCAGGGCCAACGCGCCGGTCTCCGCCTGCAACATCATGTCGTAGGCGCGCCGGTGCCGGCTCCGTCCTACCCGGCCGTAGCCGCTGATCTGGCAGGTGATGAGCCGGGGATGATCGGCCGTCAGACGCTCGGGCGTGAGCCCCGCACGCTCAGCCGCGGCGACTGCCAGATTGAAAACCAGCACGTCACTGGACTCGAGCAGGCGATCGAATATCGCTCTCTGTTCAGGTTCACGAAGATTAAGCGCGATACTTCGCTTGCGCCGGCTGAGCCAGGTGAAGTACGAACTCTGACCGTGCACGTGGGCGTCCCAATGGCGGGAGAAGTCGCCCTGCAGCGGCTCGACCTTGATCACGTCCGCGCCCATGTCAGCCAGCAGGCGCGAGGCGAGCGGCCCCGAAACCGATTGCTCGAGGGCGACAACGCGGACACCCGCCAGTGGTCCCTGGGGCTCCTGGGGCGCCGCCGAAGGCGCCGGACCGGATGGTGAGCTCAAACCCGCCGGCCGCTCAGGCCTCGAGCACCACCTGGGTGCCTGTGCAGTTGAGCAGGAATCGGTCCGGGATCGCGGCCCGGATGTCCATCATGGCCTGCATTCCGGTGCAGTGCATGGGGCACAAGAGCTCGACGTCGATGTCCTTCAGTGCCTCGATGGTCTTCTCGGTCTTGCTTTGGGGCGTGCCCGGGAAACCGAGATGAAAGCCCCCGAACACACCCATCACCCGACTGCGCCCGCTGAGCTCGATGGCGTGGCGCACGCTGTTGACGATGCCGGCGTGAGAGCAGCCGACAAAGACCAGGATGCCGTCATCGCCGACGTTGACGACCATGGCCTGATCGTCCGGCACGGTGTCGGGTCCAACCTCGCCGTCGACGATCTGGATCAGTGCGTTGGGTGTGGTGAGGCTCTTGCTCGGCATCTCAAAGTCCACCTTGCGCGGGATAGCGCCGGTGGCGATGGTGGCGGGACCGATGTCCAGCGCGCCCCTGTGGGTGACCACTCGACCACCTGACGCCTCCAGTACCGACTCGGTCAGGTCCTGGTTGTAATAGGGCGCGACCTGCCCCGATGCAAGACGCACATATCGGGGGAGAAACGCGGCCTCGCCAACGGAGATCGGGACCGGGGCGGGGCGCTGGTTCAAAACGTCGAGCAGGCCACCGTAATGGTCTGGATGGCCGTGACTGATCACGATGTGGTCGACGTCCTCCAGTCTGACACCCAGGGCAGCCGCGTTGTGAAGCATCACCTTGCCCGACATGGCGGTGTCGAACAGAAGGTTGTACGAGTAGCGATCCCATTCGACGTGAACATGGAGCGCAATGCCGTTCTCGCCGATCGGATTTTCCTTCTTGGGATCGAAGTGATGAGCCAGTCCGGCCCGGGTGACCCCGGGTCCGTCCTCCAAGAGCATGTCGACGTGGTTCTCGACCAGAGTGGTTATGACGACGCGATCAGCTCCTAATGCCATGGCTCGACGAGATCATACCAGCCGAGGCCGCGCCCCTCGGGCGGCCAGCCGGACCGAATGCGCTTAGCCAACCTGAACATGGGTCGGTCGAATCGACCATCCATCAGGCAGGAGCGTAGCTCGATGCGACGCGACGAGCTGTAAGGTGCCGGCGCGGGGATTCGAACCCCGGACCATCGGCTTAAAAGGCCGCTGCTCTACCGCTGAGCTACACCGGCAGTAGGTCTATTGTGAATTACCGCCCCACAGGCGCCGGCACAACGCCAGGACCCCGCGCCTAAAGTTCTCCGGCAAAGTGGCAGGCGGCGACATGACCGGAGCCGGCGTGCTCGATCAGGGCGGGCTCCTGATCCGCGCATATGCCCGGCGCGCGCGCGATCGGACAGCGGGTGTGGAATCGGCAACCTGATGGAGGGTTGACCGGGGAAGGGATCTCGCCCTTGATCAGGATCGGAGCGCGGTCGCGCTCCTTGGCTGGATCTGGGATCGGGATCGAACTCAGCAGAGCCTTGGTGTAGGGATGCTGTGGGCTGGCGTAAATCGATTGCCTATCGGCGATCTCGACGATCTTGCCCAGGTACATCACGGCCACGCGGTCGGATAAGTGGCGCACCACGGCAAGGTCGTGGGCGATGAAAACGTAGCTCAGGTCAAAGCTGCCCTGCAGGTCCTGGAGCAGGTTGATGATCTGGGCCTGAATCGATACGTCCAGGGCCGAGACGGGCTCGTCGCACACGATCAGGCTGGGATTGAGGGCCAGGGCGCGGGCGATTCCGATGCGCTGGCGCTGGCCACCCGAGAACTCATGCGGGTACCGGTTGGTGAAGTTGGGGTTGAGCCCCACGATGTCCAGCAGTTCCTGGATCCGCCGCCGACGCGAAGCGCCGCGCGCGAATTTGAAATTGTCGATCGGCTCGGCCAGGATCTCGCCCACCGTCATGCGGGGGTCCAAAGAGGCGAACGGATCCTGAAAGATGATCTGCATCCGGCGCCGAACACGGCGCAACTCACGGGCGCCCATGGCGGCGAGATCGCGCCCCTCGAATATGACCCGCCCCGAGTTGACGTTCAACAGGCGAATCAAGCAGCGGCCCAAGGTGGACTTACCGCAACCGGACTCTCCCACCAATCCCAGGGTCTCGCCACGCTTGAGCTCGAAGCTGACCCCATCAACCGCACGCACCGTGTCACCGCCGAGGCCGCCGAGCGGGAAGTGCTTGTAGACGTCTTCCACCCGCAGGATGGTTTCGGGGTCGACCCCTGGAACTTGCAGCGAGGCCTCAGCCGACAGCGCCATCGGCCTCCCCCGCGCTCAGCAGAGTGGCCCGAGCAGCGCTCGGTTCGATTCGATCCTGGGGATTGTCACCAAGCGTTCGCATCAAGACCCAACAGCGTGCCTTCTGAGCGCTGGCCACCTCGGCCAGCGGCGGCTCCTCCTCCCGGCAGCGCGCTTCCACGAAGGGGCATCGGGGGTGGAACTTGCAGCCCCCGGGCAGCCGGGAGAGGTCGGGAGGCAATCCCTCGATGCTCACCAGCCGCTCGCGGCGAGCCTGGTCGACCCGAGGCACCGAGCGCAGAAGCGACCAGGTGTAGGGGTGTTGTGGACTGGAGAAGATCTGCTCCACCGGGCCCTCCTCCACAACCCGGCCCGCGTACATGACCACTACCCGATCGCACAGGCTGGCAACCAAGGCCATGTTGTGGGTGATGAGCATGATGGCGGCTCCCATCTCGGTGTTGAGGCGCTTGAGCAGATCGATGATCTGGGCCTGAACGGTCACGTCCAGCGCCGTCGTGGGTTCGTCCGCGATCAGCAGGGCGGGCTCGTTCGACAGTCCCATGGCGATCATCGCGCGCTGGCGCATGCCCCCCGAGAACTGGTGCGGGTAATCCTGGGCTCGACGCTCGGCGGAGGGCACGCGGACCCGAGTGAGCAATTCGAGCACACGCTCCTTGGCGATCTGCTGGCTGAATTTCGAGTGGGCGGTCATGGCCTCCTCGATCTGCGAGCCGACCTTGGTCACCGGGTTGAGCGAGGTCATCGGGTCCTGGAAGATCATCGCGACCTCGTTACCCCGGAAATCACGCACCTGCTCGGGACTCATCGCTGTCACGTCCCGACCCCGGAACAGGATCTGGCCGGCAGTGATGCGGCCCGGGTCTGGCAGCAGGCGAAGGATCGACAGCGCCGTCATCGTCTTGCCGCAGCCGGACTCTCCCACAACGCCCAGAACCTCTCCCGAACGCACCTCGAGATCAACCCCGTCGACCGCGCGGACCAGTCCGCGCGAGGTGGGGAACTGAGTGTGCAGGCCCTTGACCTGGAGCAGAGCGTCGCTCAACTCAGGCCGACCGGAGGTGACCAAAGGTTCAGCGCCGCATCCGGGGATCGAGCGCGTCGCGCAGGCCATCCCCGATAAAGGTGAAGGCCAGCATGGTGAGCCCGATGGCCAGGGCGGGAAAGACGACCGAGCTGGGATTGGCGTAGACCGCCTGGTAGCCGTCATTCACCATCTGGCCCCAGGTCGGAGTCGGAGGCTGGATGCCGACGCCGATGAAGCTCAAGGTGGCCTCAAGGAAGATGGCCTGGGGAATGCCGAACGTAAGGGTGACGATGATCGGGCCGAGTGCGTTGGGCACCAGGTGTCGGAGGACGATGCGAAGCGGCGGAGTGCCGGTCGCTCGAGCCGCCTCGACGTACTCCTTCTCCTTGATCGACAGCACCTGGCCGCGCACCAGGCGGGCCAGATTGACCCAGTTCACGATTCCGATGGCGCCGAAAATGGACAGCAGGCTGGGCCCGAAAACCGACACCAACACCAGGACGAAGATGAGATCGGGGAAGGCATACCAGATGTCGGTGAATCGCATCAGGAGGTTGTCTACCCGCCCCCCGACGTAGCCCGCGGTCAGTCCGATCGTGCCCCCGATGACGAAGATGATGCCCTGGACCAGAATCCCGATCGTGAGAGAGATCCGGGCCCCATACATGAGCCGGCTCAGGGTGTCGCGCCCGAGCTCATCGGTCCCCAGGAGATGACCGAAACCGCCCGGTCCCACCTCGATGTGAGCCACGTCCTGCTTGATGGGATCGATGATCACCCCCAGATGCACCAAAAGCGGCGCCGTGAAGGCATCGATCAAGAGCAGGATGACGATTACGAGACCAACCACGGCCAAGCGGTTGCGGCGGAATCGCATCCAGGCGTCGCTCCAGAGCCCGATCTGCTCAGGACTATCCCACTCCGCCATCTGAGCCGCCGCGACCGCACTCGCCATCAGGACAGTCGGACCCGGGGATCGATGAACACATAGAGCAAATCGACGACCAGATTAGCCACCGCAATCACGATCGAGAACAGGATGGTGGTGCCGAGGATCATGGGATAGTCCCGCGACTCCACCGCGGTGACAAAGGCTCGGCCAACGCCGGGAATGGCAAAGACCGTCTCGACGATGACGGATCCGGTGACGAGGAAGGCGAAGGTTGGTCCCAGAGCCGTCACCACCGGAATCAGAGAGTTCCTGAGGATGTGACGTATCACGACCAGGCGCTCTGTCAATCCCTTGGCCCATGCGGTTCGCACGAACTCCTGGCGCAACGTGTCGAGGGTGCTGGCGCGAGTGAGGCGCGCAATGTAGGCGGTAGGTAACAGAGCCAGGGTTACGACAGGCAGGATCAGGTGATCATCGAGTCCGAAGCCGGTCACGGGTAGATAGACGTTGCCGCCGGTCACGTTGTACAGAACGACGCCGAAGACGATGATCATCAGCATCCCGACCACGAAGTTGGGGAAGGATGCGCCGAAGGTGGCGAAGCCCATGGTGAGATAGTCCACGCGCGTGTTCTGACGCAGCGCCGCGACGATGCCGAGACCGATCCCGACCGGCACAACGATCAGGAAGGCGAGCGCACCCAGGGTGAAGGTATACGGCCAGCCGTTCAGGATGAGGTAGCTGACCGATTTACCCTCGTACTGATAGGAGAGCCCGAAATCGAAATGGGCCGCATTCCACAGGTAGAGCAAAAACTGCTGCCAGCCCGGCTTGTCGAGGCCGTATTTGGCGTTTAGATTCGCCACCACCGCGGGCGCGAGTTGACGCCCTCCGCCCCGGTCCCAGGGACTACCGGGGGCCAGATGCATGAGAACAAAGGTGATGAGAATGACGAAGAAAACCACCGGGACCATCCAGAGCACCCGGCGCACCACGTAGAGTCCCAGGCTCACCGCGCGCGTGCGCGGCACTTTGATCCGAAAAGGTAGAGGGGCGCCCTTTGCAGGGCGCCCCTCGGCTGTTACCGACATGAAGACCTAGTGCTTGGTGATGTACGCGCTTTGGTAATGCTCGTCGCCCGGAACGTACTCGTCGTCGATCGGGGTGATGGTCAGGTTGGCGACCCAGGGCTGGATCAGGTCGTACTCGTACTGCTGGTAGAGGAAGCCCACCGAAGCGGTGTCGATGAGTTGCTTTTGAGCCGTCGCGTAATCAGCCAGCCGGGCGCTGTTCGACTGTGAGGCGTCGGCCTTCTGGACCAGAGCGTCGTATCCGGGAAGCGTCGGGCAGCCCCAGTTCAGTGCATGGCAGGAGCCGCTCTGGAAAATGTCGAACCAGTCCTGCGGGTCGGGATAGTCGGCGCCCCATCCATCAGGACCGTAGATGTCGAAGTTGCCCTTTCGAATCATGCTCGTGACGGTCTTGCTGTCAATCACGTTGAGCTGGATGTTGAGGCCCAGGTTGGTGTTCCACTGCTGCACGATGAACTGATTGATGGTCTTGCTGCCGGTAGTGTTGCGGGTCAGCAGCGTCATCTTGTTGAGATCGGCGGTGCTAACTCCTGACTTCTGCAACAACTGCTTGGCCGCGGCCACATCAAAGCTCTGTGTCGTATCCGAGGTGTCGTAGCCGTTCATGCCCTTGGGGATGAACGATTCCAGGGGTTGATCGGTGCCGTGAAGCACGTTCTGTGTCAGCTGATTACGATCAATTGCCTTGGACAGCGCCATGCGCACGTCCTGGTTGTTGAGCGGTGCTTTCTGGGTGTTGTAGGCCATCCAGAAAGCGGTCAGCTCAGGCAGGAGCTTGGCCTGCTTGCTGAGCTTGGCGTCGCCCCGCACCACGGTCACGTCGGCAACCGGCACGTTCAGGATGTCAAGACCGCCGGTGCGGTACTTGGCGAACGCGGTGTTGCCGTCGGCGATGAAGTAGTAGATAAGCTGCTGGATCTTGGGCGAACCGGCCCAGTAATTGGCGTTGGGCACCAGGGTCACGTGGTCCTTGGGCACGATCTGAGAAAGCTTGAAGGGACCGTTACCGATGATCGTGGAGGGGCTGTTGGCCCAGGCCTCTGCCTTGGTGGCGTCGGTCGAGGGGAAGGGTCCGCCGGCGGCGCTCTCCACCACGTCCTGACGGATGGGGGCCCCGACCCACAGCGTCGCCACCCACTTGAAGTAGGCCGCTGGATGCTGCAGCTTGACTACGAACGTGTTGGGGTCAGGCGCCGAAAGCCCGAGCCCGTTAAGGAAGGCATCGATGGCGGAGGCGTTCTTGGGATCGACGTTGGCGTAGTTGGCCGCGCCAGCGATGTTGGTGTCAAAGAAGGGGTCGACGTATCCGGCAGCCAGGGCCGGATTCAAGAGCCGCTTCCACCCATACACGAAGTCGGCTGCGGTGACGGGCTTGCCATCGCTCCACTTGGCGTTCTTGCGCAGGTGGAAGGTGTAGGTGAGGCCGTCGGGCGAGACGTCGTAACTCGATGCAGCGGCGCCCTGGACGTCGCTAAGGTCCGGCTTGGGCTTAAGGAGCGGCTCAAACACATTGCGCCCCACCGCGGCCTCGTAGGTGTAGGTCTCCTGTCCGGGGTCATAGCTGTTGGGCTCGACTCCGGTGTTGATGCGAAGGATCTGCTGGCTGGCCGGCGCCAGCGAAGACGAAGTACCCGTCGTGCTGCTGCCACACGCAGCGGCGACCGTGGCGATCGCCGCGCCGAGGGCCAGAACCCGGCCGAGCCGGAAATCGAACATCGATCGGTGCATTTGTCTCCTCTCTCGTCCTAAATAGATCACAGGATCGGAAGTTGGTGCGCCAAGCTGTGGCTGCCGCGGGGGCAGCTTACCACTTCATGACAACCTTCTCCGCGGTCAATTCTGGTATCACGAATCGTGACGGGACACCGTCCCACCCCGCGCCAGGCCCCGGATGGCGCGCCGGGTTAAGCATGCGGATTCGCGCGCGCGACCCGGAGGCCGAGCTGCTCGTGGATTTCGCGCGTGGCGGTCGAGTTGTTGAGTGTGTAGAAATGGAGCCCGGGTGCCCCCTGGTCCAGGAGGTCGCGACAAAGCCGCGTGGCGAGCGCGATCCCCTCGCGACGCACATCCTCAGGTCC
>Ga0307373_10010892_pt1 | contig 13291 bp, 8 predicted proteins | sample OX2MG_FD_202534 | JGI IMG/M metagenome (GOLD analysis project Ga0307373, IMG submission 202534) | Soil microbial communities from Risofladan, Vaasa, Finland - OX-2 | ecosystem: Environmental > Terrestrial > Soil > Coastal area > Acid sulfate soil | place: Finland: Risofladan, Vaasa | collected... | reverse complement strand
GATGCGGGGACCCGGCCCTCTTCCTCTGGTTCTTCCAGTGGCCGGCCACGGCGGTGGCCCACGGGTACGACCCCTTCTTCTCGACCGCGCTCTTCCATCCGGGCGGCATCAACCTCCTGGCCCAGACGTCCGTCCTCGGTCTCAGCCTGCCTCTGGTCCCGGTGACGTGGATCTTCGGACCGGTGGTTTCGCTCAATGTGGCGGCGACGCTGACCCCCGCGCTGAGTGCCTTCTTCACCTTCATCGTCCTGCGACGCTGGGTGCGCTACCAGCCCGCGGCGTACTTCGGTGGCCTCCTCTTCGGGTTCTCACCCTTTGTCCTGGCCAGCCTGCAGTTCGCCCATCTGATGACGGCGGCCCTCATGCTGCTCCCGTTGATCCTGGCCGTGCTGGACGAGATCCTGCTGCGCCAGCGGCACGACCCGCGCCGGGACGGGCTGCTGCTCGGCCTGCTGGTTTTCGCCCAGTTCTTCCTGAGCTCAGAGCTGCTGGCCATCATGGCGATGCTGGTCGTCGTCTGCCTGGCCGTCCTGGTAGTGGCCGCCCTGATCGGTGACCGGGAGGAGCTGCGGCGGCTGGCCCCCCATGCCGTCGAAGCCCTGGCGGTGGGGTCCGTGGTGGGCGGTGCGCTGCTGGCCTATCCGGTCTGGTTCGCCCTGGCCGGCCCGGCCCACCTGTCCGGCCTGGTCTGGCCGAACATCGGGTCCATCGGGGGGTACATCGGATCTAGCTTCGTGAGCCCGGACATCGTCCACGGGTCGAACGTCTACACGGCCCTGGGGGGCTACGAGGGTGGGCTGTTGCCGTCGTCGGCTTACCTGGGCTGGGGACTGGTCGCCGTTCTGGTGGTGGGTACGGCGATCTGGTTCCGCGACCGCCGCCTGTGGTTCTTCGGATTCGTCCTCGCCCTGTGCGTGGTGAGCTCGCTCGGTGAGCGCCGGGGCCAGTGGGAGCTGGCTCGGGTCTTTGCCAAGATCCCGGTGATCGACAACGTCATAGAGCAGCGGTTCATGGCCTTCGGCTTCCTGGCCGCGGCCGTGATGCTCGCCATCGTGATCGACCGGGCGCACGCGCTGGCGCACGAGCGGCCCGGGGGCTTTCCGGGCGTGGCCGCGATCGCCGTCGCCGGCCTGACCGCGGTGGCCCTGGTCCCCATCGCCGTCACCTTCGTACCCAGCATGCCGTTCGCCATGCGCCCGGTGATCCTCCCGCGCTGGTACACGACCGTGGCGCCACGGTTGGAGCCGGGGCGGGTCCTGCTGTCGTACCCGGTGGCCTTCTCCGGCATTCAGGTGGCCATGGCGTGGCAGGCGGTGGACCGGATGAGCTACGCCCAGGCCGGAGGGGGCGGGCCCCAGGGGGTGAGTGCGCGGGCGGGTGCGGCCCGCGCCGGCTTCGATGTCCTGGCGCCGCTGGCCTTCGGCGTCCTGAGGGGCCCTCCCGTGGGGACCCCGTCGCAGTTGGCGGCCGTGCGCCACGCCATCGCCGTGTGGCAGGTCAACACCGTGGTGGTCGCCACCAACCCCACGGCTCCCTTGCTCCAGCAGGGGCATGACCCGGTCTACGCCGCCGGCTTCATGACCGCCGCGCTGGGGCGCCTGCCCGCAATTGAGTCGGGGGCGTGGGTGTGGAGCGACGTGTCGGTACGGGACGGTCACGCGCTCCGGATAGGACCGACGGTCATCGGGAGGTGCGCGGCGCAGGCCGAACGGCACCCGCACCCGCACGGCATCACCCTGCAGGTGGCCCGTTGCGTCGGGCAGGGGGCCGCCGGTGCCCGGTGACGCTCCGCCGCGTTCAAGAGGGGCAGGACTGGTGGTCGGGCTGCTGGCCCTGGGCGCGCTGGGCTTCGGCGTCGTGCAGGCCGCTCACGCGGAGTCCCGGCTCACCTCCCCCGTGGCCGTCCGGGCGGACGCGCAGAGCGATGCCTACTACGCCTGCCTGGACGCGCAAGCGCACTCGCTGGTGGGACCCCACGACGTGGTCTACCTGGGCGAGGCGACCCTCGACCGCTGGGTCACCGTCATAAAGGCGGTGGGGGGGTGGGCCGACATGACGGTGCACCGGTCGCGCGCCACCGTGGCCATCGTGCTCGTGCACGCCACCGGTGGTCCTTCCTGCGCCGGCGACGTGTTCCTGAGCATCCGCCGCCGGGCCGGAGGCCAGGTGCTCATGGCACGCGGCAGGCCGAGGTCCCGGTGAGCACGGCCGGCGCGGTTGCCCTCACCCTGGTGGTCCTGGCCCTGGCCGGATGCCTGCCCACGGTTGCCCTGGTGGGAGGCCGCTTGGTCGCTCTGCCCCTCTGCCCGCTGTCCGGTGCGGTGCTCTGCGCGTTGGCGGCGGCGAGCTCCATCGCCGTCTCGGGCACGATGGTGATGTGGCTCGTCCTGTGGGCGTCGGCCGCCGCCATCCTGAGCGCCGCCGCTCTCTGGCGCCGAGCTGGCCCCGGGGCGCAGATCGGGCGTGACCTCCGGCGGGAAGGACGTCCGGCGGTCCTGCTGGGCGGGGCGGCCGTGGCAGCCGCCGTGGCGTGGGCCCTCGAAACGGTGCGGGTGGCCAGTACCGGATTCGACACCCGGGCCATTTGGCTCCTGCACGCCCGATGGCTGGAACGCGGACACAGCGTTGCCCTGGCGGCGCTGCGCAACCACTTCGACGTGGTGTCGCATCCGAGCTACCCGCCGCTGGTCAGCGCCGTCATGGCCCTGTCCTGGCGGGTGTCGGGGTCCGGCGCCGATCGGGTCGCCGTCGTGACGGTGGCCGCCCTGAACGCCTGTGTCCTCTTCGTGGCCGGGTGGGGGATCGTCGAGGTGGCCCGGCGGGCAGCGACCCGCCTAAAGGCATCGGCGGTCTCCGAACGGCGTCTCCTGGCCCTGGGGGTCCTTCTTGCCGCCCTGGTGGTCCTGGTGGCCGGAGGCGTCCTGGGAGCTTTCGGCACCAACGGATACGCCGACCCCCTGTGGTCATTGGCTGCGGTGGCCGGGGTGGTCTACGGGCTCGTGCTCACACCGTCCACCTCGGATCTCGGAGTGGTCGCCATCGTCGTGGGGGTGGCCGGCCTCTCCAAGGTCGAGGGCACGGCCATGGCGATCGTGCTGGTGCTGGCGGTCCTGCTGCGCGTGCTGCTCGAGCGCGGGAGGGCGGGCACCGTGAGGCTCCCTTTGACTGCGGCGGGGCTCGGGCTCATTGCCCTCCTGGGTTGGCCGCTGCTCGTCGTGCTCATAGGCGTCCCGACGGATGCCAGCATCGCGGGGACCCGGCAGGGATCACTGTGGGTCCGGGCGCAGGCGACGTTCCACGCCGCGGTCCCGCACCTCCACGTGGTGGCCCTGGCCGCCGTGATCGCCGTGGCGGGACTCTGCTTCATGAGGCCGTGGCGCGGCCGGCTCGGCCTGGGCAACGACCTGTGGGCCTGGGGCGTCCTCTCCGTGGCCGTGCTCGTGCTCGGGGGGGCGTACGTCTTCGGGCCGGGCAACATTGAGCTCTGGTTGGCCACATCGGTCGACCGGACCACGATCTTCGTGGCCCTGACCGGGTGGTGGATCGTGACGTCGTGGGCGCTCTGCGGGTTGGCCGGGATCCTCCCGTGAAGGGACTGTTCATGGCTGCCTGCATGCTGCTCGGCCTGATCGGGACGGGCCCGGGGTCCGGGTCCGGGGCGGGGGACCGGGCGCCGGACCCATCGGCGGCGGGACTGAGCGCGTCCCTGCATGGGGCCCTGGTGCGCTCCGGGGCGTTCGGACCGCATCCCGTACGGTTGCTGTTGCTGGGGGACTCCATCGCCCTCACCCTGGGGATCGGGTTGGCCGAAGGGGCCCCCTCCGCGTACGGCGTCGCCATCTCCAATCGCGCCGCGCTGGGGTGTGACCTCGACCCGACCCTTGAGATCTCCACCTTCGGCCAGGGTGGGCCGGCCACCCAGGGTTGCAGCAAGTGGCGAGCCCTGTGGCCCTACATGGTGGCCTCCATCCGTCCCGAGGTGGTGGCCCTGGGAATGGGCCGTTGGGAGGTGTCCGACCACTACTACCAGGGCCACTGGGTGCACATAGGCCAATCCGCATGGGATGACCACCTGACCGCCGACCTCCGGCATGCCATCGCCATATTCCGCACGTCGGGTGCCAAAGTGGTGCTGCTCACCATGCCCTACATCCACCCCCGGAGCACGCAGCCCGACGGTCGACCCTGGCCCGAGGACACGACGGAGCGGACGCGCGCGTACAACGCACTGATCGACCGGTTTGCCCGCGGGTACCCGGGTGACGTGGAGGTCCTCAACCTGAACAAGATGCTGAGCCCCCGTGGCTCCTACACGTCGAAGGTCGACGGCGTCCGTGTGCGCTGGATCGACGGGATCCACGTCACGGTGGCCGGTGGGGAACTCCTGCAGCCCCAGATTCTGCCGGTGATCGACCGCCTCAGCCTGCAGGTCGAAGCCGCGGCGCGGCACGCACGGTGAGCGAGGACGCGGCGGCCGGGCCGCCCACGGCCGAGGTGCTGGTGGAGGCCGTGCCGGCCGCCATGTCGTTGGCGCCCATCGCAGTGGGACCGACCCTGGGCGCGGAACTCCTCCTGGACGAGGTCGCCAGTCCCGGCGTCGAATCCATGCGGGCGGGAATGCTGCAGGCCGGTCCGCTGGCGGTGGCAGGAGTGGTGGCCAACGGCGCCAGTGTCGTCCTGACCGTGGCCCTGGCGCGCCTGCTCTCCCCCCACAGCTACGGGGTCCTCAATCAGCTGACGGGCCTTTTCCTGATCCTCTCCATGCCGGGCTCGGCGGTCGTGGTGGCCGTGGTACGGCGGGTCACGATGTGGCACGAGGACGGTTCGGGTCACCTCGTGCGCCGCTGGGCCGGCCGGGTCCACCGCCAGGGATCCCTGGTGGTCCTGGTGTGGGCCGTCGTCGTCTTCGCCAGCCGCCACGGTGTTGCCGTGCTGCTCGGGCAGCGCAGTGGTATCGGCATCGCCGCCATCCTCACGGCCGCGGCCTTCTTCGTGCTGCTCTCGTTGGATCGTGGCTTGCTGCAGGCGCGCCGGGCTTACCGGCCGCTGGCGGTGAATCTCCTCGTCGAAGGCGGGGTGCGCACCGGGGCCGTCCTGGTTCTGGTGGCGGCCGGCACCGGTGCCTCGGGGGCGGCGGTCGGCGTGCTGGTGGGCGAATTGGTGGCTGCCGCTCACGCCCGGTACTCCGCCGTCGGGGCCTGGGCGGTTCCCTCCTCGGCCGCGGGCTGGCGGACCCATCCGGGCCTCCGCTCGTGGGGCACGGGATGGCTGGCCGCTCTGCGCAGCGACCACGTGCTCAGCGGATCGGCACTGCGACGGCACAAAGTCGTGTGGGACCTCGTCGTTGCTTCGGTTTCCCTCTCCATGGTGGCGTTCCTCCAGAATTTCGATGTTCTGGTCGTGGGCCGGGAGAACCCGACGCAGAGCGGTGCCTACGCCGCCGTCTCGGTCACCAGCAAGGCCATCGTGTTCGGAGCAGTGGTGCTGGGCGGCTATCTCCTGCCCGAGGCGGCCATTCGCTGGCGGCAGGGTGGTCACGCCCTGCGCCAATTGGCCGTGGTGCTCGTCCTGCTGGCCATCCCGGCGACGTTGCTGATGCTGATCGCGCTCGGTGCGCCACATGTCCTCCTTGAAGTGGTGTTCCATCACGCCTACTCCGAGGCCTCAACCGCCCTGGTGCCGCTGGTGGCCGCCATGATCCTGCTCAGCATTTCGGTGGTCCTGACCATGTACCTCCTGGCGGTGAGCCGCCGCTGGGTGTCGGTGGTGCTGGTTGCCGGGGCGCTGGCGCTGACCGTGACCACGCTGCGGGCGCACGGGGCACCGCGGGCCACGGCGCTCGCCGACCTGATGGTGCAGGCGGGAGTGGTCGGGGTCATCATCATCGGCTTCACCGTGGTCCACCGGGTCCGGCTCCGGAGGCACCCCGTACGGCTATCCTGACCTGGGTGGGAGACGAGCGACGACCGGTCCCTGCTGCCACCTACCCGGCGGGGTCGGCCACGGCGCCCCCCCGGGTGCAGGGCGTCCGGTCACCCGGCGCCGACGACCTGGCCGCCATAGCCGAGGAGGCCGGCATCCGCCGGGTCCACTTCGTGGCCTGGCGCGACCTCAATGATCCCGAGGCCGGCGGCTCTGAATTGCACGCCCATCACGTCGCCTCGCTCTGGGCTGCTGCCGGTATCGACGTCACCTTCCGCACCTCCGCCGTGCCAGGGGGTGCCCGTGCGTTGACCCGTGACGGCTACCGCGTCCTGCGCCGGGCCGGGCGTTATGCGGTGTTTCCCGGAGCGGCCTGGGAAGGCATCAGGATGGGCCATCGCCAGGGGGACGCCCTGGTGGAGATCTGGAACGGTATGCCGTTCTTCTCACCCTTGTGGTACCGGGGTCCGCACATTGTCTTCCTGCACCATGTCCACGCGGAAATGTGGGGCATGGTCCTGCCGCCCACTCTGGCCCGGATGGGTGACATGGTGGAGCGGCGCCTGGCCCCGCGTGTCTACCGGGACAGCCGCGTCGTCACGTTGTCGGAGACATCACGAGCCGAGATCGTCGAGTTGCTCGGGCTGAGGCCGGAGAGAATTTCCGTGGCGCCGCCGGGCGTGGACCCTCGCTACTCGCCCGGGGGCGAGCGTTCGTCGACACCCCTGGTGGTCGCCGTCGGCCGGCTCGTCCCGGTGAAGAGGTTCGACCTCCTGATCCGGTCACTGGTCAAGGCCAAGGCGGCCCTCCCTGAATTGAGGGCCGTCATCATCGGCGAGGGATACGAACGCCCGGTGCTCGAGGCGCTGCGGTCAGAGCTGGGTGCCACCGAATGGCTGGCTCTACCTGGTCGGGTGGAGGACGACGAGCTCGTCTCGTGGTATCGCCAGGCCTGGTTGGTCGCCTCGGCCTCGCAGCGGGAGGGATGGGGCATGACCCTGACCGAGGGCGCGGCCTGCGGGACACCTGCCGTGGCCACCGCCATCGCAGGGCACAAGGACGCCGTGCTCCACGGGGAGTCCGGACTGCTGGTGGACGGGGTCGAGGAATATTCGAGCGCCCTGGTGCGCATGCTCAGCGACGAGGTGCTGCGCAGCCGGCTCGCCCGCGGGGCCTTGGCCCGGGCCCGCTGGTTCACCTGGGCCGCCACGGCGCGCCGATCGCTCGAAGCTCTGGCCGAGGAGACCTCAGCTCGACTCTGAGTCCGGGTGAAAGCCGAAGCTGACGATCACCGCGTCAGCCAGGAGGAGTGCCAGGCCGCACCAGATCAGTTTCCCGGCGGGCACGAACGAGCCGGCCCAGTTCGATCCGGGTAGGTAGTGATGCGTGGCCTGGCCCAGCACCACGTTCAGGCATCCGGCCGCGACCAGGACCAGTCCGCCGATGGTGGCGCACACCCGGGCCCAGGGCAGCAGGATGCCCGCAACCACGGCGAGGGCCACCGCCAGCCCGATTGGCCACGAGGTCACGGCGGCGGCGACCAAGCCCGTGGCCAGACCGGCCGACGTGGCGCGCACCCAGGTGCCCGGTTTCCCGGTCTCCGGACGGTGGCCGTGGTGGGGGAGGCTCAAGAGGGGGAGGTCCTGGGCCAAGGTCGACTCCGGCGCGGCTATCCCCGAGCGGCTGCGCCTCCGCCAGCGCCTCCGCCAGCGCGCGGGCAGGAGGCACAGGACGAGGCACGCGACCAACGTGGCACCGGAGATGCAGAGGGCGATCCACACCTCCCGTTGCGGGGTCCAGGTCAGCGCCACAGTGAAGTCTGAACCCCCGAGTGCCCGCAGGTCGGCCGCGGTGACCGGCCATCCGTTGGCGAAGCCGTCGACGAGATGCGACGCACCAAGTCCCACGGCATGCGAGCCCGCCCGGGCTCCCGGGCCGGGGATGGCCTCTGCCCTCCAGCCGGCATTGACGCTCTGGCCCAGCACGAGGACGAACGGGGCGGTCGCCCCGGTGATCTTCGCTCCCTCACTGTCGATGTGGTCCGCGGTGATCGACACCCGGGGTGCCGGGCCGGGTTGGCCGGCCGCCAGGTTCGGGGTACCGGAGGCTGTGGTGCCCACCGATGTCCCGGCGCCGCCTCCGACCGCAGAGTCGAGGACCAGCTGGTTGACGTCCCACCCCGTGCAGCGGGCGACGGTGACGGCGCAGAGCGGGTCGTGGGCCAGTGCCGTCTGCACCAGATGCGTACCGGCGCCCAGGGTGATCCCGGCGGCGCTGGGTCCGCAGGGCACGACCTGGACCTCTCCGTTGTCCAGGGCGCTCTGGGTCGACCCAACGATTTCGACGTCAATGGGCTGGCCGTCAATGGTCAACAGGCCCGAGGTGCAGGTCCCCGGCAGCTGGGCCGGCGTTGACGGAGCCTGGACGCCGGGTATGCCGATTTCGGCGATGCCCAGAGGCAGCACCAACGGCCCCGCCGTGTAGTAGTTGGCCGCCTTCTCCTGTCGCACACCGGTGAAGGTCACCACGAAGTGCCGCCCGTTCAGCGCGTCGAATTGAACGGGAATCGTGGTCACGGCGCCGGCGACGTTGCTGTCGGCGATGGGGGGCAACGACACCTTCCGGGTCACACCGCCGGCCGCGATGGTGAACGAGGTGGGGACGGAATGGCGTCCGTCGGCGATCACCTGCAGGGACAGGCCGCTCAGCGAGGTGGACGTGGCGAGGTCGTAGGTCAGCGAGGCCCCCACATTGGCGGCCAACCCGAGCCCCGGTTGCCAAGCCGTGGTGGGATCGCCGTCCAGGGTGGCCGAGGCGGTTGCCCGCAGGTCACCGGGCAGCCGGCCCGAGGAATAGGCGTCCACGACGCCGCCCGCCCCGGTGGTGGACCGTCCCAGCAGGCGGTCGATCTCGTCGTCGGGGAGCAGGGCGGAAAGGCTGGCGCTTCCCGACAAGGTGAAGGTGCGAGAAGTGGGGAGGGAGAACTGCCGGGAGATGGTGGCTTCGGGGTCGAAGCGGGGTGGGAAGGGCGAGGTTCGTTGGCGGGTCATCACCAGGGTGAGCCGGTCGCCGAGGGACGCCGCACCGACGGTCGAGAGCAATGCGGTGGGCAGCAGGATGGACTCGTGGATCAGCTGGCCGGGTATCTCGACTTCCGAGAACCCGACGCCTGACGCCGTCAGCGGCGGCGCAGTGTCGTTGGTGGTGGCGTCAATGGTGATCCGTAGGGTGCGGAAGGTCCGGTTGGAGAACGTGAGGGTCTGCCCTGTGGTCACGTGGGAGGACCCGTTGAGCCGGAAGGTGGCGGGCCGCTTGCCGTCGAAGGTCACGGTGACCTTGGACACCCACCGCGAGCGATCTCCTTTCTGCGGCTGCACCAGCGTGATGTGGTCGGTGGCGACCGGCGTGGCGAATCGCGCCTGCCACCATTGACCGGCCGGGTCGGGAGCGAAGATGCCGGTGACCCAGGAGGTGTCGAAATTGTCGTCAATGGCGCTGAAGGCGCGGTCCTCGGGGGTGTAGGACACCGAATTGCCGTAGCTGCTGGCCGTGACCGCCGCTGCCCCCACGTAGGTCGCGGTGGTCTTGCTCGCCAGCGATGTGCCCGGGAAGAGGTTGACCGGGCTGTCACTCAAGTCCGACTTCGCCGGATTTTCACTCGGGGTCTCGGTGGCGCCGGCATTGGCACTCAGGGTGTCCCAACGGAAGGCCTGCTTGCGGTTGGTGTCGGTGAGCACGAGCTGCGCCCCGTGTGCGACCAGCGCCCTGAGGCGGGACGGGTCCGAGTCGAGCGTGCCGGCGTAGTACACGGCGCTGGTGGTGTTGAGCAGGCCCAATCCGGCCAGATTGTTCAGGCCCGTGGCGTCACCGGCCATGACCACCGCACCGGTGTCGGACTCGGCCCGGAGCATGGGGCGGGGATCGGGGACCGTGTAGGTGATCAGCGGAGCGGGCCAGTGCACTGCGCTCGGCGCGGCCAGGTCCTCTTCGTTCAGGGTCGACACGGTCGACACGTTGGGCCGCGGCGCCCCGAACGAAACCGGATCCGCGAGTCCCTGGGGTGTCTGCCGCAGCTGCAGCGCCAGAATCTGCGGCTGAGGTGTCCCGTAGTGCTCGTAGCGCTGGTCGTTCTCCACCATGACGTCACCGGCACTCATCAGGCGCGCCATGGGAGCCAGTGCGTTCATGTTCGCCGTGCCTTCCTGCAACGGATCGTCGACCGCATAGAGGGTGTCGGCGGTGGCGATGGAGCCCATGATCTGTTGCTCGCGGGTCACGAAGTCGCGACTGAGCAGCGAGGGCTGTGGCGTGTCGACCGTGTCACCCCACCGAAAGGAGGCGAAGTCGTTACCCGGGATGGCCAGCACGCGGGTCCCCGGGTGGGTCTTGTTCAGATGGTTGACGGCCGCGACCTGGTAGGCCGGCAACGAGGCGGGCTGGGTGAAGTTGTTGGCGATGGTGTCCCCGTTGAACAGGGAGGGGTTGTTGGCCACCACCAGTGCCCCGATCAGCACCGCGGTACCGAGGCCCGCCACCGGGAACCTCTGCCACAGGGCGGTGATGCCACTGCCCAACAACATGGCCAGACCGAGAAGCACCACCGGTGTCGCCCGGTCGGTCGAACGGAGGGCCAGGCCCGCCGTGGTGTTGGTCATGAATGCCTTGAGCACGCCCCCCACGGCAGTGGGATGGGTGAAGGGGAAGGGCCCCACCGAGAGGACCATGCCCACGAAGACGAGCAGAATGAAGAACGAGCGATCCCGCCAGCGGATCATCGCGGCGGCCACCACAGCCAGGATCGGCACGGCGAACGACGTGATCAACAGCCAGACGTCCTGGGTGAAGCGCACCGCCGCGTTCGTCCAGGGACCAAGATGGTCGGACCCGTAGAAGTACCAGTACCCCAGGCCCCTCAAGATCTCCGTCGAGTTGGATGTCGCCGAAGTCGACGGGATGGTCTCCGTGTACCGGAGGACGTTGACGCCGTAGGCGGCCTCGACGGCGAGCCCGGCCATCCACCACAGGCAGATCCCCAGCGTGAGCACACCGATCCGCGCCGCCGTGAGGAGGGCCTGGCGCCAGGTGGCCTCGCGCCGGACCACCACGGCGTAGACGAGCCAGAGCACCGGAGCGATCCCCACGTAGAGGAGTGAGCTGGCATTGACCCCACTGACCAGCACCACCGCCAGGGCGAAGAGCGCCGGCATGCGCCATCCGCCCCGCCGCAGGGCGAGAATGGTGAAGGTCAGCATGAACGGCAGCCCCGCCCAGGGCAGCAGGATCACCGATATCCGGCCGGCGTACTGCAGGAAGTACGGCGACACCATGTAGGCCAGCGCGGCCACCACCGGCCCCGGACCCCGCAACCCCAGCGCACGGGAGAGGGAGAGGATCCCGTATCCCGCCGCGAACAGGATGGAGCCCAGCCACAGTCTCTGGGCCACCCAGACCGGGGCGTGGAGGAGCGCCAGGACCTCGTAGAAGGGCCCCATCGGCAGCAGGTAGCCGATGTACTCGTGGGTGACCGTGCCCAGCCCCACCGTCGGGTCCCAGAGAAAGGCGACCTGGCGCAGGAAGCGTCCGGGGTCCAGGTAGAGGTACGTCTTGGTGTCCGGCGTGACGACCCCGGGCCGCACCACCAGGAGCGGGACGTAAGCCAGGGTGGCCAGGACCACCGACCCACTCAGGCGCCATGCCCGCTCCACGTTGCCAGGGGCCGGCGGAGCAGCGTGCCGCCCTCGGGAGACAGTGGCGGCGGGGAAGGGGGTCATGAGGGGGTGGAGAATTCGACGACCGGTAGTGTAAGCAAGCCGCGGCGCCGCGGCGTGGCATACGAAGGGAGAGGACGTGCCCCGCAGCACCACCGCCAAGCTGACGGGTGAGCGTCCCCAACTCGGTGTGACCCCGGACTCGTTGCTGGCCCTGCACGAAGCAGGCTATCGGGCCGTGCTCGACCGGATCGGCAACGGCTGCATCCTCGATGTGGGTTGCGGCAACGGCTTTGAGTCCGCCCGCTTCCTGAGCCCCGATCGCCAGGTGGTCGGGGCCGACTACTCCTCCGAGGCCGTTTCGGAGGCGGCCTCCCGCTTTGCCTGCGAAGGCCTCCGGGTCGCCCAGATGAACGCTCTCGATCTGGGGTTCAGGGACCGGAGTTTCGACGGCGCCTGCTCGTCCCACCTGATCGAGCACTTCACCTACCCCGAGCCCCATGTCGCCGAGTTGGCCCGCGTGGTCAAGGACGACGGCGTGGTGTGCATCCTCACCCCGAACGAGCCGGCCGACTTTGAGAACCCGTTCCATCTGCACCTGTTCGGCCGCGGGGAGCTGCGAGAGATGCTTGAGCGCCACTTCCATGACGTCTGGCTGGGTGGGGTCGATGCCTCACCCCATGTCAAGGCCGATTTCGCCGCCCGCCGCCGCAAGGCCGCCAAGCTCCTGCGGCTCGATGTGCTGAATCTACGCCGCCGCATGCCGCATCGCTGGTACGTGTGGGCCTACACCCGCCTGCTCCCCCTGGCCTACAAATTGGTGGCCCGAGGCGACGCCGGCGGGACGACGGGCATCACCGCCTCGGATTGGTTCGTCACCGAGGAATTGGACGACAGCACCCTTGTCCTCCTGGCCGTGGCCCGCCAGCCTCGGGCCCCGCGAGCGACGTAGTGCTGCCCGTCGGCCTCACCGGTGGCATGGGCTCCGGCAAGTCCGCCGTGGCCGACCTGCTGGCGGACCGGGGTGCGGTGTTGATCGATGCCGACCAGGTGGCCCGGGATGTGGTCGCTCCCGGCGGACCGGCCTATCAACCGCTGATCGAGCGGTTCGGGCGCGACATCGTCGCCCCCGACGGCACCATCGACCGCCCCGCCCTGGCGGTAGTCGCCTTCGCCGATGAGGCGACCCGGCTGGACTTGAACGCCATCACCCATCCGGCGATCGGCATCGCCATGATCAAGGCGCGCGACGCGTTGGCGGATACCGACAAGATCGTGATCCTGGCCATCCCCCTGCTCACGGCCATGCACCGCGAGACGGTCAAGTTGGACAAGGTGGTGGTGGTCGACTGCCCGCTTGAGATCGCGCTCCATCGCCTCGTCGCCCAGCGCGGATTCGACCAGTCAGATGCCGAGGCGCGCATCCGTTCCCAGATCTCCCGGGAGGAGCGATTGAAAGCGGCAGACTACATAGTGGACAATTCCGGCGACCGGGCCGCGCTGGAGCGTGAGGTGGCCAAGCTCTGGGACTGGCTCACCGCCGCGGCTGCTGCTCAGGTCTGACGGAGCCGGTTCCTGGTGGCCTTGGCCGCCGCCACCCGCCGCGTCCGGGCGATGGCGCCCGCGCTGGGGGGCCGGGCCGGAGGGATCCACATCCATTT
>Ga0307373_10010891_pt1 | contig 13292 bp, 13 predicted proteins | sample OX2MG_FD_202534 | JGI IMG/M metagenome (GOLD analysis project Ga0307373, IMG submission 202534) | Soil microbial communities from Risofladan, Vaasa, Finland - OX-2 | ecosystem: Environmental > Terrestrial > Soil > Coastal area > Acid sulfate soil | place: Finland: Risofladan, Vaasa | collected... | reverse complement strand
TATTCTCGCTCGCGCATGCCTGTCCCGAGCACTCGATCGGGCGCATGGCGTGTGCCGTGTTCGTTCTGTGGCAGCAGCGCGTCCTCGAATACGAGTTAAGGCTGGTCGAGGCAACCAACGCGCTGATTCGGGCGGGTGCGATGAAAGAGCGGCGCGAGATTCGCGTGGCTTACGTGCAGCCGAAGCAGCCGCTCGCAGTAGACGTTCTAGGATTTGACGATGCCGACGCTATTGCCAGCACATTCGAGCAGGGTGCGCGCGATGCCGAACAACCGGTCCTGTTAGCATGAACGCGTTGTTTGGTCGCCAAGGCGCATCGGGGCGAGACTTGGTGCGCCTGCTCCGCGAGCACGTGTCGTTCACGCTCGATCACGCTCGCTCGCCGCTCGACGTTTCCGTCGGCGCCGGCGTGGAAATGCTCTTACGGTGGTTGCAAGCCGACTATGCATGCATCCACTTCGTGGAACAGGACGATCTCGACGACATCGTGCGCGAGGCGGGGCTGCATCGGTGCGCGGGAGCTTTGGTCGGTCCGGAGTTCGAACGTTCCGCGATGCGGGAACTCACCGGCAGCGGTCGCGGATCGGCGGCCTCCGAGCGTGTCGGACCGTTTGAGATGGCCCGCACGTGGCCGCTGCGCTTCGGCGGAGAGACCTTTGCGGTTATCAACGCGTACTATCGCCGCACGCGGCCGGAGCCCAAGGCGGGGGTGCTCGATGCCGTACAGCAGTTGGGATATTTCATCTATGCGGGCGTCGCTCGACGAATCATCGATCGCGACGGACGAACGTACTCGCAGTTCGTCAGCCTCGTGGCGTCGCTGCTCGAACAAAAGGACGTCGATACCGCCGAGCATTGCGATCGCGTTCTGCATTATGCCGAAAATTTGGCGGTCGCCGTCGGCGTCGGCGGCGACGCGTTGCGCGTGGTGCGTCGCGCTGCGCTTTTACACGACATTGGGAAAGTCGGGGTGCCGGAACGGATTCTGAACTATCCGGGGCCGTTGAGCGATGCGGATCGTCAGGTCGTGCGCGAACATGCAAAGCGGGGCCGGGATATCCTCGAGCGCTTACCCGGCGCGCACATCCACGCGGTCGCGGAGGCGGTAGGCGCTCACCACGAGTGGTATGACGGCAGCGGCTATCCGCGCGGGCTTGCGGGTGAGACGATTCCACGCTCGGCGCGCATCATCTCGATCTGCGACGCCTTCGACGTGATGACGGCCGGGCGCAGTTACCGCCCTGCGTGGGCCCCCGAACGCGCGATCGAGGAACTGATCGCTTGTGCGGGGCGTCAGTTCGATCCGGACCTCGTGCAGAGATTCGTTGCGGCGGGTGCTTTTGAACCAATCGGAGCCGGGAAGGGCGGGCACGTCGATTCCGTCTAGCGTTAGTAGACGCGGGGTAAGAACGGTGAGGTTCCTAACAGCGCGCAACGAGCGATTCGCGATACGATCGTGAATGTGAACCCGGTTGGAACGATCGTCTTATATGTGCGCAAGGACTGCTTGTTCTCGCCGATCGCCATCGATCGCGCGCGTGAGGCGATCCGAGCGTTCACCACGTTGCGCCTCTCGATCAGGGATCAGTCTGAGGCCAACGTTGATGGCGTCCGGATCCCGGTCACGCCGACGTTACTCCTGCCGGGCGGCCTTCGCCTGACCGGCACCCCAAGCGTCGAGCGGCTGCAGCGGGTTCTTTCTCAGGTGCTCGGGAAGAAACCACCTGTGCCCAACAAGGTCTGGTATCTCGAACGAAACCGCGTCTTTCACGGCGTTCCTCGCGAGGAAATCGAGAAGTACGCGCACCTCTTTCACGAGCACGACTACAAGCCCAAGGAGATCGTTTTTTCGGAAGGCGACCTGGGTGACGCCATCTATTTGCTAAAAACGGGGCACGTTCGCCTGTACCGGGCTACCGAAGACGGCAAAGAGTTAACGCTTGCCATTCTTGGCCCGGGCGACGTTTTTGGTGAGCTCGCGCTTTTCCAGCAATCTCACCGGCAGACGTTTGCAGAAGCGCTGGATGATTCGCATATCTGTGCGGCATCGGTCGAAGATTTTACGCGATTGATGGGCAACAGGCCGCAGTTGACGATGATGGTGGCAACCGAGATGGCGCGCAGGCGGCAAGAAACGGAGACGCGCATCGCCGGGCTCACGTACGGGTCCGTGCGGTTGCGGTTGATGGCAGCGCTTCGACACCTCGCCCGCGAGCACGGCGAGCCGCTGGCTGATGGTGAAATGCGGATCGGCGTACGCCTTTCGCATCAAGAGCTCGCACAACTCATCGGCACGTCGCGCGAAACGTGCACCGTGGAGATCGGGAAGTTGCAACTGGCGGGCGTCGTGCGGGTTGACGAGGACCGCAATTTCGTCGTGAAGCCCGATCGGCTCGAGCCGGGCGTGCTGGACCGCGTACTTAGCTCGGTTTTCAGCAAGCGTTAGCGCGGAGGCGAGCTCAGGCACCCACGAGTTCGGGAAGCTCCGCCAGCGATGTAATTTCACGGTCTGGCCGTCCTGGCAAGCGTTCGGGACGTTGCGCGTAGCGGTTGCACCAGATGGCGCGCATTCCGAAAGCTGACGCTGCGTAGGCGTCCCAGGCGTTAGAGGATTGGAACGCGATTGCTTCGGCTTCGATCCCCAAACGGTCGACAGCAAGCTGATAGACCAAGGGATGCGTCTTGTAGACCCCCACCGATTCGACCGAGAGTACGACATCGAGGAGACCGGCGATCTTCGCGTGCGTCACAGCCGCATCGAGCGTGCGAGGCGAGCCATTCGACAGGATCGCGGTTTTTAGCCCCGCCGCCCTCAGCCGCTCGCGCAACCCGCGATTCGCGATGCCGAGTGTTTCCAACGCAAAATCCAGCGCTTCGCCGGTGACCTGCCAGAAATCGGCGTGTCTGTTCTGCAGCGTGCGCAGCCAGGTGTATTGAAGTTGCTTTTCTCGCCAGAGCGCATTGAGCGGCTCGAGGTTGCCGCCGAGTACGTCGCGGCAGGACGCTGCTGCCGAGGCGTAGTCGAAGAGCGTTCCATACGCGTCGAAGACGCAGGCACGAATACCGGAAAGCGCAGCCATGTTCGTAGCGTACCACAGCCTCGAATCCCAGACCGTAGGCGAGCTCACGCGAGCACGTGGGCGGCCAGATGTAATCGGAACCGCACGCCGTCGCAATTGCCGCCATCGCTGTTCTGACCGTGCGCGTTTATGCGGGAGCCGGCTCCCAAGCGCGCGCCTGAAATACCGTATCAAGCGGCGTGCCGAAAGGGTCGGTGAAAGTGCGCTTGAATCGCATGAGCTTCGACCAGTTCAATACCGGCTTGCGATCGAAGACATCGAGGGCAGCCCATTGCTGCGCATCATTGAGCGCGCGGGCGGCCGTGACCAGGACTTTCTTGGGATCGCATCTCCGAAGTGCGCAGGTTCCACCGAACGGGCGTTCGTCGATGACCGCGACGCTCCAGCCGCGCTGCCGCTGCCGACGACGGCGGCGTCAAATATTCTATCCATGGCGCATTTCTTTCCGAGTTTGGTGCGCTGCAGTACGATGAATTTTGGCGCGCCCACTCGTGGATGGGTGATGGAAGCAGCATAACGCCGGGCCGCCGGCTCTGGCTGTAACCTGCCTCACCGCTCGAGGCCCCCGGTCGGGCTACGATATCGCATAATGAGAATTCGAATAACGCACCGGGAAAGCGGCGCGCTGATTGCAGAAGGCCCGGTCGGCTCGGGAATCACCCCATTCGAGGGCAATTATTACATCGGCCGCCGTTATCTCAAGGCCTCGTTCACGCCAAATTTTGTTCCCGGCTTGTGCATCTATAAGTTCCTTTATGTCGGGATGGACTTACAGTTGCAAGATGGTAAGTGCGACCGTGGCATCGGCTGGCTCTATTGGTTGCCGAACCCCTTGCTTCCGTTCATTTGGTACCGCGTCGCCGTGCCGGCAGACCATCCAAGCCTACAGATCGAAGAGATCCCGGTATGAATGAGGGGTAAGGCCTCTTACAGCCCTCGCCTGCAAAGTGCGGTACCATGGTCCGATAAGTCGCTAAGCTTCACTGGAGCGCTCATGGCCGATCTCGCCACCCTCAAGGGGTTCGCAGTCGCGGAAATCGCTTCGCTCGAACTGGATGCCCGCAGCCCACTCTCGGAAATGTACACGCTGAGCCCGTTTGTCTGGTGCGAAGGTGCTGCGTTTAAGCTCTTGGTTCGCGCGGTCAACTATTCAGACATCGCTGCCGAGAAGGTCGCGCGAATCTATTACGGCACCTCTGCGGACGGATTGCGATTCAAGATGGGCGTCGATCCGGTCATCGCGCCGGGGCCGGACGCGGCGGACAAGGATGGCTGCGAGGATCCAACGGTCGCCATCGTCCATGGAACGTATCACGTCTATTACACGGGTTGGAATCAAACGGCGTTGCGGGGGCAGCTCTTGCTTGCCAGCGGCCCGAACATCCATGGGCTCGTGAAGCGCGAAGTCACGCTTGCAATGCGGCCGGACTGGGAGAATCCCAAGGAGGCGACGATCGTCCAAGCCTGCGATGGCTCGTGGCGGCTGTTCTTCGAATACGCGACGGGCGGTGCTTCCAAGATCGGCCTTGCATCGGGACCCGAGGCCGTCGGCCCGTGGACCGTACTCGAACCGTTGTTTGATACCCGCAACGAGCGCTGGGACTCTTGGCATTTGAGCACCGGTCCGGTGCTCATGTCGGATCCCAAGCATCCGGTCATGTTTTACAACGGCGCGACGATGCAGGCGCAGTGGCGTATCGGCTGGATCGTGTTCGACGAACGGTTCGAACGCGTTGTCGCGCGCTGCGAGGCTCCGCTGATCGTACCGCCTCCAGCGCGCGTTGCAGGCGATACGGATATTGCTTTTGCCGCTTCCGCGGTTGAAGCGCAAGATGGCGCGATCAGTCTGTATTATTCAATTGCCGACAAGGATATGTTTTGTGCTACCATCGTCGCTACCGTTTAGTCCCGTGAAAAAGGACGCCGATTACGTCTTTTTCGAACTCACCCGAAGCATCTGTCCCGATTGTCGCAAGGTAATCGACGCGAAGATTCTGCTTCGAGATAACAAGGTGTACATGGCAAAGCGCTGCCCGGATTGCGGGCCCTTTGAGGCGCTGGTCTACGGCGACGCCGAGATGTACGTGAACTTCGCCAAATACAATAAGCCGGGGACGCTGCCCCTGGCCTACGGCACGGAAATCAAAGACGGCTGCCCGCTCGATTGCGGGCTCTGTCCCGACCATCAGCAACACGCGTGTCTGGGTATCATCGAAGTCAACAGCGCTTGCAATATGAATTGTCCGCTCTGCTTCGCCGCGGCGCGCCCGGGCTTCAGCCTGACGACGGAAGAGGTCGAATCCATTCTGGATGATTTCGTCCGCACCGAGGGCGCGCCCGAGGTGGTGCAATTCTCGGGCGGAGAGCCGACGATCCATCCCCAGATCATCGATTTCGTCCGGTCGGCGAAGGCCCGCGGTATCCCGTTCGTCATGATCAACACCAACGGAAAGCGGATTGCGAAAGACGACCGTTTTCTCGAGGAATTGAATGACGTTCGCCCGTCGCTCTATTTTCAGTTCGACGGATTTGATTCGGAGACGTATCGGATCATTCGCGGCGAACCCGATATCCTCGAAGAGAAACTGCGTGCACTCGACCGGCTCGCCTCGATCGGGCTTTCGGTGACGCTCGTCCCCGCGATCGAGCGCGGTGTCAACGAGCACGAAATTGGAAAGATCATCGATTTTGCAATCAAACATCCGGCGGTGCGCGGCATCAACTTTCAACCCGCCTTTCATGCCGGACGTCACATGCAGCACGATCCAATGCAGCGCATGACCATTCCGGACGTGCTTAAACTGATCGAAGAGCAGACGCAGCAAACGTTCGTCGTCGGCGACTTCGTACCGGTGCCGTGCTGCTTCCCAACCTGTAACTCCGTCACGTATGCGTTCATCGATGGAGAGAAGGTCACGCCGCTCTCCCGGATCGTGAACGTTTACGAATATCTGGATTACATCACGAATCGCGTGATGCCCGATTTTAGTATGGAGATCAAGCGCGCTCTCGAAGGCTTGTGGTCGTCGTCGTCGGTTCCTGGTTCGCAGAAATCCGCCGAGCAGTTTGCATTATCGTGCCAGGCATGCGGAATTCCGGAAAGCCTCACCGTGGGCGACCTCGCCAAGAACATGCTGATGATCATGTTGCAAGATTTTATGGATCCGTGGACCTTCAATCAGAAGAATCTGATGAAATGCTGTAAAGAGTTCTTGCTTCCGGGTGGCAAACAAGTGCCATTTTGCTCTTATAATACGATCGGTTATCGAGAGCAGGCGCGCAGCCAACTCGACGCGATGGAGCCCGAGCGCCGCCTCGCGAAACGCGAGGGACGGTCGTTCGTTCCGCAGCCGGTCGTTTTTGATATGCGCGGCGGCACATGATCGATCCGCAGCTCCCCGCAGCGCCGGAGATCAAGCAGTGCTGCGCGGCGCTCTATGGCAGCAATGCTGCGCGCTTCCTGTTAGGCGAGAGCTTTCATCCGGGCGGAGTCGAACTCACGCTCGAGCTTGCCGGTATGTTACATCTCGACGCCGCTGCTACCGTCCTTGACGTAGCATCGGGAAAGGGAGCGAGCGCGTTCGCGGTCGCGGAACGATTCGGTTGCCAAGTCGTCGGCATCGATTTGAGCGAAGCAAACGTTGCCGAGTCTAATGCAGAGGCGTTACGACGAGGGCTCTCGCGGGGCGTCCGGTTCGTCGCCGGCGATGCGGAGTCTCTTCCATTTTCTGCGGCGTCCTTCGATGCGTTGCTGTGCGAGTGCGCGTTTTGCACGTTTCCCGACAAGCACGCGTCGGCGGCGGAGTTTGCGCGCGTTCTTCGACCGGGAGGCTGGATCGGCATGAGCGATCTGACGCGGGCGGCGGTTCCACTCCCGGAATTGGACGGGCTTCTCGCGTGGATCGCCTGCATTGCGGATGCCCAACCCCTCGAACGATATGCGCAATGGCTCGCGGAGGCGGGGTTCAACGTCACGGCGGCGGTTACGAGGGATCGCGCCCTCGAAACCATGGTCGAGGAGGTGCGCGGTAAGTTGCTGTTGGCCGACATCATGATCGGCCTAAACACGTTGGAACTTCCAGGACTCGACCTTGAACGAGCCAAGCAGTTTGCGGCTGCCGCCGGGCAAGCCGTGAAGGACAAGAAATTGGGATACGCGTTTCTCGTTGCCGAATCGCGTCGCCACTAAAGCGCCGTGCACAGGCACATCACCTGGGTGATCGTCGCGCACGCGCTCTTGAGAATCGCGGGCGGGACGAGCGGAATTCTCATCGGGCTGTATCTTGCCGGCCTGAGCAACCACGGCGCTCACACGAGCGCGGCGTTGGTGGGCACGTTGAGTGCGGTATCGTTCGCCGCGGAGTTGTTTGCGTCGATTCCGATGGGACTCGCGTCGGATGCGATGCAGCCTCGTTGGCTGATGGCGGGGGGAGCCGTCGTGGGCGCGTTTGCAGCGGTGCTCTTTGCCATGTCCGGTTCGACGGCGATCTTTTACGTAAGTAGAACGCTCGAGGGTCTGGGCGCCGCGGCAGTCGTACCCGCGCTCCTAGCCTACCTCGCAGATGCCACGGAAGACCGGCCCACGTTGCGCGTTCGCGCCATGAGCTACTTCGAGCTGACGTTGCTCGCAGGGCTTGCGCTCGGGGGAATTTTCGCAGCCCAACTCTTCCGCGCGTTGCACGCGGGCGCGTTTGCTGTCGTGGCGCTCGTCTACCTCGCCTGTGCGGTGATTCTGGTATTCAGCGTTTCGGGAAAGATGGTGCGCAAGCTCGCGAATCCGCTCGCGGATTTGCGCGACGTACTGCGACGGCCGTCGTTGCGGCATCTAGCCCCGGTCTGGTTGTGCGTCAACGCGATCGTCGGTCTATGGCTTGGACCGATGCTGCCGTTTCTGCTGACCAAACACGCGGCGAGTAACCAGTACCTGGCGGGAATCTATGCATCGAACCCGGCGCGTGTGGGCTGGTTGCTGCTCGGTTACGCGCTGGTGTTCGGCGCGGGCATCACCGCGTGGAGCTTCGTTCTGCCGCACGTCCGGCTGAAAACGGCGATGAATATCACGCTTGCGACGATGTTGCCGGTCTGCGCCGGCATCTATCTCTTGAATCACTCGGCCCATCAACCCGCGGCAATACGTTGGATCGTCGGCGGCGTAACGGCGCTCATGATTATGGTCGAGAGCGGCTTTACTCCGGCGGCTCTTGCCTGGTTGGCGCAAGCCCTCCCGATCGAGGCGGGTCGCGGGGCCGCGATGGGGATCTACTCCGTGCTGCTCAGCATCGGAGCGATCCTGGGCTCGCTCCTTGCCGCTCTTCTCGGCCAGCTCTATTCAATCGACGGCCTCCTCGTTGGAACGGTTCTCGTGGCAGTTACTGCGCTCGTCTTCCTTCGATGGGTACCGTCGTTACAGCCGTCAGAACTGGAGAACGCATGAGCGTAAAACCTTACGATCTCGCAATCATCGGGGCGGGATCGGTCGGCCTCATCGCCGCCGATTTCGCACGGAAGCTCGGTGCGCGCGTTGCCCTATTGGAACGCGATCGCATCGGTGGGGATTGCACCTGGTCGGGCTGCGTTCCCAGCAAGTCGCTGCTGCGCGTTGCGAAGGCCGCGCATGAGATACGAACGGCCTCGCGCTTTGGGATACGCTCGCAAGCTCCCGTCGTCGACATGCTCGAGGTGCGCGAATACCTTCGCTCGACGATCGCGCAGATCTATAAGGGAACGACGCCCGAGGCGTTGCAGGCGAAGGGGATCGACGTGCACCTTGGTGCGGTGCGTTTTGTCGACGCTCATACGTTGGCCGTTGGCGAACGCCGTATCGAGGCGAAGAACGTGCTCGTTGCCACGGGAGCGGGCCCCACGATACCGCCGATCGCCGGCCTCGGCGACGTTGCGTATTGCACGTATCGAAATATTTTCGAGCTCGACGCGCTTCCGCAGCATTTGGTGGTCATCGGCGGCGGACCGGTTGGCGTCGAAATTGCGCAAGCCTACCAACGGCTGGGCGCGCGAGTGACGATTTTTGCGGAACGCTTGCTCGCAAAGGAAGAGCCGGAGGCATCCGAGATACTGCGGCGCGTTCTCGAACGGGAGGGTATCGAAATCGTGCCGGAACGAGCGCTTTCCGTCGCGCAAGACGGCAGTCGGGTTTCCGTGCGTTCGACGCAGCATCAGGTTGCGTGCGATGTGCTCCTCGTCGCGACCGGTCGCACGCCCACCCTCGACGGTCTCAACCTCGAAGCGGCCGGTGTCGCATACTCGCAGCGGGGCATCCACGTAAACGATCGCCTGCGGACGTCGGCGAAGAACGTCTATGCTGCCGGAGACGTCGTAGGCGGCGAGCAATTTTCGCATCTTGCGGGATGGCAAGGCTTTCAGGCCGCGCGCAATGCGCTGCTACCGGGAGGCGTCTCGGGCTTTTCGCGCGCCGTTCCACGCGTAACGTTTTGCGATCCGGAAGTGGCACAGGTTGGAGTGACCGAAGCCGAAGCCCGGTCCTCGCATGCGAAGGACGTCATCGTCGAAACGTGGCCGATCGAGCGAGAGGATCGTGCGGTCTGTGACGACGACCGCGACGGCCTATTGAAAGTGATCGCAACGCGCGACGGCAGCATCCTCGGCGCAACGATCGTCGCGCACCGGGCGGGTGAGGCGATTACCGAATTGGTGCTTGCCATGCAGCACAATCTCAAGGTAGGCGCCGTTGCCGGCACCATCCATCCGTATCCGACCTATTCAACGGGCGTTCAGCTCCTGGCGAGCGACGTAGCCATCGATCGCGCGCTGCGCGGTTTCGCGGGAACGCTGATTCGCGCAGCTTCGAAGATCACGTTCTAAGCAACGCGTACGTGCCCATGGCGATGAGCGCCGCGACGACGGGCGTGACGGCCCACGCGAAGAGAAACCTTCCGAGCGTTGTTGCGTTCAGGCGCGCAAGGTGCGATCCGGGGATTCCGGCGATCGCGCCTGCGGCTACGTGCGTGGTGGACATCGGCAGCCCTAAGTGGGCTCCTTCTCCGACGAGCACTGCAGTCACCAGGTTTGCCATGAATCCCTCGCGGTGATTCATCTTTACAACGCCTTTCGCGAGGGTGCGCGCAACGCGAATTCCGGCGAGGGCGCCTCCCAAGGCCATCGATACCGCGACGATCAGCAGGAGCTGCCAACCGCGTAAGCCGTCGGAGGTCAAAGCGAATGCGCCGATCGCCCAAATTTTCGGAGTATCGTTCAGGCCGCGCGCAAAGCTGGCGAGACCGCTCGTTATCCAATGCGCGCCGTCCATGAGGCTGTAGCGCTGACCCCGAGAATGAATCGCGCATTCGGCGCTGGTGCCCGCAGTTATCCGAATCGTCGGTGCGGCTAACGCGGGGGCACATACGTTCGCAAAAACCCCGCCGGCCGGTAGCGCGCTCAACTCGGCGTCCGCTCGCTCTACGTCGGCGCAGACGCATTGCGGCCATCCCCTCGTCACGCGGTTCAAGAACGCTGAAAGCAAATATGACACGGCGATGCTGGCTAAAAGTGGAAGCGCTACCTTCACCCAGATGGAGGACCATAAGACCGTCCCCGCTAGTAACCCGGCCCCAACCATGCTGCCGACGAGCGCGTGCGTTGTCGAGACCGGAAGTCGCCGTATCGTCGCAAACGAGACCCAGGCGATCGATCCGCAAAGTACGGCAAGTGCGAACGTTGCGCTCGGTGGAACCATAACGATGCCCTTGGTAAAGAGCGCGCTCATCCGTGAAGCGATCGTGAGCGAAAGCAGAGAGCCTCCCAAGGTCGCGGCGATTCCCCAAGCGATGGCGGCCCGATAGCGGACGACCCCAGCGCCGCAGAGCGTGGCGACGCCCTTGGAAACGTCGTTTGCGCCGTTTGCGGCTGCAAGGACGCCGGTGAGCGTGAAAACGGCAACTAGATCAGGGTTCATCGTCCACTAAGGATACCAAGCTCGCCCCGCAGGCGTTGTGAGCGGGCTTACTGCCGGGCGTCGTCTCCATGGATATGCTGGAGCCGTTCTACTTCACACCACAGGAGAAATACGTCTATGAAGCATTTCCGAATGTACGGATTGCTCGGAGCAAGCGCCATCGTTGCGGGCGCCCTTTTGAGCCTCCCCGCCATCGCCGGGATGATGGCTCCCCCTTCCATCTCGATCGTCTCACCCGCCATGGGCGCATCGGTTACCTCAGCCGAAATCCCCGTCACGGTCGACGTGAAGAACTTTCGTCTCGAGTGTGCCAGTATGGGGAAAACTACGGCACCGATGGGCGAGGGCCACATTCACGCCATGGTCGACGGCATGTCGGTGGCAAACCTTACGAGCGTCGCGTGTAGCGACACGTTCGCTATTTCCGGGCAAGGTCTCAAACCGGGTAAGCACATGCTGACGGTGGTGCTTGCCAACGACGCGCATGCGATGAATAGCCTGCCCACAAGCGTTGCATTCGATTACGCTCCGAGCGCGCCAAAAGCGCTCCCGGCTGCGGCGAGCAGCGGCAAAGCGACGGTTCAACTCGTTTCGCCGAAGAACGGCGCGTCGGTTGGACGGAAGTTTGACCTCGTGCTTGCGGTGAATAACTTCGATCTCTCTTGCGCTCTCGAAGGCAAACCGAACGTCGCCGGGTGGGGGCACGTGCACGTATTCGTGCAGCAGGCGGGCGAGAGCAGCGCCGCGGCGGCGACGCCGATGGTCGCGATGATGAGCACGCCCGAAGGCATGACGATGGCCAAAGATTTCATGATGAGCTCGCACATGACGATGGATGAGATGAAACCGCTGATGATGATGAGCATGCCGAGCATGATCGGCATGCCGTGCACGAAGAGCATTCCGATCGACCTTTCGAACTGGCATTCCGGACCCGCAAAGATCGTCGTGCAACTGGCAAACAACGACCACATGCCCACCATGGGCGTGGCTCCGGTCGTCTTCACCGTGAACGTCAAGTAGGCGCTCCACCGCCTCCTACGACGTGCGTGAAAAAGGCCACCCGTTTCGGCGGGTGGTCTTTTCCATGTCTCCGGTCCCGAGGGCAACGGTAAGATGTCTTACAGCCGAAATCGCCGCTTGCGGTTACCCTTGAAGGGTACTGGAAGTGTGCTTACTTACGAAAGGGAACACAATGAAACAGGGACTGCACGTCTCATACCTCTCCGGAGCAATCGCCGGCTTGCTCGGGGGAATCGCCATGGCCCTCGTTGCGATGATGGCGACGGCCGCACTCGGCATGGGCCTCTTCGCGGCGCCTATAATGATCGGCGGAATCGCGCTCGGGCCGGCCGCAGTAATGGGCGGCGGGGTCGAAATTATCATCGTTGGCCTTGCGTTGCACATGATGCTATCGATCGTGTTCGGGCTCTTCTACGCGCTTGTCGTCAACGCGTGGACGCACGAGATCTGGACCACCGGAATCGTGCTCGCGCTTGCCTTATGGATCTTCAATTTCTATGGCGTCGGCGCCATCCTACCAGGCGCGCACTTGATGGCGCAAAACGAACCGTTGCTCCTGGCCGTAATGACGCATCTCGTCTTCGGCGCGGTCATGGCGTTCGTTGCCTCCCGCGCCGTCTCGAGGAGCGTCGCGACCGCCTCGTGAGACGAAGGCCAACTTACAAGAGGCTGATCTGCGCCGGGGCGCGTGCCGGGATGGTGCGCACGTTCCGGCGCGGAGACGAGGAGCGCCGTTTCGTCGTGAGGCCCGATCGGCTCGAGCCGGGCGTCCTGGACCGCATGCTGGGCTCGGTTTTCAACAAGCGATAACCCGTGTAAGCGGGCTTACTGCCGGGCATCGTCTCCGTGGATTTGCTTGGAGTCGTTCTACTTCAATCCACAGGAGCATTACGTCTATGAAGCATTTCCGAATGTACGGATTGCTCGGAGCAAGCGCCATCGTTGCCGGCGCGCTTTTGAGCCTCCCCGCCATCGCCGGGATGATGGCTCCCCCTTCCATCTCGATCATCTCACCCGCCATGGGCGCATCGGTTACCAGCCGACATCCCCGTCACGGTCGACGTGAAGAACTTTCATCTAGAGTGTGCCGGCATGGGAAAAACCACGGCACCGATGGGCGAGGGCCACATTCACGCCATGATCGACGGCATGTCGGTGGCAAACCTTACGAGCGTCGCGTGTAGCGACACGTTCGCTATTTCCGGGCAAGGTCTCAAACCGGGTAAGCACATGCTGACGGTGGTGCTTGCCAACGACGC
>Ga0307373_10010890_pt1 | contig 13292 bp, 5 predicted proteins | sample OX2MG_FD_202534 | JGI IMG/M metagenome (GOLD analysis project Ga0307373, IMG submission 202534) | Soil microbial communities from Risofladan, Vaasa, Finland - OX-2 | ecosystem: Environmental > Terrestrial > Soil > Coastal area > Acid sulfate soil | place: Finland: Risofladan, Vaasa | collected... | reverse complement strand
GATCTGGGGGAGCTGGGCGCCGCCGGCGGTGACCTGGGCGGTTTCGGGGTTTATGTGGAGGGCTTCGCGGACGACGACGTTGCCGAGGTCATAGCCGCCCGAGACCGCCGGGGTGATGAAGACGAAGGAGAGAGGGGCGCCCTGGTAGGGACCGGCGAGATAGACCTTGCCGGGGAGGTAGAGGGGGTGGGGGCCGGGGCCGGCGGCGGCGATAAGTTCGCCGACGTGGCTGGAGGCGGGGCAGCTGGGGCTGGCCTGCTCGGCGAGGCCGGTGTGGCTTTCGAGGGCGGCGGCGGCGATCGCAGCGTCGGGGCAGTAGGTGAGGCCCCTGAGGGTGGCGGCGAAGCCGGGCGGAGTGGTGATCTTCAAGGACCCCAGGCTCTGTTCGCCGTCTTCCCTTTTCAAGTTGAGCCAGAAGTCGGTGTGGGCGGCGGCGCTGTTGGCGGTGGAGGCGGTCTGCAAGGTGGGATGAAAGGGCCTTGGGCCATTGGGGCAGGAGGTGGCGCCCGGGCCTTCGGTGACATTGAAGAACTGGCGCGAGGTCACAGGGGCGAGAGCAGAGTCCCAGGGGGTGAAGGCGCTGGTGACTTCGTAGCTGCCGCACTGGGTGGGGGTGTCGAGGGGGCCGCGCTCGGAGCCGAAGACGTGGAGGTTGAAGGTTTCGAAGGGCGCCTGGGGGAGATTTTCGAAGTCGATGTGGATGCGGCCGGTCACCGGCTCGGGGGTGATGGTGCCGGGCAACTTGATGTGGACGCCGAAGCCGTCGAAGACCAAGAACATGCGGAAGCGGTTGCCGGGCTTGGGTTCGCCGAGATAGGCGGCGCCGAAGAGGGGGCCGGGGAGAACGGGGGTATCGACGGAGATGGTGCCGATCTTGGAGTCCTCGGGGCAGTGGCCTTCTTCGGTCGAGGCGTAGGCGCCCATCTTGGCCTGGGCTTCGGAGCAGGTGTCCTTGCCGTTGGTGACGTTGGGGGCGAGGGAGAAGCCTGCGGGGAGGGTGACGTCGGCGGCGCGCAGCTCGGAGGGGGAGGGGTCGGAGGGGCTCTCGAACTGAGGGACGGTGAGGCGGAATTCGGCGCCGGAGGGGGAGTCGGCGGCTTCGGTGGTGGGACTGATCGCCTGGGAGGGGTTGAAGCCGAGCTGATCGCAGGCGGTGGTGGAAGGCCAAGGGGATTCGGCGTGGGTTTCGCCACGGTCGTAGGCGAGGACATCGATGGTACTGAGCAGGGAGGAGAGGCCGCAGGTGGTCGGGTTCTGGAGGAAGGGAGCGAGGGGACTGTTGGAGGAGACGGGATGACCGGGCCCGGGTTTGCCAAGCGATCGAAAAGGGGAGATTTCTCCAACGGCGCCGGGCAAATGTGCGCCCGTGCTGTTGAGGCTGCAGAGCTGATAGACGGTGGTCGGGTCGGCGGTGCTCACTTCGCCGCTCTGATCGCAAAGCTCAGTATTGGCATAGCCATAGGTGATGGGGCTCTGACCGAAGCCGAAGCGCAGGTAGTCGTGGACAGGGGCGGCGGGAACCCCCCAGGTGACCTGGCGGAACTTCATCAACGGGAAGAAGTGCTCGATGGCGACGGCCTTGACGTCGAGGCCGTAGTCGCCGTTGGTGCGGGCGCTGACGTCCTCGAAGGTGGGAGAGTCGTAGAGGCCGGACTTGAAGCCGAGGAGGCCGGGCTGTTCGGGCGGGGGAATCAAGTTGTAGAGGGGGGCATCGAAGAGGCCGTAACTTTCTTCGCCGGGGTGGATCCCCACACCCACCTCTACGACGCCAACCTGTGAGTCGGAAGGGCAGAGTTCGGCGGCGAATTCAGCGATTCCACACTGGGGTGTGGCGTGGGGATTGCCGATCAGGCCGGCCGGGAGGTGGACGGTGACGTCCTTGGCGTCGTCGCAAGAGCAGGGGGTTGGTTCGGAATCGTGAGAGGTGAGGGCGAATTCAACCGAGAAGTCGGGGTGTCCGCCGGCCTGGGTGGTGGAGGGGATGGCGTTGAAGGACTTGATGGTGACGCTCGCTTGGGCTACGGGGACCAGCAGCCCCATAACGACAACCACGCATCCGACGGCACTGAGAACACGCCTGGCGCGGCGCATCTCTTCGTCCTCGCTCGCTCGCGTGCAGAGCACGCCACGCTCACTGCGTCCTTGATCTGCTTGGTCAGTCGCGCTCTCAGCTCGTAGGAACTTGGAGATGAAAGAAACGACACGGTGCCTAACCGAGCTCATCGGACGGCCCCCCGGCTGTGGTGGGCGGCTCGATGGTTGTGGCGCTTGCCCTTGCGCCGGTGCTTCTTATGGTGTTTTGAGTGTGAGCCGGGGGCGGCGTTGCCGCCGGTGAGGTTGGCGGAGGTGCCCTGAGCCGGGAGGACGGGGGCTTCGGTGCCCGGGCCGTGGCACTCTTCGGCGGCGGCGCAGGGCTGGACGGCGGTGGGGTGAGGGAAGCCGCCGTCGGTGCGGGCGTCGTAGAACTTGAGGAAGTTGCCGTTGTGGTCTTCGGAGGTGAGGACGTCGAAGGTCGAGAAGTAGACGTCGGTGCCGTTGGCGCTGACGCCGATCAGGCCGGCAGCCACCTGCTCGGCGATCTCACTTTCTGCCTGCGTGGGAGCGGCTGTTCCGGTCCCGGGGGTGATGAGGCGAGGGCGACCGTCGGCGAACTCATAGACGTCGGTGCCCTGGTTGGTGTCGGCGGGGACGAGCGCTTCTTCGGTGGAAAAGAAAGTGCGACCGTCGTTGGTAAGGAAAAGGCCGTCCTGGCTGGCGTAGACGTCGGAAGTGGGCGGGCGGCCGTCAGGATTACAGGAGTCGCAGGTGAGAGTTTCGCTGGCCGGGTCAAAGGAGTACATCTCGGTGCAGTTCTTTTCGCCCATCGGCTCACCGAAGGTCCCATGGCGGCAAGTGCCCTGCTGGTCGAAGTTGTCGTAGGCGGTGACGCGGGAGGGCGTGACGAAGGCCATGTGGGTGTCGGTGGAGTTGATCTCGAGGCGGGCGATCGGCCCTTCGCTACACCGCTCATTCTCATTCCCGCGGTAGTGCACGCCTTCAAATACAGATTCTCCCACGGTGGTGTAATTAGTGAGGCAGGTGCTGCTCGGAGCGCATTTGTGGGCGGTTACCTTGGTGAGCGCTCCGTTGTATTCAATATAATGGTATCCGTTCTGTTCAATGGTCCCCTTCGTAGGGCACATATTTTCGACGGGGAAGGTGGTGACAAACTGGAGCCTTCCCTGGCGGTAGTCGTAGAGGTTCTGCTGGTCGGGGACGCCACGGTCGCCGGCGAGCTGCTCGGGAGAGGAGAAGTAGATGTCGCCGTTGGCGGCGATCGGGCCGTCGGAGATGTCGTTGCCGCCGCGGGCCGCCGCCGCTTCGGAGTATGGGGCCGGGCTGTAGACGGTGACGCCGCAGCCGGCGGTCCAGGATTCGACGGGGTGACAGTTACCGGTGTCGCCGGCTTCGCCGGGGCTGCCAGGGTTTGCCTTGGAGACCAGGGTGAGCGGATCTTCGTGTCGGAGAGCCTTGGCGGCTTCCCAGAGGTAGAGGGAAGCGCCGACGTGGCCCGGATTTTCTTCGCCGGGGACGCCTTCGGTGAGATGTTCTTCAGAGGTGAAGTAGACCCTGGAGCCGTCTGGGGTCATACCGACGTAGTGGACGGCGACGTTTGCATGGGTGTGTTGATTTTCGGAGACGTCGAGGGCGGGTTCGTCTTCGACGCTCATGTAGAGGTGGAGCGGTTCGTCGGTGTAGCGCCGGCACATTTCGTTTTCTGTCGATGTACAGACTTCGGAGCGGGTAGCGTCGGTCATGAGGACGTGGGAGCCGTCGCTGGAGACAGCCGCAAAGTGGATGAAAGGACTCGTTGTGACGGCGCCGCCGGATGGGAAGTCGGTCGCGTTGCCGGGGGCGATCTGGCCGCCGGCGGCGAGGCCGGAAATGCGGGTGAGGGTACCGGTGGCGCGGTCGTAGTCGTAAGCGCCGCCGGGTTCTTCGGTCGAGCCTCCCGAGGTGTAGTTGAGGAGATTGGAGGAGAAGAAGAAGTGGCGGAGGTCAGAGGAGGAGGCGACATCTCCGTGGCACACGCCCCAGTTCTGGTAGGCACCTCGCCCGGGAAAATTAGGGCATCTGAGCGAGGCGAGCTCGGTCGGGGTAAGACCGGCTGGAAGGGTTCCGAGGGAGGAGCCATCGGCGGCCCAGACGTGGCCGAGGTCGGAGGGAAGGTCGATGGGGCCGGTCGCATCGCCGATGCCGTTCTGATTACTGACGCAGGAGAGGGGGCTGCCGTCGGCGAAATCGATGAAGCTCGACATCGAAGGGTCGGTGATGACGTGCGACTGAAACTTCGGCCACTTGGTTTCGTCTCGTGACCAGGGGTCGTTGGGGGGGTTACCGACGCAGCCGGCTTCGCTGCCCGAGGGGCCGATGTACTTGGTTTCCCAGCCGTTGGGAGTACGGGTGGAGACGTAGAGGTCGCCGGCGGTGTCGATCGGTTCGGCTCCAGGAAGGGAGCTGAAGGCGCCGACGAAGGAGAAGCGGGATGGATTGGTGGCCTGTCCGGTGTTGGGACCACCGGAAAACAGGAGGGAGCCATTTGCGTTTGGAGGCGAGACCAGCTCGTATGCGCGGCAGTCGGGGAGATAGCCGGCGCCGGTCTGCTGGCGGACGGCGGAGTTGGGGCAGTTGGAGGGGAAGAATTCGAAGCTCTGGTCGGGGGAGGTGACGGTGCCCCAGCGATTGGTGGCGATGAGACGGAAGTGGTAGGTGGAGCCCTGCTGGAGGCCGGTGAGCTTGACTTCGATCGGCTCACCGGTCGTCCCGGAGAGCGATTCGGGACAGGGCGCAGTGGTGCCGTATTCGGTGGTCGGGCCATATTCGAAGTGGCATTGAGCTTCGGTTCCGGCGGGAAGGCCGTCAGGGTTGACACGGGCGCGGAGGACGGCGCTCGAGGCGGAGAGTTCGGAGCTGGAGAGGCCTTCGATCGCGGGTGGCTGATATGTGGCGAAGGTCTGGTCGGAGCCGAAGGAGATACCGGTGGAATTCTTGACGACAAGGCGGAAGTGGTAGGTCGTGCCGGGGAGAAGGTTTTCGATCGGGTTTTCGACATGCTCGGGTTCGGAGCCAGACGGGGGAGCCGGAACCACGCCGGATACTTTGTGCCCATAGCCAGGGGCAGAGGTACCGTATTCGAAGAAGTATTCGTTGCTGAGACCTGCTTCACCGGTGAAAGAGCCATGGAGGGTGGCGGCGTGATTCGTGACTCCGGTGGCGGCTTCGGTGGTGACGCCATTGACGGCCGTAGGTGTGGTAAAGGTCTGGTCTTCGCCTACCTGGGTGACCTTGGCGTTGCCGGCGACGATCCGGTAGTGGTAGGTAGTATCGGTGGTGAGTTCGGTGAGTTCGGCTTTGACGGGAGTCGCGGTCGTGAAGTTTGACGAGGCCGGATTCGGTTCGCAGGGCTTGGAGCCGAGATTGTATTCGCCTGCGGCTTTGCCGTATTCGACATGACAGGAGGTGACGGGTTCGCCACCGGCGGGCGAGACGGTTGCATGGAGGGTGGCCGAGTTGCGTTCCAACGGAGAAACCGGTTCGTAGGTGATCTTGGGGAGGAGGAAGGCGGGAGAGAAGATGTCGACCCTTTCGCCGCTCGATACGTAGAGATCTCCGGCCGAGTTGACCGCCATGCCGGCGGCGGCACCGCTGCCGAGGATTTTTTCGCCGGGCGCGCCTTCAAACAGGTGGCCGAGGACTTCGCCGGTGGCCGAGTATTCGGTGATCGTCCCTCCATTGCCGAAGACGACGAGGTGGTCATTGGTCGGGTCGAGCGCGGTGCCGAGGACGCCCGGGGTTTCGAAGTCGCGGAGGAATTCGCCACTGGGCTTGAACTCGAATACATGGCCGCCGTTGTTGTAAGCGGAGGCGAAGATGTTGCCGTGCTCGTCGACCTTGACGTTTTCGATGTTGGGGAACGGCCCGCTCGGAGTACCGGTGATGACGTTGCCTTCGATGTAGCCGCTGCAGGGGGCGCCGCAAGAGAACGGGGCCGGAACCTGTCCGGGTTCGAAGGCCTTGATCTGTCCCGGATTGAAGGTGGCGACGTAGAGGCGGCCGTTGGAGGACCCACCGGAATTGTCGATTCCGACCCAGCTGGTGCCGCCGGATAGCGTCCATTCTTCGACGAAATTGTTGGGATCGAAAACCTGAAGGTTGGCACCTGCGCCGGTGTCGGCGACGTAGAGGTCGCCGTTGGCGCCGTCGATCGCAGCGTTGGTGTAGCCGGAGCCGCTTGGGCGGAATTGACCCTGGCCGGCCTGTTCGAAAATCCTGGTGAGGGAAGGATAGGGGGCGTACTCGGTAACCAGGGTGCTGAGGCGTTCTGCTGAGTCGACGATCCAGGGATGGCCGGCGGGGTCGATGCTGATGCCGGCGGCGTTGCCGAAGCCGGTGATCTGGGATTCGTAGTCGCGGGCGTAGGTGTCCTGGGCGACTGCGGGGGCGGCGGCGACAGCCAGGAAGCCGGCGATGGCAACGGCACACGAGATGAGGGCGGTGGAGCGGCGCATCTACTTCCTCCCCTTCTTGGGCCCGAGAGCACGTGTGGCACGGCGCATCTCGGCGTCCTCAGTCGGGCGTCTGCGAGTCACGCACTGGTGTGCGCTCCCCTTGCCACCCTCCCTGCGTCCTTGACCTGCTTGGCCACACGCACTCTCGGGAAGCGGTGAGATTTGGGGACGCGCGAAGTGCATTTACTTCTTTCCCTTCTTGGCTTTGGGCTTCAGCTTCAGGTTCACCTTGCTGCCGGCAGGCGAGGTGGCGCCGGCTTGCGGTGAGGAAGACTTAACGACGAGGGGGCCGAGCTTGTGGTGCTTCCTGACCTTCGGCCTTTTCACGTTGCCGAGGGCACAGTGGGCGGCTCTCAGCGCGGTCCTGGCCTGGGTCAGCGTCCTGCCGGCGAGGGTCGGGACGACGCAGCGTTCTTCGGCCAGCGGGGGGGATGGGTTAGCGGTGAAGGTGGCGGTGAGGGCCGTGGTGGCTTCGATAGTGAAGTGGCAGGTCCCCGTGCCCGAGCATGCTTCCCCGCTCCAGCCGGCGAAGGTTGAGCCGGCGGCGGGAGTGGCGAGGATGGTGAGTTCGGTGCCGGCCGGGTAGGAGGCCGCGCAGGGGGCGCCGTTGCAGGTTATGAGGCCGGAGCCGGTGCCGGCCTTGGTTATGTAGAGCGGGTGGGTGACCTGGGAGAAGGTCGCTTTGACTTCGGCGGCGGCGGCGGGGATTTCGACTTCGCAGACCTCTTCGGCGGGCTGGGACGTGCAGCCGCTCCAGCTGACGGCCTGGTGGGGCGGCGGCGAGGCGAAGAGGGTGACGGTGGCAGCCTCGATGTAGGTGCCGGAGCAGGTGCCGCCCGTTTCAGTGCAATGGGAGATCGCGCCGCTGTTGGCGCGAAGCGAGCCTTCGCCTGTGGAAGTGACGGTGAGCATGTGCTCGATCGGAGGGAAGGCGGCGGTGACGCTCTGGTCGGCGGGACCGATTTCGACTTCGCATTCGTCTTCGTTGCTCGGCTTAGGGGTGCAGCCCTGCCAGGCGATTTCGTGGTGGGCCGCGGGCGTGGCGGTGAGGGTGACGGTCGAGGCCTCGTCGTATTCGCCGGCGCAGGTCCCGCCGGTGGCAGAGCAGGCGGAGATGGCGCCACTTGAAGCGCTGACGGAGCCGAGGCCGGGATGGATCACGGTGAGGGTGTGGCGGTTGATCGTGAAGGCGGCGTGGACTTCGGTCGTCGAGGCCTCGATTTCGACTTCGCAGACTTCCTTGTTGGGGCCGGGTTCGGCCTTGCATTCCCCTTCGCCCCAGGTGACGTGGTTGTGGGGGGCGGGCGAGGCGGTAAGGGTGACCACGGAGCCTTCCTGGTAGGGGCCGGTACAGGTGCCTCCGCCTTCCTCGCAGCCGGAGATGGCGCCGCTGCTGGCGCTGAGCGAGCCGGGGCCGGTGGGAGTGACCTTGAGAGTCTGGAAGTTGGGGGCGAAGACGGCCTTGACCGATTTGGCCGCGGTCATCGTGACTTCGCAAGTGGTGGCGCTCGATTCGTCGCAGGCAAGTCCCGTCCATTCTTTGAAATGGTTGTCGGGGCTGGGGGTGGCGGTGAGGGTGACGGCGCTTTCGGGGCCTTCGGTGTCGAAGTGCCCTGTGCAGGTACCGGAGGTGCAGGCGATGCCGGGCGGGGAGCTGGTGACTTCGCCTGCTGCTTCGATGGTGACTTCGAGGTTTGCCTGGGGGATGGGGCTGAATTTGGCTTTGACCGTCTCGGCAGCGGCCATCTGTACTTCGCATTCGCTGGCCGTGTATTCGTTGGTGCTGATTACGTGGGTGCACCCTTCCCAGCCGGCGAACTTGCTGTGGATGGCGCGGCCGGCGGTGAGGACGATCGTGGCGCCTTCGTTGTATTCGGCAGTGCAGGTGGCACCGCAGTTGATCGGGGTGAATTCGGCGCCGGGGGAGGTGCCGGTGACCGTGCCTTCGCCGGTGACTTCGACCGTGAGGGTCTGCTGGGGGATGGGGGTGAATTCGGCGTGGACTTCCTCGGCTGCGGCCATGGTCACTTCGCATTCGGTGGGGCCGATCAGGCTGGTGCAGCCGGTCCAGGCGAGGTGGGTGCGTTGGTTGGGGAGGGTGGCGGTGAGGACGATCGTGGCGCCTTCGTTGTATTCGGCAGTGCAGGTGGCACCGCAGTTGATCGGGGTGAATTCGTGGCCGGGGGAGGTGCCGGTGATCGAGCCCGCGCCGGTGGCTTTGACCGTGAGGGCCTCCTGGGGGATAGGGGCGAATACGGCTTTGGCCGATTTGGCTGCGGTCATTTCGACTTCGCACTGTTCGTGGTGGGGGCCGAATTCGGCTTGGCACTCGCCGGGTTCCCATTTGGTGAAGGTGGAGCGTTCGGCGGGTTCGGCGAGGAGTTTGACCTTGGCGCCCTGGTTGTATTCGGCTTCGCAGGTTTCCGCGCCGTTGCCGCATTCGATCGGGGTGAATTCGGCGCCGGGGGAGGTGCCGGTGATGCGGGCGCCACCGACGCCAGAGCCAGGGTTGGAGACGGTAAGCTTCTCCCGGGTCCTGGCGGAGAACTCGGCATCGACGTCGGTTTCGGCGCCGGTGTTGATCCGCACCCTGCACTCCTTGGGCTGGGGGATTTCTTCGCATCCAGTCCAACCGGTGAAGGTGGAGCGTTCGGTGGGTTCGGCGAGGAGGGTTATGAGTTGGTTGGATTCGAAGTTAGCTTCGCAGGCCGTGGCACCGTTGCCGCAGCGAATGCCCCCGACGCCTTCGAAGCCTTCGACGACCCCGACGCCGGTTCCACCGTCGCTGTCGATGGAGATCTTGAGGGTTTCGGTGCCGGCGGCTGCGGCTCCGGCGGGAAGCAGCCCCATCGCGACAACTACGCATCCGACGGCGGCGGACAGCATTAATGCTGCGCCTCTCGCTCGCGGCGCAAACGAATCAGATCGGGATGCTTGCTCGCTCGGGCTTGCGGCGCATCGCGGCGTCCTCAGTCGGCCCCATAGCGCTGCTATGAGGCCTTCCTGCGTCCTTGCGCTGCTTGGTCCGGCGCTCGTCGGATGCGCACCTGTCTGCTCGGGAATGCTTCCCGCCGGAGTAAAGGAATTGAACCGGAAGGCTGGAGCTTCGGCCTGTGCGCCCTCAGCGCCATCGGAGGGCTTTTGGGTGTCCCCGATGAGACGAGCGGAGGCGCGGGACTGGGCGAGACGGCGGGAACGAAGCTTCATATGCGGGCTCCGGGGGTCAGGGTGAGGGGCGGATGAGCGGCCTTGGCTCGGAGCGCGGTGGTCGGTTGGGCGCAGACGGCAGAGGGGGTGGAGCAGCCGCCGATGAGGGGGCTCAGGGAACGGTCGGGTTGGCGGCTGGCGGGCATGGAAAGCTCTGCGATCTGCGCGCCCCTTTGTTTGAACCCCTGTGTGGAAGCGAAGTCGCGGGTGAGGGGCGATCGCCGGGCGGAGAAGGTCGGTGGCATAGGCCGAAGCGGTGGAGCAGCTGCGAGCGGCCCGAGCCCGGGACTGGGAAGGTCCCCAAAGCTCGTTGGGCCGCCCGCACTGCACCTCAGACGCCGCCTGCCAGGGAGAGCGGGCGGACGCCGGTTGGCGCCGTCGCACAGGTGGGCGACGGACGCCGTCTTCACACAGTCGCTGATGGCCAACTCCCGGTCGGGAACAGCAAGAGACCCGGAAGCGTTGCCGGCCGTCGGTGCTGTGCATGACCCCTCGAACGCTGGAGATAACGTCGAGGGGCCTTGGACCTCGTGCGCCAGGGAGGGCAGCGAGAGCCATCTTGGGGAGCACTGCTGCCTTTGAGGCGCGGGCTCTGAAGGGGTGGGGACATCGGAGGATTCGGATGCCGCCGCGGGAGCCGGCAGCGGCGAGCGGCCGGGCTGGTCGAGGCGCGCGGCACCTCCGTGGTCACCTACGCGCTGCCGGGTGGGCACAGTTGGCCAGAGAGTTCGAGCGGGTGCAAGTTGAAGAACTGGAAGACGAGCGAGTCGCCTGGCTGGGGCACCAGAAGAGGGCGAGACAACAGTTGTCCCATGATCTGCCACAAGCGACCCCACCTGCATGTATATCTCTCTCCTCCTTCTCGGCCCACTGCTCCCAGACCACTGCGGTCTGCGGAGTTGGGAGACCTATCTTCGGTCTCTGGCCTGTAACGCCCTCCCTGGGCGATCGGGTCGTATCGAAGCACCGGTCAGCCCGAAAGTCAAGGTGTGTTTGGCAAGATTTTTGGCTCTACAGAGCCGAAAATGAGAACATCAACCTACTTAAATACGGATACCAATTCGGTCGATCCGAAGGGCGGAAAGCAGGTCTCAGTCACGCAGGACAACGAATGGCTGGATAAGGAACGACGGACAACGACCTACTGAATACGGCCTTCAAGTGACGCATGCGCAGTCATGGACAGCGAAGAAAAACTTTCGGGTGCGAGGGTGGACCATCCCGGCTTTGTGCGGATCACCTTTTTTTAAGCGCCTCGGAAACTTGCGCCCGCAACTCTTTACTGGCCCGGTAGCTGATGTTTTTCCCGCGGCCGCGCTGATCGACTAAGCCCGCATCGAGTAGCCGGCGAAAATCGGCGCTGGCGGTTGCCCGCGACACGTCGGCCTCCTCCCCGTATTTGCTGCGTTGGGTGCCGCCCATCAGACTCTGCTCAAGGGCAATCACCAGCCGCTCCGGCCAGCCGCGAGCTCCGATCAATGCCTCCAGGTAGTCCCAGCGCGTGGCGGCGTCCCTGATCTGTGCCAGTCGCTGGCGCCCCTGCGCTAGGTGCGCCTCGACGCAGAAGGCGACCCAACCGGAGGCGTCGCGGCTTGGCTGGTAGCGGCCCCCCTGAGCCTCCTTGAGTGCGGCGTAGTAGGCGGAAGTGTTTTGGCTGAGGTACTCCTCAATCGAGGAAAACTCGGGTGAGATCAGGCCCTCGCGGGCGAGGACCAAGGACTGCACAATCCGCGAGACCCGTCCGTTGCCATCCCGAAACGGGTGCACGGAGACCACGTTCAGGTGAGTCATCGCCGCCCGCACTACGACGTTGTCCTCTTTGTCGTTCTCGCCCAACCACTCGACAACCTCGGCCATCAGAGCGGGTACCTGCTCTGCCTCGGGTGCGCGATAGGCGATGGACCGGTCGCCTTCGGTGACGGCGACAGGAGTGCTGCGCCACCGGCCGGGGCTCATGTCGCGCTGGAAATAGCAAGCGTCGAAATGAAGATCGAGAATGACCCGCTCGACCCAGGAGAAGCCAGGGTCCTGGGCCATGACACCAACGTGATCCATCGCCCGAGCGTAGGAGGCAACCGCCATCCGGTTCTGGTCCGCGCGATCGGCCAGTTCTTCGCCGCTGACCAGGGCGATCGCGTCCTCGTGATCGACGTGGAAGCCCTCGATCGAGGTCGAGCCCTCGATCGAGCTGGCGCGCACGGTGCGCCGTAGCGCCCCCATCCATGGGCCCGGGCGGCTCACCTCCTGGCCCAACGTGCGCCGGAGCCTGTCGAGCTCGTCGAGCTGCTCGGCCAGCTGTGGAGTTATAGGTGGTCTGGCAAAAAGCATGGGAACAGCATAGCAGACGATAAGACGTATATGCGTCTAATCGAAAGGTCGGAAACCGGTTAGAATGCGCGCATAGCTATAGCACTTGACACGAGACGCGCTCTGCGCACCCAGGCGGAATTCACCGCTCTCGTCGAGTTATGGGTGTGCGGCGCTTCCACGGACCTGCGCCACACCTCGGCAGCCTGGCGATCAGGCTCTTCGACCTGGTCGCGGTGAAGGAGATGATGGGCCACTCCAAGTTGACGACGACCGAGCGCTACCTGCACTCCAGGCCCCGCCCCGACGATGCGGCGAAGCTCACCGAGATCTTCGCCTCCAACCGAGAACTCGTGGCTCACTCAAAGGCCTTCTCATCGAGGCCCGCCTGACGGAGGATCGAGCGGAAAGTGCCGCGCGGTATCTGCTTCCGGCCAGCTGGGACGATCACGGTCCTGACTGGCGATCCCCGCCTTGCGGTACTTGACGTGGCTGCCGCGTTGGGCGACGAAGATGAATCCCTGGCGCTCAAGCGCCGCGATGACCTGGCGCGAGGAGTAGAGCCTAGGCACGCTGGAGCGTCAGCCTGCGGACCGTCGGTCCTTCCACCTTGGCGACTGCATCTGCAGGGACGTCCTCGAAATTGGCCTGATCATCTTATCGTTGGGCTGCTGACCGACCTTGGCGGCGCCGAGTGGACGTAGGGCTCTCGCTCATCGCTGGGACGCCTGGCCAGCCCGCTCAGTGGACATGGGCCGTGTGACTTGCGTCGCCGTGGCTGCCGATGTGGGGAGTGGGGTCGGCCTCAAAGGCGTGCAGGCAGTGCTCAGAGCAGAAGTAGAAGGTCTCCCCTCCGAAGTCCTTGCGAACCGCCTTGGCCCGGTCGACCTTCATCCCGCAGACCGGATCGGCGGTGCCACGTCGCATCGTGATCCACATCAGCACCGCAAAGATCACCAGCCCGAGGAGGTTGAGGAAGAGCTTGTAGTCGATCTGGACCGAGCCGAAGAGGTCGCCACGACTCGGCCGGGTGGTGGGGATCAGGCTGGCGGCGCTGAACAGGCCATCCACGATCAGCGCCGCGATCACCATCGTCACGAACATCAGCGCCGTTATCCGCAGGGCAAAGGCCCAGCCGTAGTACTTGCGGTAGGCAAGGATGATCGGCAGCACGATCAGGTCGGCGAAGACGAAGGCCATCACGCCTGCGAAGCTGATCCCGCCAGACCA
>Ga0307373_10010889_pt1 | contig 13292 bp, 12 predicted proteins | sample OX2MG_FD_202534 | JGI IMG/M metagenome (GOLD analysis project Ga0307373, IMG submission 202534) | Soil microbial communities from Risofladan, Vaasa, Finland - OX-2 | ecosystem: Environmental > Terrestrial > Soil > Coastal area > Acid sulfate soil | place: Finland: Risofladan, Vaasa | collected... | reverse complement strand
ACCGGACGGAGGATTTCCCGCCGTGCAACTGCCGCCCGGCAAGCCGTTGCCGGTAGTGATCGTCGGCGGATTGAGCGCGCGGTCGTAAGCGACATCGTAATTGACGCCCATCGTGCGCGGCGACCCGCCGGTCATCAGCGCCATCAGGCCGGGAAACGAATCCGACGGCTTCGAGGTCGAGGTGTTCAGATAATTGACGCCGGTGGTTCCAAGCGCCGCCAGGTTGGGGCAATAGCCGCCACTGACACAGTTTAGGTAATCGAGCGCGTGCATGCCGTCGACGCTGATCAGCAGGACGTGCTCGAGGCCCTTGCCGTGACCATGCAGGTCATGACTGCCGGCAAAGACCATTGGCGCAGCGGCCGCCGCAATCGCGACGGTGCCGAGCGCAATCCCCGCGCGGAGCTTGCCGTTCAGGAATCTTCTCTTTCTCACTTGTGGTTCCTCCCAATGCGATGACCGAAGAGTCGATCGCAGGGAGGATCTAGCGGACAAATCAGTTCGCTAGCGTATCGAAATGATTAACAGGAATTTAAGTCGCACCGCGGCCGGCCGCGGTGCGAAGCGCGTCAGGTCGCCGGCGGCATCGCGCCGCCGCTCGACGGCGTTTCGGGCGGCTTGCGCATCGTCCGATCGGAAAACGGCGACGCACCGGGTGAAGCCGCCGACGCGGCCTTTGGCGCAGCCGGATGCGTCGGCGCCGGAGGGGTCGCCGCGGCGGCGCCGCGATCTCCCAATCCCATCGCCTTTGCGACCGCGGCGCGCGGCGCTGGAATCTTCGCGATCGGGGCTTTCGCGTTCAGCGCCCTCGCGATCGACGCTTTCGCGCTCGCGGTCAGCGGTCCGGGCGGCTTGATCGGCGCGGCGACCGGCGCTTTGACCGCCGCTGGCGCGGCTTTCTTCACCGGCGCCGTGCGCGCGGGCTTGGCGGCGGACTTGGGCGCGAGCGCACTCGAGACCTTGCCGGAGGTCGTGGCCCCTGGAGCCTTCGCCGCCGGCTTGCTCGCTTCGCGCCAGAGCGCGATTCCACCGAGCAGACCCTCGGCATTGCTGACAATCCGAACGTCGGCGTCGAGCTTCAGATCGACCAGCCGGCTGTTGCCCCCGCCAAGATAGAGCGCGTCGTAATTGAACGTGCGCCGCAGGTCGTCGATCGCCTGCGCAAGCATCTTGTTCCAGCGCTTATGCCCGCGCCGCTTGAGCGCCCGCTCGCCCAGCTCGTCCTCATAGGTCTTGCCGTTGTGAAACGGATGATGGCCGAGCTCGAGATGAATCCGCGTGCCATTGGCGAACAGCACGGAACCAAATCCGGTGCCGAGCGTGACCACCAGTTCGAGGCCGTGGCCGCTGACGCATCCGAGCCCCTGGATATCGGCGTCGTTGGCGACCAGCACGGGCCGCTTGAGCTTGTGTTCGAGCGCGCGGCGGAGATCGAACCCCGCCCAGCCTTTGCCGAGATTGGTGGCGGTGTAGATCACGCCGTCCTTGACCACGCCGGGAAAGCCGGCCGAGACCCGCTCGAAGCCGTCCTGCGCCTTGGCCAATTTGCGGATCACGCCGATCACCGCCTTGGGCGTGCCGTGCCTGGGCGTCGGGATGCGCGTGCGATCGTTGAGCGGCTTGCCGGCCGGGTCGAGCGTCAGCGCCTTGATGCCCGTGCCGCCGATATCGATCGCGAGCGTGCGCGGCGCGGCCTTGGCGGCGGAGGCGCGGGAGGGCTTGGCGGCGGTGGCTTTCTTCATGGCGACGATACTCCCGCGATGCGGCGGTTGTCGCGCGGCGACGGCCGTACGGCGCTCCGCCATTTCGTCTTACGAACGCATGATCCGCTTATACTAGATCGCGCCGCCCAGCGCATCGGGTCAGGTCGCCGCGGTGCCGCGCGCGCTCACCTGCTCGCGATCTCCTGCCGGCGATTACCCTGCCGCGATTACCCGCTCCGCCCCGCTGTAGACGTTGAAACTCGCCTCGCGCACGAAGCCGGCCAGCGTCATGCCGACTTCGATCGCCAGTTCGACCGCCAGCGACGACGGCGCCGAGACCGCACACAGGATCGCGATTCCGGCCGCCGCCGCCTTCTGCACGATCTCAAAGCTGAGCCGTCCGCTGACCATCATGGCGCAGCCGCTCAACGGCACCCGATCGCCGAGCAGCGCGTGGCCGATCACTTTATCGACCGCGTTATGCCGCCCAACGTCTTCGCGAAGCACGCTGAGCGCTGGCGCCGCCGGGTCGCCGATCGCGAACAGCGCCGCCGCATGCAGTCCGCCGGTCGCGCTGAACACCGCCTGCGCCTCGCGCATCAGCGCGGGCATCCGCAGGATCGCGGGCGCGGTAATCGTGGCGCCATCGACGATCGGTGCAAGCCGCCGTTCCAGCGCTTCGATGCTGGTCTTGCCGCACACTCCGCAACTCGACGAGACGGTGAAATTGCGCTTGAGCCGTTCGCGCAGGCCGGCCGCCGGCACGGCCAGGATCACGTCGATCGCGTTGGGGTCGGGCGCGCCCTTGCGATCGCGCATCCGGCGCAACTCGCCCAGCTCCGCGCGCGTCTGCACAAACCCCTCCGCCAGCAGAAAGCCCGCCACCAGCTCCTCGTCATGGCCGGGCGTGCGCATGGTCAGCGTAAAGCGCCGGCCGCCGAGACGGATTTCGAGCGGCTCCTCGATCGCCAGCCGATCAGCCTGGTCATGCGCCACGCCGCCGCGCCATTTGAGGGCGCGCGCCGGCTTGACCGAAAGATCGTCGGCATCGCTCATTGCGCTCGCGCCGCGCGCATCGTCAGAACGATCCACGCCTCAAGCGATCCACGCCTTGGCCATCGTCTCGAGCTCGTGCGCGTATTTGTCCGGCGCCAGAGTCTCCGAAAGCATAATCAGCCGATGCGCGCCGACCTCGCGGAAATTCGCGATCGTGCGTTTCGGGTCGCCCTGAATCGGCGGCGCGTAAACCGTGATCTCGAGCGCGGCGTAATCGCGTCCGGCTTCCGCGCACATCTTTTTGAGCTTGCCCAGCTCCGCGCCCAGCGCTTCGGGCGTGAGGCCGAGCGGCGCCCATCCGTCGCCGATCGCGACCGTATCCTTGAGCGCGCGTTCCATCGCGGGGCCGATCCCGCCCGCGCCGATATGCACCGGCGGATGCGGCTTGCGGGCCGGCTTGGGGTTGCTGCGCACAGCCGGAAACTTGAGGAACTCGCCCTCGAACGACGCCTCATCCTTGGTCCACAGCTCCTTCATCGCGCGGATATATTCGCGCGTGATCGCCCAGCGCTTGCGGAACTCGACGCCCATGATCTCGCTTTCGTCCTTGAGCCAGCCCGCGCCGATGCCGAAGATGAAGCGGCCGCCCGAGTAGTAATCGAGCGTGGCGACCTCCTTGGCCAGCACCAGCGGATGGCGCTCCGGCACCAGGCAGATCCCCGTGCCGAGCCCGATCCGGTTGGTCGCACCCGCCGCCAGCGCCAGCCCGACGAACGGATCGATCATGTGCGCGTAGGGCTTCGGTATCTCGCCGTCGGCCGACAGCGGATAGCGGGTCTTGTGCTGCACCGGCAGAATCGGATGCTCGGGCAGGTAGAACGACTCGAAGCCGAGCGCCTCGCATTTGCGCGCGAGCGTGGCCGGGTCCGCGGTAAAGGTCGAGACAAACGCCAGTAGTCCAATTTTCATTTCGCGCTCCTTTTCCCATCAATGAATTGACGGCACCACAATGCATCCGATTATGCGCCTTCGCGGAAAATACCGCGAGCAAGCCGCCCATCGCTAGCCCGCCGCCCTCAGCCGCCGCTCGCGATACCCCATCCCGGCCCTGCGCAACCGCTTTTCGATTAGTTCATAACTCAGGCTCGACACACCCACGAGGATCGCGCAGCAGATGAGAAAAGTTGGCCGGGTATTCCAGGCGAGACCGATCCGCTTTGCCACGACGAAACTTCCGGTAAAGACGGGAAACTGGAAGATGTAGACGCCGTAACTTATTTCGCCCAGGTAGACGATCGGCTTCAGGCCCAGGAGGTATGTAAACCAGCCCTTGCCGCGAGCCAAACTCCACATGACGCAACCCATCAATGGGGCGAACAACCCGTGATCAATGAGGTCATACGAGAACCACCCGGAGCCGTAGCAGGCAATCAGCATCGCGGCGCCAATCGGCCCAATCCACGCCCATGCCCGTTCGTGATCCGATCCCTCGCCCCGATGCCCGGTATAAGCTGGCCGACGGCTTCCCAGGATCATGCCGAACACAAACTCGGGCAGATGCAACGGCGGCATCGCCAATACCCAATCGAATCGGGTCGATCCGGCCAGGATCGCCGGTGCCACCAGGCCAGCGATCCAGACCGCGCCGAGCATCCCGCGCCAATCCCATTTACGTCCGATAATCCATGGCGCCAGCAGCGGGAAACACGCATAGAAGAACGCTTCAACAGATAACGACCACGCCGGATAGTTCCAGTAGCTCCACAGGCCGGGAACCCAGGTCTGCAGGAGCAATAGAAACAGACCCGTGTCGACCAACGTGTGAAGCCTAAGACCCGTATGCCGCAACTGGGCTAACGCAAATGGCGCCGACAACAGGAAGGCCAGGAAGTACGCGGGATAGATTCGATAGAAGCGCGCCAGCCAGAATTGCCCGGCGGGCTGATCGATGCGATCAGGCGCGAGTACATGCGCGTAAGTCAGAATGAATCCGGACAGGAGGAAAAAGCCGGGAATAGCGGAACTGCCGGCGCGTGCGAAATTGCGCGCGAAGCTCGAATTACCAAAAAACCCGGGCGCGAAGTGGAACAACAATACGTGCGCAGCAAGCAGGATACGCAGGCCGGTCAGCGCCGGAAGCGCATCGCGGCGCGGTCGCTCGGTAGTCGCTATCCGCTCCATCAGGAAGCTGTCCATTGCGCCCGCGAATCGCGGCCACCGCGCCCGTCAGATCCGCCGATCGAAAGATCGCCAAGCCGGTTCCGTCAGCCCCCTCGCGACCCGCGCAAATTGCATCGGCGGCGAGCGCAAGTGAAGCTCAGGTCAGGAAGACTTCGCGGACCAGATTGGTATCGTTGTATTCGCGCCCTTCGGCAATCAGGTCGCCCTCGAAGCGCAAATAGAAATTGTAGCGCTGGCGATAGCGCCGCCCGTTCATCGCAATCGTATCGGCGCTGGCGGTGGCGGCGACGTAGAGCCCTTCGGCGATGACCGTCTCCAGGCGCAGCGCGAGACCGTCGGGGAACAGCCGGCGCAGCGTCGCGCATTCGGTGGCGGCGAAGTTCGCGCGCCCCACAAGCGGTGGAAACTCGCTCAGCGCCGCGACGATCTCAAAGCGGAAATTCTCGGTCGTCAGCGCCTCGAAGACCGCCGGATCGGCCGTATTCAAATTCTCGAGGAACCTGATCGCGCGCTGCTTGCGCTCATCAGAAGTCATCGGCGTTCCTTCATGAACTAGGCCTCGCGCCCGTCATACCATGCGGGCGAGGGATTATCCCGCGCGACGGCCCGCGCGACGCGCGCCCTACTTCCAGCCAAAGAATTCGGCCGCGTGGACGAAGCGGCCGATACCGCCGGCCTGAGCCGCCTGCGCGTCGATCTCCTGGTCGCCGACCATCGTCGAATGCGCCAGGTCGACGCCGTGGACCTCCGCCAGTTCCGCGATCATCCCGGCCTTGGGCTTGCGGCACGCGCAATTGTCCGCGGCGTCGTGCGGACAGATCTCCCATCCGGTGAGAATATCGCCCAACTGGCGATCGAGTTCGGCAAGTGCGGCCTCGACCTTCTCGCGCCGCAGCCGCCCACGCTTGATCCCGGCCTGGTTGGTCACGACGAAAATCAGATGGTCGTGCATCGGCGCGAGCTTTTCGCGCACGCCGGGCAGAATCGTAACCGTGATATTGCCCTGCGCATCGACCGGCAACTGGCGCGTCTCGTCCATCGCGACCAGCGTGCCGGCGAGATCGCAAAACAGCGCGATATTTCCCGCGTCACCCGACACTGGCCATGCTCCGCCAATACTTATTCCCCGACACTACTCACTCTCCGCCATTACTCACTCCCTGATTCTACTCAGTCGCCCCCGCGCCAGTCGACGTGGTCGCGCACGTGGGCAAAGACCTCGTCCATTATCGCGATTCCGGCCTCGGCCTGTTCCTCGGTAATCACCAGCGGCGGGTTGATGCGCACGCGCGGGAAATAGCCCATCAGCAGCAGGCCGCGCTTGAGCGCCTCCATGAAGACCTGCTCCATCACCTGGCGGCCGAGCTGGCGCTTGCTCTGGCGATCGCGCACCAGGTCGAGCCCGATCAGCAGGCCGCGGCCGCGCACGTCGCCGATAAATTCATATTTTTCCTGCAACCCCAGCAGCCGCTTGAGCATCAGCGCGCCGACCTTGCGCGAATTTTCCACCAGATGCTCGCGGCGGATCGCCTTGATAGTCTCGGCCAGCGCGGTCGCCGCCAGCGGATTGCCGCCGTAGCTCGACGACGACGCGCTGGGCTTGGCAAAAGGCTGGGCCTCGGCCAGTTCGTCGCCCATCAGAACGCCCGAGACCGGGAAGCCCGAGCCCATTCCCTTGCCCACCGTGACGATATCCGGATCGACGCCGCTATGATCGACGCCCCACCAGCGGCCGGTGCGGCCAAAGCCCGTGATCATCTCGTCGGCGATCAGGAGCGCGCCGTTTTGCCGCGCGACCTCTTTGACCGCGGGCATGAAGTCGTCGGGCGGAATCACGTTGCCGGCGGTTCCCTGAAACGGCTCGACCACCACGGCGGCGATATCGCCCGCGCTGCTGTTCTTGATCTGTTTGGCGCCAAACTCGACGCAGTACATCCCGCACTCGGGATATTTCATCTTGAACGGGCATCGATAGCAGTCGGCGTAGGGCACCGCGTAGCGCCCGCCGGGCAACGGACCATAGCCCTGCTTCGATTCGTCACCGATCAGGCCGAGCACGCCGCCGGTCTTGCCGTGAAAGCCGCCCCAGAAGCTGACCACTTCATGCTTTTTGGTCGCCGAACGGGCCAGCCGCAACGCGGCCTCGACCGCCTCGGCGCCACCGCTATACAAATGGGCCCGCTTAAGCCCCGCCGGCGCGGCCGCGCCGAGCAGGCGAAAGGCCTCGGCCCGCTCGCGTGTGGCAAAGGTCCCGACCATCAGGCGTCCGGCCTGGCGGGCGAGCGCGGCGGTCATCGCGGGATGCGCATGGCCGAGGCTGGCGACGGCGACACCGGCGAAAAAATCGAGATAGGTATTGCCGTCGGCGTCGGTCAGCGTCGCGCCGAGGCCATACTCAAAAGCGACGCCCGCGAGTAGCGAGATCCGCTGGCGGCCGGGCGCGATATGGCGCTGCTCTTCGGCGAAGATCTCGCGCGATTTGGGCCCCGGCACCGCGCTCACGATCTTGGGCATACCGGGCGCGGCGGAGGCACCGTTGGTGACAGGGTTTGCAGCTGGAATTTGCGCGGTCCTCATCTCCTCATCTTCCCCCCGGCGGGCAACCTCGTTTGAGCCATAAAGCCGGCCCGCCGGCGACCTGTAACCACTGTCGCGCAATCGCATGCAAGTCAAGTATGCGGGATGAATCGAACGCGCCGATCCGCACTGTCTAAGGAACCTCTGCACAAGTCAGGTCGTCATTCTGAACGGCGTCTGCGACGTGAAGAATCCCGGGATTTTTCGCTGCGCTCAAAATGACACAGTGGGCTTGTGCGGAGCTTCCCTAACGCGCCCTGGACGGACCGGTGAGGCGGTCGTCCGCGGCGCTTAGACGCGCAGGTCTTTGGCCATCGGATGGCGGCGCAGGAGCAGAATCGAACGGCGCGCGATCGCGCGGGCGGCTTCGGCGCGCACCCGGCTGAAGCTCGGCCAATCGTTGAAATCGATAATCGAAAAATGATCGCCCTCGATCACCGCGTCACCGCCCCACACCTCGAGCCCCAAGGCGCCCGCCGCGACCGAGGCCGCACTCTGGAGCGCACGTTTTTGCGCGTCGGTCAGATGCATCCCTTCGTCGCAGACGGTGGCGAAATATTCGCCGCCGCTGACGCCATAAAACTTAACCACCTCGCCCAGCACCTCCTGCTGCACGTAGGCTTGCGCCACACCGCGCCGGGCAAAGCCGTTCAACGCTGTCTCGAGCTGGTCGAAACCGGTAACCCGCTGCACGTCATCGTTCGCCAGCGCATGCAGGTCGCCGCGCTTGATGTAGAGCGGGCGGGTCAGGTCGAGCGTGCGAATCGCCTTTAAGTCGAGCGGCCCAGCGGTGCTGATCACCACACCCTCGGGCACCGGCACTCCGGCGCGCATCAGGCCCGCGCCGAGCAGGTCGCGGTAGCAATTGCGGATGGCCAGCGCCGAATTGATCACCACCGCGCCGCCCTGTTCCGCCGCCGCCAGACGGCTTAGCGCGCCCTGCCCCTGGCACATCGCGAGCACCATGTGCGGGGCGAGAAACTTGCCGCGGGCAAAATTGTCGGCGTCGGCGGTGACCGTTTCGACCCCGAACCCGCGCATCTCGGCCAGCACCGCGTCGATAATCGCGGCGTCGGCGTCGACCTTGCCGGGCGAATACTCGGCCTCGCGATAAATCCCCATGATCTTCAAATTCATACCCCAAAGCTCCGGTCCCCGCGGCGGGGCGGCGCGTAGGCTGGGTTCAGGAACCTACGTTCCGCCCAGCCGCCAGCGCACGTGCCGCGTCCAGATCCGCTGCCTCATCTACATCGATAACGCCGTCCACGGTACAGGCAGCAAACTTCATGCCGTGGTCCAGCAGGAGCCCCAAATAGCGCCTCATCGCGTCCATTCCAGCGCTGCGCGCCGCATCGGCAAACGCGAATATCCGGGTCGAGAACAGGTAAATACCCGCCGTGACCATTGCGGATTCACGTTCGCCCAGTGCTCCTATAATTCCGCCCGCTGCTATCTCCGCAAACAGCGGATGCCTGTCGCCGCGCCATTGTACCACAGCCAGCGCGCCATCAAACGGCATTTCGCCCCGCGGGTCGGTGAGCGATGTCGCGCGGGTGACAAAATGTTGGAACTCCGCCGACGCGACCACCGTATCGACGGTCGTCATCAGAAAACGTCCCGGCGCGATCCGCTCACCCAGCGCGAGCAGCGACTCCATCGAATTGGCGGTGTCGCGCACGATTATCTGAGCCTCGGCCGGCATCGCGAGACCCCGCTCGGCAATCAGCCGCGCGGTTTCGTGGTTGACGATCGCATGGACCGGGTAGGCGCCCGCCGCCGCGATATAGCGGATCTGGCGCGCGAGCAGCGTCTCGCCGTCGATCTCGACCAGCGGCTTGGGCAGCCCGCCGCTGGCCCCGCGCAGACGCTCGCCGCGCCCGGCGGCGATAATTGCGCCGCTTACTCCGTCCACCACGTCAGACCTTCTAACTCCGCCAGACTCTCGATTGTGAAATCGGCCACGCCGCGCTCTGCCCCTCCGCGATTCTGCGAGCTCTGCGCGTTGGCCGAATCGCGCGTATCGCGCATCGCGTGGCCATCGTCGGTCCCGCGCAGCCAGATCGTGGCGATGCCGAGCGCGCGCGCCGGTGCGCAATCCTTGTCGAGCGAATCGCCAACCATTGCGGCCGCACTTGCCGCAATACCGAGCCGCTCCAGCGCGGCGGTGAAAATGCCGGGGGCGGGCTTGAAAATTCCGCTGCGCGACGAGTCGACGATCACGCCAAAATATTCGCTCAGGCCAGCTTCCTCGATCACCCGATCAAGGTTGCCGTAAAAATTCGAGACCACGCCCAGGCGCAAGCGCGGCGCCAGTCGTGCGAGCACCGCCCGGCTCTCGGCCATCCCGCGCGTCGTCTCGGCGATAAACGATTGCGCGATCCAGGCCACCGTCTCGTCGAGGCGAAAGCCGCTGGCGACCGGCTCGATCGCGTCGCGGGTGGCCGCCGAGCCGACGCGCCGCAAATGCCCAATCTGCAGGCTTACGAGATAGGTCACCAGTTCGGCCAGGCCGAAGTTGCGGATCGAAGCGGTCGATCGATAGGCGACGCGGGTCGCATGGGCGAAGCCGAGGTCGAGCTGTTCGCGGGTCAAATCGAGACCTGCGCCGCGATAGTGGACGAGGAAGCGATCAAGCCAATGGCGTGGCGCATCGCGCGGGCAATCCAGGGTGCCGCCGAAATCAAACAGCAGCGCCCGCGTCGCCCTCACGCCGGACATGGCGAATTCCGGCGAATGTGGCCAATTGCGCGCATCTGGCGATCAAGCTTAGCAGCCGCGGGACGCACGGCTCCACCATCCCAGCGTTCGGATGTGGTTGAACGGCACGCTTAAGACATTCCCCGGCTCTCGCCAAGGCTAGCGATTTGCTTGTATTAATAGCTGAGCAACATTTGTCATTACGGCGTGATGATTGAAAAATTGCGGATGAGTGACATTGACTAAGCGGTCAGAATCCCTTAAAAACCTAGTTCTAATTTGACCGCCTTGATTGAAACAGCGCTTATCACCGCGCCCTCGCGAGCCGCAGATTTAATTTTCGGCCGTCCATTGCTGGAGCGCCTGATGCTCCATTGTCAGCGCGCCGGCGTCACGCGCTTCATCGTCGAGGCCGATCCCGCCGAGCGCGAACCGCTGACTCGCGCCTTGGGCCGCTTCGCGGCGCATCCCGACGTTACCTTTGTCGATCGCGCTGGGAGCATGCGATTAGGCGATTCGACCGCATCGGGCGGCGCCTTCGATCCGTTGGCGCCATGTATCGCTCTGCGCGGCAATCTGGTCCTCGCCCAGTCCCATTTGCGGCGTGCGCTCGCCGAATACGCGGCCGATCCGGCCCATGAAGTGCGGATGGTCAGCACCGACGACGATGGCGACGGCACGATCGAGGTGGGCCCACTGGCCACGCTGATGAATCGTGGTGGCGTGCCCGCCGCCGCAGCGACTCATCCATCGACCCGCCTGCTGCCCTTCGCGCTGAACGGACGCCCCGAAGACCGCGAGGAGGCCGAATTGCGGCTGGCCCGCTCGATTCGCGCCGAGAGCCTCGCGACCGACGCCCCGCTCGCCCGCATGCTCGATCGGCGCCTGTCATGGCGGCTCAGCTATCGGCTCGCGCGGACCCGGGTGATGCCCAACCAGGTGACTCTGACCAACACCGCGTTGGGCTTTCTGTGCGCGGCGCTAATCGCCTCGACCAGCTATTGGATGCGCCTGCTAGGCGCGGCCCTGTTCGTGATTTCGATCACACTCGACGGGGTTGACGGTGAACTGGCGCGGCTGCGGATGGTCGAAACCGAGGCCGGGGCCAAGCTCGACGTGCTGACCGACAATATCGTGCACGTCGCAATCTTCATCGGTCTGATGATCGGATGCTACCGCTTGAGCCACAGCGCGGCCTACTTCTATCTGCTCGCGATCCTGCTGGGTGGATTCATCGCCTGCGCATTGTCGGTCAATCGCGCGCTTAACGTCAGCGGCGATAGGGCCACCCAATGGATTGGCACCGTGGAACGCGCGACGGGCCGCGATTTCGCTTATCTATTGCTCTTTCTTGCGATCTTCGACTGGTTCAAAGTCTTCGCCTGGAGCGCCGCTTTTGGCAGTTGGGTATTCGCCCTCGGCCTTTGGTGGCTGACCAATCGGCAGGTGGCCCGGAACAACGCGAAACCCTGACACCCCATTTTGCGGGGTTTAGATGGAGGATGGGATTTTGAAGAAACCGCGGATTCTCCTGGTTCAACCGACGACCGTGCATCTCGACGGCACGCCGCACAAGACCCGGTGGCGGTTGATTATGGGGCTGATGATTCCCCTGATGGCCGGGCTGACCCCACCGGACTTTGACGTGACGCTGTGCGACGAGCGCCTCGAAGACATCAACTTCGACGGCGGCTGGGATCTGGTCGGCATGACCACCACGATCGGCGCGTCGCTACGCGCCTATCAGCTCGGCGACGAATTCCGCCGCCGCGGTATCCCGGTCGTGATGGGTGGATTTCACGCGACCCTGCAGACCGAAGAGGCGCTCAAGCACGCCGACGCCGTCGTCCAGGGCGAGGCCGATCTGGTCTGGGAGCCGCTGCTGCGCGACTGGCAGGAGGGCAAGCTCAAGCCGGTCTACAAGGCCGATCGGCTGCACGATCTCAAGAACCTGCCACGCCCGCGCCACGAACTGCTCAAGCTCAACAAGTACCTGTTCAAGGCGGTGCCGGTGCAGGCCAGCCGCGGATGCCCGTATCGTTGTTCGTTCTGCGAGATTCCGGTGTTCTATGCCGGCAGCTATCGGACGCGGCCGATCGACGAAATCGTCGAGGAGATTCGCCAGGTGATGCAGGTCACCGGGTTCCGCCGCTTCCAGTTCATCGACGACCAGATCACCGGCAAGCACAAGTTCGCCAAGGAGCTGTTCCGCGCCCTCGAGCCGCTCAAGATCCGCTTCTCGTGCCTGTGGACCGTGAACTCCAATCACGACGAGGATTTGCTCGAACTGGCCGCCCGGGCGGGCGTCTTCCACGTCAATATCGGCGTCGAATCGATCAGCCAGGACAGCCTGCTGTCGATGAACAAAATCCAGAATCACACCAAGGACTACAAGAAGCTGCTCAAGCGCCTCGAGCATTACGGGATTTACTACTCGCTCAATTTCCTCTTCGGCCTCGAGGACGACCATCCCGAGATCTTCGACCAGACGCTGAAGTTCCTGCACGAGGTCAAAGCGCCCGAGGCGTTCTTCAACACGGTCACGCCGCGCGTCGGCACGCCGATGCGCACGCAGCTCGAAGCCGAGGGCCGCGTGATTATCCCAGACGCCGACATGTACACGAATAACTTCCGCTGCATGTTCGTGCCCAAGAACCTCTCGCCGCAGCAGGTCGAAGAGGGCGTGTGGCGCTGCACCAAGGAATTCTATTCGTTCAAGTCGATGTTCAAGCGGCTGCTGATGCCGCCGGGTAAATTCACCTGGCAGGGGCTGACCGAGAATATGCTGTTCTGGTACGGCGCCAAGCGCCAGGTCGACCCGGTGGATTATTATTAGAGCGGCGTAATCCCGCGCTGAATACGCCGGCTAGTGCGATGACGGTTAACTGGAATTTCGAGTTAACGAACCTCGCACTGGCCGGCGTCGCTATTTGGGCGGTGCTGTTCGCGCGCCGACAAGTCGGCGAGATGCGAGAGAGCAATCGCAAGCTCGCCGAAAGCGCGCGCAATCAAGAGTTGCAACTGCGAGCGAGTGTGTTGCTGTCTCTGGACGAACGGTGGGAAAGCGTTTCGATTGCGGCGGCAATCGCCGAACTACGAACCCTGATCGGCGAAGTGGAACGCGAACTGGCGGTGCGC
>Ga0307373_10010888_pt1 | contig 13292 bp, 7 predicted proteins | sample OX2MG_FD_202534 | JGI IMG/M metagenome (GOLD analysis project Ga0307373, IMG submission 202534) | Soil microbial communities from Risofladan, Vaasa, Finland - OX-2 | ecosystem: Environmental > Terrestrial > Soil > Coastal area > Acid sulfate soil | place: Finland: Risofladan, Vaasa | collected... | reverse complement strand
TGATCCAGTACGCCCGCCAGTCCAACTCCGGCGGTATGACGAGGGTGTTCGTGGTCAATGACCAAGGGCTCGGCCGCGTCGTCGGGTACTACGCCTTGGCAGCCGCTGCCATGGCTACGGTGGACGTGCCGGGCCGGCTGACGGTTGGAGCCGGCGGCTATCAAATGCCGCTAGTCCTCTTGGCGCGTCTGGGCCGGGACCAAGAGCGCTCCGGTTCGGGCCTCGGGGCGCGCTTGCTGGTCGACGCCTTCCAGCGGGTAGACCGGCTCTCCCGGGAGCTGGGCTTCAAAGCCCTTCTGATCGACGTCGAGACAGAACAGGCGAAAGCCTGGTACATGAGCCTGGCAGCGTTCGACGAGAACCCAGCGAACCCCCTCCAACTGTTCCTGCTGATGAAGGACCTGCGGCGAGCCATCCCGTAGAGCCCATCCAACCGCCCTCTGCCGGTACCGATCCCCTTGAAGTCGCCGGCTCCAGTCCCTTCGTCACCCCAGCCAGTAGCCGGCCGCCGGCGGACTCAGCCGGCCATGCCCACGATGGGCTGGGCCAGGCGCTCGGCCCCGGTGGAACCGAGGAAGGGGGCGTCCCGAAGCAGTAGACCCCGCCGTACTGGTCCACCAGCCGGCTGGTCTGCCCACTCGCCATAACCCCCCACCCTCTGGTTCGCAACATTGCTTATGACCCCCTGTTCTGGTCTACTCGATCCTAGAAACCCCCCCTTGTCTGGTTCGATGAAGTACAGTCGCGGTGTGCGGGACGACGAGATCCGCCGGGCCATTACGGGTGCCAACCCGTGGTGGCGGCCGGTGGCGGCCGGTGCCGACCCGACGGCCTGGATGGCCGGCCACCGCCTCCTACAGGATCGCTCCCGCTACGACCTGGGCTATCGCGCTTCAGTCCTGGCCGATCTCGCCAGCGATGCCATCGGAGACGGTCTAGTGGTGCTCACCGGCCCCCGCCGGGTGGGCAAGTCGGTGGTCCTGGTCGACCTGGCCGTCTCGCTCTGTGGCCGACCTGACGTAGACCCTCGCCAGATCATCCACCTGCCCTGCGACGGGATGGCGGCCCGGGACCTGCGCCGGGCTCTATCGCTGGGCCGGGAGCTCACCCGTTCCGTCGACGCCGAGGCGCCCCGCCGGCGGGTCTGGCTCCTGGACGAGATCAGCACCGTCCCGGGCTGGACCGCCATTCTCAAGTCCGGCCGCGACGGCACCGCATTCGGTGATGACACTGTGGTCGTCTCCGGCAGCCGTTGGCTTGCCAGCGAAGACCTCGAAGGCAACCTCCTGGCAGGTCGGGCCGGCAGCGCCGCCCACCGTCGCATCCGCCACCTCTTGCCCATGGACTTCCGGTCGTTCCTGCGGGCCACCCGTCCCGAGCTGGCGCTACTCGACGCTGTCCATCCGACTGAGCTCCAAAGCCCCGTTGTGCGCGAGGGCCTCGAAGCGCAGCGCGTCGACGTCGACGCCTACGACTTGGCTTGGCAGGACTACCTCACTTGCGGGGGTTTCCCCCGGGCCGTTTTCGAGCACGTCCGAACCGGGCAATCCTCTGACACCTACCTACGCGATCTCGTGGCCGGACTGCGCCGGGAAGTGGACCCGGACCAACCACCCGAGTCGATTCCCGCCCTGGTCTCGGTCCTCTCCCAACGCGCCACCAGTCCGCTCAATGTCACCTCCACGGGCCAGGAGCTCGGCTATGGCCGGACCAGCTTCGTCACCCGCCTGGACCGCCTGGTCTCGACCTTCGCCGCCCACTGGTGTCCCCACCGCGGCGAGAGCGGCCAACCCGTGGCGGGCAGCCAGTCCAAGCTCTACCTCACCGACCCGATCCTTGCCTGGATCCCGTCCCGACTGCGCGCCGGTCTGGCCGAGCCGGACATGACGATCCTCACCGAGATGGCCGTCGGTACGGCCCTGGCCCGAGCCATCGACGAACTCGATGAGGGCCGGTGGGTGAGCGCCGACACAATCGGCTATGCCCGCACCGGCTCTGGTGGTGAAGTCGACCTGGCCCCGATAGCTGTGCCGGCTCCTGCGGGACCGGTCAGCACGGTGCCCATCGAGTCCAAGTGGGTCGACGACGGGTGGCGGAGGGAAGCCAGGTCCATCGAGGCCAAGTACAACTCCGGGGTCGTGGCCACCAAGTCCATCCTCGACCTGGTCCATCCGGCCTGGGCCATCCCGGCTCCGCTGGTGGCCCTGCTCTTGGGGTAGGCGGAGGCGGCGACTGGGGTCGTCTACACGTTCAGACTGGGCCGGTCAGCGGGGCGGCAGGGCCCGGTCGAGAGCGTGGGCCAGGCGAGCCCGGGCGGGGGACCGCACAGGTCCCGCCCCCGCACCACCCGACCCAGCCCGACCTCGCACACCACCGCCGACCCCACGGCGAGGTGGGCAGCAGGCATGGCCCACTCCGAGCCGACCAAGCAGACCACGGGAACGACGGGCACCGCAGTGCCGCCCGGACAGGTCCGGGCCAGGACGTCTCCGACCATGTCCGCCTGGCGCCGGACGCTGCCGAGCAGATCGCTGCGGTCCCAGCCGGCCACATGGAGCCTCATCGAAAGCCGGCCGAAGGGGCCCCGATCGATCAGCTCCACCCTCCCCACGTAGGCCTTGGTGTCGATGACGAACACCCCCGAGACCGCCACGACAACAGGTCGAGGTTGGCCCTTTCCACCTATCTCGGCTGGATCGGGAAGCTGTGGGCCAGGGGCCTCACCCGAGGCCGAAGTGGTTCGGAATAGAACGACCGCGAGCTGGGGCAGTGGCTCGCGCGGCCAGGGTCCGAAGGGCGTGATCAGGCGCCCTCCAGGTCCCCGAGCCGGCAGGATAGCTACGGCCACACCGGCGACGTTGTGGCGCTCAACGGTCCTTGATGATCCGCCCGATGTCGGCGCCGGAATAGATGCGCACTGCCACTCCCCCAACCTACCAGCTATTAGTCGGTAAATCCCGACAGAGCTAATACGTCGGTAGATCCCGACAGAGATGTAATGTCGGAATATCCCGGCAGAGGAGCAGGGAGGGGCGGCCGGCCGGCGGCGGACTCAGCCGGCCATGCCCACGATCGGTTGGGCCAGGCGCTCCGCGCCGGTGGACCCGAGGAAGGGGGCGTCCCCGTAGGAGAAGATGCCCCCGTCGGAGGCGACGAGCCAGTAGCCCCGGCCATCAGGCGTCGCCGACATGCCGACCACCGGCTCGGCCAGGGCCTCGGCCCCGGCCGATCCCAGGAACGGGGCATCCCCGAAGGAGAACACGCCCCCGTCGGAGGCCACGAACCAGTAGCCCCGGCCGTCGGGAGTGGCCGTCATGCCCACGATGGGTTTGGCCAGGCGCTCGGCCCCGGTGGAGCCGTGGAAGGCGGCGTCACCGAAGCTGAAGATGCCACCATCCGAGGCCACCAGCCAGTAGCCGGCCCCGTCGGGCGTGGTGGCCATGCCCACTATCGGCTTGGCCAGGCGCAGGGCCCCGGTGGACCCGAAGAAGCGGGCCGTGCCGAAGCAGTACACCCCTCCGTACTGGTCCACCAGCCAGTAACCGTGGCCGTCGGGGGTGGCGGCCATGCCGACCACCTTGATGCCCCGCCCGGCCGCCGAGCCGAAGTTGGCGGCGTCCCCGTAGGAATAGACGGCCCCGTTCTGATCGGCCAGCCAATAGCCCTTCTCGTCTGGCGTGGCCGCCATGCCCACGATCGGTCCGCCCAGGGCGCTGGCCCCACCCGAGCCTTCGAAGGCGGCTTTGCCGAAGTCGAAGATGCCCCCATCCGCAGCGACAAACCGATATCCGCTCATCTGGGCCGCCCCGCACCCCGAAGCCACCGCGGCGGGAGCAAAGGAAGCGGCCTGGGTCCCGGTCCGGGCCGGGTTGTCCCGGAACATCGGCCAAGAGGAAGCGCCGATGGAACCGCCGGCCAACTCGTAGTGGAAGATGACCCCGTGGTGGGTGGAGGTGTTGACCCCGGCGATGGTGATGCCCAGCGTCCAGTCCGGATCCATGCTGACCAGGGGACTGGACTGCATACCGATCTGGTTGACGGCCACCGAGGCGGCCAGGGCCCCGGTGCGCCCGTCGTAGATGTAGAGGCCATCTCCGGTGGGAACGAGAACGTCGTCATAGCCCTGCCCGGTGAGGTCGGCCGTGACCACGCTGCCGATGACGGCGCCCACGCCGGGCGGGGTCAGCACGGGCCAGCCCGGCAGTGGGTTCCCGGATCCGTCGAAGGCCCAAATCTGACCCAAGTTCGGATCGGCGGCGTTGCCCTGGACGGCCCCGACCACGTCGGTGCGGCCGTTGCCCTCCAGGTCGCCCAGGGCCGGGGAGGTGCGGGTGAAGCCGCCCAGATCCCGGGACCAGGCCACCGATCCGCTGGTCGGATCGATGACGAACAGCTTGGTGGAGTCCACCGTGGGCTGGCCCTGCTGGGCCCAGTAGAAGCCGGTGCCGACAGCCAGCATGGGCTGGCCGTTGCCCTGAAGATCCCCGACAGCCGGAGAGGACGTGACCACGTCATCGAACTGATCGGACCACACCACTTTGCCGGCGCCGTTGACGGCTCGGAGGATGCCACCGTGGGGAGTCGTCTGGTCCCCGCCCTCGAAGACCAGGGTCTGGCCCCCGACCTGGGCGATGGACGGAGAGGAGAAGACAGTGTCGTAAGTGAAGAGGGGCCAACCGGGTAGGACCGAGCCCGTGGCGGCGTCCAGGGAATAGGAGTCCTGACCCAGGGCTCCGGCCACCACATCCGTGCCTCCCCCGCAGGTGATGTCGGCCAGGGCGGGGGTGGCGTAGACGGGCTCGGAGGCCTGGTTGGGGTCGGAGCCGGAGTAGTGCAGGAGGCCTTGGCCGGTGGAAGAGAGCCCCCAATAACCGCCACCGGTGCCGCTGTCGTAAGTGCCGGTGCCGATGAAGACCTCGGGGTGGCCGTTGATGGTGGCCACCGAGGGAGATGAGTCGATGGGCTTGTCCAGCTGGGCCGGCCAGCCGGGCACCGCCGAGCCGTCGGCCAGGTGGAAGGCATAGACCTTGCCGTCCAGACCGCCCTCCACCATGGCCGGGCCGGCGCTGTCCAGAGTGGCGACGGTGGGGCTGGAGGCCCGGAACTGGACCCCGGGCATGTCCTTGGACCAGACCAGCTTCAGGTTGAGGGTCCCGGTGCTGACGTGGCCGGCGGCCGTAGGGGCCGCCCAGGAGTGACCGGGCATCCCGGCCAAGGCGGCCGCCGTCAGGGTGGCGGCGGCGGTGAGCCGGAGGAGATGGATTGGCCGTGGGAAGTGCATACGAAGGGAGGTATCGGCACAATCGGGCCCGACCTCAATCCCCGCTCGGCAGTACCTCCGCCACCAGGATGCCGACCAGGATCAATCCGGCTCCGGCCAGGCCGGTGGCCCCCAGCGGCTGGCCGTCCACCCAGCCCACGATGGCGGCCGTCACCGGCTCGATCATGAGCAGGAGGGCGGTGCGGGTGGGACCGACCCGGCGCTGGCCCCAGACCTGCAGGCCGAAGGCCAGGGCCGAGCAGGCCACCCCGGTGTACACGGCCGCACCAAGGGCCGAACCCGGCATCCGATAGCCGCCCAGGAAGAAGCCGGGCAGGAGGCAGCCCACAGCCACCACCCCCAGCTGGACCACAGCCACCGCCACCACGTCGTGGTACTCGGGATTGGCTCCGACAGCCCGGTCGATCTCCAGGATGTTGACGGCAAAGGTCACCGCACAGCCCAGGGTCAACAACTCCCCCAGCCCGACATGGAGATGGGCGCCGGTGAGGAGGAACAGCCCGGCCGTGGCCAGCACCACCCCGACCACCACCCGGCCGTGGGGCAGGCGGCCCAGCCAAAAGGCGCCCAGCACGGGCACGAAGACGACCAGTAGGTAGGTGATGAAGGCCGAGACGGGGGTGCTGGTGTAGCGCAGGCCGAAGGTCTGGAGCAGGTAGCCGGCCAGGAGCGGCACCCCGGCCCGGAGGCCGCCCCTGATCACGGCGGGCTGGCGGAGGCGGGACCAGCCCCCGATGCGGGCCAGGAACAGGCCAAGCAGGACCGTACCGGTCAGGAACCGGACGCCCAGGAAGGGAACGGGGTCCACCCGGCGGATGGCGTCCTGGACCGGGATGAAGGTGCTGCCGAAGGAGATGGCGGCCAGGACCACGGCCAGATGGGCCCGGACCAACTCCCGGCGGTCGGCCGCCTCGGCCGTCGGGCGTTCGGCCACGCCCGGAGGATATTGGGGTACGGGCTAGGGCTTGGTCGGTGCGGTGGTCGGAACGGGAATGGTGGGGATGGGACTGGGTGGGGAACCGCCTCCGCCGCCGGAACCGCCACCGCCGCCCGAGCCCCCGGACCCCCCGCCGCCGCCTCCGTTGCCGCCTCCGCCGCCGCCCGAACCCCCCGGGACGGTGACGGCCGGCGCCTTCGGGGTGGTGGTCGACGTGGTCGACGTGGTGGTGGAAGTGCTGCTGGTGGAGCTCGATGTCGAGCTGGTGGTGGACGAGGAGGCCGAGTTGCTCTCCCGGGCGGGCCCGGCCCGGTAACCCTTGACGGCCCTGGCGTTGCCGAGGATGGCGGCCATCATGGCCGGGTCGTTACCGTCCATTCCGAGGGCCCAGATGCCGACCCCGGCCAGGCCGGCCGAGTTGGCCAGCTGGGCCTTGAGGGCCACCGACTGGGGGTCATCGAAGTAGACCTCGTGCCAGTTGCCCTTGGGGTCCTGGTACTCGTACCAGGGGACGTCGGCGTTGGGGTCCCAGTAGATGCCGGACAGGCCGGCCATCTGGGCGAAGGAGACCGGGGTGGGCCCGGACGTGGCCTTGGCCAGGGGCAGGTTGTTGGCCGTCTGCCACTGGTAGCCGTAGAAGGGGACGCCGAGGATGACCTTGGAGGCGGGCACCGAGGACAGGTAGCCGGCCACCACGTCGGCATCGCTGGGATCGGTGCCTTTGAGCGGTGCGTTGGGTGAGGCGTAACCGGACTGGTACATGTCGTAGGCCATGACGAAAAAGCCGTCCACGGACGACTCCATGGCCTGAACATCGAAGAAGCCCTGGCTGTCGGTGGCCGATCCTCCGTAGGTGTCCACGGTGACCTGCCAGTGGGGATTGACCCCGTGGAAGCGCTGGGCCAGATAGTCCATCATCCGGGCGAGGCCGGCCCGGTCGGCAGCCCCGGTACCCTCGAAGTCCAGGTTGACCCCGTCCAGAGCCTTGGCCCGCACGGCCGAGATGATGTTGCCGGCCAAGGTGGCGTAGGCCGTGGGGTTGGCGGAGAGCTGATCCAGGGCCTTCTGGTCGAAGCACTCGACGCTCAGGACGACCCGGTCATCCGCGGCGTGGGCCCGGGAGATGAGGTCGGCCAGGGCCTGGCTCTGGTAGCCCTCCCAGCCCGGGCCGGACTGGGTCAGGCTCCCGTCGGAGTTGGCATCGAGACCGAAATAGGCGACGGTCGAGAGGCCCGAGACGTTGAATCCGGAGGAGTCGGCCAGGGTCCAGTACGGGGCGAAGCCGAAGACCTCGTGGGGCCGGAGCGTGGCCGAATCGGTGAGCGCCGGCGGGGCGGGCTGGGGGGCCACGGTGGCCGCCGGCAGGGGCGGCAGGGCGGAGGCGGCCGCCTCCTGGGCGGCCACGGCGGCGTCGGGCCGGTTGGACTGGGAGGGATCGGCTATTACCGGAGCCCGGTGGGCGGTCGCTCCGTGGGCGACCTGGGATCCGATCAGGCCCCCGGTGGCCACCACCAGTCCCAGTTGGAGGGCCAGCGCCCCGGCCATGAAGCCGGGCGCCAGGCCGGCGCCGGGACCCCGCCGCCACAGACCCCGCCCCGGGAGGGCGGGCGCCAACCGCCCAAAGATGCTCCGTGATCCCCCCATATATCAGTATGGCTTCTGGCCCCGGCAGGGTGATTCCTGCCGTTCATCCCACTTTCAGGGCAGAGGGGCCACCGGGTTGGAGGCGGCGGAGGTGCTCCCCGACAGGGTCGAACCCGTCGACCCAGTAGCGCCACTGACAATTCCGGCCACCGTCGAGGGCGCCGAAGTGACCGTGCTGCCCGGAGAGCTCGCCTTGGACCCGGTGGAGCCTCCCGATGTCCCGGTCGAGCCCACCGTCCCGCCCACCGATGTCCCGGTAGAGCCGACTGTGCCGACCGTGGACCCAGTGGAGCTGACCGTGCCGCCCACTGAGGACCCCGTCGAGCTGACCGTGCCGCCGACCTGGCTGCCCGTCGATGCGACGGTCGATCCAGCCGTGCCACCGACAGTGTTGCCCACCGTGGAAGAGACGGAGCCCACCGTGGAGCCCACCGTGCCGGTCACCGATGAGATGGTCGAGCCGAGAGTCGAGCCCACGTCGGAAATGACACCACCCACTGTGCCGGGCAGGGTGCCCACGGTCTCGGGCAAGGTGCCCACGGTCCCGGGCAAGGTGCCGGTGGTCCCGCTGGCGCAATTCACGGCCTGGCCCAGGATGCCCTTCACGTCAGCGGGCAGGGTCGGGACCGTGGTCGATGGGATGCATGGGATCGGGGAGCCGGAGCCGCCCGGAGGAGTTGCGCTCTGGCCGGCGTTCAAGGTGGTAGCGGGCAGGGCCCCGAAGATGGAGCCCGAGGTCCCCGCGGCTGCGGTGGCGGTGGAACCTCCCCCGGCCACAGTGGACCCGGATCCGATCCCGGTCCCGCTCTGGCCCGTCCCCGGGGCCGAGGCGCTGGTGCCGCTCTTCCCGTCCCGATGGGTTCCTTTTGTACCGGCACTGCCACTGGCTGATCCGGTATGACCGCCCCATGTGCCCGCGGTCGCTCCCGACCCGGCCGGCGCCCCCGACCCAGGCGCCGCTCCTCCAGCCGAGGCCTGGGAGAGCCCTCCCCCGGCGCTCAGGGCGGCGGCTGAGCCGATGGTGGCCAGGCCCACCAACCCCGTTCCCAGGATGCCCAGGCTGGTGCCCAGTAATCCCCGCCGTAGCTTGGCTGATCCGAACCGATCGGTAGGCATTCGCCCTCTCTTTCCCTACTCCATAGGGATGATCGGCCAGACGTGCACGGACATGGATGGCTAGTTCGGCTCATTTCGCCGCCGTCATTAGTAGCTAGTCAGGTGGAAGTACCCAGTCCGGTTGACCCAGGACAGGAGCTAGTGCCTCGATCCGACCCAACAGAGTCCCTTCCCTGCAACCCGTACTGACCGTTCAGGGCGCCTATACCTTGTGCGACGTCATATCCCCGACCGGCTGGAGGCTCCCGCTCTGATCGGCCACGGTGTTCTGGTCGGCTCCCGCCTGTGCATGAACACTCACGCTCTGGCCGGTCATGAACTCGGGGTTCGGGTTGCTGGTTGTCCCGGCCATGGTGAGGGTGACCGTCGCGCTGGTGACGCCGTTGCCCCCGGAGCAAGCAGCCGTGAAGGTCGCGCTGGTCGAAGGGATCGGGTTTCCCCCCACTTCGACCAGGTAGTCCGAAGCGTTGGAGTCGACCGAGGCGCACACGATGGCCTCGTCATAGGTGAGCGTGATCGTCTTACCGCCGTTTGTCTCCGTGGAGCTGACGAAAGCGGGGTTGGCCTCGGTGATGGTGGTCGACCCGGTGGCGTTGGTGTCGGTCTCGGTGGCAGTGACCACGCAGGTACCGGGCGTCGTCGAAGCGGTGTAGATGACGCTGGCCTTGCCGTTCGCGTCGGTGGTCCCGGTGGTGGGGGAGAGGGCACCGCATGCTCCCGGAGGGCTGGCCGAGCCCAGGGTGAAGGTGACGGAATCACCCGCCACCTTGGTGCCGGCCGGCCCGGTGACGGTAGCGGTGATCGTCGAGGTGTCCTGGGTATTGGCGCCGATGGTCGGGGAGCTGGCTGAGACCGCCACGGTGTTGGTGCCCTGGGAGATGGGGGCGCTGCCGGTCCCTCCGGTGTTGGCTTCCGTGGCGGTGATGGTGCAGGTGCCTGCCGTGGTGGACGCCTTGTAGGTCGAGGTGACCTGGCCGCTGGGGTTGGTCGTCCCGGAGGAGGCTGAAAGAGTTCCACAGGCGCCACTCGGGCTGGCCGAGGTCGAGAGCGTGACGGAATCGCCACTCACGGCCGTCCCACTGACATCCTTGACCGTCGCCGTAACCGTTGACGTGGCGCTTCCGTCGTTCGGGACGCTCGATGGGCTGGCCGACACCGTCACGGCGTTCTGGCCTTGGGTGACGGTGGTCGTACCGGAGCCCGCCGTCTGGGACTCAGTGGCGGTGATGGTGCAGGTGCCCGGCGTCGTTGACGCGGTGTAGGTCGGGGAGACCTGGCCGTTGGCATTGGTTGTCCCCGAAGTCGGCGACAGCGTCCCGCAGGCGCCGCTCGGGCTGGCCGACATCGAGAATGTGACCGTGTCACCGGTCACAGCTGTCCCTGAGCTCGTGACCGTGGCCGTGACTGTGGAGGTGGCTTTGCCGTTGGCCGGGACGCTCGAGGGGTTAGCTGTGACCGAAACGGTGTCGGACTGACTGGGTGAAGGCGTCTGAGTAACCATCACCGTGCCCGACTCTGAGGTCTGGGCCTCGGTGGCGGTGATGGTGCAGAATCCCGGGGTCTTGGATGTGGTCTCGGTGACAGTTGCAACCCCGGACGAGTTGGTGGTGGCACTGGACGAGGAGAGAGTCCCGCACGCCCCACTCGGTGTCGGTGACCCGGTCGAGAACGAAACAGGGTCGCTACCCACCGCGCTACCGGCGGCGTTCGTAACGGTGGCCGTGATCGTCATCGTGCTGACGCCATCGGCCGGGGCGTTGGAAGGAGTGGCTGCCGCCTTGACGGTGTTCGGGGTGGTCTGGGCGATGGAAGCCGAACCTGAGGCCGCAGTGTCGGCCTCCTGGGCCGTGACGGTGCAGGACCCCGCCGTGGTGGAGGCGGTGTAGGTGACGGGGGCCTGCCCGGACGAGTTGGTGGTCCCGGTGGACGAGGAGAGGGTCCCACACGCCCCACTCGGGCTGGCGGAAGTCGTGAACGACACGGCGTCACCGCTCACCGCCGAGCCGGCGGCGTTGGTGACCGTGGCGGTGACCGTTGACTGCGTCTTCCCATTGGCCGGGACACTCGAGGGGTTAGCGGTGACCGTCACGCTGTCGGATGAGGTCGAACCGACCGTCGTCTGGTCGATAGAGGCCGCCCCCGAGGCACCCGTCTGGGACTCGGTGGCGCTGACGGCACAGAACCCCGGCACCCTCGACGCGGTGTAGGTCACGCTGGCCTGCCCGGTGGAGTTGGTCGTGGCCGTGGTGGACGACAGCACTCCGCACGCCCCGCTCGGATTGGCGGAGGTGGCAAAGGTGATCGTGTCACCACTCACGGCGCTGCCGCCCGAGGAGGTGACGGTAGCGGTCACCGTGGCCGTGGTGGTGCCGTTGGCCGGGACGCTGGCGGGGTTGGCCGAGACCGTCACGCTGTCCGCCGGGGTCTGGGTCAAGGTGGCGGTGGAGTTGGCGTCGGTGTCGGCCTCCGCGGCGGTGACCGTGCAGGTCCCCGCCGCCGTCGAGGCGGTGTAGGTGACACTCAACTGGCCGGCCGAGTTGGTCGTCCCACTCGTCGATGACAAGGCGCCGCAGGCACCGGTCGAGCTAGCCGAGAGGGAGAAAGCGACCGGGTCCCCGGCCACGGCGTTCCCACTTGCGTTGGTCACCGTCACGGTGACGGCGGCGGTGGCGGCTCCGTTGGCAGGGATGCTGGCCGGGCTGATGGCCACGCTCACGTTGTCGGTGGGGGTGCCGGTGCGGGCGTCGGCGGTGGCCTCGTCCTCGACGCCTTGGGACACGGCTCCGGTGCCACCAAAGACCGCTCCCGCGTTGAGGGTCCTCGAGTTGGAAGTCAGGTAGCCAGCCGAGTAGCTCCCTAGGGTGGTCGGATTCTCGGTCAGAAGCAGCGGAGCTGCCTTCGTCCCGCCGTACGGGGCGCCGGCCAGCGAGTCGGCCGGGTCGTCCCCTCGGGCCAGGTCGACGCCGGCGGCCGAGAAGCCCAGCGACTGCACGGCATAAGCGGCGACTTTGGCGGCGGTGTCAGTGCGGTCCTGTCCCGAGAAGCGCATCGTGGTGATGCCGAGCGCCTGGATCTGGGCCTCCACCGCCGCCGAAATGGCCGCCGTCCCCCCGGGGATCAGGACGAACTTGATCTGGAGCGACTGCAGCGCCTGTTTGGTGGCCGACGGCAGCGAACTCGGGTCGGTCAAGAGGACTGGGAAGGAGTCCTTGTACGAAATCGGGCCCATCACCAGGGCATCCGGGAAGTTCGTGCCCGACGCCACTACGGCGGTCCGCTCTCCCGTGCCGGCCGTCCCGACCTGGCTGGAAGCCGGAGCGGTGGCAACGGCGGCGGCAGTCTGATAGCGGTCCGCGCCGGCCACCCGGGCCACTTGGTAGTGGGCCTGCAGTTGCTGGACCTCGGCATCGCTGACGGCCGCACTGCCCCCGACCACGGCGATGTGGGTGACGTGTAGCTCGGACAGGGCCTGGCTGGTGGCGGCGGGCACGGAGTTGACATCGGTGAGCAGCACCGGCGCCCCTATGGCACCGGCCAGGTAGCTCCCGGCCAAGGCGTCGGGGAAGTGGGCCACTGACCCGTTGGCCAGTACGACGGTCCCTGACCCGGATGGAAAGGCCGCCTCGGCCAGGAGGCGGGCGGTGTCGTAACGGTCGGTGCCGCCGACCCGGTTGAAGGAAAAGGAGGTGGTGGCTCCAGCCGGCGCCGGGAGGCTCAAGGCGCCGGCCGCGACGGCTAGGACCCCGACCAGGGCGCCCATGACGACACGACGGGTGATTTCCACCTTCACGCGAACCTCCTCCATCCCCAGGCGCCCGGACCAACGTCCTGTACCGCCCGAGAGTGTGACAGACACGGGCAGCGGACGACCGGACTTGTCCAAAAGGTCCGTATCGGGCCGGTAGCTACGCAGCTGCCTCGTGGCGATCCGCGGCCCGAAGCTCCTGGGGCGAAACCGTGACGGAAAGGCGGGCAAGCCTTGACTCGGTCTACCCTGGCCGGGCAACCCGCTGGAGAGCGAAGTCCGGTTTGAACCCGGCGCTGTCCCGCAACTGTGAACCCTCCACGAGGGAGAGCCAGGCCGCCTGTCCGGTGGGTGCGACCAAGCACGTCGTGGAAAACGGGCTGCGTCGTACGGCAGGTCCCCCTGTCGTCGGGCAACAGATTCCCGACCCAGGAGCAGAGACCGATGACCCAACCGACCGGACAGACCGCCGACCCCCCCGGGCGCCGTATAACCCTGCTCCTGGGCGGGGCCCGATCCGGCAAGTCGGAGGTGGCTGAGGCCATGACCGCGTCCGAGTCGGCCCGCCT
>Ga0307373_10010886_pt1 | contig 13294 bp, 10 predicted proteins | sample OX2MG_FD_202534 | JGI IMG/M metagenome (GOLD analysis project Ga0307373, IMG submission 202534) | Soil microbial communities from Risofladan, Vaasa, Finland - OX-2 | ecosystem: Environmental > Terrestrial > Soil > Coastal area > Acid sulfate soil | place: Finland: Risofladan, Vaasa | collected... | reverse complement strand
GGTTCCTCATCATGCAGCGCACCCCAAAGCGACCGAGGAGGATTGCCGGTTCCCGTCGAGCGGCTCAGGCTGTCCTTCTGGTCATCCTGGCCATTTTGATCGTGCTTTTCCTGCTCGGGCGGCTCAAGGGCAGCTTTCCCCACCGCGCGCATCCGCATGTTTCCGCCGGAAACAGCATCTAAATTCTTCGTGCCTCGGTTGTACGCCCCCACTGGGGTGGCGTATCCTGCTCATGCACTTGGAGATATTCCCCAATGTCCTCTGTGATTGGCTTGCCCCTGGCCGCCGCGGGAGGCAGTTTTTTGCTGGAATCCCGCTCACCGGAAGAGATTTTTGCCCCGGAAGATCTGAACGACGAACAGCGCCAGATTGCCGCCACGGCGGCCGAGTTCGCCGGCAAAGAGATCCTGCCTGCTGCGGAAGCGGTTGAGGCCAAGCAGCCGGGTTTGATGCGCTCCCTGCTGCAGAAGGCCGCCGCGCTCGGATTCACTTCGGTCGACATTCCCGAAGAGTACGGCGGGGTCGGCATGGACAAGACCACCTCGACTGTCATTACCGATCACATCTCGGTGCTGGCAAGTTTTTCCACCGCTTTTGGCGCCCAGATCGGCATCGGCACTCTGCCGCTGGTCTGGTACGGGACGGAAGATCAGAAGCGCCGCTATCTGCCCAAGCTCGCCACCGCGGAGTGGATCGCCGCCTATGCGTTGTCCGAGGCCAGTTCCGGCTCCGACGCCATGAACATCCGCACCCGCGCCACGCTCTCGCCCGACGGCAAGCACTACCTGCTCAACGGCGAGAAGATGTGGATCACCAACTGCGCCTTCGCCGATCTCTACACCGTGTTTGCCAAGATCGACGGGGAGAAGTTCTCGGCATTTCTGGTGGAGCGCGCGTTTCCGGGCCTGACTGTCGGCGCGGAAGAGCACAAGCTGGGCATCCGCGGCTCGTCCACCTGCCCGCTTGTCCTCCAGGATTGCCGTGTGCCCGTCGAGAATCTGCTGGGCGAACCCGGCAGAGGCCATCACATCGCCTTCAACGTGCTGAACATGGGCCGGCTCAAGCTGGGCGTGGCCTGCGTGGGCGGCGCGCGCCGCGCCTTCGGTGAGATGGTGCGCTACGCGAATGAGCGGAAGGCCTTCGGCAAGTCCATCGCGGAGTTTGGACTGATCCAACGCAAGATCTCGACGGCTGCTGCCCGTCTCTATGCCGCCGAAAGCATGGCCTACCGCACCGTGGGCATGATCGACGCGGCGCTGGCGGAGCTCGCGCCCGGCGCTCAGGCCAACGCCCGCGAGACCCAGCGGCGGATCGAAGAGTACGCCGTGGAGTGCTCCATCCTCAAAGTCTACGGGTCGGAGATGCTCTCCTATGTTGCCGATGAGCTGATGGCCACCATGGGCGGCTACGGCTACGTGGAGGAGTATCCCGCCGAGCGCTTTTACCGCGACGCCCGCATCAACCGCATCTTCGAGGGCACCAACGAGATTAACCGCATGATCATTACCGGCTGGCTGATGAAGCGGGCGATGGCGGGCAAGTTGGCGCTGCTGCCGGCGATCAAGCGGCTGATGGACGAGGTGATGCAGCCGCCTTCTTTCGATGGCGCGGGCGATACCGGTGAGCCGTTGGCGCATGAGTCGCAAGTGCTGGCCGCGGTGAAGAAGATCGCGCTGTTTGCGGCCGGGGTAGCCAGCCAGCGCTACATTACGGCGCTTGAGGAGCAGCAGGAGATCATGGCCGACCTGGCCGACATCGTGGCCCAGGTTTATGCGCTGGAATCGGGGTTGTTGCGGGCGCTGAAGCTCGCCGGCGCCCGCCGCGCAACCGCGCCGGTGGCGGCGCAGATGGCCGGATTGCTGGCCGAGGAGGCACTCGCAATTGCGGAGCAGGCAGCCCGGCGCGTGCTGGCCGCCTGCGGCGAAGGCGACACCCTGCGCACCCAGTTGGCGATCCTGCGCAGGCTGGCCAAATCCACGCCGGCGGATGGGGTGGCACTCAGCCGCGCGGTGGCGCAGACCTGCGCGCGCGCGGAGAAGTATCCGGTGTTCGGGGCCTGACGAGCACGCGAGATTATGCGGCGGCCCTTTGCTGCCCGCCGCGGCTCACGCTCTCGATAATCGCGCGGCTGAACGCGGGAATATCGTCCGGCTTGCGGCTGAAGATGAACTGCCCATCCGTAACCACTTCCTGGTCCACCCAGTTGGCGCCGGCATTCTTCAGGTCGGTTTTGAGCGACGGCCACGAGGTGACTGTCTTGCCGCGAAGCACGCCCGCCTCCAGCAGTGTCCAGGGTCCGTGGCAGATGGCCGCCGTGGTGCGCCCGGTCTCGACGAACTTCTTGACGAAGTTCACCGCCGCCGGATCCATGCGCAGGTGATCGGGATTGATCACTCCGCCGGGAAGCACCAGCGCGTCGTAGTCATTGGGATTGGCGTCTTCCAGCGTCTTGTCCACCGGCACGGTGTCGCCCCACTCCTTGGACTTCCAGCCCTTGATTTCACCCTGCTTCGGCGCAACCACGACCGTCTGCGCGCCTGCCTCGTCCAGGGCCTTGCGCGGCTCCGTCAGCTCCACTTGCTCAAATCCGTCTGTTGCCAGGATGGCGATCCTCTTCCCCCTCAACTCTGAAGCCATGATTCCTCCGCTATCCGAGGACTAGGACGCAGGCGGGCAGACGGAGGTTGCCGCTCGAGTTGCACCGGGTTTCAGGGAATCTTAAGCCGCGGCATGTATGCTCGATGTGTCCTAATCGGGGGTCAATCAAGGGAATCGAATCTCGACGTGCGCCGATTTCGCGGCGAACGTTTCCGGAGGAATCGGTGATGAGAACTGGATATGCTTTGGTGGCAGGCTTCATAGCGGTGTGCATGCTGGCAGGCGCGGCGCATGCGCAGGCGCAGGAAAGCGGTCCCTACAAGGTGACCAAAATTCAATTGCTGGGTGGCGATGGCGGCTGGGATTACGTGACCGCAGATCCGGACGCACGCCATCTGTTCGTCGCGCGCTCTGGCCCCGCGGGCCACATCGGCGTATACAACCTGGATACGCTTGAGCAGATCGGAGATATTCCCGGCATCAGCGCCCATGGCGGCGCGGTGGATACCGAGACCGGCCACGGCTTCGCTACTTCCAATCCCGTGACCATGTTCGACGCCAAGACCTTTGCCGTGATCAAAAAGATCGATACCGGCGGCCATCCAGACGGCTACCTGAACGATCCCTATAACCACCACTTCTACATCCTCAGTCACACCGCGCCGAACGTCACCGTGCTCGACGACAAGGATGGCAGCATCCTGGGGAAGATCGACATCGGCGGCGCGCCGGAAGAGGCAGCCACGGACGAGCATGGCAAGATCTACGTGGATATTGAAGACAAGGCCGCCATCGCGGTGATCGATGCCAACACCATGAAGATGGTGGGCAAATACGACCTGTCGCCGCGCGGCTCCGGCTGCGCGGGCCTGGCGCTCGATGCCAAAAACGGCATTCTCTTTGCTGCCTGCCGCGAGAAGAACAACATGGTGATTCTCTCCGCTGCCGACGGGCACATTATTACGGATCTGCCCACCGGCGAGGGCTGCGACGGGGTCACGTTCAACCCGGAGACCATGGAAGCGGCGAGCTCGCAGGGCGATGGAACCATGACCATCGTCAAGGAAGATTCGCCCACAAGCTTCCACGTGGAGCAGACGGTTTACACGCCGCGCGGCGCCCGGACGCACACCCTCGATCCCAGGACCGGCAACCTATATACCATCACCATGGAATTTGGGCCGATGCCCACGGCTCCGCCCGCCAACCTTCCGCCCAACGCGCCCGCATGGATGCGCAGGCCGCGGCCGCCGATGATTCCCCAATCGTTTCAGATCATTGTGATCGGCAAGGGCGAGTAACTGACGAGAAAAATGCCCATGCCGGCAAGGTCACGAGTGCCGGCATGGGGTCAGGATGACCGTAAGTCTATTTACACAAACCCGAGTCAGCGCCGAACTTAACGGGTAACTGGACGCCAGTTCGCTCGCCTAGGTCAAAGGACACAAAACCAATTCTGAATTTAGTGGCTAACCAGCGTGATTAGCGCTGCACCTCGACATTGAGCGTCAGCACCGAGGGAACCGTGCGGTTGTTGAGCACGGCCGGAGACCAGCGGAACTGACGGACTCTATTGACTACGCGCGCATCCACAGTCTGATTGATGGCGCGCAGAACCTGGATTTGCGTGGGGCTGCCGGTTTCGTCGAGCTTGACCTGGAGCACCACGGTTGCGGGATTCACCATTGCCATGGGCAGCTCATCGGCGAGAATGCTGATGTGCGGCGCATAGACGAGGTGCGGGCTGGTAACTCCGGCAGGTGCGGAGGTTGGGGCAGAAGCGTCGTTTGCCGGCTTGCCGGCGGCTGCCGCTGCGGTAAGGGTCAGGGATGAAAGCAGGGTTGCGAGTAGGATACGGCGCATGTTGGACCTCCTTTGCGTTGATAGTTACCGACACCAGTGTTACCCGGCATCATAACCCAAGTCAACGGAGAAGCGCACCTCCAGAACTTATCAATAACTTAGAGCCTGTTTCGTATCTCATTGCGAGAAACGCATGAGGATGTAATAAAGATTGTGGCAATCCGTCATCGCACCGTAACAGATTGTTTTTAAGCGCTGCTGCGAGGAAAAGTAAGGCCCGCCTCCGATCGGGAGAGCGGGCCGTTTCATGCGCGTAGAAAGAACGTGCAACTCATTGCAGCAACGTCGCCGTGGCGACCACCTGGAGTGCGCCCTTGCTATCCAGATCGTCGGAGGTGAAGATGGGCATGGCCTTGCCGATGGGAATAAGGACAAGAGCTTCCCACTGATTGTTATGAACAACCGGTTGGATTAATTTGGCATCCGGCGATGGCGCAAAGGCGGTCACGTCTGCATTCACGCGCAGCGCAAGCTGATGGCCGACTTCCTGCACGTGGCTGACATCGAAGTTGATGTTGACACTCTGGTATTGCCATTGCGAAGGCACTTCCTCTCCGTTGTTGGACTTGTACGTACCGGTGGCCACAGGGATACGCGAACCGGTACGGATTCTCTCGCTGGCGAGCGGCTCGGTGCTCACCGTAGTGGTATATGAGCGGCTGTTGACCGGCTTGCCTTCCGCATTCAGTTGCTCGACGACGAAGGTGAGCTTGTAGAAATGCTCGGGCTGAGGCGCCTTGGTGGCGGCAGCGGGTTGGCCCTGGTCCTGGGCATTCGCGGCCGGCGCAAGCGCCAAACCTGCAAACAGAGCAGCGATGAACAGCGTAGCGTTCTTCATGGTTCTCCTTGAATCCCGGTCTGATCGGGTGAACTGATAGTGAGAGGTGCAATCTTGATGGCGGAAATTTCCAGCGGCGCGTCCTGTTGCGCCTGCGCTTCGATGAGCGCGCGGCGGTCCTTCTCCGGCGCCGCCGCAACGTAGCGGACGAAGGCCTGCTCAGCCGGCGAAAGCGGCTGTGGAGTAGGAAAGACATCGCGCTTGGGCAGCTTCGCCAGTTCGACTGACGCGGCGCGCGGCGTATTTCGCGCGACCGATCGCGTTCCCTGACGGCGCCCCTCGGTGCTCGCTGGGGCTGCAGCAGCTTGTTCCTGCTGTTTCTCACGCGGCACCGGCGCACTCCGTGCTTGCTGCGCATTCCCTGTCTGCCGTTGCCGCGGATGCAGGAAGAAGCTCAGCGCGATCAGCAGGCATGCGGCAGCAGAAATCGCAATCGCCCAGGAAAGCCAGGGGCGGCGCCGCGCCGGCCGGGCACGATCCGCCAATGCAATCGAGCTCAGCAGCCGCTCTTCGAAATCCGGCCCAGGCACGGCATAGGCCGACAATGCCGAATCGAGCCGACGGTCGAGTTCGTCCCGATCAGTCACGGTGCGTCTCCTTTCTGCGAATAAGCGAAGCCTCGAGTTTCTGCCGAACCATTTGCCGCGCGCGCTGCAGCCGGGTGCGCACCGTGCCCTCCGGAATGCCCAGCACCCCGGCGATCTCGCGCGAATTCATCTCCTGGCTGGATGCGAGCACCAGGGGAAGGCGCAGATCCTCCGGAAGGGCGTCAATCATGCGGTGCACCAAAGCCTCCTGGTTCGCCATCAATACCGTCTCTTCCGGATCGGGCGAGGAGGACGGCGGATCGATAGGCGAATCGCAGCCCACCGGCTCCGAAAAGGACGCCGGCCGCGCTGCCCGGCGAAGATCCACTGCGGTGCGCCAGGCCACGCGCGCAACAAAGGCGCGCTCATTCTCCGCCCGCTGCCACCTGCCATGGCGATGCAGCTTCAAGAACATCTCCTGCACCGCATCTTCCGCGTCCGCGGAGTTGAGCAGGACCGCATAGGCCACGCGGAACGCAAAGCGCGCCTGGCGTCCGACAAGCGCCGCAAACTCCGCTTCTTCGTCGCTGGTCAAGACGCGCCCGCTCCCGAACCGTAACGCCGGAATGCAAGCTGTGTGATCCACCGGCGGCGGCCTCCACTTCGCTGTACATCCCCTAAGACGGAATCAAGGGTGCAGGTGTTCGGCTTTTTTCACCGGAAAGAGAAGGCCCGCTCCTTCGTCGAGGAGCGGGCCGTCGCTGCTGATCCCAGAGTCTTACGCCTTGGCGGTAGTCAGCGCCCCCAGATCCGCAGCCATCTTCTCCGTGGAGAAGGCCTCCAGCACATCGCCTTCCTTGATGTCGCTGAAGTTGGCGATGCCGATGCCGCACTCCATGCCGTTGGTCACTTCGCGGGCGTCGTCCTTGAAGCGCTTGAGCGAGCCAATCTTCCCCTTGAAGACCTGCACGCCCTCGCGCATCACCTTGATCTCGGTGTCGCGCCGGATCACGCCGTCCTGCACCCGGCAGCCTGCGATGGTGCCCACCTTGGGAATCCTGAAGATGTTGAGCACCTCGGCGCGGCCCACGTAGTTCTCCCGGAACGTCGGTTCGAGCAGGCCCAGCATGGCCTTTCCGATCTCGTCCTTGAGCTCGTAGATGATGGAGTGCATGCGGATGTCCACGCCTTCCTGCTGCGCCAGGTCGGCCGCCTTGCGCTCCGGCCTCACGTTGAAACCGATGATGATCGCGTTCGATGCGGCCGCCAGCAGCACGTCGCTCTCCGTGATGGAGCCCGCGCCGGCATGGATCACCTTGATGCGAACCTTTTCCGTGGACATTTGGGTCAGCGTATCCTCCAGCACCTCCACCGAGCCGGTCACATCGGCCTTGATGATCAGCGCCAAGTCCTTCAGGCCGGCCTGGCGAATCTGTTCGGACAGCCCTTCGAGCGTGGCACGGGCGCTCTTTGCCAACTGCGCTTCGCGCTCCTTCATCTTGCGATACTGCGCGATGCCCTTGGCCTTGTCGCGGTCGGCCACCACCAGGAAGGTGTCGCCGGCATCCGGCAGGGCTTCCAGGCCGAGCACTTCCACCGGGGTCGATGGCCCGGCTTCTTCCAGCGCGCGCCCGCGGTCGTCGAACATGGCGCGCACCTTGCCGAAGGTGTTGCCCACGATGTAGCTCTCGTTGAGCCGCAGGGTGCCGTCCTGCACCAGCACCGTGGCCACGGCGCCGCGTCCGCGGTCCAGCTTGGCCTCGAGCACCGAGCCCACGGCCTTGCGTCCGGGCATCGCCTTGGGCGCATTCAGATCGCTTTGCAGGCAGATCAGTTCCAGCAGCAGGTCGAGATTGATCCGCTTCTTGGCAGAAACCTCCACAAACACTGTCGAACCGGCGCCGCCGCCCGCCCACTCCTCCGGCACCAGGCCGCGATCGGCAAGCTGCTTCTTCACGCGTTCGGGGTTGGCCTCCGGCTTGTCGATCTTGTTCACGGCCACAATCATCGGCACGTTGGCAGCCTTGGCGTGGTCGATCGCCTCCACGGTCTGCGGCATCACGCCATCGTCCGCCGCCACCACAATCACCACGATGTCCGTAACCTTGGCGCCCCGCGCTCTCATGCGGGTGAAGGCCTCATGGCCCGGCGTATCCAGGAATACGATCTCCCGGCCCGAAACCGGCGAGCCTTCCTTGGAGAATCGCACCTTGTAAGCGCCGATGTGCTGGGTAATGCCACCGGCCTCGCCCGCCGCCACATCGGTTTCGCGGATGGCGTCCAGGAGGCTGGTTTTGCCGTGGTCCACGTGGCCCATCACCGTCACCACCGGAGCGCGTGGTACTTCCAACTCGTTGGCATTCGGAGCTTCCACCACCTCTTCGATGGCCTGGTTGGCCAGCTCCTCTTCATAGCTGATCACGGTGGCAGCCGCGCCGAACTTGGCTGCGACGTCCTTCACCATCTCCGCGTCCAGCGATTGGTTCACGGTCACAAAAATTCCGCGCATCAGCAGCGCCGCGATCAGGTCCTTGGCGCGAATCTCCAGCTTCTCCGCCAGATCCTTCACGCTGATCCCTTCGGTCACTGTGATCTCGCGGCTGATGGGAATCGGCTCGGTGCTGAATTGGGCAGCCCCGCCAAAACGCGGCGGCGGGACAAAGCCCTTCATCGGGCCTTCCTTGGTCTTGGGGTACTGCTGGCCTCCGCGTCCGCGGCCCCTGGCTGCAGGTCCACGCGAGGGGCGCGGAGCCTCGCCCGGAGGCGGAGTCGCGCCTGCGCCCGGTCCAAAGCCCGGACGCGCGCCAAATCCGCCGCCCGGACGCGGTCCGCCAAAACCGGGACGCTGGCCGAAGCCGGGGCGTCCGCCCGGGCCCCCGGGGCCTCCGCCGGGCTGGAATCCACCCGGCGCGGTGCGGGTGGGATGCTTGGGCCGAGGACCGCCGGCAAATTGCCCCGGCGGGCCTTGCGGCCGTTGTCCAAATCCGCCCTGCCCGGGCGCGCCTGTGGGGCGGCGGTCAAAAATGGGCTTGCCGCGCTGAATGGTGCCTGGCGCAGCGGCTGCAGCGGCTGCCGCGGCTGCCGCGGGACTGATCACCGGCGCTTTGTACACCGGCCGCGGACCTGTCTGGGGCATCACCACTCGGCGAATTGGAGGTGCTGGAGCAGCGGGCGCTTCCGGTTCGGCCGGTTCGGGTGCCGCAGCAACTTCCTCGGCAACCTTTTCTACAACCGGGGCCGGGGGCGGCGCTTCCACTGGAGGCGCTGTCTTCACCGGCTCTGGAGCAATGGCCGCGGGCGCGTGGCTTGCCGGCGCGGCTTCGGCGACAGGTGCCGGTGTTGGGGGAGCTGCCGGCGGCGCCGCAACTGCTGCTGCTGGCTTGGCCTGGGCGGGAGGTGCTGCTTCCGGCGCGCGCGCCGGCGGAGCAACCGGAGGCTTGACCACCACCGTCACCGGCGGAGCCGTTGCCACCGCCGGGCGCTGCGCGGGCGCGGGGGCTGCGGGCGGCTTGGCCACTACCGGCGTGGCCGGCGGACGCGAAGAGATGGCGGCCTGCTTGGGTGGAACCGAAATGATCTGCGGCGCCTGGCGCGCCGCAGGCACGACTCGCTTTGGTTCGGGCTTGGGCGCTGCGGGCGGCGCCGGGGCCACCACCGGCTTGGCCGGCGCAGGCTTTGCCACCGGCGCTGTTGCCGCCGGTTTTTGCGCAGCGGCTCTCGAAATCTGGCTCCGCCGCGCCGCGTCTTCGTCCGCCTTCTTCTTCTCCGCGATGAGTTTCGCTACATCGCCCGGCTTGTGCACGTGCGACAGATCGATCTTGGGCTGAATGCCCTGCGACGCCCGCGAAGCCGAAGCCGCATGCGCGGCTGCCTTCGCCCCCTTGCCAAAATGCGCGCGGACCCGGTCCGCCTCGTGATCTTCAATCGAACTGGAGTGCGTCTTCCCCTCACCCAGTCCCAGTTCACCCAGAACGTCCAGAACCTCGCGGCTCTTGACCTCCATCTCGCGTGCCAGATCGTTGATTCGAACCTTGCTCATCCGCCTCTTCTCTACAATTCCACTACCCAAAGCCCTAAGTGCTCATAGCTACCTCGTGGCATTGGCTGCTGTTGGAATTTCCACTGCTGGAAACTCCATTATCCCTTGAAACGCCGGACTTGCCCGCACTACTCCGCCGTTTCTTCATCCCTGCCTGTCTCGCCCTCTTCCCGGTCCAGCTCGGGAAGCTCCGATTCGCCTGGCACCGGCACGTTCTCCACCGCCAGTTCCGCCGCGGTCATGCTCTGCACCTCGGCATCGGCCTCAGCCGCCGCTTCGGCATTCGCCTCGCCTGCCCGCAGGTCATCGTTGCCGGTGATCTCGGTGCGCACGGCGTCCATGTCCGCAATCGCCTCCGGGCCCAGGCTGGCTTTCGCCAGCTCGTCGTTCTCTGCCTGCGCGGAACGCTCCTGCTCGGCCTCTTCCAGCGCCTCGTGCGCGTTCTCCAGCTCGGCCTCGGCTGTGCCCGCCACCGCCCCCGGGGTCGGTTTCTCGTTGCTGCCGGTGGCCGGATTCTCGGTGTCCGCCGCCGCCGTCGCCGCAGCTTCGCCCTCAAGCAGAAGCTCCTCGCCCGGCGCCTTCTCGCCTTCGCCTTCTTCGCCTTCTTCAAAGTGGCCAAAGTAGTGCCGCACCGCCACCGAGATCTTCTCCAGAGTTTTCTCTCCGATGCCTGGAATCTCCTCGAGCTGCTCCGGCGTCATATCCGCCAGCGCTTCCACCGTAGTGATACCCGCGGTCACCAGCTTCTGGATAATCCCGTCGCCCAGCTCTGTCACCTGCTCGATCGGCGTCGTGGGCCCGCCGCTCAATGCCTGCATCTGCTGCTCGACTTCCTGCCGCTTCTCTTCTTCGCTCTTGATGTCGATCTTCCACCCCAGCAGCTTGGCGGCCAACCGCACGTTCTGTCCCTTCTTGCCGATTGCCAGCGAAAGCTGGGTGTCGTCCACGATCACTTCCAACTGCTTCTCGCTCAGGTCGGTAATCGAAACCCGGCTTGCCTTGGCCGGCTGCAGGGCCTTCTCCGCAAAGGTCGTGATCTCTTCGCTGTACTCGATGATGTCGATCTTCTCGCCCCGCAGCTCGCGGATGATCGACTGCACGCGCATGCCCTTCATCCCCACGCACGCGCCCACCGGGTCCACATCCTTATCGCGGCTCATGACGGCAATCTTCGTCCGCTCGCCGGCCTCGCGCGCTATCGCGCGAATCACCACCGTGCTGTCGTAGATCTCCGGTACCTCGCTCTGAAACAGGTTCTGCACCAGCTCCGGCGCCGCCCGGCTCACAATCACCTGCGGTCCCTTGGCCGCCCGGTCCACCTTCAGCAGCACCACCCGCACCCGCTCGCCCACACTGAACGACTCCAGCCGCGACTGCTCCCGCTTGGGGCAGCGCGCCTCGGCCTTGCCCAGGTCGAAGATCACGTCCTGGCCTTCCAGGCGCTTCACCGTCGCGTTCAGCACTTCCTTTTCCCGGTGCGCGTACTCCTGGAACACCGTGTCCCGTTCCGCCTCGCGCACCTTCTGGAAGATCACCTGCTTGGCAAGCTGCGCCGCAATCCGCCCCAGCGGGCTGGTGTCCTTGTACATGCGGATCTCGCTGCCCACTTCCACGCCCGGCGCCAGCTCGTTGGCCTCGTTCAGCGTGATCTCGTTCAGCGGATCCTCAATCTGGTCCTCGTCCGCCACCACGGTCTTGTATACGTAGGCGGTTATCTCCCCGGTCTCCTTGTTCAGCTCGCCACGCATGTTCTCCTGGGTTTTGTAGAACTTGCGCGTGGCCAGGGCGATGGCTTCCTCCACCGCTCCAACGACGATCTGGGGCTCGATGCCCTTTTCCCGGCTTAACAGCTCGATGCTCTGATACAAGGCGCTGGACATGGTTCGCTTACTCTCTTCGATTCAGTTGTTGGCGCGGCTACGATCTCGCATCCGTTCGCGCCCGTTTTGCATTCCCTGGTCCCTTGTTCCCTCGGTCCCTGCTTTTCAAATCTCCGGAACCAGCTGCGCTTTCTCCACGTTGCTCCATGCAATTTCCACGGTCGCGCCGCCAGCCTTCCGGCTTTTCGAATTCTGCTTTACTGCACCCAGATCAACCACAATCGCAGGTGCCCCCGGTTTTGATTCCGAGGATCGAACTTCGGTTAACCGTCCCTGCCAATGCCGGTTTCCCCGGATGGGCTCAAACGTCTGAACCTTCACCAGGCTCCCCGTAAACCGCTCAAAATCCCCAACCTTGCTCAACTTCCGGTCCAGCCCGGGGGAACTGGCTTCAAGCGTGTACTCGCCGCCCGGAACCAGGTCTTCCACATCCAGCAGCACGCCAAAATCCCGGCTGAACTCCTCGCAATCTCCATGTGTGATGCCGGAAAATTGCTCCGGGCTTAATGTTCCCTCCCGCAGCGCTCCCGGGAGTTCCTCGCCGCCTTGGGCGATCTGCTCTTTCAGCTTCGCCCGTCCCGCGGCGTCCTTTTCGAGGTACACGCGCAGGATCCGGTCCTTCGCCGAGCCCGCGAACTCGAGGTCTACCACCTCCAGCCCGTGGGAGCGCGCCACTCGCTCCGCCGCCTCTCGGATTGTCTCCAGCGCCACCGCCATCTGCTTCCAACCGCGCGGATTCTCAACCATTCGCGGGTGCCCCATCCTTTCCCTCCGCATCTTGGGCCGAAGAGGTGGGAAACCGCGGAACCTTCCTTGGGGCCCCCAAAAACCGCCCTGACTCGCCGCGAGTTTTCGGGGGGGGAAAATCGAGCCAAATAAAAAGTGGGCCGTGAGCCCACTCATCTCTCCGCCAGCCCGGCGTACCCACGGATAACTTGGCGGACAAACGCGTCTGCATAATTAGGATACGGCCATTCGGCCAGAATTACAACGGCACGGCGCAGTGAGTCTTCGCAACCGCGCCTCACCAGCCCCGCGCTTTACCACATTGTCAATTTGCTCACCGACACAAGTAATTCTGATATACGATGTATATACATTGCGATGAACGTCCTCTTTCTTTATCGCGGATAGCAGTTTCTCTGGGATTCAGAGAAAGCCTCCGCGAATGAGGCCTAGCACGGTATCCACTTCGAGACCGCATGCCAAGTCTTTTTCGATCCATTTGTCAGCTATATCGAGGCAAGCATCGATGGGGAACGGCGGGATGCGGCACTCCGAACGACGGTCGATGGTCGCTGCTGTTTGTCGTACACGCGTGGCGTGAGGAAGACATCATTCGCATCATCTCCGCCAGATTGGCGACGACTGCCGAACGGAGGTCTTATGAAGACAGTGAGTGAGAGAATTCGCGAAAGGCTACGCAAGGATCGCCCCATGACGGCCATCAGCATTCGCATGCCCGTAGACGTCATCGAGGACCTGAAGGAAATCGCCCCTTCGCTCGGATTTTCAGGATACCAATCGCTCATCCGTGCTTACATCGGCC
>Ga0307373_10010883_pt1 | contig 13298 bp, 13 predicted proteins | sample OX2MG_FD_202534 | JGI IMG/M metagenome (GOLD analysis project Ga0307373, IMG submission 202534) | Soil microbial communities from Risofladan, Vaasa, Finland - OX-2 | ecosystem: Environmental > Terrestrial > Soil > Coastal area > Acid sulfate soil | place: Finland: Risofladan, Vaasa | collected... | reverse complement strand
AGGTCCGAGAGCGAGGCCCACTCGACGGCGCCCGGCCCGACGAGCGCGCCCCCGTCGAGGTGGAAGTCCCCCTCGCTCGCCCCGAAGGTCACGAGCCGCCCGCGCGCGGCGCGCGCCCGGTCGAGCACGGCCCGGTCGTCCGCGTTCGCGACCGCGACGTCGTCACGCTCCTGGTGCGCCCAGATCCGGGCCTTCGCGGCCGCGTACTCCTCGAGGTCGCGGTGCCAGTCGAGGTGGTCCTCCGCGAGGTTCAGCCACGCGGCGACCCGGGGGCGGAAGCTCGTCGTGAGCGCGAGCTGGAAGGACGAGACCTCAGCGACCACGAGGTCGAGCCCCGGCTCGACGACCGCCTCGACGAGCGGGTAGCCGATGTTGCCCGCGGCGCGCACCGCCCGGCCGGAGCGTGCGAGCATCGACGCGACGAGCGACGTCACGGTCGTCTTGCCGTTTGTCCCGGTGATCGCGACGATCTCCGGCCCGCCGAGGCGCGACGCGAGCTCGACCTCCGAAACGACCTCGACGCCGCGGGCCGCCGCGAACACGGGGTGCGTCGGCGGCACCCCGGGGCTCACGACGACGAGGCCGACGTCGTGAAGGGCGCGGCCGAGCTCGTGCGGATCCGGCCCGACCAGCAGCTCGACGCCGGCCCGTGACGCGGCCTCGACCGCGTCCGGCGAGGGTGCGTCGTCGACGGCGACGACCTCGGCCCCGCGGTCGCGCAGCACGCGCGCGACCGCCGCACCGGTACGGGCGAATCCGACGACGAGGACGCGGCCCGGGAGCTCGCCGCCGGCCTCCGCCGTGGCGCGCGCGGTCATCCGTGCGACCTCACGCCGAGGAAGTCCGCGTAGAAGACGCCGAGGCCGAGGCCGCTGCAGAGCGCGGCGAAGATCCAGAACCGGACGATGACCGTGGTCTCGGGCCAGCCGCCGAGCTCGAAGTGGTGGTGGAGCGGCGCCATCCGGAACACGCGGGTGTGGAAGAAGCGGTAGCTCACGACCTGGATGACGACCGAGAGCGTCACGACGAGGAAGAGCCCGCCGATGATCGGGAGCAGCAGCGCGATGTTCATCTCGAGCGCGAGGCACGCGAGCCCGGTCCCGATCGCGAGCGAGCCCGTGTCCCCCATGAAGATCCGTGCCGGCGCCGCGTTCCACCAGAGGAAGCCGACGCACGCGCCCGCCATCGCGACGGCGGCGACCGCGAGGTCGATCGCGTGCGGGCGCGGGATGCGGTAGATCGCGTACTGGCGGTACTGCCAGTAGCCGATGAGCGTGATGCACGTGCAGACGATCCCCGACGAGCCGGCCGCGAGGCCGTCGAGACCGTCGGTGAGGTTGACCGCGTTGGCCTCGGACACGATGACGAAGACCGCCCACACGATCCACGCGCCCGCGCCGAGCTCGATGCCCGGGACGTCGTACCGGGAGAACGCGAGCGCGGTGCCGGTGTGCGCCCAGTACAGGGTCGCGAGCGCGAAGCCGACTGCGAGCAGCACCTGCAGCCCGAGCTTCGCCCGCTTGTTCAGGCCGAGGCTCCTGCGGCGCCGGACCTTCAGCCAGTCGTCGGCGAGCCCGATCGCGCCGCCGAGGACGAACGCGGCGACGACGAGCAGCCCCGGCGCCGTGAACGATATGTGCGTCCCGACGTGACCGAGGACGTAGCCGGCGACGACGGCCGCGACCATCGCGATCCCGCCCATGGTCGGGGTCCCGGCCTTGATGAGGTGGATCGCGGGTCCGTCCTCCCGGATGTGCTGGCCGATGCTCTGGCGGTTGAGCCACCGGAGCAGCAGCGGGGTCCCGAAGCCGGACACGAGGATCGCGACGCCGCCGGCGGTGAATATCGCGATCACGCCGCACCCCCGGCGAGCGGCGTGCCGAGCCAGTGCGGCAGCGCGCGGCCCTGGCGCTCGAGCTCGGCTCGGACGACCTCGCGGTCGTCGAAGGGCTCTGCTCGGTCCGCGAGCTGCTGGCTCGACTCGTGGCCCTTGCCGGCCACGACGACGACGTCGCCGCCTCGCGCGCCGCTGAGCGCGTACGAGATCGCCGCGCGCCGGTCGAGCTCGACGTGGCAGCGGGTGCCCTCGGCGACCCCCGCCCGGATCTCGTCGGCGATCGCCGCGGCGGACTCGCTGCGGGGGTTGTCCGAGGTGACGACCACGACGTCCGCGAGACGGGACGCGACGGCTCCCATCGCCGGGCGCTTGCCCCGGTCGCGCTCGCCGCCCGCGCCGAACACGACGAGGACGCGGCCGTCGCGGGAGCGCGCGCCGACGGTGCCGGCGGCGGCGTGCCGGGACGCCGCCGCGGCGCGCGCCGCGTCGAGCACCTGCTCGAGCGCTGCCGGCGTGTGCGCGAAGTCGACGACGACCGTGACACCGTCGAGGCTCTCGACGATCTCGAACCGTCCCGGCACGGCCTGCGCGGCCTCGAGGCCACCGACGATGGCGTCGTCGTCGACGCCGAGCGCGCGCGCCGCGGCCGCCGCGCCGAGCGCGTTCGCGACGTTGAACCCACCGGCGAGCCGGAGGCGGACGGCGCGCCCGCGCAACGAGAAGCGGCTCGAGGTCCGACCGAGCTCGAGGTCCGAGGCGTCGCGCAGCGAGTACGTGACCGTCTCGACCGCGGCGCGCTCGGCGATGCGCCTTCCGTACGGGTCGTCGACGTCGACGACCGCGAGCTTCGCCCGGCCCGGCTCGAACAGCCGCGCCTTGGCCGCGAAGTACGACTCCATGGTGCCATGGAAGTCGAGGTGGTCCTGGCTCAGGTTCGTGAAAACCGCGACGTCGAAGACGATCCCGTCCACCCGGCGCTGCAGCAGCGCGTGGCTCGACACCTCGAGCGCGGCGGCCGCGTAGCCGCCGTCGCGAAAGCGGGCGAGCGCCGCCTGGAGCTCCGGGGACTCAGGCGTCGTGCGCGCGCCGTCGAGCGTCCCGACGACGCCGGTGCGCCAGCCGAAGCGCTCGAGGATCGAGCGGAGCAGGTAGGTCGTCGTCGTCTTGCCGTTCGTGCCGGTGACGCCGACCGTGCGCAGCGACCGGGACGGGTCGCCGTGGAACGCGCACGCCGCCTGCGCCATCGCGGCGCGCGCCTCGCCCGGAGCGACGACGAGCTGGACCGCGCCGCGGACCTCGTCGCCGAGCGATCGCTCGCCGATGAACGCGACCGCACCGGCGCGGCGGGCGAGTGCGGCGAAGGAGTGCCCGTCGAAGTGCTCGCCCGTGAGACAGCAGTAGAGGGAGCCCGCGGTCACGTCCGCGTCGCGGAAGACCACTCCGGTGATCCGGACGTCGGACGGGTCTCCGAGCGTCGCGAGCGGCGCGACGCGCCCGACGACCACGTCGAGCGCCACGGTCCTGTGCTCCATCGGTGCGGCGATCTGCTCCTGGTCCACGGCCGCGGCGCTCAACCGGCCGGGGCGACGGTCGTCGGGGCGGACGGCGCGACGCCGAAGTGCCGCAACGCGTACCGCATGATCTCGGCGAACACCGGCGCCGAGACCGATCCGCCGTAGATCGGCGTCGGGTGGTTCAGCACGACGATACCGCTCAGCTGGGGCGCCTGAGCCGGCACGAAGCCGACGAAGGTCGCGTTCCACGCGCCCGGCACGTAGCCGGTGCCCGTGGAGTTCACGACCTGCGCCGTACCCGTCTTCCCAGCGACCGTGTAGCCCGGGATGTGCGCGAGGACCGCGGTCCCGTCCTGGACGACCAGGTCGAGCATCGGGATCAGCTCGTGGACGGTCGAGGCGTCGAGCACCCGCCGCCGGGGCGCCGGGGCGACGAGGCGCTCGGTACCCGTCGCGGACGTGGTGCCCGCGACGAGCTGCGGTCGGACGAGCAGGCCGCCGTCCGCGACCGCGTTGTACGCGTCGAGGACCTGCAGCGGCGTCACGGCCTCGCCGGTCCCGATCGGGATCGAGCCGAGCGACGACCCGTACCAGGTCGCCGGCGTCCCGATGATGCCCGGTGACGCCCCGGGCCACGCGAGCCCGGTCGGCGCGCCGAACCCGAGCGTGCGAAGCGCCCGGTAGAGACGTGCCGGGCCGAGAAGCCGGGACACCTTGATCGTCCCGACGTTCGAGGACTGGGCGAGGATCTGGGTCGCGGGCATCACCTGGGTGGGGTGGAACTCCGCGTCCTGGAACCAGTAACCGCCGATGTTGATCTCGTACGGCACGGTGAACCGCGACGTCGGCGCGATCAGGTGATCCTGGAGCGCGAAGGAGAACGTCGCGAGCTTCATGACCGAGCCGGGCTGGTAGACGGCCGTCAGCGCGAGGTTCGACGGCGCCGGCACGATCGCGCCCTTCGGCCCCCGCACGAGGTCGACCATCGCGAGGATCGCACCGCTGTGGACGTCTTCGATGATCGCGATGCCGCTCTTCGCGTGGGTCCGGACCATCTCGGACTCGACGTCCCTCGTGGCCTCGACCTGCAACGGCTCGTCGAGCGTGAGGACGAGCCCGGCGCCTTGGGACGGCGCGACGACGTGCTCGGGCGGGACGGGGAGCGCGTCGCCGGCCGCGGACTGCGCGACGACCTCGCTCCCGGCGCGTCCCGCGAGCGCGCGGTCGTACGCGTACTCGATCCCGGCGTCGCCGTGGCCGCTCGCGTAAACGCCGCCGAGCACCGGCTCGAAGAGCGACTGGTCCATGTACACGCGCTTCGGGTCGGACTGGAAGGTGATGCCGTTTAACCCGAGCGCCGCGATCTTCGACTCGACGCTCGCGCCGACCTGGCGCGCGACGACGACGTAGCCGTTGCGCTTCGAGAGCGCCGCGTCGAGCGCGGCGGCCTGCTGGCCGAGCAGTGGGGCGAGCGCCGCGGCCGCGGCCGTGGGCGCCGCGATGATGAGGTCGTCCGCCACGACGTCGACGGTGGGCTCGGACACCGCGACGAGGCGGCCAGAACGGTCGTAGATCGCGCCTCGCGTCGCCGGCAGGCTGACCCGCTGGCGGATCTCGCTGGCGGCGTACGCGGCGTAGCGCGCGCCGTCGAGCACCTGGACGACGGTGAGCTGCAGCACGAGCCCGACGAGCGCGAGCGCGATGCCCACCGCGACGATCCGGTGGCGCCGCACACGGTGGCGGTGGCGGTTGCGGGCGTGCCGAGCGGCGGCTGCGGTCGCGGCCGGCCGGGTCGGTCGCCCGCCGGGGCCGGCGTTGCCGGCGGCCCCCGCGCGACGGCGCCCGTCGGTGTTCGTCGTGCCCGGCGCCGGGCTCATCCCCGCGCGCCCGTGGACGCGGCTGCGCCCGCCGGGCGGCGCGCACCGGGCGGTGCCGTGTGGCCGGGCGGTGCCGAGTGGCCGGGCGGTGCCGAGTGGCCGGGCGGTGCCGTGTTGCCGGCGGCGCCGACCGGCGCACCGGACACCGGGACGGTCGCGGGCGGGACGGGAACGGACGCCGCAGTGGACGCGACGTCCGGCCCGGGGTCGACTGGCGCGAGGTACGACACGGTGCCCGGCGAGACCATCCTCAGACGGCGCTGCGCGACCTCGAGGATCCGGCTCGGCGCCTCGAGGCTCGCGCGCCGGACCTCGAGCTGCTGGTCGGTCGCGACCGCCGACGCGAGCCGTTGCTGGAGGGCGTCGATGCGTACCTGGCGCGACGCGACGAGCGCCTGGGCTCCCGCGACCGTGAGCAGCGCGGCGACGAGCACGCCCGCGGACGCGGTCGCGAGCCGCCCGACCCGGCGGCGTCGTGCCCGCTCGGCGAGCTCCCGCTGGCCGAGGACGCGGAAGTCCCGGCGACGCTGCTCTGCGTGGTCACGACCGGGTGCGTGCTCGGCCGGGCGCCCGCCCGGGCGGGACCGCGCCGCGTGGTCCCGAGCCGCGGACGCTCGCGCGGTCGTCGCGGTCACGGTCGCCTCGCGCCGGGGCGGTGGGTCGCGTCGAGGCGCTCGGCCGCGCGCATCCGCGCGCTCTCGGCGCGTGGGTTCTCGGCGATCTCCGCGGGCGATGCCATGCGCGCGCCGCGCATGAGCAGCCGCGCGATCGGCTCCGCCCCGCAGACGCACGGCAGCCCCGGCGGGCAGACGCAGCCTCCCGTCGACGCGTCGCGTAGGTGCTGCTTGACGATCCGGTCCTCGCCCGAGTGGTACGCGAGCACGACGATCCGGCCGCCGGGGGCGAGGAGGGCGAGCGCGTCGTCGATCGCGGGACCGAGCAGCTCGAGCTCGGCGTTCACGGCCACGCGAAGCGCCTGGAACACCCGCCGGGCGGGATGCCCGCGCCGTCGAGCGGCCGCGGGGATCGCGTCGGACACGATCTCCGCGAGCCGACCCGTCGACTCGACCGGGCGCTGCGCGACGATCGCCCGTGCGATCCGCCGGGCGAACCGCTCCTCGCCGTGCTCGGCGAAGAGCGCGGCGAGGGCTTCCTCGCTCGCGCCGTTCACGACGTCCGATGCCCGGTGGCCCTCGCCGACGTCCATCCGCATGTCGAGCGGACCGGAGCTCCGGTACGAGAAGCCGCGCTCCGCGACGTCGAGCTGGTGCGAGCTCACGCCGAGGTCGAACAGCACCGCGACGACGGGCCGCGCGACCGCGGTGCTCGCGGACACCACGACCCGGAGGTCGTCGAAGCGCGCCCGGTAGACGCTCGCCCGCGTGCCGTACGGAGCGAGCCGCTCGGTCGCCGCGGCGACCGCGTCCGCGTCGCGGTCGAGGGCGACCAGGTCCCACCCAGGGTGCTCCTCGAGAATCGCCTGCGCGTGCCCCGCGCCACCGACGGTCGCGTCGATCGCGAGCCCGTCCGGCAGCCCCTCGAACACCTCGAGGACCTCGTCGAGCATGACGGGCACGTGCTCGAAGCGCTGGCCCATCCTCAGCCGCCCGGCCGCGGGCGAGGCGGGCGCCTCGCCGGAGGGACGAAGACCGGCGGAGAGAGGTGTCTGAAGCTCGACCCTCTTCGCGGCCGGGAAGCTGGGGATGGGCCAGGCACGGCGCGGACCGTGCTCGGCGTGGCGGGCACCACGGGTGCGGACATGGGGATCTGCAGCCACCGTCAGCTCGTCGGCGATCCGGAGGCGCCGGGCGCGCCGGCGTGCGCGTCCTTCTCGGACCAGAGCCGTGGCGACCAGAGCTCGACGCGGTTGATCATGCCGACGACGAGCACCTCCTGGTCGAGCGACGCGTACGAGCGCAGGTGAGCCGGGATCGCCATGCGACCCTGGCGGTCGATCTCCGCCTCGAAGACCGCGGCGGACCAGTCGCGCACCGCGTTGCGCTTCACAGCGTCGCCCTCCGCGAGCGCGCGCTGCAGCTCGACCTCCTTGTCGAACTCGTCGACAGTCCAGAGCGCGAGGCACTGCTCCAGGTGGGGCGTGAGGAATCCGGGCTCGTGGAAGTGGACGCGCAGCTTCGCCGGGAGGATGACGCGGCCCTTCGCGTCGAGGGAGTGCTCGTAGCTCCCGAAGAACTTCCCAGCGAGCGGCAACGACGACGTCCCTCTCCCCGTGCGCGGGTGGACGCCCCGAGGCGCCCTTGTCCTCCCTTGCACTCCATTTCGCGCCACTCTATTGAACGCCGCCCCCACCGTCAACCACATCGCAGGGCATGCCCACCACGTTGCGTGGCGGGCGAGCGGCGCGCCGCCACGGCGCGCGCCCGCGCGCGGACTGGCCGAGCCGCGGCGCGGCGACACTGATCGGGGGCACGGGCGCGTCCGGCGAGCGGCTGCATGCCCGGTGGACGGCCGCGGGCGGGCGGGGGCGGGGCTCGTGCGCGAGACCGGCCGCGCGTGAGCGGCGGTCGAGCTCGCCCGGCGGGCGAGCGGGGGCGTCAGCGGTTCGTGAACACCGCGGCGAGCTGGCACTCGGCGCGAAAGCGCGCGACGGCCGGCTCGTGCACGAAGGCGTCGAGGTGCGCGTCGAACTCGGCCGCGGCGAGCAGGCCGCGCCCGACGATCTCCGAGCGGGCGGCGAGCAGCCGGGCGACCGTGAGCGAGCGCGACGCGTCGCCCTGCTCGCTCGCGACGTGCGCCGCCTGCGCGAGCAGGCGCAGTGGCCCGACGTCGAACCCGGCCGTCGCGAAGTACGTCGTGAGCTTGCGCCCGACGTGACGGTCTCCCCCGCGACCCGACTGGCACGCCGCGAACGCGCCCTCGAGGGCCGTGAGGGCTGCCGACGGTTCGGGGTAGGTCACGCCGAGGCCGTCGTCGACGTCGAAGACGAACGCCCTGCCGCCGGGCCGCAGCACGCGGCCGATCTCGGCCACGACCGCCACCGGATCGGGGAGGTGCTGGAAGAGCAGGCGCGCGGTCACGACGTCGAACGCCGCGGCCCCGTACGGCAGATTCGCGACGTCCGCCGGCGCGAATCGCACCGCGCTCGCCTCCCGGAACCAGCCGGCGAGCGCGTCGCCGAGCGCTCCGGCCACGTCGAGGACCGCTTCGTCGGTGTCCACGCCGACCGCGCGGACGCGGTGCAGGTGCGCGAGCTCGAAGACCACCGGGCCGAATCCGGTGCCGAGGTCGAGGAGCTCCGCGCCCGGCTCGACCTCGAGCAGCGGGTAGAGGGTCCGGCGCGCGGCGCCCGTGAGGATCGTCTGGGCGAGGAGCGAGCCCCCGGGCGGGGCGGGGTGCGCGTCGAGGTACGCGGCGTACGCGCGGTCGAGCACGGACCAGTCGCCGCCGACCGGCGGCTCGTGCGCGCCGTCCCGGCGGTCCGCGCTCGCAGCTCCTTCGTGCACGGCGGGCAGGCTACCGGCCCGCCGCTCCCCCCGTGGCGGGCAGCCCCGGGCGGTCGCCCGTCCGGGCACCGGTCACGGGAGCCGCGCGACGAACGCCTCGACCACCCGGCCGAGAAGCGCAGCCTCCGACCCGGCAGCGCCGGGGCTCGTGCGGCTGCCGGGCAGGGGGGCGATGCCCGCCGTGGCGCCCGGCGACGCCGGCGGGCGCGGCGCGTCCGCGTGAAGGGTCGCGACGCCGGACGCGAGCGCGCCCGCGAGACCGGCGCGGTCGTCGGGCGCGAGCGCGAGCTGCCGGGCGAAGCCGTCGGCGTCGAGGCGGGCGAGCGCCATCGAGTGGAGCCACGCGCCGCGACGGTCCCGACGCTGCGAGATCCCGACGAGCTTTCGCCCGCCGACGGTGACCTCTCCGGGCCCGAGGCCCGCGAAGCACGCGACGCGCGACCACGGGCTCGCGACGAGGCCTCCCCGGTGGACCGTGTACGCGCCGCGGCCGGCACCGGTGACGTGCGCGCACGCGTCCGCCCACAGCTCGCCGAGCCACCAGGCGCTGCGCCCGACGTCCGCGACGAGCAGCGGATCGCCCGCGGGGACGAAGACGTCGATCCACACCTGCGCGCCGGGCTCGACGTACACCGCGCCGCCGCCGCTGCGTCGGCGCACGACCGCCGATCCCGCGCCGGACGCGCGCACGGCGTCGACGAGCGCGGCGTCCTGCGAGCTTCCGAGCACGATCGCCCGGTCCGTCGGGCGGGTCGGGCACACGATGCGTCGCCCCGAGAGCGTCACGTCGTCGACGTCGGGGAGCTCGCCGACGAGCCGCGCGACGTCCCCCGAGCGCTCGAGCAGGACCCAGTCGCCGCTCACCCGACCCGAGGCGCTCGGGAGCGGGCAGCGGGTGGCGGTCGCAAGCGGGCGCTCGTTTCGACCAGCCGGTGCGGCGTCACGCAGCCGGATCGCGACGGCCCGCCGCCCGCGCGAGCACCGGCGCGACGTACGGCTCCCACTCGGCGCGCACCTCGCCGCTCGCCGCGAGGAGCCAGACGCGCGAGCGCGGGGCCCGCGGGGCCTCCCGGAGCACGAATCCCGCCTCCTCGAGCAGGTAGTCCTCCTTCGCCGCATTGCACCTCCGGCACGACGCGACGACGTTCTCCCAGCTGTGGGGACCCCCTCGACTGCGCGGCACCACGTGGTCGATGTTCTCGGCCTGCGCCCCGCAGTACTGGCAACGGTGGCCGTCGCGTGCGAACACCGACCGGCGCGAGATCGCGACCCTCGTCTGGCGGGGCACCCGCACGTACTGCGCGAGGCGCACGACCGAGGGCTCGGGGAAGCGCGCCCGCTCCGAGCGGAACTCCCCTCCCGTGTGGTGGACGAGCTCGGCCTTCGCGTCGAGGACGAGCACGAGCGCACGGCGGGAGGACACGACGCACAGCGGCTCGAACGTCGCGTTCAGCACCAGCGCCCGCCCGATCACGTCAGGCCCTGTCGGCTCCGCACGCGCCGCGCACCCTCATCGGGGGCGAGGCTAGCGCGCGCGCCCGGCGCGACGGCGCATGCGCGACACGGCCACGCGTTCGTCACGCGACCACGCGAGGAACGCGAGCAGGTCCGCACCCGAGGGCACCGCCGACGCGTCGCCGTACGCGGTCTCGGTCCGGAACTCGAGCCAGCCCCGGACGTGCGGTCCGCGGGTGCGCCGGCGCGTCGCCAGGAGCACGCGGGCCGCCCGCACCGCTTCGAGCCACAGGTCGGGCCGCGACACGACGGCGGCCGCGGACCCCGCCCACGCCGCCCGGCGGCGCGAGGTCGCGACGCCCGCGCTCAGCGGTCGCGCCAGAACCGCGAGCGGAGGCGCCGGCCGATGATCGAGAGCTCGCCGCCCGCCGCCCGCTGGCGGGGCTGCTGGCCGGCCGGGTCGGACGAGCGCCCGCCGAAGTACTGCCTCGCGCTGCGCTCGAAGATCAGGGAGCCGCAGAGCATGACGACGAAGCCGAACGTCCCGAGCAGCAGCGAGGTGCGGAACGCGAGGAGCAGCACCGCGAGGCCTGCGAGGAAGACGGCGACCGACCACCGGATCGAGCGGGCGGCCGCGGAACGCGGACCCTCCGAGCGGACGCGGTCGACGAAGGAGCGGTCGTTCTCGTAGAGCTTCTGCTCCATCTCCTGGAGGATCCGCTGCTCTTCTTCGGAAAGCGGCACCCGCTCCCCCTCTCCGGCGTGATGCGGCGACTCGTTCGGGCGGTCCTGGCCGGAATCCTACGGCGCTCCACCGAGGCTTCCGGCACGTGCCCGAACAGACACTCCGCTCATTCTCGCGCACCGGCGAGGCGACGACAACGCGCACGCACCTCGCGGCGCGCCGCGCTCAGGCGGGTCCGACCGGTCCCGCCGGCCCGCTCGATGTCCCGCGCGACGCGCGAGCGAGCGAGCCGATCGCCGTCTCGCCGTACCGCCGGCGGATCGCCTCGGTCGCCGCCTCGACCTCGTCCCGACGGTCGCGGTTGGCGCGGCCGTCCGACCCGGGCGCCTGGCCGGAGCCGTCCGGGAACAGCTCCAGCTGCCGGGCCGGCAGCTCCGCGGCCGCGAGCAGCCCGGACACGTGGACGCCCACGAGCCGCAGGCCGCCTCCCGACGGGAGCGACGCGAGCAGGTCGCACGCGACGTCGCCGAACGTCGCGGCCGTGTCCGCGTGCGCCGCGAGCGTGTGCGAGCGCGTCACGGTCGTGAAGTCGGAGAAGCGCGCCTTGACCGTCACCGTCCGCGCGAGGACGCCGGCGCTCCGGCACCGAGCGGCGACACGGGCCGCCGCCTCGCGCACCCGGCGCGCGAGCTCGACCGGGTCCCGGATGTCGGTCGGGAAGGTCTCCTCGTGGCCAATCGAACGCGCCGGTCGCTCGGCCACGACGCAGCGCTCGTCGCGGCCCGACGCGAGGTCGTGGAGCGCGCGCCCGCTCGACGACCCGAGGAGCCGCACGAGGCTGTCACGGCTCACGGCGGCGAGGTCCCCGACGCTCGACACGCCGAAGCGGCCGAGACGGTCCGCGGTGCGCGGGCCGACGCCGGGCAGCGCGCGGACCGGGTGGGCGTGGAGGAACTCGAGCTCCTCCTCCGCGGCGACCACGACGACGCCCGCGCCCGCGACGACCGCGCGGCGCTCGATCCGCGGCTTCGCGGCCTTCGACGCGAGCTTCGCGACGAGCTTCGTCCGCCCGACACCGACTGCGCAGTCGAGCTCGAGCTCGGCTCGAACCGTCCGGCGAAGGTGCCACGCGATGTCCGGGCTCGTCCCCGAGAGCCGGTGGGCGCCGGACACGTCGAGATAGGCCTCGTCGAGCGAGACCGGCTCGACGAGCGGCGTGACCGAGCGCAGGATCGCCTGCAATCGCGCGCTCGCCTCCCGGTACGCGTCGAAGCGCCCGGGGAGCACGATCGCGGACGGGCAGAGCGCCCGGGCGCTCGACATCGGCATCGCCGAGCGGATGCCGTGCACGCGCGCCTCGTAGGACGCGGACGCGACGACGCCACGAGGCCCCGTTCCGCCCACCAGCACGGGACGCCCGGCGAGCGACGGATCGCGCAGCACCTCGACCGCCGCGAAGAAGCAGTCCATGTCCAGGTGCAGGACGTCGAGCGAGAGATCGCCCGGCCGCCGCCCGGGATCGTTCATTGCCCGAGCGTCACCCGCCGGAACGCCTCGGCGAACGCGACCCCGCCGAGACGCCCGGCCTCCTCCGCACGGTCCCGCACGGCCTCGCCGAACCACTCGCCCTCCTCGCCGAGCTGGCTGCGGTGGCATCGCACCGCGTCGGCCTTGCGCTCGATCACGGAGGTGACGTCGACGGCGACGTTTGCCTCGAGGGAACCCGACAGGAAGACGTGACGCACCGGCCACGCCTCACCGGCGTCCGGGAAGTACAGCGGGGAGCTCGCCGCGGGGAAGACCGCGTCGAGCGCCGCCCAGCCGACCGCCCGGTGGTCGTGATGGTTGAAGTAGTGCTCGCCGAAGAAGACCGCCGTCGGGTCCGGGCAGATCACGACCTCCGCGCGCGCGTCGCGGATCACGCGCACGAGATCGCGCCGGAGCGACACGTCGTTCTCGACCTCGCCGTCCGGCCGGCCGAGATGGTCGACCGAGGCGATGCCGAGCTCGAGCGCGGCCGCCGCGACCTCGGCACGGCGCACGTCGACGAGTCGCTCGACGTCCGCGACGCGCTCGGTCGCGCCCTTGTCGCCCTGCGCGCAGACCACGAGCCGGACCTCGCAGCCGTGGCCCGACCACAGCGCGAGCGTCCCACCGCACGAGACGTCCGCGTCGTCGGGGTGCGCGTAGACCGCGACCGCCCGGACCGGGATCTCGCGCACGACCGCGAGCGTCACCTCGGGCACTGCCGGCCCGGGCCGCGGTGGTCGTGGACCACCGTGCTCAGCTCGCGCCGTGCAACTTCGGCGCGGTCTGCTTCGTGAGCAGGCCGACCTCTCGCGCGAAGTCGTCCGCGTCCTCGAAGCCCTTGTACACGCTCGCGAAACGTAGGTACGCGACGTCGTCGAGCTCCCGGAGCCGGTCGAGGACCGCGACACCGATCTCCTGGCTCGACACCTCCGGACC
>Ga0307373_10010881_pt1 | contig 13299 bp, 11 predicted proteins | sample OX2MG_FD_202534 | JGI IMG/M metagenome (GOLD analysis project Ga0307373, IMG submission 202534) | Soil microbial communities from Risofladan, Vaasa, Finland - OX-2 | ecosystem: Environmental > Terrestrial > Soil > Coastal area > Acid sulfate soil | place: Finland: Risofladan, Vaasa | collected... | reverse complement strand
CAGCGTCCCATCTCGGTGACATGCAACCCCAGGGCATCGAGTATTTTGCGCGGCGCATCGTACACGCGATTGTAGCGACCCAGGTAGCAAGGGTCATGATACGTCACATGCAAGCCGAGCGGTTGTTCAAAGCGCAGTTGGCCGCTTTCGATGAGCCGGCAGAGCAACTCCGTATAGTGTATCACTTCATAGTCGCCGCCCAATTGTTTATACTCATTGCGCAGGGTATTCAAGCTGTGCGGGTCTGTGGTCACGATCGTCTTGAAGGTGGCGCGTCCCAGCATTTTAATGTTCTGTTCGGCAAGCATCTGAAACAGGCCCTCTTCACCAACGCGCCGCACGTCATTGCCTGAGTTCCGTTCACCTTCGTAGAGAATGCCGAAGTCCAGGTTGGCTTGCTGAAAGACCTGCGCTACCTGTCGCGTAATCTCCTGCACGCGCTGGTCGTAGGAAGCAAAGTCGCCCACAAACCAGAGATAGTCTACCGGTTCCTTGCGAGCATCCTTAATTTTGAACGGCAGGCTTTTCGTCCACTTCGCGCGCAGGCGGTCTGACATGCCAAAAGAATTGCCATACTTCGACAGATTCGTGAGGGCTTCCTGGAGTTTGGGGTCCATCTCGCCCTCATCGAGCAGACTGCGCCGCATCTCCACGATGATCGGTACATGTTCAATGCCGACGGGACAGGCTTCCACGCAGGCGCGACAAGTGGTACAGGCCCACAGGGTTTCCGCTTTGATTACTCCGCCGACCAGTGGTCGATGATCTGGAGCAGCGCCATTCTGCCTGGTATTTAAAGGGATGGTACGCTGGCTCAATAACGCCTTGAAACTGAGTTGTTCGTCGGCATGGTCTCGCAAATCCAGGATCAAGTCGCGTGGCGAGAGCGGTGCGCCAGCAGCGCGAGCGGGACAGGCTTCATGGCAGCGCCCGCACTTGGTGCAGGCATCCAGGTCCAGCAGGTGCTTCCAGGTAAAGTCGCGAATTTCGCGGTAGCCAGGATGCGCCGGGACCGGTTCCTCGGGTATCGGCGGCAGCGCCACGCCAGCCTTCTCGTCATGAAAGGTGAGATTCGCAAAATCGGCAAGGATATGTACCGCTTTGGAAAATGGCACATAGGCGACAAAGATGAGAGCCAGTCCCACGTGAATCCACCACAATGTCACCCGGCTTATCACTAACTGAGGGAGCGTGAAACCAGCGCGAAGATACAACACCGAGACGATGGAGCCGAACGGCGACCATACCATAGAAGCAGGTTGATCGTGTGCAATACGGCTCCCTTCCAGAAGATAGCCGGTCAAACCGATCAGGAAGAGTCCGCCCACAAATATGGCATCTCCGACCTTGTAGGGACGGCGATCATAAGTTTCTGCCGGACGGTCTACGCGCTTATAGTTGAGCTTAGGGAGATGGAAGAAGCCCCGGCGAATCATCATCGCTAGTAAGCCGATGAGAAAGGCGACACCGAGCGTGTCGAGCACGAGCTTGTAGACGTAGTAGAAATCCCCGTAATAAAATTGCCAGGCCGGATGGATAGGGCGAATGATGTCGTAGTCGAGCGCGAGGATAACCGTTCCCAGGAAGAGCGTGATGAACCCCCACATAATCATGAAATGCCCCACTCCCGCGTAGCGGTCGCGTTTGGCAACAGTGGCATTTTGCGCAACCAGCCGTATAGCCCGACCTAAACGGCTGGGCAGATGATCCAGCCGCATTTCTGGCTTGCCTCTCCAGTATTTGCGCACCTTCAAAAAAATGCCCGACGCGAAAACCAGGGTGGAGATGGCCGCCAGCACATAAAAGGTCACCTCCATGATCGGCGTGAAAAATTCAAAGATTGGCCGACCTGGAGGGGCCGGGGCGCTGCCCAGGATCAATGACAATGAACTCGCCCATGTCATAGCTCTTCTCCGCTTTTACCAGGGCGACCTTCGTGGTCGCCCATCCCTACTCATACGTCGCCGGGTGTATTCCACCGGGTTATTTTGCGCGAACCTCAGCAATACGCTCTGAAAGAGCTGGCACAATATCAAACAGATCTCCAACGATGCCATAATCCGCCACCTCGAAGATGGGCGCGCCTGCATCGCTGTTAATGGCAATGATGAGCTCCGCGTCCTTCATGCCTTGTAAATGCTCCGGTGCGCCACTGATGCCCACTGCCATGTACAGTTTGGGCTTGACGGTCAGTCCCGATTTACCCACCTGCCGCTGTTTGGGGAGCCAACCGCTGTCGATGATGGGTCGGGAAGCTGAAAGCGAAGCTCCCAGATTGTTTGCCAGTTCTTCAACTATCTCGATATTATCTTTTGAGCCGATTCCACGCCCGACGCTGACCAGCAATGTTTCGCGCGTAATATCCACGTCCCCCGCATCGGGAACGGTCAGCCCCTTAAAGCGCACACGCCCCTCGTTCGCGGCACCGAAAATAGTCTGGATAGGGGCAGGTTTATCAGCGTGTCCCTCTGAGGCCGGGAACACACCTGCGAGGACGGATACCAGCGTGGTAGCGCTCTCACTCACTGTTTCCACTGCGATTTTGCCGCCATAAATCTGGCTGGTGGCGACGATTTTTCCATCTTCCAACCGCGCATCGCTGCAATAGGCGATCAAGGGCCAGTCCAGCGCGGCGGACAGCGCGGCTGCAAGGTCCATACCCATAGAAGTGCTGGCGATCATGGTCAGCGCGGGTTTTTCATTCTGGAGCAGCGATCTCAACGCTTGCTCGGCTCGTTCCGGGATGAAATTACGCAGCCCGGCATCCTCAAGATACAGCACCTGGTCAGCGGCTCCCAATTGTTCAGCCAGCGCAGTAATCTCGTGACCAAGCAATACCGCGACCGTCCGACCACCAGGCGCTGATGCGATGCTGCGCGCCTTGCCAAGCATCTCGAACGTCACATCGCTGAGCTTACCTTCCAGGTGTTCTGCGATGACGAAGACATCATGTTCAGCCATCTCAAGCCCTCCAGATTCCGCGCTCGCGGAGAATCTCTACGACACGATTCACGATTTCGTCGACGTCGCCTTCGAGCATCTCGGCATGTTCAGTCGATTCCGGCTTGAACATCCGCCGCACAGTAATGCCAGCCCCGACAGGAATGGTCGCGTCGACCTCGTCGATGTGTGCGGTCTTCATCGCCTGGCGAACGCGGCTCACCGGGGCATAACGCGGGATGGCACGCGCTGCCTGGACACCTAACACCGCTGGCAGGTCTACCTCAAACGTTGCCATGATGCCTCCGGCATATTCCTGGCGAACAGTTGCAGTATGTGTCATCGGCTCGACTTCGATGCCGCTCACCACGCTAATATGCGGTATTCCCAGGTACGTAGCCAGCAACACTCCCACCTGCCCATCCAGGTCATCGGCAGCCTGTACGCCCGTAAGAATCAAGTCATACGATTGCTCGCGAATGGCTGCGGCCAGCGCGCGAGCAGCCGTATGGCTATCATGGTGTTCTTCAAAATCGCCGGTGATTTTGACCACGCGGTCAGCGCCCCTGGCAACGCATGTGTAGAGCATCTCATCGACATCGCCTGACGCTATCGCCAGCGCCGTTACAGTGCCACCGTGTAGCTCTTTGAGTTGGAGCGCCTCTTCCAACGCACTCTCATCCCACTCGTTCATTTTGTACTTCAGCCATTCCCGCTCCAGATCCGTCCCATCTTCTTTGATCTCCAACTCTTCGACAAGGTCCGGGACCTGCTTCACCGGCACGATAATATTCATAACTGGTCTACTCCTTCGCAAGTCTTTCCGACCGGCTGACCGGAGGTAAGACGCAGTCTGTTGCCGGTCGGAATTCAAACAATCGGATATATTTAGCCGCGCATCGACTCATCGATCAATTCGATGATGTCGCGTACAATCAGTTTGCCTTCGTTGCCCGTGGACTTCACGGCATCCTCAAAACGCGAGATTTCATAGGGGCAGCAGACCGCCAACACATCCGCGCCCGTGCTGACCGCTTCGCGCACACGCCGTTCGGAGAGGCGCTCGGAGACATGAGGGCGTGAGAAGCTGTCAAGCCACATGCCGCCGCCGCCGCCACCGCAGCAGTATCCGTTGGCCTTGCAGCGCGCCATTTCGGTCAGTTCAATGCCTGGAATCGCCTCCAGAAGCCTACGCGGTGCCTCATACTCGCCGTTATGCCGTCCTAAATAGCAGGGATCATGGAAAGTGACACGGTATGGCAAGCTTTTCTTGAAGGGAATGCGATCCAGCAAAGGGGCCAGGAATTGTGTATAGTGCAAGACGCTGTAGTCCCCTCCGTATTTCGGATACTCATGCTTGAATGCATTCAGGGCATGTGGATCAGCCGTCACAAGCGTATTGAACTGGTATTTGCTGAACATCTTGATGTTGTGTTCAGCAAACATTTCGAACAGGCCCTTCTCTCCGGCTAGGCGTTGCGAATCGCAACTGCACTTCTCTTCGACGCCCAGAATGCCGTAGTCCACTCCCAGCGCATGGAAGATGCGCGCCAGCCCCCGCGCAGCATCCTTGCCGCGTGGATGATAGGCAGGATAGCATTCTACAAACCAGAGAATATCGACAGGGCGATGAATCTGCGCCAGAATTGGGACAGGCACACCGGCGTCTTTTGCCCAGTCTGCCCGTTTGCGCGCCGGCTCGCCCAGTGGATTACCATAGCGAAAGGTATTCTCAAATGCCTGAGAAAGTTCGGTAGGGGCATTCCCCGCAAGCACGGCCTGTTCGCGCACCGCGGGCATGATTTTAATCATATTGACTTCTTTAGGACATACGCGCAGGCAGTTCATACAGGTGGTACAGAGCCACAGGTCCGCGCTCTGGAGCAGGCTGATGCCCATTTGCGTTTTGCGAAAGATTTTTCGCGGGCTATAGTCGCCCACGTGATCTACCGGACAGACGGGCGTGCATTTGCCACATTGATAGCAAGCGCCCAGCGATTCTGCTCCTTCGATCTGTGTCACCTCGTCGAGTTTGGAGGTATCGAAGTCCCAGATCACGCGCTCATCAAACATGCGATTCCAGTGACCGGAGATGTCCACTCCGTCCTGAATTGCCACCTCTTTTTCGTGAATGCGTTCGGGTTCGACTGCAGTCATAAGCTCAAACCTCCATCTTATAGGTGCCAAGTAAGCGGCGAGCGAGTTCTGGAAATTGAGGAATCACCTGGTTGAATTCCTTTGTCATGCGCATGCGCGTCACCGTGTACAGGTAGACAACATAGACGCAGGAGAGATAGACATCCGTGCCAAGCAGCCCACGCCCTCCATGCTGGAAACCTGCCGCCTCGCCCACGCCATTTACGAATGCCATAGCTTCTCCCACTTTCAAATAGGTCAATCCGGGAGTCTCTCCGTGCAGATCGTACTCCTGGATGGTCACTAGCGGCAGAGAACCCGTGTTATGGGTGGGGTCCCACATCCAGCGTGTCCAGAGCCAGTACCGCTCAAAATCCCAGTAGTGCAGGCACTCACCGGCCAGGTCGCAGCGCGTCGCCAGGTCAAGTGGCTCTAATTGCGCAACAAACAGATCGAATCGTTCTGCAAGTGGCGCTGAGTCATGCAACAACCTGTTTACGGCGTTACGAAAGAGGTCTGCATCAACCAGAGCCATGACATCCGCAGCGCGGCGGCGCGTCGAGAATACCGAGCGAAGCAGCGCGCGGAACTTGTTCTCGTCAAACGCGGGCAGTGCATTCGGCGCGAACATTTGTTGAACGCGCTGGCTTTTTGAGCGCAGTTCCGCGACGATAGACGTCAACTCTTCCTCGGTGATTTTCTCCAGAGCCTCGCGCATGAATTCGAGCGCGCTGGGCGTGTCAACGATCTGACCTACTGCTTCATGGTTGTTGGATGCTGGGGCCGGCATTGCTACTCCCCTCCGCCACCCGCTGACGATGCTAGAGAAGTCTGACGTATAGCACGCCGCACCGTGCTCACGGCTTTCATGGCAGCCGTACCCGCCATGGAAATGCTATCCTCGATGTCTTTAGGACCGGCTGCCGCACCGGCGACGAAGATACCCGGCACTGGCGTGGTGACGGTATCCAGGGGAGCGCCGACCGTTTCCAGGAATCCGTGACGCTCGCGCGGCAGGTTCAATACTTTAGCCATCTCGATGGTTCCGGCGCTCGGCACCATGCCTACGGAGAGAATAACCACATCCATAGGAATCTCCATAGGCCGCCCCATTGTGGTGTCTTCGCCCTTAATCACCAGGGAGTCGCCGCGCCGCAGCACCTCGGTCACGATGCCGCGAATGTAGTTGACCTTATGCTCCTCCTGCGCTTTCCAGTAGAGTTGATCCTCCCAGAAGCCGTACATGCGCATATCGATGTAGAAGATGAAGACTTTGGCATCAGGGAGCAGCTCTTTGATCTCTATAGCTTCCTTAGAAGCGACGCCGCAACAGACCTTGGAACAATATTCATTGCCCAGGCGGCGATCGCGCGATCCGACGCATTGAATAAAGCACACACGTTTGGGCGGTTCCCCGGTGGAAGGACGCACGAACTGCTTCGCCTTCAGCATCTTCTCGGCATCGACGAGCGTCAGCACGTCTTCGTACTCATAATAGCCGTACATCTGTGTTTCGCGGCCAGGATCGAAATGATCAAAACCGGTGGCCACGATGATTGAGCCAACACTCAATTCGCGCGTTTCGCCGCTTCTGCTGGCCAGCGTGACAGCAAAATCGCCGGGGGTGCCCCCACCAGCCGTCACGCGAGTTTGCAGCAGCATCTCTATCAGTGGGTCATTGCTTACCTCGTTCACCATGCGCTGCATGGACGTTTCAGCATCCTCAAGGTGCGGAGTAAACGAGGCATAGTTCGCGGTTATAGGCGTACCGCCCAGGTGTTCGCGTTTCTCCACCAGCACAACAGGTGTGCCTAAATCAGCGACACTCCGCGCGGCATACAGCCCGGCGGGGCCGCCGCCGATAATCAGGACAGTATCACTTGGCATCTGCATCCTCCCATGTTAAAAATTGCATTTCGCCCCTGCGTAAACGCTCGATATCTGCCTGAAATTCAGCCCAGCGAGCCTGCCAGTCAATGCCCATCTTTTCGAGCAGTGGCCGGTAATCCACGCTGTGCCAGTGCAATTGGCAGACGCGATAGGGGTGCGCTCCCATTGCCAGCGCAGCGAACTGCGCCTCGGAAAGGACAGGAATCCCGACATTGCGTCCATGAGCGCGCGCGGCAAACTGGCTCTTATCCAGGGTGGTCACGCAGCCAGTATCGTGGGTGAGCGTTACATCGGGGTTGGCTTCTTCTTTCATGCGCTCGATTTTGCGCAGAGTGGCGAATGAACGCGTGAAATCGCGCTGCACCAGGATGTGGCGGAAGCCAAAGCCACAGCAATCAAACCAGGTGGAGTAATCGGCAACCTTCGCTCCGAGGGTCTCAACGACGGCGGTGATAACTGCGGTGCGTTGTCCCCCATAGAGATCGGGATCGTAGATGGCATCTTCGGCCACGAGCTTGTAATAATGGCAGGCGGGGTGAACAGTTACGGTTATGTTGCTCAGATCAAAAACCCTACGCTTGGCAATCTCGAAGCGCATGGCATGCACCCACTCGCTGTAGTGGACGATCTCCTCCGGAATAATCAGCGGCTTGCCCAGCTTTGCCATGATCTCGCGTACCTGCTTGCGCAGCTCGGGATGATGCACCAGCTGCTCGCGCGTCTCCTTGTAGTGTCCATAGCTTGTGCCGCAGTGAATCATGGGGTAATAACCCGTTTCGTATGCCGCGGCGAAGTTGCGCACGGCTACAGCCGCCTGCGCTGCCGCGTTGGATGTCGCCGAAGCATAGTAGTTCCAGGCCGTGCAGGAAGTCTGGTCGGTTGGGTCGTTATATTCCATACCAAGCTGCCGGTGCAGCCAGAAGATGGAAGTCGAATAGCCTGGAATATGCCCGCACTGGCCGCAACTTTTATGATGCCAGGTGAACTGGCGCGGAATGCGCTTGGTGCGACCATACTTGGTCATGACTTCGATGTTATCATCGGGAACACGTTGTACAATCCACTCGCCCTGAGCTTCAAGTTCGAAGAGCTTCTCCCGGATATCTTCAGTGGGCGCATTGGCAGGGTCACGCTGAAACACTCGCTGCGGAATGGTGCCACGGGTGAGAGCGGTCACAGGGATAGGAGCTTCGCTGGTCATATTACCTCCATACCGGTCCTGGCTTGAGCGTCATAAGCGTATGCAACAGTGTCGGGTGGTTGCTAAACGCTAAAGCCTTTTTCTTCAAGGGCCTCTTCCATTACATCCTGCAAAATCATATGCAGCCCCTCGTCAATTTCCTTAATCATATCGAGCACGCCTGTCATATGCCAGATCAGGTAGAGTTCTGTAAGCGTCTTTTCATCGACGACCCAGGCAGATTCGGTGGTGTGATGTGTCTCTGGTGGGATAGCGCGTCGCCAGAGATCCAGATTGTCTGAAACATCCTTCACTTCCGGCCCCCAATCGGGGAAAGCGTCAGGCTGCAACATGTCGGGCGAGACCTGTGTCCCTGTTGACATAATCTTGTAGACGATGCGGCTATAGCCCTCAAGCGCCTCCTTCGCGGAGTGCAGGCCATTTTTGACCGCAACTTCGCGTAGGATGGTGATTAGACCACCCGGAGAGTTACCCCTCGGGCAGCGATCGCACGAAAAGCACTGCGAGCAATTCCAGACATCTTCGTTCATCTGCTTGTAGACGAGATCAATATCCTCGCGGGCTACGGCCTGGGTGATTTTACGCGGGCTGAAATCATAGAAGCGGGCAGAGGGACAGGCCGCCACACAGATACCACATTCATAACATCCTTTGAGGTAGTCATGAAAGCGCATATCCTGCGTGACCTGCGTGAAGAGCCGCTCCTTCTCTTCATAAGGAACATCGGTATGTTGAGTCGTCAGCTGGGCCAAAGGAACACCTCCATGTGGGCCTACGGCACATCCTCGCGCCGGTGATGACCTCAGAAAGAGATGACAGCATCAGCTTCGAGCGCCATATCGTTAAAGGCAGCGCCGCCGATCATCTCGACGCCGTCGATCAGGTTCTCATAGGCGACGTTGTTCAAATCAAGGCTGGGTTGACAGACATAAAACTTGACACCAAGTTCAGCCGCCTGGTCGATGAAGCGGCGCAACGGCGCACCCTTCCCGTCCTTCTTGGGAATGAGTTCCTCGGCTACACCCCGCACAAGCAGGGTCGGGCCGTTGACTGTGAAGTAAATGCCGACTTCAATATCCATAGCAGCGGCTGAAGCGGCGAGGTAGAATGGGGTGGCCGAACGCTCCGGCGCTTCAATGCCATTGGTCTGGATATACAACAATTTCTTGGGGATCTCGTCCATAGAGCTACTCCTCATTCCACTAGGTTAATCCGATGGCCGAACCTTCGTCTGCGCTCAACGCTTTTTGCGGACGTAGAACTTGAAGACTTTGCCTTCCTGTTGTATCTCGAGTAGATCATTGCCCGTCTGCTTCGCCCACGCGATCATATCAGCCTTCGAGCCTGGGTCGTCGGCGAGCATAAGCAGGGTCTGGCCTGGTTGCAAGTCTTTCACCGCTTTGCTGATCTTGATGATGGGTACGGGACAGAGGAGTTTCAAACAGTCCAACGTGCGGTCAACCTTTTCGTCTGGTGGCATACAAACTACCTCCTTAGTGGACTTCCGATTTTGCACACACTTTCTCTACGTGAGGACTGCTCATATGAGCGGGATAGCAAATTTCCAGCTAAGCTGGAAGAAGATTAGTTGCAATATTTCGAATGTTAGAAATAATGATAATAGATATTTTCTGGAAAGTCAAGTGTTTTCAACTTCTTCCCAGCCCCATAACATGAAGCGAGAAAAACTATTTACTTCTGTCACGACCTGTGTTAAGATTACCATAGTAACTTAATAAGGCATACGCGAGATATGTCCCTCCCCGGAGGTTTACAGAGAGGATGCGCCGGCGGCTGAAAGCGCACCAACCAGCAAGGAGCGCCGGTACCCCTCGCCAGCCTGCACCGTCGAAGATTGATTGACGATGTAGGGACGCGATTTATCGCGTCATCCGTAATCGGTTCGCGTCATCCGTAATCGGTTCGCGTAACCAATGCGCGTCATCGGTCACATCGTAAGGTGTACGTCTCGGCCACGTTAGAGGTCGCAAAAGCGCATTTGTCCAATGAGAATTGTGCAGGACTGCTTGCATTGGCAATGCGAAAGCTGGGTGGAACCACGAAAAGTTTATATGCCTTTTCGTCCCTTGAGGGGATGAGAAGGTTTTTTTATTGTTGTTTTGCTGTTTGAGGAGGCTATTGTTATGTCGGTCGTAGCAGAACTGGACGAATCGGTCAATTATACGCCGGTTCAGCGCATGCGTCATTCCGCGGCGCATATTATGGCGGAGGCGGTGCTGGAGATTTTCCCGGATGCCAAACTCGCCATTGGGCCAGCCATCGAGGATGGCTTTTACTATGACTTCGATCTGCCGCGCACCCTGACGCCCGAAGATTTACCGGATATCGAGCAGCGCATGCGGCGCATCATCGCGGGCAAGTATCCCTTTCAGCGCGATCGCTGGCCGCGTGAGAAGGCGTTGGAGTACTTCCGCGCCAATGGACAGTCGTACAAAGTCGAGCTGATCGAAAATCTGCCCGATGCAGAAGTGGGTATCTACACGCAGGATACCTTCCTCGACCTGTGCCGGGGGCCGCACGTGGAGAATACGGGCCAGGTGGGACCGGTCAAGCTGATGAAGATTGCCGGAGCATACTGGCGCGGCGATGAGCATCGCCCCATGTTGCAGCGCATCTATGGCACGGCCTGGTTCACGCAGGAGGAACTCGATCAATACCTGTGGCGACTGGAAGAGGCGCAGAAACGCGATCATCGCAAGCTGGGGCGCGAATTGAAGCTGTTTGTGGTGAGCGATGAATTACCGGCGGGTGTGCCGATGTTCCTGCCCAATGGTGAGACGCTGCGCTATCAGATGGAGAGCTACGTGCGCGAGACGCAGGAGAGATACGGCTACCAGCACGTGTGGACGTCGCACCTCGGTAAGGTGAAGTTGTACAAAACATCTAAGCACTGGTACAACTATCGCGAGAATATGTTCCCCATCATGCAGGGCGAGCAGGAAGCCTCGGAAGATGAAGCGTATGTGCTCAAGCCGATGAACTGCCCGCACCATATCACGCTCTACAAGTCGCAGATGCACAGTTATCGCGAACTGCCGGTGCGTTATGCCGAGTTTGCCACGCTCTACCGTTATGAAAAGGCTGGCACACTGACGGGCCTGGCGCGCGTGCGCAGCCTGACGCAGGACGACGCGCACGTCTTCATGCGCCAGGACCAGATTCAGGAGGAGTTCAACCGCGCCATCGACCTGACGCTGGAGGTTTTCAATACCTACGGCCTGACGGACTACTGGATTGCTCTTTCGCTGCGCGATCCCAACAAAAAAGAGGATTACGCGGGCAGCGACGAGGTGTGGGAGATGGCCGAGAGCGCGTTACGTGAAGCGGTCGAGAACAAGGGCATTGCATATCGTGAAATGATCGGCGAGGCGGCCTTCTATGGTCCCAAGACGGACTTCATGGTCAAGGATGCGCTGGGCCGCGACTGGCAGTGCTCGACGGTGCAGCTTGACTTTGTGCAGCCTATGAACTTTGAACTCGAATACATCGGCGATGATGGCCAGGCGCATCGCCCGGTCATGATTCACCGCGCCGTCACGGGTTCGACGGAGCGTTTCATGGCCCTGATTATCGAGCATTTCGCGGGAGCTTTTCCGGTCTGGCTCGCGCCGGTGCAGGCAATGGTAATCCCCATTGCCGACCGACACAATGAGTATGCCAACAGCGTGCTGGCCGCGCTCAAAGCGGCCGGTGTGCGGGCCGAGGTGGACGCGCGCAGTGAGCGCATGAATGCCAAAGTACGCGATGCACAGATGCAAAAGATACCCTATATGCTCGTTGTCGGCGACAAGGAGGCGGCTGACAACGCCGTCGCCGTGCGCCTGCGCACCAACGAAAACCTGGGCGCGACGCCACTTGATGCCTTCATCGAGCGCATCACGAATATCGTGAAGACGAAAAGCAGAGATCTGTAGGGGCGTCCCTACCGCATTACTTCAGATACTGATACGCTGGCAGCGTCAGAAATTCGACGAACTGATCGCTGGTGATGATCGAATCCAGGATTTCGGCTGCTGTTTTGAATGGACGTTTCTCGAATTGCGCGTCACCGATGGATGAACGCAGCTTCGCTGTCTCGTCTTGCAGCAATGAGCGGAAAAGTTCAATTGTGACTTTGCGCCCGTCGTCGAGGATGCCCTGGGGATGGCGGATCCATTCCCAGATTTGCGCCCGCGATATTTCAACGGTGGCGGCGTCTTCCATCAGGTTATTGATGGGAACGCAGCCGGAGCCGCGCAGCCAGGATTCGAGGTATTGCAGGCTGACGCTGATGTTGGTGCGCAGACCGGCCTCGGTAATCGTGCCGTCGGGAATCTTCAACAGGTCGGCAGCCGTGACATGCACGTCTTCGCGCTTGCGGTCGATCTGGTTAGGCCCCTTCATCACCGCGTCAAATTCTTCCATGGCGATTGCTACCAGCCCTGGATGCGCAACCCAGGTGCCATCGTGACCGTCGGTAGCCTCGCGATGTTTATCGGCACGTACCTTCGCCAGCGCCTCCTCGTTGGCCTTTGGATCATTCTTAATAGGAATCTGCGCAGCCATACCGCCAATAGCATGGGCATTGCGTCTATGGCAGGTCTTGATGGCGAGCAGCGAGTACGAGCGCATGAAGTGCGTGGTCATCGTGACCTGGGCGCGGTCGGGCAGGATGTAATCGGGTATGTTGCGGAACTTCTTGATGGCGCTGAAGATATAATCCCAGCGCCCGCAGTTCAGTCCCGCCGAGTGCTCGCGCAGCTCGTACAGGATTTCATCCATCTCAAAGGTCGCCAGGATGGTCTCGATCAGCACGGTGGCCTTAATGGTTCCTTGCGGGATGCCCAGTTCATTTTGTGCCATCACGAAGATATCGTTCCACAGGCGCGCTTCCAGGTGGCTTTCCAGTTTGGGCAGGTAGAAGTAGGGGCCGGTGCCTTTGTCGAGCAGCGTTCGCGCGTTGTGAAAGAAGTACAGGCCGAAATCGAAGATGCCGCCGGAGACTGGCTGCCCATCGATCAGCACGTGCTTTTCTATCAAATGCCAGCCGCGCGGGCGCACCAACAGGGTGGCGATCTTCTCGTTCAGCGCGTACTGCTTGCCGTCGGGATTGCTGAATGTAATGCTGCGGT
>Ga0307373_10010879_pt1 | contig 13302 bp, 15 predicted proteins | sample OX2MG_FD_202534 | JGI IMG/M metagenome (GOLD analysis project Ga0307373, IMG submission 202534) | Soil microbial communities from Risofladan, Vaasa, Finland - OX-2 | ecosystem: Environmental > Terrestrial > Soil > Coastal area > Acid sulfate soil | place: Finland: Risofladan, Vaasa | collected... | reverse complement strand
GACGGGGGCGGTCTGCAGAAGTGCTGGCATGCATCCACTCTGAACGCGTAGCCGCCGTCCTGTCGTCACCCCCAGGTCTGATTGCGGGATCCCCCTTGGGGGTGATGCCCTACGCGGCTCGCTTCGCTACCGTTGAGGTATGCGAGAGCGCCGGGGAGTAGGGCGGTGGGTGCACGACCACCCCACGATGGCCGACGGCCTGCTGGCCGTGGCGTTGCTGATACCGGTCGCCACGACAGCGATCGTTGCCACCGCGACGGAGCGAGGGAGTGGGAACCGCACCATCGGGTTGCTCGTGGGGCTGTGCTGCACCCTTCCGATCGCGTGGCGCCGACGGGATCCGGTGACCGTGTTTGCCGTCACCGGGGTGGCGGTCTTCGTCGGGATCGCCACCGGGAACGTGGTGGGCCCCTCGCCCCTCGGCCCGATGATCGCGCTCTATACCGTGGCGGCCTGGTGCGACCGGCGCCGATCATTGTCGGCGGTGGGTGTGTCCTTCGTCGGGATCGTCATCGCGGTGGTGGTCGCCCCCCGCTTTGCCCAATTCAACATCAAGCTGCTCCTCGCCCCGGCCGCGTTCGTCACCGTCACCTGGCTGATCGGCGACAATGTTCGGGTTCGGAGGGCGTACGTCGCACAGCTCGAAGCGCGGGCCGAGCAATTGGAGCGTGAACAGGCCACCGAGGCCCAGCGAGCGCGTGATGGCGAACGCACCCGCATCGCCCGGGAGCTGCATGACGTCGTCGCCCACCACGTGAGTGTCATCGCCGTCCAGGCCGGTGCGGCCCGCATGGTGGCCGAACAAGAGGGACGGGACCACGCATCATCCCCCTCGCCCAGCATGTCCGATGACATGTTGGCATCCATCGAGTCCACCGCACGCCAAGCGCTCGCCGAGCTGCGGCGCTTGTTGGGCGTGCTGCGGAAGGGGGACGACGACCTCGACCGCGCCCCCCAACCCGGCCTCCACCAGCTGAACGCCCTGGTGGAACAGATGCGCGACGCCGGGACGGCCGTGGATCTGGAGATCGATGACTCGGTGCCGGTGGCTTTGCCACCGGGCGTCGACCTCTCCGCGTACCGGATCATCCAGGAGGCGCTCACCAACGTGCTCAAGCACGCCAACGGTGCGGCCACCCGCGTGGTGGTACGGGTCGATCAGGGTGATCTGGAGCTGACGGTGCACGACACCGGTCCGGGGCCGGTGTGGCCGCGTGCTGCAGACCGCACTTCGCCGGGCAGCGGAGGGCACGGACTGGTGGGGATGGGGGAGCGCGTGGCCTTGTTCGGGGGGCAGCTCTCCCACGGCCCCAGCCGCTCGGGAGGATACGACGTCGTGGCTCGCATCCCGCTCGGCACCGACCCTGACGGCGAGCCGGTGGGTGGCTCGAACCGGGAGGACCCCGACGCCGTCGGACGCGACCGAGCGCACCACGTCCGGGGGCCCACCACCCGATTCGACCTCTGATGACCATTCGCATGCTGATCGTGGACGATCAGGCGCTGGTCCGAGCGGGTTTCCGTCTGATCCTCGAGACCCAGCCCGACATCGAGGTGGTGGGTGAGGCCAGTGACGGGCAGGGCGCCATTGACGAGGTCGAGCGGTGCTCGCCGGATGTCGTGCTGATGGACATCCGCATGGCCGGCATGGACGGCATCACCGCCACGAAGGCACTGGTCGGTGGCACTGACTCCACCCCGGTTCGCAACCTGCGGATCATCATCCTCACCACCTACGAGTTGGACGAGTACGTCTTCGAGGCGCTGGAGGCCGGAGCCTCGGGATTCCTCCTGAAGGACGTGCCACCGGAGGAACTGATCCACGCCGCCCGGGTGGTGGCGGGAGGCGAGGCACTGCTGTCACCCTCGGTCACCCGTCGACTGATCTCGGAATTCACCGTTCGCTCTCAGGCACGGGCGACGGCCCCGGTGGACCGGCGTCTCGATGTCCTCACACCGAGAGAACGCGACGTGTTGGAGTTGATGGCCCGTGGTCTCTCGAACTCCGAGATCGCCGAGGCTGCGTTCGTGAGCGAGAACACGGTCAAGACGCACATCGCGCGGATCTTCGACAAGCTGGCCGTCCGCGATCGGGTGCAGGCGGTCATCGCGGCCTATGACGCTGGGCTGGTCCTCCGCAATTCGGACTGATGCCAGTTCGACCAGCGTGCGCTCAGGAGGCGGCAGTGTTGCCGAAAGACGGGTCGTCGAAGGCGGCGTCGCCGAGCGTGGAGTCGTCGTTGCCGAGTGGAGCGCCGTCGTCGCAAGCACCGTCGGGCCCTTCCGAAAGGCCACCACCCGGCATGTTCAGCCCGAGGGAGTACCCGTTCAGGAAGAGGTCGGCCTCATGCTGTCGGGGAAAGCGACTCTCGAGGTCCCTGAACAGCGGCGAGTGGCTCGGCTCGAGGAGGTGGGCGAGCTCGTGGACGATGACGGCGTCGAGCACCCAGTCCGGCACCACTCGGAGCCGTTCGGAGATGCGGATCTCGCCGGTGCCGATGGTGCACGAACCCCACCGCTTCTTCTGGTTGGTCGACCAGCGGATCGACGCCGGCGCCACGCCGTCGAGGTAGCGCTGTCCGAGCTCGATAGCCCGTTGCTCGAGCTCCACGTCGGAAGCGTGCAGGTTGGGCCGGTGGAGGACCAGGCGGCGGGACAGGGCGTCGACCATCTGATCCCGTTCCTCGCCCCGCAGGTGCACAGGAACCACCACCACGATCCGGTCCCCCTCCCAGTGGGCCCCGGCGGTCTTCTTTCGGCGCTTGCTCACGCGGACTTCGACGTGGGGATGGAACAAGGTGGGGGGCTGGGTCGTGTAGGTCATGGCGGGAACGGTAGTGACGGGGTGTGACGGGTCGGACGGCATCGGTGCACCCCAGTTCTAGCCGCGGCTGGCACAGGTGGCCCGGAGGTCTCGTCTATTCGGGTTGAGGGCGCCGACCATAAGGGGCAGGGGCCCCGGCCTCGGACACATCCTCGGACATCTCGTCCGATGCCGGTCGAAGGGCGCGCCAGGCCGCCCCTCCGAGGATGCCCCCGACGATGGGGAAGACGATGAACACCCAGAGTTGGTTCAGCGCCCAACTCCCCTGGAACACCGCCGTGGACAGGCTGCGGGCCGGATTGACCGACGTGTTGTCGATGGGGATCGATATCAGGTGGATCACGGTGAGAGTGAGGCCCACGGTGATCCCGGTGAGACCCACCGGCATCGACAGGCGGCTGGTCGAAGCGATGATGAAGACGAACACGCCGGTGAAGAACACCTCGGCCAGCATGACGGCGCCGAGCTTGAAGCCCCCGGGCGAGTGGAGCCCGTAGCCGTTGGACGCGAATCCCGACGACTTGGCGCTGAACGCCACTGCGCTGCTTTTGGCGATGATGAAGATCACCAGTGCTCCGATGAGGCCCCCGACGATCTGGCCGACGATGTAGAACGGCAGCTCTTTGGTCTTGGTCTTCCCGATCACCCACAACCCGAGCGTGACGGCGGGGTTGATATGGCAGCCGGAGATCGATCCGATGGCGTAGGCCGCCACCAACAGGCTGAGGCCGAAGGCGAGCGCCACACCGAGCACCCCGACCGATCCCTTGGGGAAGAAGCCGCCGGTCGCCAGAATGGCGGTCCCAGGTCCGCCGACGATCAGGATCATCGTCCCGATGGCCTCGGCGATGCCGATTCTCAAGCGAGTGTCCATGGTTGGTCCTTTCGACTGTCGGCGGCGGGCAGATCCGTGCCGTCGACTCCCGCGTCCGATCGCGCGTGTGGGAACGGAAAAAATACTAGGCATCGCGACCTTGCCGATCGGGGATGTCCGGTGGCCGGGCATGCGGGCCAATCGCACCGCCCCCCCCGGTGTCGACTGGGAGATGCCGGGGCCCGGCGGTACGATGAACAGGTGGTGCGCTACCTCACACCCCGATGCATGGGAATGCACCTGACGCTGTTGATCCTGTTGCCGGTCTTCGCCTGGTTGACGTGGTGGCAGTTGGGCCGGGCCCTCGACGGGAACGTGCTGAGCTGGGCGTATACCTTCGAATGGCCCCTGTTCGCCGGCTACGCGATCTACGTGTGGTGGCAGCTCATCCATGACCAGACGACGGCAGTGACCCGACGCGTCCTCTCCTCAGCAACCGGCGAGGGCGCCGGAGGCGGCGACCACAGCCAACCGGGGTGGGCGCTCTCCGGTGGCCGTCGGAAGAACGTAGCCATCGCCGCAAGCTCGGCGGTGGACGGAGACACTGCCGCCCACCACGAGCGATTCACCGAGCAGACATCGGCCGAGGCCGAGGCGCTGGCCCGCTACAACCGGTACCTGGCGGCACTGAACGCGGACGACTCGTCGGCGCGCAACCGGTGACCCGCCAGATGCCCAGTGTCGACCAAACTGCCGCGCCGGACCCTCCCGTCACTGCGAGCAAGACGAGACTGCACGGGGCGCTGATCCGGTACCGGGTCATGGCCTTCATCGTGGGGACGGCGCTGTTGCTGCTCGTGTTCGTGGCCATTCCGTTGCAGTACTGGGCCCACCAGAAGCTGACGGCGGAGATCGTGGCGCCGATCCACGGGTACCTGTACATCGTGTACCTGGTCGCTGCGGCCGACCTCGCCCGCCGGGCCCGTTGGAAGTTGGGACGGATCCTGCTGGTGGTGGCGGCCGGCTTCGTGCCCTTTCTGGCGTTCATCGTCGAGCACCGGGTCTACCAGCAGATGCAGGCCGAATTCGCCGCCGAAGCCGTGGCCGACGGGGTGCGATCCTCGCAGCCGGTTGTCAGTGCAGAAGGTGGCGCGCCGGTGCAGGCTCCAGGGTCAGAGCGGACCTGAACCCGGTCATCTGATCGCTCAGCGCGCTCCCCGCAGGAGAGCGCCGGGTCGGGCGCCGGTCTCCTTGCCGTCGGCGAAGGTGGTGACCCCGGATTTGATGGTCTCGACGTAGCCCGTGGCGTCCTGCACGATGCGCCGACCATTGGCGGGCAGATCGGCGACCACCGTCGGATCGCCCAGCTGCAGATTGTCGTAGTCGATGAGGTTGATGTCGGCCACCGCTCCGACCTCGACGGTGCCCCGGTCGGTCAACCCGTACAAGCGGGCGGTGTCGTGGGTCTGCTTCTTCACGATCCACTCGAGCGGCAGCCGCTCGCCGCGGTTCCGGTCCCGGGTCCAGTGGGTCAGCATGAAGGTGGGCTGACTGGCATCGCAGATGACACCGCAGTGGGCCCCTCCGTCGGCCAGGCCGGCCGCGGCACGGGGATGGAGCAGCATCTCTCTGGCGGGCCCGAGGTCTCCGTCGGAATAGTTGAGGATGGGGACGTAGAGCAGGCCGCGCCCCTCGTTTTCCAACATGGCGTCGTAGGCCACCGACAAGGGGGCTCGACCGGCGGCGGCGCCGATGCCGGCCAAGGATCGTTCCGGCCCCGGTTCGTACTCGGGGGGGCTGCCCAGGGCGAAGGTGGTGCGGTACGCCTGGTCCATCCTCTCGGCGTCTCCTTCAGGCAGCCACGATTCGATCGAGCGACGGACGTCCGCGCTGCGCAGCGCCGCGACGAACTCCTCCGGTGAGAGGTTCTTGGCTTTCAGGTCCTGATAGGCGGGGATCAAGTCGAACAGGCTGTACGTGGTGAAGTGCCCGGAGAGGAGACCGGTGGCCCGCCCTGCCACCTGCGGCCAGAGGTCCGCCCCTTCGTCGACGGCACGCAGGGACTCGTCCATCAGTTCCCGCCACAAGTCGGGAGCCGAGTCCACCTGCAGGAGGGCGAAGGTCACGGGGCGCTGGATGGCGGCTGACAGCCGGCGCATCCAGTCGACCTCCTTGCGCGGACCGACGATGTCTTCTCCCGCCGACCCTGCCGGGGCCAGTTCGAACACCCCGGTGCCCAACTCTCCGAGGGCGCTGCCGATGCCGAACAGCTCGTCCTCGGCCGCGAAGGTGCCCGGCACCGGTTCTCCGTCGATGGCGAGGTGGGCGATAGTCCGAGACGTCGAGAAGCCGAGGGCCCCGGCGGCGATGGCTTCCTTGACCACCTGCTTCATGGCTTCGATGTCCTCCGGTGCCGCGGCTTCGTTCCGGGCGCCCCGCTCACCCATCACGTACGAACGCACGGCGCCGTGGGCGATCTGGGTCCCCACATCCAGGGTCCATTTCCGCTGGTCCAGCGAGTCGAGGTACTCGGGGAAGGTCTCCCACTCCCACGTGATGCCTTCGGACAGTGCAGTGCCGGGGATGTCCTCGACGCCCTCCATCAGGCCGATCAGCCACTCGTGGCGGTCGGGGCGGGCCGGGGCGAAGCCCACGCCGCAATTGCCGGTGACCACGGTGGTGACGCCGTGCCAACTGCTCGGGGCGAGCACTTCGTCCCACGTGGCCTGGCCGTCGTAGTGGGTGTGGATATCCACCCAACCCGGTGTGACCAGCAGCCCCGCGGCGTCGACGGTCCGCATGGCGTCCGCACCGTCGAACGATCCGATGCCGGTGATCCTCCCGCGGTCGACGGTGACATCGGCCGTCCGCGCCGCCGCTCCGGTCCCGTCGACCACCGTTCCCCCACGAATCACGAGGTCATGCATGTTGGCTCCCCCTTGGCAGGTATCCCTCGATGCTGGCACGGGCGCCCATCGAGCGCAATGACGGTCCGTCAGAAACGAGAGCTTCCGAGGAGGGATCGAGCAGGTGACCAGGGCGTGGTGGTGCGGATTCCACTGCGGCTACGTGGCGCCGGTGAGGTCCTCGTAGAGCTCAGCCACCCGCCCGGCGATCTCGTCCCTGATGGCTCGGACCTCGTCGAGCGGCAGCCCGGCGGGATCCCGCAGCTCCCAGTCGAGGTAACGCTTGCCTGGGAAGACCGGGCAGGCGTCCCCGCATCCCATGGTGACGATCACGTCGGCGGTGGCAGCCATCTCGCTGGTGAGTGCGGTCGGTACCCGCGTCGAGATGTCGAGTCCCAGTTCCGCCAGTGCTTCTACGACGGCGGGATTGAGATGATCGGCCGGTTCCGATCCCGCGGTGTGGACCACCACCCGTCCGTGGGCCAACTCGGACAGGAGCGCCGCGGCCATCTGGGAGCGCCCGGCGTTGTGGACGCAGAGGAAGAGAACCTCCGGCACCCGGTCGCTCATGCCTCGACCTCGACCTGTTGGTCGTGCGGAATGAGGAGTTGGTCGGCGCGGGCGCGGACATGGGGATAGAGCGCGACGATGGTGATGGCAGCCACCGCGCCACCGATCGCCTCCACGGCGATGAACGAGGGCACCGAGCTCGGAGCGATGCCGGAAAAGGTATTGGTGAACATGCGGGCCACCGTGACGGCGGGGTTGGCGAAGCTGGTGGACGACGTGAACCAGTAGGCCGCTCCGATGTAGGCGCCCACGGCCAACGGAACCGCAAGGGTTCGTCCGACCTGAATGGACCCGAACACCACCAACATCAGGCCGAAGGTGGCGATGGCCTCACCGAACAGCACCGGGCCGGTGGCTCGATGGTGCGTGGACAACGTGATCACCGCGTCGCCGTACATGGTGTTGGCGGCCATGGTTCCGACCGTCGCCCCGACGAACTGGGAACCGATGCACACCCATGCGGTCGGCGAGTCGATGCCACCGAGCCACCGGTCGATGGCGGTCACGACCGGATTGAGCTGAGCTCCGGACACCGGTCCGAGGGCCAAGATGATGGCCACCAACGCCGCCGCGGTGACCAGCGAATTCTCCAACAGCTGGAGTCCTGACTGGCCCGGTGAGAGTCGTTGGGCGGCGATGCCCGAGCCGACGACGGCGGCCACCAACAGCGCGGTGCCGAGGAACTCGGCCAGCGCCACCCGCGCCAATGCCGTCCTCGTCGACGGACTCACGGAGAGCAGGAGGTGCCGACCGATGCGCCAGTGGCCGTTTCGCCCGATGCACCGCTGCATACGCACCCGCTCTCCCCGGCAATGCCGGGGCTGGAGACGTCTGCCGGGGCGTCGGCCAGGACGGTGTAGATCTCCCAGGGGGCCCCACCGGGATCATCGACCCAGATCTTGTCCTGCACCGCGTAGCAGCACGTGACCTGGTCCTCGGACCTCGACTCGAGTCCGTCATCGGACAGCCGCCGTTGCGCCGCCTCCACGTCCACGGTGCTGTCCACCTCGACACCGAGATGGTTGAGGGTGCCCTGGCTTCGGTCGTTCTCGAGGAGAACCAACTTGAGCGGGGGTTCGCTGATGGCAAAGTTGGCGTACCCCGGCCGCACCTTGGCCGGGCCCGTGGCGAACAGTTTCGAGTAGAACTCGATCGCCTGGTCGAGATCGGGGACGTTGAGGGCCAGTTGCACTCGGGACATGGACGCTCCGGTCGTTCGAGAGTTAGATTGATGTCTGTCAATGTATGACTTTGCCGCATAGATTGACATTTGTCAATATGATACGGGGATGAGGCCACGACAAGACCGGAGGCGGCCGTGACCCCGACCGAGTCCGCAGGTCCGACCGTCGGCGGTGAGCGCGCCGACGGGTTGCCGTGCTGTGCTCCGTTGTCAGGCGCCCCGCTGTCAGAGCCCGAGTCGGAGTCCATGGCCCAACGCTTTGCCGCACTCGGCGATCCCGTACGGCTCCGTCTGCTCTCACTCGTCGCGGTCGGGGGCGAGGTGTGCAGCTGCCATCTCGAGGCGCCGCTCGACCGCAGCCAGCCGACCATCTCCCACCACACCCGCGTCCTCGCCGAAGCCGGCCTGATCGTCGGGGAGAAGCGGGGACGGTGGACGTGGTGGCGGGTGGCACCGGACCGTCTGGACCTGGTGCGGGAGCTCCTCGCCGTCATCTGAGCATCTGAGCCAGGCCGTTGGTTCTCGTGCAGACTGTTGACTCGATGCTGGTCAGGTGAACGGTGCGAGGCGACGATGAGGTTGGGAGAGATCGTGGCGAACGAGGGACAGAGCACAGTGCTGGACGACGAGCACGAGGCTGCGGCAGATCTGGCCGGTGAGGCGGGCTCGATGCTGATGGAAATTCGGGCCGGGCCGGTGACGGGGAAGGCGCTGGGCAAAGAAGGGGATCAGCGGGCCCATCGACTGCTCATGCAGCGGATCGCCGACCTGTTCCCCGGCGACCGCATCCGTTCCGAGGAGGCCGACCAGTCCAAGGTGCTCGGTCCGGAGGCCGGGCGGGTCTGGATCGTCGATCCATTGGACGGCACCCGCGAGTACTCGGAGGGTCGGGAAGACTGGGCCGTGCACGTGGCGTTGGCCATCGACGGCGAACCCGTCGTCGGCGCCGTGGCGCTTCCGGCCATCGGCCTGGTATTGGGCACCGGCGATCCTCCGGCGCTGGCCGGGTTGCCGTCCCCACCCCGCATGGTGGTGAGTCGCAGCCGCCCCCCGGAGTTCGTGCCCGAGGTGGCGGAACTGCTGGGAGCGACCACCGTGCCGATGGGTTCGGCCGGAGCGAAGATCGCAGCCGTCATCCGCGGCGAGGCGGAGATCTACGTCCATGCCGGGGGGCAGTATGAATGGGATTCCGCTGCCCCCGTGGCGGTGGCCCTGGCGACCGGGCTGCATGCCAGTCGTCTGGACGGCTCACCACTGCGCTACGCACAGCCTGATCCGTGGCTCCCCGACCTCGTGGTGTGCCATCCGTCCCTGGCCGGTCGGGTGCAGAGCGCACTTCGCGAAGCCGGCGTGTCCACGGTGCGATGAACCGTGAACACGCGAGGAAACCGGTGGTGACTCCGGCGGCCCAGTCCGGCGGCAACCCTGCCCCCGTCGTGTTCGGCCCGGCCCGGCTGGGCCCGGTGACGCTCAAGAACCGGATCATCAAGGCCGCGACGTTCGAAGGTGCGACACCCAAGGGCGCGGTCTCCGACGAATTGGTGGCATTCCATCGACGGGTGGCGGCGGGCGGGGCGGCCATGACCACGGTGGCCTATCTGGCCGTGTCCCCCGAGGGGCGCACCGATCGCCATTGCGTGCTGCTGGGAGACGAGGTGCTCGACGGCCTGCGCCGGGTCACTGATGCGGTGCACGACGCCGGAGCCGCGGCCTCGGCCCAGATCGGCCACGCCGGACCGGTGGCCAACGGCCGGTCCAACCGAGCTGCCGCGCTGGCCCCGTCGCGGCGGCTCAATCCGGGGGGCGCGATCACCCGTGCCGTTACCGAGCACGACATCGCACGGATCACCGAGGACTACCGACGCGGCGCCCGGGTGGCGGTCGAGGCCGGGTTCGACTGTCTCGAGATCCACCTCGGTCACAACTATCTCCTCAGCGCCTTCTTGAGCCCGAAGTTGAATCGGCGGACCGATCGGTGGGGAGGCAGCCTGGTCAACCGGGCGCGTTTCCCCCTTCAGGTGGTCACCGCGATCAGAGAGGCCGTTGGCGATCGGGCGGCGGTGACCGCCAAGCTGAACATGGCGGACGGCGTGCCCGGGGGGTTCTGGCTGGAGGAGAGCATCGAATTCGCCCGGATGCTCGAGTACGAGGGCGCGCTCGACGCGCTCGAGCTCACTGGCGGGAGCTCCCTGTCGAACCCGATGTACCTGTTCCGCGGTGAAGCACCGCTGGTCGAGTTCGGCGCCACCCTACCGACGCCGTTGCGGGCTGGGTTTCGGGTGGTGGGCTCGCGCTTCCTCCGGCAGTACCCGTTCGAGGAGGCGTTCTTCCTCCCTTACGCCCGGCAGTTCCTCGACGCCTTGTCCTTGCCTCTGGTCCTCTTGGGTGGGGTGAACCAGCTCGCCACCGTCGAGTCTGCGTTGGCCGAGGGATTCGCCTTTGTGGCCATGGCTCGGGCCCTGTTGCGCCAGCCCGATCTGGTCGGACGGTGGGAGCACGGTGACCAGTCGGATGGACTGTGCATCCACTGCAACAAGTGCATGCCGACCATCTACAGCGGCACCCGCTGTGTCCTCGTCCCGGACCCGGACGCCGTCTGAGCTCCGCCCGCTTGCCTGTTCGTTCGAACGCTCAGGTCGGCTCGGACTCGACACCATCCCCGGCAACCTCCGGAGCGTCGAGATCCCAACCCTCCTCGTCCGAGTCCCGGGCGCGTTGGCGATCAGTCGGTGCGTCGAGTCCATCGGGATCATCGAGGCCGCCGTCAAGAGTGACGATGGCCTCGGGGTCATCGAGCTGCGCCCCGGCCTCCTCGAGCTCGCGATCATCGGCCTGCAGCGTCGGATCCAGCGACGGATCGAGCTCGACCGCTTCGAGGAAGTCCGGATCGAGCTGGGTCTTCTCGTCGAGGGCTTCATCGCCCTGTTCGAAGGGATCGGAGCCAGATGGCTCGTCAGGTGACCAATCGTCGTTCTGGTTCATGGCATCCTCCGGCCCTCTCACTGGTCGCTGGTGTCGTCCGTACCCGATCGTAGGGGCGATCGAACCGACCCTCGACTCAGGCGTGATTCGGACGACTGACCGGCGCCATCGGATCCTTGTCGGGTGCCCCTAGCCGGAACGTCCGTGGGAGACAGTGGTGGAGACCTACAATCGCTGGTTCAGGCCCGGCCCACGTAGCTCAGGGGATAGAGCACTCGTTTCCTAAATGAGGTGTCGCAGGTTCGATTCCTGCCGTGGGCACGCTTGCGGTTTCAAGGGGTCACAGCAACGACTCAGCTGACAGGCAACGACTCTCACGTCCTCGTTGTCCTAGTGTCGAGCTTGATGCCTGCCGTCCTCACCCCACAAGCGTGGCCGGTCTGGAAGCACCCGCCGAATTTCATCTAGGGAGGGGTGCCGTCCCCCGAGGGTAAAGATTCCCTCAATCCGATCGGACCTCCATAGGGCGTCCAGCACCTGGTCCACGATCTCCGGAGCGAGGCCCGTCTCCCGATCGAGCAGCTCGTTGTTGCAGTCCTCATCAGAATCCTCATGGAGACCGATCACGGCGAGGATGTCCTTCTCGTCGTCGCAGTGCGGCACAGATGAAGGCTACCCGCAGATGGCACCCCGCTCCGACCTTCTCGACACAGGAAGTGGACCGTGACCACCTCGTCCCTACCGGGCCCACGAGCACTACGCCAACTGCTTCACGCTCGTGTCTCAGACGTGTGGACCAGAGTGCGGCTCACGATGCGGCTCTGACCTGTGAGGGTCTCGATGTCAATCAAGGATTCGTAGTCGTCCAAGGGGCGGCGACCGTCTTCATCGTCGCGCCAAATGACGGTGGGTCGATCGAGAGGAACACTCTGCAAGGCTCGTAGTTCAAGCGGTCGGGAAGGTCCCTACGGCCTAGCTGGACCGCCTATCCCCAAGGTGCCTGGTCCAGACTTATTGCAGGCGCTCCGGCCAATTCGTAGCGTTTAGAAGTCCAGACGGTGTGGTTCTCAATTTAATAGTGCAGCCGTCGGCTCCGGCTGGGTGGCTATCGACCGAGTTGCTACCTGTCCGGTCTTCGCCGAGGGCGATCGAAAGAGGAACAAGCACGAGATTCAAGCCAGGAGTGCCCTCGCGGTTCCTAACCGGCCACCAAGGAGTACCGATGACGGTCATGATCGGGATTGACCCTCACAAGCCCACAGGGCAGGGACCATCGGCTGCGACGAGCAGTTGGCCGAGATCAAGGTGCGAGCTACTCGCCCAGGCCAACAGCCGCCCTGTCTGCTGACTGGGCTGTCGAGTCCGCCGGCGGGCTCGGCGCCGTTCAGCTCTCCCACGCATCGTGTCGGAGGATGCGGGGACCCTGTGGTGCTCGGTGCTGGGAAGAGATGATCGCTGTCTTCACGGCTTGAAGCGCCTCGTTGGCCTGCGAGTGGGAATGCCGCGTGGACCAGGAGCTGACTGCCTTGATCTCAAGCGGCGTGCCGTGATGCTTGATCAGTACCAGATCAAGTGCGCCGAGGCTCGGCTCGCTGCCAACGAAGGCGGCAACAAGCTCAACGAACCACCAGGCTAGGGCGGAGAGAAAGCCACCCCCGAGGAAGCCCGCCCACGAGGCACCCGAGGCGGGCGAACCCTTCTCGACCAGAGCCGCGTCCTCAAGCTCCGTGAGTGGCACCTCGTGTCTGGAAAAGGCCCACGTCCAAACCACACAACTGTGGGTGATCTCCAGCCGAGCAGTCATCCGACCGAGCCCTGTGAGAACCAGGATGAGACCAGCAACGAAAATGGCCAATCCGAGGGGCAGCGCATCTCGGGTGCCTCGCCACGCTACGAGACCCAAGCCAGTGACGAGGACGGCGATGCCTACGGTGAAATCTGGGAGGGTGGTGGGGATCGGGACGGTTGGGGCGATCAGCTTCGATGCCCTACTTTGATCAGCTCGCCACGATGGTCGCCGCCAGTGCCATCCGATGGTCCTTCGACCACGGTGGCCCCAGCGTTACCCGCGGGCCACGGAGCA
>Ga0307373_10010878_pt1 | contig 13303 bp, 13 predicted proteins | sample OX2MG_FD_202534 | JGI IMG/M metagenome (GOLD analysis project Ga0307373, IMG submission 202534) | Soil microbial communities from Risofladan, Vaasa, Finland - OX-2 | ecosystem: Environmental > Terrestrial > Soil > Coastal area > Acid sulfate soil | place: Finland: Risofladan, Vaasa | collected... | reverse complement strand
GAGCAATCGGTCGCGCGCATCCACGCGGGGCATCCGGGGGTAGCTTGCGAGCTGATCGAAACTCACGTGCTGGGTTGGCTCGAAAGCTGTGTGCCGGAATCCTGCTCCGAGCGCCAGCTTGAGGAACCCGACCGGCTCATCGAACCGTGGCGCGAGGACTATGAGCGGTCACCAGCCGTCAGAAGCTAACCGAGAACTCGGCACTCGCGAGTAACATCGTAAGCGCCCGGTCAGCCACGCGTAGAAATCCCGGCCGGAACCTGCGAGACTTACGCCCACTGGAGTGGCGTTCTGACGCTCCAGCAGAAGGTGACTTTGGCGGATGGTAGGCATCCGGCGACGCCGCATAACCCGGCCGGTCAAAGCCAACCGGCTTCGGCGAGCCGACTGCGATGGCGTCGGCGACCCGGCGGGCCAGCGCGTCACCTTCCAGGGCGGTCCCGACCCCGGTTTCATCGATCCTGGACGCCTGCCATTCGCCGCCACGGAAAAGCGTGGCCGCATAGACCACCGCGGCATCAAGGGTGGCGAAGCCTCCCCGGACCGCGAGCGGGCGCGCGTCTGCGCCTTCCAGGTCGATATCGGTGCGGCGGGAATGGACAGCGAACACCATCGGCAGCGCCTTTTGCGGGCAGCGGAGCACCGGCCTCGCCCCGTCAGCCTAACCCCTGGCCGATCAGGGAACCAATAAGGGAACCAACCCGGTCATCGGCAGAAAGATAAGCAAAATCAATGATAGGTGGCGGACCACAGCCGATAGCGATGAGCACTACGTTTTGGCCGTAGCCCTACCATAGAACTCGCCGCATAACTCGCTATCAGCTTGCGGCAAGGAGCAAGGAAGCCTCCGGGGCATCCTCAACCGCCTCGTCATCCTCGCCTTCTTCTGGGATATTGCCGCTATAGGCTGCTTTGCCCATCGCCTGTTCAATGAGACCCAGCAGGCGTTTCTGCCGATCTTCCATGAACGCCTCGAACTTGTCGGCACGGAGAAGGGCGGGGTCGATCAGGTGCGATTGCAAATAGGTGTCCAGCTTCTCGCGGGTGATTGGCGGCGTGGAGCTGTTTCCGCTTTCCAGCTTCGCCAAATATTCGCTTGGCGCAACGCCACCGATGATCCTGTTGGTGCGATACGACAGCGGAGTCTTGTTGATGATGGAATCGAATACGGCAGGCTTGATGCCCTGCGTCTTGCACCAGTCCTGCGGGAAAATGTGGTGAATATCCACGTTCTCCCCGAAAAACACCGTATGGTCGAACTTTTGGCCTGACCGGAAATCCTGCGCACCTTCCTTCATCAGCAGGGCGTTCATGCCCTTATAAGCTGCTGAAAGCCGCATCCGCATGGTCTTCAGGCGGCCGGAGCGGAAGATGGTTTCGCTGACCGTCGAAGGCTCAGGGCCGCCGCCGCTTAGCCAGCCAGGCACTTCCATGAAATCCTTGGCGATGCGCGTTTCGACGGCAGAACCGTAAAGCTCGCCAAACACGCCGTTCCAATACCACTGGACCAGTTTTGCCCGGTTGGCTTCATGCTCCCAAGCATCACCAATGTCGGCAAGGATCGCTGCCAGCGGCACAATCTGCGATTGATAGGGCAGATCGAAAATGCGATAGATGTGGAGCATGTGCAGGAACTTGGCGGCTTGCACGAAACCACGTTCCACCTGCGCCTCATATTGTTTGTAGGCCTCCAGCGGAAGATCAAGCAGGGCTTGCCGGTTGCCCGACACCGCAGGCAATTCTTTGCCTCCCTTGCCCGTCTGTTCGGCGGCACGTCGCCGGTCGCGGGTGAAGAAGAGCGATATGGCTTGCAAGAAATCGGTGTTGCCGACACCGGCCAGAATACCGGCATCGGAATCCGCTGGGCGCAGGGTATCCGCGAGCCGCCGGTGGCGGCCCTTAATACCTCCATCGCCATACCAGTCCTTGCGCAGTTCATGGCCGGAGGCGGCATACATAGCCGTGACCAGCTCAAAGGCATCGAGCGGCTTGCCACCCGTGTTCACCTTCTCGAACACCACGCAGACCGCTTCCTTGGAGGTCGAGCGATCGAGCGCGATCACCGGCACCCGATACATCTTGAAGTTCTCCAGCACTTCTTTCTTGAAAGTACGGAACTGCTCGCGGACCGCCTTGTGCTCGTCACCTGACCAGTGGTCGTTGAACCCGTCCTGCCATGTGTCCCAATCGAATACCTGGCTGACGGGGAACATCAGCGCGGCGTATTCCCTTTCGGCCGTGGAAAGATCGAGAGTGACTTCGCGCCCGAAATCCGTGCGCTCCATGCGATCTTCAGGTACGCCGATCACGGCTTCCTCGCGGTCCGCCGTCTCGTCAATCGCCTTGGCAATGTCGAGATAGAACCAGCGTTTCACGCGCTTCTTCTTCGGCGTGACGGTTTCCACGACCTTGCCGCGCAACGTCACCTGATAGAGCGAAGTCATGCGCTGCTGACCATCGAGCAGAAGGGATTGCGGCGCTGTCTGGCGGGCTTCAGCAGGTGCGCCCTCGACAGGGCGGGGTTTGAAATTGACCGGCCCGCCGGTGTCCAGCGACATGAGTGCGCCGACTGGGAAGGCACGCGAAATCGAGGCGATCAGGCTCTTGATCCGATCTTCGTCCCAGACCCAACTCCGCTGAAAATCCGGCAACTGGATGATGCCCCGATGGCACTCATCAAGCAGTCGGTGAAGGTCGATAGGATTAGTCTGGAAGGTTGACCCTGCCATGTCTCTGCACCCCCTTAGCCTCAGTTGCCTCCTTTCCGGCGTCATCCGCTCGTCGAGAAAGGCGCTCAAATTCCTCCACGGAAACAACCACCACCACGCCGCGCCCGTGCTTTTCGATCAGCACCGGCTCTGCACGCGCGGTATCGATCATCAAGCCGAAGCCGTTCTTCGCCTCGCGCGCCGACATGGTTTTCATGGCGCCATCCCGCTGCATTTTCGTTGCGCCATTTAGGACGAAGTAGCTCTTTTGGGCAACGGTGACGCTGGTGGTCGGAGCAGCTCCGATTACGAGGGCAAGATAAAAGGCCGCACATTGCGCCTCGGGACGGTCGTTTGTTTTCAATGGCTTGAAAGCCGATCCCGCAATGTGTGCCGTTTTCCATCAATGTGCATGGAGCCCGGAAAGGGATGGTTCTGATAGAAAATTCAATGGGATGACCGCAATGTGCGTCCCGCCGCGAGTTCTCCCGGATGCGTTGCTAAACCGAATTCCGCTTCCCCTTGCAGAGCGCCTCATAATGAGTTACATGTAACCATGTCTGGAGGATCGAGTCATGGCGCAGGCGAAGGGCGCGAAGCCCACTAAGGTAAAGGTTCAAGAACACCGCGACCGGCTGCGCGCCCAAGGCCTGCGGCCGATCCAGATTTGGGTACCGGACGTGCGAACCTCGTCCTTCCGATCGGAGGCGCACCGGCAGTCGTTGGCCGTGGCGGCGAGCGCCCATGCGCCTGAGGATCAGGCGTTCATCGACGCGGTGTCCGACTGGGACGATGAATGAGGCGTGGGGACATCTGGACCGTCTCCGGCGGTAAGGACTATGCGGGCAAGCCGCGCCCTGTCGTCATCGTGCAGGACGACGCCTTCGACTCGACGGACTCGATCACGGTCTGCTCCTTCACCACGGACCCAACCGAGGCGCCCCTGTTCCGGCTGTCGGTGGAGCCGAACGAGCGTAACGGCCTGCGCTCTTCCTCCCGGCTGATGGTGGACAAGATCACCACCGTCCCGAAATCCAAAGCCGGCGAACGGATCGGCCGGCTGGACGACGAGGATATAGTCCGGCTCAACCAAGCCATGATGGTGTTCCTCGGCTTGGCCGTGTCGCCGAGAACGGGCCGGAAAGAGGAATGATGAGCAGCGCCGCGACCCAGGTGCATCGGGGAGTGACGTGGCGCAATCATGGGCCATTCTGCTTGGCACCCGCCGGCGTGATACTGCCGACATGCCCCGCCTTGTCCGAAAACCTGTTACCTCCGCGTCCGAGCAGCTTGAAGCGTTGCTGGGCTATCCTTGGCCATTCCCCGGCCGGTCGCCGAAGCACGACCTCTCGACCTGGACCGTCACCGACGACTGGCCGGAGCGCGTGCCCATCACCGAGGCCGAAGTGGAGGTGTTCGAGCGATGGTTCGCCGACCTGTTCGACGAGTTGTTCGGGGTGGACCGATGATCTGACCGGGAGATACACGCCATGACCGTGCCGCTGCGCGCCGCCCTATACCTGCGCGTCTCGACAGCGCGGCAAGCCGAGCACGATGTCTCCATCCCCGACCAGAAGCGCCAGGGCGAAGCCTATTGCGCCTCACGCGGCTACCAACTCGTCGAAACCTATGTGGAGCCGGGTGCGTCGGCGACCAACGACCGGCGCCCCGAGTTCCAGCGCATGATCGAGGCGGGCACGTCCAAGCCCGCGCCGTTCGATGTCGTCGTGGTCCACTCGTTCAGCCGCTTCTTCCGCGACGCCTTTGACATGGAGTTCCACGTCCGCAAGCTGGCGAAGAACGGCGTCAAGCTGCTGTCGATCACCCAGGAGATCGGCGATGACCCGGTGCATCAGATGATGCGGCAGATCATGGCGCTGTTCGACGAATACCAGTCCAAGGAGAACGCCAAGCACGTCATGCGGGCCTTGAAGGAGAACGCCCGACAAGGCTTCTGGAACGGCTCGCTGCCGCCCATCGGCTACCGAGTCGTCGCGGCCGAGCAGCGCGGAGCCAAGACCAAGAAGAAGCTGGAGATCGACCCGCTCCATGCCGAGACGGTGCGGCTGATCTACCGGCTTGCGCTCCACGGCGACGGCGCCAAGGGCCAAATGGGCGTCAAGAACATCGTCTCCTACCTCAACAGCCGCCGCATCTTCACGCGCGACGGCGGTCGCTGGGGCATCGGCCAGGTCCATCGCATCCTGACCCGCCGCAGCTATATCGGCGAGCATGAGTTCAACAAGCGGTCTAAGTCCAAGGAGTTGAAGCCAGTCAGCGAGATCGTGGTCGTGCCGGTCCCGCCGATCATCGACCGCGAGACCTTCGACGCGGTGCAGGCGCTGCTCAAGGCCCGCCATCCCACGGTTACGCCATCCGCCGTCATCAGCGGCCCAACCCTCCTTACCGGCCTGATCCATTGCGCCAAGTGCGGCGGGGCCATGACCATCCGCACCGGCAAGGGCGGGCGCTATCGTTACTATGCCTGCTCTATGAAAGCCCGGCAGGGACCGACCGCTTGCGAGGGCATGGCCGTACCGATGGATAAGCTGGACGATCTTGTCGCCAGCCATCTGGAGGAACGCCTGCTCCAGCCCGACCGGCTGGAAACCATCCTCGCCACGGTGCTCGACCGGCGGCAGGAGCGATCCGATCGCCAGCGCGAGCATATCGCCGAGCTGAACAAGCGCGCGGCAGAGTCCGAAGCCCGCCTCAAGCGCCTCTATGACGCCATCGAGGTGGGTGTGGCCGATCTGCATGACCCGGCGCTCAAGGACCGCATCGACGGCCTCAAGGCGATCCGCGACCAAGCCAAAGTCGATGCCGAGCGTGCCCAGGCCATGCTCCAGCACTCAGGAAGCCAGGCAGTCACGCCGCAGATGTTGAGCAAATTCGCGCACGCCGCACGTCAGCGCATCCGGCATGAAGGCGGCGGCTATCGCCGTGACCATCTTCGCGCGCTTGCCCAGCGCGTCGAGGTCGCGGAAGGTGAGGTCCGCATCATGGGATCGAAGTCCCGGCTGCTCCAGACGCTCGTGGCGAACGGCGGCGCGAACGCAGTGCCCACTCAGGGACTGAAGTGGCGGAGAGAGTGGGATTCGAACCCACGGTACACTTGCGCGTACACACGCTTTCCAAGCGTGCGCCTTAAGCCGCTCGGCCATCTCTCCGTGCCGGCGGCAGAGGCATAGCAGTGCCGTGGCTGCGGGAAAACCCCGTGCTGCGCCGTCCGGCAGGGTGATCGCAGTTCACCGAAGGCAATGGTGGCCGGGTATCAAGCATCCGCGTCACGAAATGCCGGCCTTGGGGCGCTCCCTCAGCCTCCGCCGTGACACGGCGCGATTCCGCCAGTCCGGAGTAGCGCCGCCTTTCGACCCGAACGCCACTGCCCCCGCATATATCGCCGCGCCGCGGTTGCGACGTTTCGACCGGCGGGCCGGTTACCGCCGACCCTGGACGTGGGTCGGCCGGGCATGCTCCTGCCGCGATCCGATGCCGGGTTCCGGGAATGTTACCGGCATTCGGGCGGTCAGCCTGATGCGCGGCGCGAAGCGACGGCGGTGGCCGCCGGCCGCTTGCGCGCCGCGGCTTTCTTCGCCGGTGCCGCGGCTTGCTTCTTCTTGGCCACCGGCGCGCCCGGCTTCGCCGCAGCGGCGCGCTTAGCCGGTGCCTTGCGGCGCGCGGGAGCCTTGACCGGCTTTGGCTTCGCGGCCGCCGCCGGGGCAGGCGTCGCCGGCTTTGCCGCGGCACCCCGCCCGCGCTTTCCCGCCGCCCCGCGCGGGCGCAACTGCTTGCCCTTGTCCTTCAGCAGCGCGACGGCCTCCTCCAGCGTCACGTCATCCATCATTACGCCGCGCGGCAGGTTCGCCACCGTCTTGCCGTGCTGCACATAGGGGCCGAACCGCCCCTTGCGCACGGACACCGGCTCCTTGTCGCCCGGATGCGGCCCGATCGTGCGCACGCTGGCCAGCTTCTTGGCCAGCAGATCGACTGCCCGGTTGATGCCGATCGCCAACACGTCGTCGTCGCGGTCCAGCGAGCCGTACACCGCCCCCATCCGCACATAAGGCCCGAACCGGCCGATGCCGGCCTGGATTTCTTCCCGGGTCTCCGGATGGGTGCCGATCAGCCGCGGCAGCGACAACAGCCCCAGTGATTGCTCCAGCGTGACTTGCTCGCCGACCATGCCGCGCGGCAGCGAGGTGCGGCGTGGCTTCTGCTTCTTGTCTTCGCCGTTCTCGCCAAGCTGCACATACAACCCGTATGGACCGCGGCGAACGGTGACTTCCTCGCCGGTCTCCGGATGGGTGCCCAGCGCGCGCATGCCTTCCTTCAGGGTGTCGCCGGAATCCTCACCCGAGTCGATCGCCAGGCGCCGGGTGAACTGGCAATTCGGATAGTTCGAGCACCCGATGAAGCTGCCGTAACGCCCCAGCTTCAGCCCGAGCCGGCCGGTGCCGCAGGCCGTGCAGGCGCGCGGATCGGTGCCGTCTTCGCGCGGCGGGAAAAAATGCGGACCCAAATCCTGGTCCAGCGCCGAGATCACGTCGCTGATCTTGAGGTCCTTGGTCTGGTCCACCGCGCGGGAGAACTCGTCCCAGAACGCCCGCAGCATGGCACGCCATTCGGCGTTGCCGTCGGCGATGTCGTCGAGCTTCTCCTCCATCGAGGCGGTGAAGCCGGTATCGACGTAGTGCTCGAAAAAGCTCACCAGGAAAGCGGTGACCAGCCGGCCGCGGTCCTCCGGGATGAAGCGCCGCTTGTCCAGCCGGACATATTTGCGGTCCTGCAGCACCGTGATGATCGAGGCATAGGTGGACGGCCGGCCGATGCCGAGCTCCTCCAGCTTCTTCACCAGACTGGCCTCGGAATAGCGTGGCGGCGGCTGGGTGAAGTGCTGCAACGCGCTGACGTCGCCACGCCGCAGAGGATCGCGCTCGGCCATCGGCGGCAGCATGCGGTTGTCTTCGTCCGAGGTCGCGCCGGGGGCGTCTTCGTCGGTGTCCTCGCGATACAGCTTCAGGAAGCCGTCGAACGCCACGATCGAACCGGTGGCGCGCAGTTTTACGCCTTTGCCGTCGGTCACCTCGACGCTGACCTGGTCGAGTTCGGCGGACTGCATCTGCGACGCCACGGCGCGCTTCCAGATCAACTCGTATAGCCGCCTCTGGTCGGAGGACAGGTCGCGCGCCACTGAATCGGGGGTGCGGGCGACGTCCGTCGGGCGGATCGCCTCGTGCGCTTCCTGCGCGTTCTTCACCTTGGTCTGGTATTCGCGCGGGGCCGCGGGCAGGTAGTCGGGACCGTAGGCGTCCTTCACGTGGTCGCGGATTGCGAACACCGCCTCCTTCGCCATCTGGACGCCGTCGGTGCGCATGTAGCTGATCAGCCCGACGGTCTCGCCATCGATGTCGATGCCCTCATAGAGCTGCTGGGCGGTCCGCATCGTCTGCTGCGCGCCGAACCCGAGTTTGCGGCTGGCCTCCTGCTGCAGCGTGGATGTGGTGAAGGGCGCCGGCGGGTGGCGCTTGACGCGCTTGCGCTCCACCGAGCCGACGGTGAAGTTTCCCGCTTCCACCGCCGCCTTGGCGGCCTGCGCGAGGGTCTCGTTGTTGAGGTCGAACTGATCGAGCCGCTTGCCGTCGAGATGCGTCAGCCGCGCGGTGAAGGGGGCGCCGCCGGGGGTGGTGAACACCGCCTCCACCGTCCAGTACTCGCGGGCACGGAAGATCTCGATCTCCGCCTCGCGGTCGCAGATCAGCCGCAGCGCGACCGATTGCACGCGTCCGGCCGAGCGGCTGCCGGGCAGCTTGCGCCACAGCACGGGGGAGAGGGTGAATCCGACCAGGTAGTCCAGCGCGCGGCGGGCGAGGTAGGCTTCGATCAACGGGAGATCAAGGTCGCGCGGCGCGGCGATGGCGGCGCGGATGGCGCTGCGGGTGATCTCGTTGAAGGTGATGCGCAGGACGTTGACGCCCTTCAGCGCCTTCTTGTCGGCCAGCATCGCCTTGACGTGCCAGGAGATCGCCTCGCCCTCGCGATCCGGGTCGGTGGCGAGATACAGCGTGTGGGCGCCCTTCAGCGCCTTGGCGATGGCGCTGACCTGCCGGTCGCCGCGCGGATCCGACTCCCAGTCCATCGCGAAGTCCTGGTCGGGGCGCACCGAGCCGTCCTTGGGCGGCAGGTCGCGGACATGCCCCAGGCTGGCCAATACCGTGTAGCCGCCACCGAGGTAGCGGTTGATGGTTTTGGCCTTGGCGGGGGATTCAACGACGACAACATCGGTCATTCTGGGATGCGAGCCTCGTCCGTGAGCAGTGCGACCCGGTTCCCCGGCAGCATTTCAAGCCGGCCGGCGAGTTCCAGTTCCAGCAGTACCACCATCACGGCGGCCGGAGAGAACTGGCAGCGCCGCACCACATCGTCAACCGGCGTTGGCGAAGGGCCAAGCAGATCAAGCACTTGCGATCTGGCGCGGGGGAGATCGGGGGAATCATCGGCCAGTTCGGGGCGGGATTCGGCCAGTCCGGCCGGCGCGGCCTCGCCCTGATCGCGCAGGGACGCAGACATAGGGTGCTGTGGCAGGTTGTCCACCACGTCCTCGGCGGTTTCCGTCAGGATCGCTCCTTGGCGCAACAGGTCGTTGGCGCCGCGCGACCGAGGATCCGTGGGGGAGCCCGGCACGGCGAACACTTCGCGCCCGATTTCCTGGGCGATGCGCGCGGTGATCAGGCTGCCGGAGCGCAGCGCCGCTTCCACCACCACCACGCCCAGCGACAACCCGGCGATGATGCGGTTGCGGCGCGGGAAATGGCGTGCCTGGGGCGCGGTGCCGAGTGGCGCCTCGGCGACCACCGCGCCGGTTTCGGCGATCCGGTGTTGCAGCGCGGCGTGTTCGGGCGGGTACGGCAGGTCGAGGCCGCCGGCCACGACGGCGATCGTGCGACCGGTGGCGAGCGCCCCAGTATGGGCGGCGGCGTCGATGCCGCGCGCCAGGCCGGACACCACGACCAGGCTGCCGGCCAGGGCGGCGGCAAGGCTTTCCGCCATGCGCTGGCCGTTGGCGGAGGCGTTGCGACCACCCACCATGGCGATTGCCCGGGCTGACAAGACGGCGGGGTCGCCTTGGACCGCGATCACCGGGGGGGCGTCGTCGAGCATGGCCAGCAGCGGGGGATAATCCGGTTGGCCGACGACCAGCAGCCGGGCGCCGAGTTTTGTCAGGCGGTCGATCTCATGCTCCGCTTCCTTTGCGGTAGGGATGACGGGGGGCGCGGTGCGGCCGCCGGCTCGGGCGAGGCGGGGCAGCGCGTTGAGGGCCGCCGCGGCGCTGCCGTAGCGGGAGAGCATGCGGCGCCAGGCGATGGGTCCGACGCCTTCGGTCTGGGCGAGGCGCCAGGCGTCGGAAAGTTCGTGGGAGCGCGGTCGAGCCACGGGGGAGGGTCCTGTTGTGCCGCCGGCCGTGGTGCCTGCGGGCCAGCGCTACGCCTTGCCGCTGCTGTGCTGGCCGATCCGGGGCTCGGTGCCGGCCAGCAGGCGGCGGATGTTGGCGTGGTGGCGCGCATACACCAGCACAGCAATCGCCAACGCCAGCTTAACGAGACCGGGGTCGGCGAGCGCCCAGGCGAGAAAAGGCGCCAACGCGAAGGAGATCAGCGCGGCGAGCGAGGACCGGCGCAGCGTGGCGGCGGCGATCAGCCAGATCGCTCCGGCCGCGAGGCCCACCGGCCAGGCGGCGGCGATCAGCACGCCATAGGCGGTGGCCACGCCTTTTCCTCCGTTGAAGCGGAGCCAGACCGGGAAGAGGTGGCCCAGCACGGCGCCGAACCCCGCCCACAGGGCCGCGTCGCGCGTGGAGAGCAGGCCGGCCAGCAGGACGGCGGCGGCGCCTTTTCCCGCGTCCAGCAGCAGGGTGGCGGCGGCAAGCGGCTTGTTGCCGGTCCGCAGGACGTTGGTGGCGCCGATATTGCCGGAGCCGATAGTGCGGATGTCCGGCAGTCCCGCGGCCCGCGTCAGCAGCAGGCCGAACGGGATCGCGCCGAGCAGGTAGCCGAGCAGGATATAGGCGATGGGGGGCATGGGATGCGGGTCCAGGTTGTCTCCGGCGGCGTGTCATTGCGAGAAGCGCAGCGACGAAGCAATCCCCCGCCTGGGGAGCGCCGCTCGCCAGGCGGGGGATTGCTTCGTCGCTGCGCGCCTGGCACGAAACGTAACCGCCCCTGCGCTTGTTGGGGGGGCGGCCCGCGGTCGCGTCGCGCGATCCCTGTGGCCATCGTGATGGCCGGGTCTCTCCTGACCATGGGTGTGGGACAGATCGGCGGTTCCTGGGGTGCTCACGGTGCATGAGGTCCTGGCGCCTCGCGCGCGGCCGACCGCGATGGCTCGAGACCTGGGCCGGTTGCCCGGCCGGTGCCGCGGCGGGACATCCTGAACAGCCGGCTCGCCGATTTTCTGGTGCATGGGGTCTTTGCCGCCGCCGCGAGATCGGGCCGACGATTGCGACCGCGCGAGGGCCGTCGTTCTGGTGCATGCGGTCCGTGCCGCCGTCCCGCGCTTCTGGTGCATGAGGTCCTGCCCGTCGCGGCAGCCGATCCCAAAGCGGCCGGTGCGAGAGCGCCCGCCGTCCGACGCGGAAGCGAAAGGGCCGCCGGCGCCTCGGTTCATCCGTCGATCCGTCGGGCAAGGTCTGGCTGCATCGACGTGCTCCGTCGTCCTGTCCCAGGTCGGGTGCGCCTCGCGCGCCGGCAAGGGCGGCGTTCCTGGCCACGCAAAGAACCGCCCGGTGCGGCCGGGAAGCCTCAGCGCGCATGGCTGGGGGAACGGTGTGAACCGCGAATCGTGAGTGCAACCGAGTCGTCCGCGTGGCAGGATCGAGCCTGCAACGGTCGGCCACGGCGGCGCAGATGGGCGCGCGGGTCTTCCTCTGGTGGCCACCAAGCTCGACCGTCTCGCCCGGTCAGTTGACGACCTCCCGACAATCGTGTCCCGACTGGAGGCCGAGAAGGTCAGCCTGCGGGTGCTGTCGATGTCCGGCAGCCAGTCTCTTGATACCAGCACGGCAGTAGGCGGGCTGATGTTGGCCGTCATTGGGGCTGTGGGGCAATTCGAGCGGGAGATGATGCTGGAACGCCAGCGTGAGGGCATCGCCAAGGCTCGCCAGGAAGGCCGCTACAACGGCCGTGCGCCGACCGCTCGCAGGAAGGCTGCCGAGATCATCCGGCTCAAGGGGGAGGGTGTGAAGCCGTCTGAGATCGCCAGGAGGCTGGGGATCGGTCGGGCGTCGGTCTATCGAGTGCTGGGTGCCAATGCCGGTGGTGATCGGCGGGAGGCGGCGTGACAACCGAGGTTGCCGCACTGTGTCGGCCTCAATGTCAATGGAAGTAGATGATGCGACCGATTGCAACCCAAATAGGGCTGGAGAGGAGGACGCTCATTAGGATGCCGGTTGCGGGAGCCAAATCATGCCCCCGAAGCTCCTCGTCATCGCATGTCGGCTGGCCCTCATCACGCAAGAGCGGTATCAGGGCGGGGCTTACGTTTGCCACGCGGCCCGCTCTGCGACGCTCCTGCCGCAATGGGAGGGCGTCCAACACGGGGACTTCTTCAATTACATCCAACACGTCATACCTCCATCGTAGCTACTGCGTGGACTGATTGGGCCGAACCCCTCCGGCGATATATGCGGCGTTTAGTCCCCTCCAGACGGTTGCCGCACTGACGCAGATCAAGTCGCCGTCCCAGGCTGTCAGCCAAGATTGGAGCTGCCATGGGGAAGAATGCGAACGCCGGCCACATTGAGGGTGGCCAAAGTGACCGGCGTTGGGAGCGGCAGCGTGCAGCAGGTCAAAAGGAGGACCCGAACCAAAGGTTGCATGCCCACTCTTGCAAAACGGTTACAAGCTGGCAGCCGAGTCAAGCTCCCTCGTGTGCTGGATGTCGAGCCGGTGGAATTTGCCACCCCAGATCGCTGGCATCCATTCGCTCGACGGGATCGGCTCCGGGCCGACTACAATGCCGGTCAGGAAGCCGTCCAGATTGGACAGCAACATGCAGTCCTCCGGCAATATCCTTTTGGCAGCATTCAGATCGTCGTCCTCGATGGCGAGCAAACGCACCCCGTGACGCCTGTTCATGTGGCACCTCCGAGCGACGGCGTCGGCTGGCGATTTGGGTCAGCCTTCTGCACCAACCGCAGCATGTGGCGGATGCAGTGGACCTGCATTGATCTGCGCCAACGCATTCTTATACCTCACCCATCCCCTCATTCCGCTTCCGAGAGAGACTTGCCCAACAGCCCGCTGCTGACCAGCATTTCCGCGAACCGCTGCATCAGCGGCAGCAGCCGGTGGAGCGGCATGTTCGGGATCAGTTCGTAGAGCATGCACCCCTGGCGGAACAGCGAGCGTGTGCGCGTCTTTGCTGTGTTGGACTTGAGCAAACGGTCCATCCCCAGGCTCTCGCCCGCCGCCGCGAACAGCTTGCGGTCGCCGAAGCCGCGATCGGCCAGGATGGTCACCCGGCAACCGGGCGGGACAACCTCCGACAGGCGCCGCAGACAGGTATCCTCGATGGCGTTGCGCTGATCCTTCAACTCG
>Ga0307373_10010877_pt1 | contig 13304 bp, 13 predicted proteins | sample OX2MG_FD_202534 | JGI IMG/M metagenome (GOLD analysis project Ga0307373, IMG submission 202534) | Soil microbial communities from Risofladan, Vaasa, Finland - OX-2 | ecosystem: Environmental > Terrestrial > Soil > Coastal area > Acid sulfate soil | place: Finland: Risofladan, Vaasa | collected... | reverse complement strand
TCACGCCACCGTTGATGGCAGTTGCGACAGTCCACCAGGGGATCGGTGAAGTTGGACAGGTGGCCGGAGGCCTCCCATACCGCCGGCGGCGAGAGGATGGCGGCGTCGAGCCCCACCACGTCGTCACGTCGCTGCACCATCGCCTCCCACCACGCGTTCTTCACGTTGCGCAGCAGGTTGACCCCCAGCGGTCCGTAGTCGTAGGTCGAGCGGAAGCCTCCGTAGATCTCAGCCGACTGGAAGATGAAGCCGCGCCGCTTGCACAGTCCCACCACCTTCTCCAGGAGGTCGGAGGGTGCGTCGGGAGCAGCTTCCGGGTCAGGCATAGGGAGGAATCGTACCGGTTGGCACCCTATGGTCGGTCCCGGTCGACGCCTCGGTCATCAGCCGGGTGGTCACGGCATTGGCCATCAGCCTCCCCCGTACCGTGAGGACGGCCCGGCCATCGCTCCGTTCGACCAACCCCGCACCATCGAGGTCGTACGGGAGGGTGTCACTCGGCACACCGGCCGGGGTCCGCAGCGCGAGTGCCAGTCGTTCGAACCGCCGCTGCCGGTCGGTGAGGACCTCCTCGCCGGCCATGGCCGAGCGCCCTTCGGCGATCATCGCCACATAGCGGTCGGGAGTGCGGACATTCCACCATCGCCGCCCGGCCCGGTGCGAGTGGGCGCCCGACCCGATCCCGCGGTAGTCGCCCTGCTCCCAGTAGAGCTGGTTGTGCCGGCATTCGTGGCCGGGCCGCGCCCAGTTGGAGATCTCCTCCCATCGGTACCCGGCGCGGTGGAGGATCCGATCGGCCCGCTCGTACCGTCCGGCCTGGACATCGTCGTCGGGGTGTCGGCCGGGGTCGGCGGACAGTGGAGTGCCCGGCTCGACGGTGAGCGAGTACGCACTGACGTGTGGCGGGGGCGCCGCCACGCCGATCACCTCGTTGAGGCTCCGGTCCCAGTCGGCCTCGCCCTCACCGAAGCCTCCGATGATCAAGTCCATGTTCCATGAGTCGAACCCGCCCTCGGACACCGCCGAGGCCGCCTCGAAGGCCTGGGTGGCACCGTGGCGGCGGCCCAGACCGGCCAGCACGTGCGGAACGGTCGACTGCACGCCCAGTGAGATTCGGGTCACCCCACCGCGGCGATACGTGGCAAGTCGTCCGGGTTCGATGTCCTCGGGATTGCACTCCACGGTGACCTCGGCGTCGGCGGTCCGAGGGATGGCGTCGAGGATCGACACCAGTTGGTCGGCCGGCAGTCGCGACGGGGTGCCGCCGCCGAAGAAGATCGAAGTGGCGGTGGGGATCCCCTCTTCCGAGCGCGCCCGGTCGACTTCGGCGACGCACGCGCCGGCATAGGACTCCATCAGGTGGTCGCGGTCGGTATAGGTGGCGAATGCGCAGTAGTCACAGCGGAAGCGGCAGAACGGGACATGGATGTAGACCCCGAAGGCCGGGGGGATCACGGTGACCCGGGCCCGGATCCCCGCCTCACGACACCTGGCTCGACCGCACCGAGCGCAGACCACGGTCGAGGTGGGCTTCCATGGCCTCGGTGGCCAAGGCGCGGATCTCGTCGGTGACCGGCGATCGCGGCTCGGCCAGGACACCGGCCAGGCCTCCCCCCAGGGTCCGTCGCAGCAGCGACAGGCCGTCGGCCGACAGCGGCCGGCCCCGGCGACACGACCGGCACAGGACACCCCCTTCGGTCATGTCGAAGGCCACCAGCAGGGCCGAGTCCTCCTCCCCACAGGACACGCACCCGTCGAGCACGGGAGCCGACCCCTCCAGAGCCAGCACCTTGAGGAAGAAGGCCGGCGCCACCAACGGGGAGTTCCGTTCCGAGAGCGCGGTGATGCCACCGACCAGCATCTCGTAGAGGCGAGGGTTGCCGTGCCGCTCCTGTCCGATCTGGTCGACGACCTCGAGCATCGACATGGCGGCGGCCATCCGGTCGAGGTCCTCGCGCACCACCCGGTTGGTACCGATCACCTCGACCTGGTTGATGGTGTCCAGATCGCCGCGGCCCTGCCAACCGAGCAGCGCCACGTGGCTGAGGGGCTCCAGTCGCGAACCGAACTTGGACGTGGTGCGCCGGACCCCCTTCGCCACCGCACGCACCTTGCCGTGTTGCTCGGTCATCAGCGTGACGATCCGATCCGCCTCGCCGAGCCTGATGGTCCGCAGCACCACGCCCCGATCGCGAAAGAGGGTCATCCGGATCCGTGGGGCTCCTCGGCGGTCGGGCTCCCCACCGGTCGGCTCTGACCCGACGGCACCGGTCCGTTCGGGCCGCTGGAGGAGAGCGGCGCCTGTCCCCGCCCGACGGGCCGACCCGGCGACCGTCCGTGATCCCGACCACCTCCGATCAGATTGTTGGCACCGATCAGCCCCACCAGCACCGGTGGAATCACCACCAGCGGTAGCACCGCCGTGAACCCCGCCACCGCCATCGTGACGATGCCGGCATAGACCACCACGCCCAGCACCACGCCGGTGACGATCCATACCCCGCCGTTGTCGTCGGTGTGTCGTTCGGACGCCCCGTCCCGACCATCCCCTCGCCGTGGACGGCTCACTGCACTCCTCCGTAACGGCGTTGGCGCTGCTGGAAGTCACGGACCGCCTCGAACAGGTGAGAACGACGGAAGTCGGGCCACAGGACGTCGTCGAAGACCAACTCGCTGTAGGCCAACTGCCACAGCAGGAAGTTGGAGATGCGGTGCTCGCCCGAGGTCCGGATGACCAGGTCGGGATCGGGTTGATCGGGGTAGTACAGCCGTGCCCGGATGGATTTCTCGGTGACCTTGTCCGACGACACCCCGTCAGCGACCAACCGGCTGACCGCATCCACGATCTCGGCCCGCCCGCCGTAGTTGAAGGCCATGGTGAGGGTGCACCGGCGGTTTCTCGACGTGAGCTCGATCGACTCGTCCATCCGCCGCAGCACCCGCTTGGGAACACGCCAGTCCCGCCGTCCGGCGAACCGGATCCGGACGCCCTTGTCGTGGAGCTCGTCACGGCGACGGAGGAGGAGGCTTTCGTTGAACCCCATCAGGTAGCGCACTTCGTCGGCAGGACGACGCCAGTTCTCGGTCGAGAAGGCGTACATGGTGATCCACGGGATGCCGAGGTCGAGGGCTCCCTCCACCGCGTCGAGCAGCGCCGCCTCGCCCGCGGCATGGCCGTCGGTTCGGGGCAGCCCCCGACGGGCCGCCCATCGGCCGTTCCCGTCCATCACGCAGGCCACGTGGGCAGGGATGGGACCACCGGCCAGGTCGGACGCTGACACGGTGGGCATGTGGCCGCCCCCGGGCTCGTCCGCACCATCCTTTACCGGTTGCACCCTGCGAACCTATCCTCTCCCCACCATGACCCGTGCCTGTCGGCCCACCATCGGACCCGGCAGTGACAAGCCCGAGGATCCGACCGTCGAGTCCGTGGGCGACGGGCGCTAGACCCTCCCCATGTCCCCACTGCACGCCTTGGCCATCGTGGCGGCCGGACTGGCGGCCGGAACGGTCAACGTCATCGTGGGATCGGGTTCGCTCATCACCTTTCCGACCTTGCTGGCCCTGGGCTACCCGCCGGTGCTGGCCAACGTGTCCAATACCGTGGGCCTGGTCCCCGGAAGCGTGAGCGGGGCGATCGCCTACCGGCGGGAGCTGGGAGGCCAGCGCAATCGGATCCTCCGGCTCGGCATGGCGTCCCTGCTCGGCGGACTGACGGGAGCGATCCTGCTCCTCTCCCTCCCCAATGGGGTGTTCAAGGCGGCCGTACCGGCCCTCATCGCGGTGGCCTCGCTGCTCATGGCGGCCCAGCCCTGGATGAGCGCCAGGCTCGAGGCCCAGGGTCGGCGCCTCCATGGCGGCGCGGGCCTGCTGGCCGGCGTCTTCCTGACCGGTATCTACGGCGGCTACTTCGGTGCCGCCCAGGGGGTCATCCTGATCGCCCTGCTGGCCATCTTCATCGACGACGACCTCCACCGCCTCAATGGCGCGAAGAACGTGCTCGCCTGCATCGTGAACGGCGTGGCCGGGCTGTTCTTCATCGCCACCACGCACATCGCGTGGTCGGTGGTCGGTCTCATCGCCCTGGGCTCGATCATCGGAGGGCAGATCGGCGGCACGTATGGCCGAAGGCTGCCCGCCTCCATCCTCCGATGGGTCATCGTGACCGTCGGCCTCGGTGTGGCGGTGGGACTGGCCGTCGAGTGGCACTGACCGGCGAAACCGCGCCAAGGGCACCGATAGGGTCGGTCCATGAGTGACGAAGTGACGGCGACGCTGGCCAAGGTGACCTCGTCACTGCCGGGCGGCGGCGAGACGCGTGAGGGTCAACGGGAGATGGCCGTCGCCGTGGGCCGATCGATCGTCGACCGCCGCCATCTGGTGGCGCAGGCCGGCACCGGCACCGGCAAGTCGCTCGCCTATCTGATCCCCGCCGTGCTCTCCGATCAGCGAATCGTTGTGGCCACGGCCACCAAGGCGCTGCAGGACCAGTTGGCCCACCAGGACCTGCCCAAGGTGGCCGAGGCCCTCGACCGGGACTTCTCCTTTGCGGTGCTGAAGGGGAGGAGCAACTACCTCTGCCGTCAGCGGGTCGCCGAAATCGGCGGTCGGGGCGAGCAGCTCTCCCTGCAGCCCGATGCCGGCGACACACCGGACGCCGACGACGCCCCGCCCCCCGCGACCGACAACGGCACCGGCGACGCCGTCGAACTGGGTCGCCTCGGCGAGCAGGTGAAGCGCCTGGTCCGTTGGGCGGAGGACACCGCCACCGGCGATCGGGCCGAGCTCGACTTCGAGCCCCACTTCCGCGCCTGGGCCATGGTCTCGACGACGGCACGTGAGTGCTCCGGTGCCTTCCGGTGCCCGTCCGGCCGCGAGTGCTTCGCCGAGGAGGCGCGCGGGCGGGCGGCCGATGCCGACGTGGTGGTGGTCAACTCCCACCTCTACGGCGCCCATCTGGCCAGTGGAGGTGCGGTCCTCCCACCCCATCAGGTGGTCATCTTCGACGAGGCTCACGAAGTCGAAGAGGTGATGACCGACAGCTTGGGGGTGGAGATCGGTCCCGGTCGGTTTCGGGCACTGGCCGCCTCGGCCCGGCCGGTCACCGACGCCGAGTCGTCGGGGACGGTCGAGGCGGTCGCCGACCTCGGCGAGATCCTCAACCGGGTCCTGCGACCGCTGGCGGGTGAACGCATCCTGCGCCACACCATCGATCCGGATGGTCGGGGCACCCGGGTGTCGGGCGGCCGGGAGGAGGCCGATGCCGCGACAACGGAGTCCGAGCCACTCGGGTTCGACCTGGGACTGGGAGACATCACCGATGGGTCACGGGACCGGCCCGCTCCGGCTGGGGCTTCGGGGGATCCCGACCTCAATCAGGTCCTGGCCCTGGCCACCGGTCGGGTGAGCCGTCTGATCGATGACCTGCGCCGGTCCGAACGGGAAGCCGGTGACGACGAGCCCGGCGCGTTGGGGTCACGCCGGGACCGCGTCCTGCTGGCCGCCGGCCACCTGGCCGCCGATCTGGCCCGGTTGGCCGTCCTCACCGATGATGAAGTGGCCTGGGTGGACGGGGGAGCACGCGCGCCGAGCCTCCGGGTGTCCCCCATCGACGTGGGACCGCTGCTGGCTGAGCTGTGGACCGAGGTGACCGGCGTGCTCACGTCGGCGACCGTTCCGATCGGTCTCGCCGATCGGCTCGGCCTTCCGGCCGGGACCACCGATGAGCTCGACGTGGGCAGCCCGTTCGACTATCGGGAGCACGCCATGCTGTACGTGGCCCAATCGCTCCCCGACCGGAGGAGACCGGAGTCGGAGCCCGCGCTCCACGATGAGCTCGAGGCCCTCATCAACGCCGCCGGCGGGCGCACCCTGGCCCTGTTCACCAGCTGGCGGGCCATGCACGCCGCCGTCGAGGTGCTGCGTGATCGGCTGGGATTCCCCATCCTGGCCCAGTCCGATCTGCCCAAGCCGGCCTTGATCGAGGCCTTTCGCGACAGCGAGGCCACCTGCCTCTTCGCCACCCTCGGCTTCTGGCAGGGAGTGGACGTCCCCGGGGGCACGCTCACGTTGGTGACGATCGACCGGATCCCCTTCCCCCGACCGGACGAGCCCGTCCTCGAGGCCCGGCGTGAGCGAGCCGGTTCCGGAGCGTTCAGTACGGTCGACCTCCCCCGGGCCGGAACCCTGTTGGCCCAGGGGGCCGGCCGGCTCATCCGCTCGGCGAACGACAGGGGCGTGGTGGCGGTACTCGACAGCCGACTGGCCACCGCCCGGTACCGGGGTGCGCTGCTGGCCCGGGTGCCACCGATGAAGCGGTCGGTGAACCGGGCCGAGGTCGAGGCGTTCCTCCAACGCATCGTGGCCGAGTCATGAGATGGCGACACGTCGCCGGTCAGCGACGAGCCGGTGCAGCTGCCGGTCACCGCGAGGATCGGGACGCGGTCGTGGCGGCGGCGCCCGAGGAGCCGGTCGGACCGCCGGCGTCGGACTCGGCGCTGGCCGGAAGCGCTGACGGCGGTTGGTCCGACCGGCAGTAGCGCTCCAGGAGATGGTCGGTCAGGATTTCCGACCCCCGGCGTCGTCCTTCCCCGAAGAGCAGCGGGTGGTCCATGCCGGCCACCACGGCCAGCGTGAACCGCCCGGACTTCCGCAGCCGGCGCTCGCCCACGAAGCGCCAGTAGACACTTTCGCGGAGGTCACGAACGTCGTCTTCTCCGACGATGAGCAGGACGTCGATCCCCTCCCGTACGGCGACCGCGGGCACCGACATCGGTGACTGCCACACAGCGAACTGCCGGTAGGTCCGCCACAGCCACCACGCCATGCGGCCATGGTCCACCGCCAGTTTGACCAGGGGAACCGGCAGCGGGCGAAACGCCCGCCGGCGGGGATCGAACTGATCCGACGACTTGTTCATGCTGACCGACGAGAGGGCGGGGTTGAACACATAGGCACCCCGGGCCCCGAGAGCGAGGGCGCTCTCGAAGGCGCCGTACCCGCCGGAGCACAGGCCGACGAACACCACGTTCGACGGGTCGTCCGGCGACATCGTGGACGCCACCGTGGGGATGTCGTCCAGCCACTGGGGAGCGAACGAGATGCCTTCGCCCTGGCCCGGATGCACCGGGCTGTCACCGACGCCGCTCACGTCGATGCGGATCGATCGCAGGCCATGCCGGGCCCACTGCCGGGCCAGGTCCACCCACAGACGGCCGGGGCCGATGTGATGCTCGGTTGCCACATTGAGGAAGATCACCCACGGGCCGTGGCCGCCGTCTGCCGGCTCGGTCGCCATACCGAACAGCCCGACCTCACCCAGCCGGACTGCCCGCTCGTAGATCGGCCTGTCCACGTCGTCGACTCCGACGGTGGCGGCGTCCCGAACAGGAACGACGATGGCGGCGCCCGTGTCGGGTGCCACCCCGTTCAGCCACGCGGTGATCTGGCCGATGGAGTCCCAGGGGACCACCGAGCTGAGTGGCGGCACGTCGAGCAGCTCCTCTTGGCCGATGGCATCGATGCGGTCGACCGCACTTCCGGACAGGGCCCGCTCCAGCCGCGGGGAGGCAGGCCGACCGTCCCGGGACAGGACCAAGGTGCGGGTGCCGGGCGAGTCGAGCGGCAGGATCTCGAACCCACGGATCTCATCGGTCAGCGCGGTCGGGAAGAAGTAGCCGGGGGTGTCGAGGCCTCGGCTGTCGGTCGACGGAGACCCGCCGAGGGAGGCCATCAGAGCCTGCTGGTATCGGATGAACTCCCGACCACGGACGCAGGGGTCCCAGAGCACGAGGGCATCGAGAGGCGGGCCCGCGCCGGTGACCACATGGGTCGCCAACGTCGCACCGAACCGCATCCCGATGGCCGTCACATGGTCGGCTCCCGCCTCGCGCACCAGCTCGATGGCGCTCACGATGCTGGCCGTCCAGGCCGCAATCCGTTCGGGATCGTCCAGGGTGCCGGCAGAGTCGCCGGTGCCGTCGTAGCTGAACCGGACGACGGCGAACCCGGCCGCGGCGAGTGACTCGGCCAACTTCCGGAAGGTGAAGTAGACGCGACGCTCCTCGTCCCCGATCGGGGGGCACAGCACGACGCCGCCACGGGCGCGGCCGTCGTCGGGGGTGTGGAACCACCCGAACAGCGGTCGGTCCGTCGGACCGAACCACACCGGTTGCGCCGTCATCGAGTCACCGTTGGCCGGCGAGATCCGGCGGGGCGGGAGCGTGGTGGCACCCGATGCAGGCCCATTGCCTGGTGTTCAGCACTCGCCACAACCACGTTGGCCCTCTCCGGACGGCAGCCTGAACGCTCGGTGTCGGCCCGACCGCGATCCCTCTGGTACGGCTTGGAGCCGCCGCGACTCGGTCGCTACGCATCTATCGGCTCAATGTCGGAAGATCTGAAACGCCCCATCCGGCCTCGGGCTCAGAAGCCCAGACGGTCGAGCGCGTCCTCACGATGTTGCCAGCGCTTCTCCACGCGGACGAAGAGCTCGAGGTAGGCGCCCGGTGGCATCTGTTTGCGCACGGCGATGCCCACCTCCTTGAGGGTGGTCCCGCCCTTGCCGATCACGATCCCCTTCTGGGAGTCACGTTCGACGAGGATCTCGCACCGGACCCGGGGCCACTCCCACTCGCTGACCCGGCAGGCGATGCTGTGGGGCAGTTCGTCCTGTACGCGGTGGAGGAGCTCCTCGCGCACCAGGTCCGCCACCCAGAAGGCCTCGGCCACGTCGGTGACCATTCCCTCGGGGTAGTAGCGCGGCCCCTCGGGCAATCGCGCCACTACGGCATCGACCAGTCCCGCCACCCCCTCGCCCGAGGTGGCCGACACGGGGAAGTACTCGACGGGGATCGGAAGCTCGCCGTCGCCCTCGTCGAGCACCCGGATGACATCGGCCACCGCGGTGAGGTGCGTGAGCACGCCGTCACCACCCACACGATCGATCTTGTTCACCACCACCAGCAGCGTCGGATCGCCGGTCTGCGCATCATCGCCGGCATCACGCCCGTGCCCGAGTGCTGCCGCCCGCGCCATCGACCGGACACGGCGCGCCGACTGGGCCAGGACCATCCGATCCCCCGGCCCCACCGCCCCGGTGGCCTCGACCATGGCCACCACGACGTCCACGTCGTCGAGCGACGCCGTGGCCGACTCGTTCATGCGCTCGCCCAGCGCCGTCCGTGGCTTGTGCAGTCCGGGTGTGTCCACGAAGACCACCTGGGCGTCGGGGAGATTGAGGACCCCGCGCACCTGGGAGCGGGTGGTGTTGGGTCGGGGCGAGGTGATGGTGACCTTGGTGCCGACCATGGCGTTGACCAGGGTCGATTTCCCCACGTTGGGCCTCCCCACCACGGCCACGAACCCGGAGCGGAAGACGGTCACTCGGACTCCTGTCGGAGCGGAGCGGCCAGGGGCACGATCCGGACCCGCTCGATCCGGCGGCCCGTGACCCGATCGGCGATCAACCGCAGACCGTCGACCGTGACCGACTCCCCCACCACCGGGACGTGCCCCAACAGGTCGAAGACCAGACCACCGACGGTGTCCCAGGCTCCGGTGGGGAGGCTGGCCTTGATCAGCTCGTTGACTTCGTCGACCGCCAGGCGCGCGCTCACCCGCAACTCGCCGGACTCCAACTGCTCGACCGGTGCCTCCTCGACGTCGAACTCGTCGACGATCTCCCCCACCAACTCCTCGATCAGGTCCTCCAGCGTGACCAGGCCGGCGGTGCCGCCGTACTCGTTCACCACCACCGCCAAGTGGAAGGTCTCGGACTGCATCTCCCTCATCAGATCGGAGACCCGCTTGGTTTCGGGAACGAAGTGGGCCACCCGGAGGTGGGACCTCACCGCGTCGCTCCCCTTCCCCGAGCGCACCGTGCGGATCATGTCCTTGGTGTAGGCGATCCCCACCACGTCGTCCACCTGTTGCTCGACGGCGGGCATGCGGCTGAATCCCACCTCCAATGCCCGCTCCAACACCGCCTCCACCGACTCGTCTGCACCGATGGTCACCATGTCGGGGCGGGGCACCATCACCTCGCGCACCACGGTGTCACCGAACTCGATGATCGAGTGGATCAGGGCCCGCTCCTCGGTCTCGATGACCTCACCTTCGAGCGCCACATCGGCCATGGCCAACAGTTCCGACTCGGTCACATGCGATCCGAGGTACTGGCCCTGCTGCCCGATGAGCAGGTTGGCCAAGCCGATCAGCGCGCCCGAGACGATGCGGACGGGCCAGAAGCGGACCAGAGCCGAGACCAGCGGCGCGCTGAACAGGGCCGCCCGTTCGGGATGATGGACGGCCCAATTCTTCGGCACCGCCTCGCCCAGCACGAAGATGACCACGATCTCGAACACCGTGGCGGCGGCGACGCCCCAGGCTCCGAACCAGGTGTGGGCGAGGATCCCGACCAGCGTGGCCACGACCAGTTGGCAGATCAGCACCAACAGCAGGACCGGATTGAGGAACCCCTGCGGGTTCTCGGTGAGACGCACCAGCATTCTGGCTCCACGGCGTCCGTCCTCCACCAGGGCCATCGCCTTGGCCCGGCTCATCCGGACCAGACTGGTCTCGGCCAACGCCAACAAGGCCGATGCCGCCAACAGCACGACGACCACCATGATCAGGATCCCGTCGCTGACAGAAAACGTCGCGGTGGCCGTCAGCACGCCGGGGCCCTCACCCATGATTCATGAGGCCACGCGGTAGTACCGGGCCAGCAGCTGTTGTTCGCGCTGCTCCATCCTCTGGGCCTCCGCCTCCACCTCGTGGTCCATCCCCAGGAGGTGGAGGAGGCCATGCACGACCAGCAGGGCGATCTCGTCGTCGAAGGTCACCCCGTGCTCCACGGCGTTCCGGGCGGCCACCGCCGGGCAGACCACCACATCCCCCAACAGCAGGAGACGGCCGGTGTCGCCTTCGATCGATCCGGGGCCGGTCCCCCCTTCGTCGGGCGAGCGGCCACCACGCGACGCCTCGTCCTCGATCGGGAAGGACAACACGTCGGTGGGCCCGGACCGCTCCAGAAACCGCTCGTTGAGCGAGGCGATGGCCGCCTCATCCACGAACAGCAGCGAGACCTCGGTATCGGCCACGATCCCTTCGGACTCGAGCACCGCCCGGGCCAGGGACGACCAGCGCTCCACGGCCACGGGATGCTCCGCCTGCTCGTCGGCGGCATAGATGTCAAGCGTCACGAACACCATCCGTCGGCGTCCGTCGTTCGTAGGCCGCCACGATGTCGGCCACGATCCGGTGCCGGACCACGTCGCGCTGGGTGAGGTGGACGAAGGCCAGGTCGGGCACTCCGGACAGGACCGGCTCCAGACCGACCAGGCCGGAGCGACCACCGGGCACGTCGATTTGGGTGATGTCGCCGGTGACCACCGCCTTCGAACCGAAGCCGATCCGGGTCAGGAACATCTTCATCTGCTCGGGACTGGTGTTCTGAGCCTCGTCGAGGATGATGAAGCTGTTGTTCAGCGTGCGCCCGCGCATGAACGCCAGGGGGGCCACCTCGACCGCGCCGCGGTCGATCAGCCGCTGGGCCCCGTCGGCCTCGAGCAGATCGTGCAGCGCGTCGTAGAGGGGCCGGAGGTACGGATCCACTTTGGCCATCAGGTCGCCGGGGAGGAATCCCAGACGCTCACCGGCCTCCACCGCCGGACGGGTGAGGATGATCCGGCTCACGTGGCGGGCCTGCAGGGCCTGCACCGCCAGGGCCACGGCCAGGTAGGACTTGCCGGTGCCGGCGGGCCCGATGCCGAAGGTCACGATGTTGGAGGCGATGGCGTCGGCGTACTGCTTCTGTCCTCCGGTCTTCGGTGTCACGGCTCGCCCGCGTGATGACCGGAGCAACTCCGATGTGAGCACCACGGAGGGTCGGACGTCGTCGTGCATCATGTCGATGGTGCGATGGACCTGCACGGCGTCGAGTCCCTGACCCGACTCGAGCAGGATGATCAGCTCCTCGAACAGCATCCCCACCCGGTCGGCGCCGTCGCCCTCGATCGAGATCTCGTTCCCGAGGACCGCGATCCGAACATCATCGAAGGCCTGTTCGATCACGCGCAGCAATTCATCACGCTGGCCGAGCAGACCGGCCATCAAGTGGTTGCCGGGAACGAGAATTTTGACCTGGGTGCCTGCCACGTGCGCTCTGGTCCCGACCCTACCAGCGGGCCGGCTGCGTTGATCCGATGATCGGGCCCGGCCGGCTGGTCCGGCTCTTCAGCCGGGCGGCCAGTCGAAGGCCCGGCCCCCGAGCAGATGGAGATGGAGGTGGTCCACCGAGTTGAGCGCATCCGGCCCGACGTTGAACACCAGTCGGTAGCCGCGGTCCTCTCCGCCGATCCCCTCGGCGTCCGCCACGGCCTTCGCCGCGGTGAGGAGGGCGACAACGTCGGCGGCGTCGGCCGCGGTCACCACGCCAGCATTGACGATGTGGCGCTTCGGGACCACCAGCACATGAGTCGGTGCCTGCGGATTGATGTCACGAAAAGCGACGGTGTGTTCGTCGGTCCGCACCACATCGGCGTCGATGTCGCCGGCCACGATGCCGCAGAACAGGCAGTCGGCCACCGGCGGGTCAGCCACCCCCGGCCGTCGACATGCCGTCGGTGGTCACCGGAGAGCGCCCGTTGCCCTTGATCTCGGGGTAGAGATGCTCGAGGCTCCCCGGTGAGATCCGGCTGGCATCGATGAACCGCTCGACGTCGGCCTCCTGCACGCGGATGACCCGACCGAACTTGTAGGCGACCAGATCCCCTTCATCGATGAACCGGTACAGGCTGCGCAGGGTGACGCCCAGGCGCTCCGAGGCTTCCTTCGTACTCAACCAGCGGATCTGCTCGGTCACGGCAGGCCTCCTCCGGCCATCACACGTTCACAAGCAGCCCGAGCTCGTCCAACCGGGTGCCCATGCTGTCCGGCGTCACCCCGAACAGGCAGGCGATGGCCCGGACGTCCTCAGCTCTGATGGTGATCATCCGACCGTTGAAGTCCTGACGATGGACCTGGATCATGCTCAGGAATCGACGCAGGAGATCCCGCTCGGGACCGCTCACGGTGTGCAGCTTGGTCAAGTCGATGGCGACCTTCTCGGTGCCCGACGCCGTCAGGCTGGCCCGGCGGGCACCGTGGGGGACGATCTCCTCGGTGGCACCGGCGGCGCCCCACCGGGTCATGGTGGCATCGTCAGGGGGAAGGAGCTGGTCGACCGGGACGTCGTAGAGCTTGGCCAGCCTCTGCAGTCGCGGCACCGAGATGGCCCGCTCTCCCCGCTCGTAGGCACCCAG
>Ga0307373_10010875_pt1 | contig 13304 bp, 11 predicted proteins | sample OX2MG_FD_202534 | JGI IMG/M metagenome (GOLD analysis project Ga0307373, IMG submission 202534) | Soil microbial communities from Risofladan, Vaasa, Finland - OX-2 | ecosystem: Environmental > Terrestrial > Soil > Coastal area > Acid sulfate soil | place: Finland: Risofladan, Vaasa | collected... | reverse complement strand
GCGCAGGTCTCCCCAGCGCTGCGCGTGAAGGCTCTTTGGTCCGCCGGTTCTCTGGCATCGTACCAGGGAGATTACGCTGGGGCAGGCAGCCTCATTGAGGCCGCTATGGCGATTGACCGCGCCGACCAGGACGATGCCACCACCACAGTGTTATTGACGTGGCGCGGTCTGGTCGCCTTTGGACAGTTTGACGACGCCAAGGCCCAGCGATGCTTCGAGGAGGCACGCAAGCTGGGGCGGCGGCTTGGTGATATCCGGCTGTTTGCCTTTGCCTTGAGCCACCTCAGCCGGCTCGCCTACCGGCAGAGCGACTATGCTCGGGCGAGAAGACTTGGTCAAGCCAGCCTCCGTCTCTTCCGTGCCCGCGACGAACCCTGGGGCGTTGCGCTCCTGCTTACCGTCCTCGGCGCCGTGGCCCACCGCACGGGAAAATACGAACTGGCTCGCTCCCTCCACGAGCAAAGCCTGGACCTCAGCCGCGAAGTGGGCGATCGGGCTAATGTCGCGCAGGCGCTGACGAATCTTGGCAACCTAGAACGTGCCCTTGGTGACCTGGTCGGGGCACGTGGGCGGTACGAGGAGAGCCTGCGGCTCTGCCGCGAGATCGGCGATCGGCGGGGCGCCTCACTGGCCCTGGGAAATCTCGGCGCCGTGATCGAACGGCAAGGCGACCGAGCTGGCGCGCGCCGGCTCTACGAGGAGAGCTTGACGATCGTGCGCGCTGTCGGCAACCAGCGCGCGCTGCCCGCCGTGCTCGGCCGCCTGGCGAACCTGGCGCGGGTCGAAGGCGACGTGGATGCCGCTCGTATCGGCTATCTGGAGTGCCTACGCCTCTGGCAGCGGGTAGGAGACCATCGCGCCGTGATGTGCTGTCTCGTGGAGTGCGCGAACCTAGTGGCTGCCGCGCAGCCGGAGTCAGCGTTGCGCCTGTATACCGCCGCCGACATGCTGCTGCGGCAACTTGGATCGTCGCTGCCGCCGCCTGAACGGGAAGACGTGGACCGCGCTATGACGGTGCTCCACCGGGTGCTGGGCGAAGGCACGGCCGCTGCGGCAATCGCCGCCGGACGCGAGATGGCGCTGCCGGATGCGGTGCGCCTCGCCGTGACGTGTCTCGAACCGGTAAGGCCAATCGACGAGCAAAACGACCGCGCGCTAACCGCAAACGGCGTCGCTCCTCTGAGCCCGCGCGAACGCGAAGTGGCCGTCCTTATCGCAGGCGGACGGACCAACCGCGAGATTGCCGCAGAATTGGTCATCTCTGAACGGACCGCCGACACACACGTGGCCCACATCCTGAACAAACTGGGCGTCGCAGCGCGCGCCCAGGTCGCCACATGGGCGGTACGGCAGGGAATAGTCCCCTTGCCCGTGTCGGATCATCGGAGAGATACGTAGGTGCGGTCGCGCTTGAAACCCGCCTGCCCTTCGCACATATACGCCCTTTCACGGATGTTCGCGCGACCGTCGTACTGTATTCTGACGACGACGTCGGACCGTCGCCGCGGATCGGCACATCAGCGAAAGAGATTGAACGATGGCTTCGACTCTGCAGCGCCCGCATGCCAACCTCACGACATCGTATTGGCGCGCGGATAATTCCGATCCGGTTCTGGAGACGACGGTCGGCGGCATCCTGCGCGACGCCGCGGCCGCATACCCGGACTGGGTCGCCCTGATCGAGGGCACGCCGGATCCGGCCACGCGCCGTCGCTGGACCTATGCCGAGTTGCTGACGGAGGCCGAACGCGTGGCCCGCGCCCTGTTGGTCTGTTTCGCTCCCGGTGAGCACCTGGCGGTCTGGGCGCCCAACCTGCCGGAGTGGGAGTTGCTGGAGTTCGGCGCAGCCCTGGCCGGCGTCGTTCTGGTCACCGTCAACCCAACCCTTCGCGAAAGCGAGTTGGCCTATGTCCTGCACCAGTCCCGTGCTGCGGGGATCTTCTTCGCCCCGGACTATCGCGGCCGGCATTTGCTGAACACGCTGGAAAGCGTGCGCGCCGGACTGCCCGAGTTGCGCGAGACGCTGCTGTTCTCCGAGTGGGACCAATTCGTCGCCTCGGGCAGCCCGACTCAGGTCCTACCCGTAGTGGCCCCGGATGACATGGCGCAAATCCAATACACGTCGGGTACCACCGGCTTTCCCAAGGGCGCCATGCTGCACCATCGCGGCATCATCAACAGCGCCCGCTTCTTCGCGCGTCGCGCCGGCCTGTTGCCCGGCGCGGGCATCATCACCTGTGTCCCGCTGTTCCACACCGGCGGGTGCGTCCTCGGCGTCCTCGGTGCCGTGCATGCCCATGCCAGACATATTCTCGCCCCCGGATTCGAGGCCGGCCTCGTCCTTAACCTGATCGAGACGGAACGGGCCGCCGTGGTGGGGACCGTCCCCACGATGCTGGTCGCTATGATGGAGCACCCGGACTGGACGCGGCGCGATCTCTCGTCATTGCGGGCGATTGTCTCCGGCGGCGCACCCGTGCCCGCCGCGCTGGTCCGTCAGATCGAGGCGACGCTCGAGGTATTGTCACGTTAAGGGCATGAGCAGGTAGGATGAGGACGTGCGAGGGAGAAGCCGCCCATGGAAACGCCGATCCTGTCCTACCGCTGCCACCGCTATCCGGCCGAAATCATCGCCCAGTGTGTGCGCCTCTACTTCCGCTTCCCGCTCAGCTATCGCGGCATCGAGGAGGTGATGTTCGAGCGAGGCATCATCGTGTCCTATGAAAGCATCCGCCGCTGGTGCCACAAGTTCGGCCCGGTCATCGCGGCCGAGATCCGCCGCCGCCGTCCCCAGCCCAAGGATACGTGGCATCTCGACGAGATGTACATCAAGATGAACGGCAAGACCTACTATCTCTGGCGGGCGGTGGACGCGGACGGGATGGTCCTTGATATCCTGGTGCAAGAGCGCCGCAATCAGGAAGCGGCGGAGCGATTCCTCCGACGGCTGGTGGAGGGCTGTCCAGCCGAGCCGCGCGTTGCGGTAACCGACAAGCTGGCGAGTTACGGACCAGCCCTCAGGAAAATCCTGCCACATACCGAGCACCGCAAGCAGAAATGTCTCAACAACCGGGCGGAGAACTCCCATCAGCCAACGCGACAACGAGAGCGGGCGATGCGGCGGTTCAAGTCACCGGTGCAAGCGCAGCGGTTTCTGGAGCCGTTCGGTCCCATCCGGCAGCACTTCTGTCCTGGTCGCCACCGTCTATCGGGGAGCGACTACCGGGCCATCCTGGTCACCCGTTTCGCGAGCTGGCGCGAAGTGACGGGTGTCGCTGCCTAACGGAAGCGTGTAGTCACCGCAGGAGAGCGCCGGCTCGTGCGTCCATTGCCTCTCCTGGCCAGCTAACGTGACAATACCCGCAACGCCGATTTGGCGGCAATCACACTTATAGCAGAACCATGAAGCACCCGTAGTGACGCTGTTGGCCAATTGATCGGACCGCTCACGCAACAGCGGCTAGGTCGGCGAAGTGCGAGTGTTGGGTGCCCGCACGCGGCGTGCCGGTCCACCAGTCGTCGAGCCGTTGCAGGTTGATTGCCGCGGCCGTCGCGACGTGCTGGAGGTGGGCCCGTGGGAGGCCGCGATAGCGAGCACGCCGCAAACCGCAGCAGTACATCGGGAGCGGCCAGGTAGAAAAGGCTAACGACCGCATTCTCGCGCGACGGCAGAAATGTCGAGGCATGCAGTGGAGTGTCCGGACGAGTGCTGCCCTGGCCGCATTACGCACCCTGCAGCTCAACGAGGGCTGGCACACGTATTGGGTACGGCGTCGCGCCTTCCCCCTGACTATCGCCGCTTAACCCACCGCTTATGCGTGCTTACCGTTCGCGCGATGGCGGCAGGCCGACTCACCGCGGTGCTGACGGGGGACTGATTTTCCGCGAACGTTCCTACGCATCCATATTCTCTAAAACCAACGAGACGTAGCATCATAAGCAATGATGCGTTGACGTTCACGGCTTTTAGGCATTTGTCGCTCCTGCCACTGCCATTACCGCTCAGAAGCATACCAGATCCCGGCACGTTACCAAGCAACACCGTAGGAATAGCCATCCACAAGCCTAAAGGTGGGCCGATTCTTTCAGGGCGCCATCGCCGCCTGCCCGCCGGCCTGGGCCATCGGGATATCCCGACACAAGCGTGGCTCCACCGTTGCTTCCACGAAGAGCAACTCGCATCCGCCATGGCCCAGATCGGTAAGTGCCTCCATTAGCCGGTCCCGCACCATGCGTTCACACCAGAACTTCTCGCCGGCCGACGAGACCTCCAGGCACAGGCGTGCGGTGGACGCCTCAAGTACCGTTGCCGCGGATACCCGCGACACGGCCCCGGGGGCGACAAAGCGTCGCAATTGGCCCACCACCGCTTGCCAGAACGGGTTGTCCGGCAACCTATCGGCTGAGCGGTCGCCTCCTTCCGCCGCCACCTGCCGTTGGCCGCCCGGTCGCGGCGTACCGCCTGTTGGTCGGCGAGGTGGCGCCGCTTTCCACTGTTTCCTCTCGCACTCAGGCTTGGCTCGATCGGCCAGCATTCGTTCCAGAATGGCGAAAAAATACGGCATAGCATTCACCCGTTCATCCGGCGTCCGTCGTTCCACCCAGGGCAGGCGCGTCTGAGTGGCATCGGCCGCCGAACGCACCAGTGCCGTGAATTCGGGTACGCATACCCCATGGCGCTGGACCAGGGCAAACGCGCGTGCGCCGCTGGCTCGGGGCGCTTCGTCGCCGAACCTGGTCGAGAAAGGGGCAAGGGCGAGCCGGACCACGAGAGCCTCGCTGACCGATGGCGTCTCGTCTTTCGGTGGGGCCGACGTCCAACAAGCCGCCGCGCGGGAGATCGATCCGAGATCGAGCTTTTGTTGTTCTTGTTCGTTTTCTTTCCCCGCGGAATCCCACACCCCTCCCGGCGCGAGATTCCGCGGGGTGGTCGGATCCGGCATCCTCCCCGTGGCCGGCGCGGACGGGACGGGACCGGGCTGATCGTCGATGCTGAGTAGCGGCGCCACCGTGCCCGTCCGCGGCTTGCTGGTCGAACCGGAGGCACGCGCTGGGCGCCTCCGTTGCTCGCGCCCCCCCTCCAGCGTCTGGACCTCGGTAATCGCCGCCAATGCCCGCAACAGTGGCCGTAGATCATAGGCGTTGCTCAACTGGCGCCCGTGGGTATCGGCGCGGGGGACGATCACCAAGAGCCCCCGATCGCTCAGCGCTCGCGCATAGTGCTGAACCTGGCGAATCTTTTTACCCATCCGCGCCGCGATCGAATCAAGCGCCGGGAAGGGCAGCCGATCCCCCCACCAGAAGGTCCAGAGCTGTTGGATGAACACCAGTTCACCCTCACTCATCCCCAATCGCGCATAGTGGCGGAACAAGGAATTGGGAAAAGAGGTGAACCCCCCTTCCCAGGAGGTAACAGCCCGCACCGAAAGAGTTGTGTCTCGCTCCTCGAACTCAGGGAATGGCCGCGTCGCGGCAGTGGATTGCGTGGCCTCCTTGGGTGTGGTATGCTCCAGGAGCATGGAGTGACGGCTAGGCATGAAAACGCCCTCCAGGTACACCGCTCGACCGGAAATTCGCAGTTCCCGTTCGACGGTCGCATTTCATCAGCGCCCAGCACGATCCGTCAACCGGCAGTGTCTGGGCTCCACTTATTCCTCACAACAGGCGCCTCGGTTCGCAGCCGTCGGGCCTGTTGTGTGTTTACGGTTGAGTACATGCGCGCGGCGCGCGCTTTTACCTCTTCCTCGCTAGGGCCCACCCGGTCCCCAGCACCGCCACCTCCCCGGTTTGACTGTTCACGTCATCGAGTCCGGGCCGAGGGCACCCCTGCCAACCTCGGCGCGGGAGACCTTCTCCCCGGACCCCTTCCGATTGTGGGACCGCGGACGCCCTCAAGGCAATAGGTGCGGCGTCATACCGCACATCTGGTAGGAGGCAAACCGCACCAGGCCGTGAGGTCAAACGGCACCAAAGCGTGAGGGCCGCCTGCTTGTGAGGTCAAACCACACATTTTGGTGAGGTCGATCCCCACCGATGGGGGAGGTCAAACCGCGCCGGCGCGTGATCGCGATCCTCACCACTCCGTGAGGTCAAACCGCACCAGGGCGTGAGCTCAAACCACGGATGTTTACCCTTCAGGGCCGGGAGCCCAGGTGCTTTAGCCCTGGGAGGAATGCCTCCGCATCACCCGCGCGCGGGTACCCGGCTTTAGCCCCTATCTTTATCCACAAATCACTTTGCCTCCTCGCTGCACGTAAATGTGGCATACTTGGTAGACTAGCGACATGGATATTCAACGCACCGTAACCATTGCGTTGCCTGACGACGCCGACCTGCGGGCGACACTCGCGGCCTTCCGCGACGTGCAAAACGCGGTCGCCGTGGACGCCTTCAACGGGGGATCGCCGTTGGCGGCGGTCGCCTTGCAGCGCGTCGTCTACGGGCGCGTCAAGGGGACCTTGAATAGCCAAATGACCATTACCGCCTTGCGATTGGTAGTCGGCGCCTATGCCTCTGCCGTCAAGGGGCGCAATCGGCGCATCCGCGACGAGGCGCGGCGCAAGAAACGGCATGAGGCGAAGGGATGGCGCTACACGCCCAGGCAGATCAAGTCCTTGTCCGTCTGTGACACTCCGCTGCCGCTAAAGCGGCGCGGTTTCTCGGGACGCGCGCAAGGGCACGCCACGAGCCAGGTCCGCCGTGTCCGGGCGGCTACTGCTCCGTATGCGAACAAACGGGCGCAGATACATGGTGTGGAGCGGCGTCGGCACTCGCCCCACCGCGTGATAGAGATACCGGGAGAGAATGTTGGCGGCGCCCACCACATCCCGCGCGCCCCGGAAACCGCAGGCCCGGCACGCATAGACGCGCCCCCGTGGTTTGTGCCGCGCCCCACAACCGGGGCAGGTTTGACTGGTATAGGCTTTGCTCACGTCGTCGATCACGGTGATCCCGACCGCCGCCGCCTTGTAACCGATAGAGCGGCGCATGGCGCCGTGACTCCAGCCGCTCACTTTCTGCTGTTGTTCCTTGGCTAGCCGCCTCCCGTTTCCTACGTCGCGCACGTCACCAATCGCCAGCGTCCCCACCTGATGCGCTTGGGCCCGGCCCACCACGGCCCGGCTGGCCTTGTGCAAGAGGTCGCGCTGGCGCCGCTGCTGCTGGGCCAGGAAGCGGTTCTTGCGTCGCTGAAGGCGCTTCCAGCGGGACGAGCCCTTGGTTCGCTGGCCTTGCCTGACCTGAAGAACGGCTAGGCGCTTGTGGGTGTACTGAACACTCGCACGGAGAGACCGACAGGAGATGACCGCGGCATGGCGGCCATCGGTGAGGGCGGCGGGATGGATCTCGCCGAGATCCACGCCCGCCACGCCGGTCGCGGTGGTCACTTGGGGCGACATCCCATCCTCGATCACCAGATGCCAGGCGTAGTGCCGCGCCGCCTGGTCCCAGACCAACCGCGCCTCGGCGAATGCCGTCCCGGGAAGCTGGGCCAAGGACGCGGGTACGGGCACGCGCAGCGGGGCCAGCCCACGGGCCCGCGCCAGCAGCAGCGTCCCGTCCTGATGTCGGATCCCGGTGTTCTTCCAGATAGAGGTACGGTAGTATTTGCGCTTGAGAGGATAGTGGGCATCCGCGAATCCCGCCGCCTTGAGGGCGCGGGCCGTCTTGCAGGCTTTATAGAAGCCCTGCTGGGCTGCGTCCCGGCTATGGGCGTGGAGGGTAGACGGCCCCAGGCTATCCTCCACCCGCTCGCCAGCCCGCGGCGAGAGCCAATGGCCGCTCTTGCGGTAGACGCGGTAGTGCCGGACCAGGGTGTTGGTGTAGACACGCCCGCTCTCCCGATTGAGCGCGTCGGCCTCCTCCTTGGGGAGGGAACAGGCGAAGGTGTGGGTGCGGATCATCGAAACCTCATGCCTCCATCGTACCGCGGGACAGGCCACCCGCCACCCGGGTTTTCCGGATCAATCCGCGCGAGAAGCCACGCCTATCCGCTGGGGTTGAAACCCCGCGGCTTGCGGCGGGCTCCGTTTCTGTCACTTCGAGCGTCTGGCGGCCATGTTCCTGGTCGGCCAACGGGGGAGGGATGCCGACTTTCGTCAAGACGGTTCGTTGTCCATCTGGATGGTCGGTGGGCGGAAACGCATCCCCTACATGGTCGTGCCCGCGCACCGTGCGTTGTTCGACGCCGCGAAGGAGATTGACTCGGTGACGGTGATTGAACGGGGCGGGAAGCTCTATGGGCGCGTGGCCTTGACCCTCGACGCGCCGGAGCCGAAGAGCGTCGTGCCCGTTGGTATCGACCTCAAAGAGACAAACGCGCTCGTGGCGGTCGATGCGGATAACCGTGAGTTGTTCGTTAGCGGGTTGGCAACCAAGGTCAGAAACAAGCGTACCATGCAGGCGACGAAGCGTGTGCAGCGGAAGTTGGCGACCAGGAAGGCAGAGGGCAAGGATACCAAAAGTGTCCGGCGCGTCCTCAAACGGCTGTCTGGTCGTCGCTCCCGCAGGACACGCGACTTCGCCCGCGTCACCGCCAAGTGTTTGGTCGCATGGGCGCCCGCTGATGCCATCCTCGTGTTCGAGGACTTGCGGATGGGGCAACCCGCTAAGGGACTGACGCGCGGCGTCGCCCTGCGGCGCCGCCTCTCGCTCTGGCAGCATCGGGCGATCCGTACCGCGGTTGAGAGCAAGGCGCAAATGGCCGGTATTGCCGTCGCGTTTGTTGATCCCGCCTACACCAGCAAAAACTGTAGCCGGTGAGGGTTACGCGGTGTACGGAAGCGTCACTCATTTACCTGTCCTTCCTGCGGCATGACCATGCATGCTGACCGTAATGCTGCCGTGAATATCCGGCAGCGCTTTGTCCAGTCTCGGCTGGACGCGGCCCCATCAGTGGCCGCCGAAGCCCTGCCCCTTGTGGGTGAGGGCAAGCCCAATCGCTTGAGCATTGGGTAACTGACGCGAGGACGTGCGATCAGGTGCCCGCCCAAAACAAGGTGATTAGCGCCATGGCGTCGATCGGCAGCGGATCGGGTCGGTAGCCGTCAAGGAGTTCCTCCTCGACCAGCCCCGCCATGGCCCGGGCAAGACTGGCGTTTGCTTGGTCGGCGCGCCGGTTGGTGATCCCACCGATCGAAAGGAGGGCGGCGCGAGTTAGAGTGACGCTAGTTTGCCCGGGCCCGGTTGCTCCCCGGTAGTGCAGGAGATATTCGCGGAGTTGCCGCATAGCCGGCGACCGGGAACCGCCCCTGGCCCTCCCGTTGCTGGCCTGGGGGAGCCCCGCCCGCGGCAGCAAGCTATAGGCTAGACCCGGGCTCCCGTCCGTCTGGCGTACGCCCGAATACCACAGAGGGTTGATATGGATCGAGACCGTCTCCGGCAATCCCTGACGAAAGACCTCAATGGGCGAGATATGACTTGTCTCCTCGTCGGTGGCATAAGCGATGGCCGAGAGTAACGGGGCAAGAAAACCAACCGACTGCGCCCCGCGTCGCTTGATCCGCTGCTGAACCCCGATATGCAGCAAGTGGAGGGATAGCAAGGTAGTGGAGAGTTTCTTCCGCGCGTCCGAGCGATGCACGCCTCGATTGTCTCGACTGAATCCCAGACGGTCAAGAAGGTCGTTCAGGCTGATCGTCAGTTGCGGTCGACGCCAGTTCGGCGGATCATTGGCAATGGCGAACAGCGTGAGCATGACCTCGGCGGCGAAGTCGTTGATCGCGGCGCGGGCAATGGTCACCGCCGCCTCGGCCAGCGCGGCGGGCTCCATGCCGTCACCGTAGGCCACCCGCAGCGTGGTGTTGTTCGCCCGTTCGAGCACCCAGCCGTCGCCGGACATCTGCCCTTGTTCGTCGGCCAGCGGTTGATGAATGCGCCGGCGGGCCGAGAGGTAGAGCGTATCCACCCCGACCATGCCTTCTTGTGCTTCACCGAGAATACGCTCGCGGAAGGCGCGCTCCGATTCCTCGAGTAATTGGCCGGTGAGCGGATCAGCAGGGAGGATGGCCCAACCATCGCCCAGGTTGGCGACGTCACTCATGATCGGCGCTTTCCAAGCGCTCAAGCAGCGCCGCTGCGCTCGGTTCGTGTCGGGCCAGCACCCGGACCAAATCGGCAAGAAGAAGCAGGGCATCGCGGAGGATAGCGGGCTCGATGGTGTGAGCGCGACCCGTACGGACCACCAGACTAAGCACGGAGAGCGGATCCGGCGCCGCGTTCGCCAACAGCGAGGCGATGTCGGACGGCAGTTGCGTGACCGCCGCCGATCCGCGCGGGTCAAACAGTGCGACACCGCCCCCTTTTTGCGGGGGGTCAAACAGTGTTTGACCCCCCGCAAAAAGGGGAACCCCGGTATCGCGCCCGGCGGGGCTCGCCGAGTCGGACTCAATGCCTGCTGGACTCTCGATCTGGGGCGTCGTTTCGGCTGCTTCGCCGGCGGTGCGCGGGTCGGAAGCGGAGGACGTATCTCGCTGGGCGGCGACCCCGGCGCCGGGGTCGCCTGCTTCTGGTAGAGTGGCCGTGACGCGTGGAGTGGGCGGGCGGGTGCGCCGTGGGTGGGCGGCACCATCGGCCAGGAGGCGGGCCCGAACCGCCGCCATATCATTGGCTTGCAGCCGCTCGCCTAGCCGGGCGCGCTCGCGAAATGGGAGTTGCTCCTCGTCCGGCAGCTGCTGGATCAGGCGTGCCGTACTGGCGGCGATTTGGCGGCGTTCCACCGCGTCAGCCAAGACTTGGTCGCCTAGCAGGCGCAAGCGCGACCGCACCTGTTGGTCGGAGATATGCAGGCGCGTGGCCAACCCGCGCGGCGAGAGCTGTTCCAGATCGATCAACTCCTGATAGGCGCGCGCTTCATCGAGGGGCGCCAGATCTTGACGCAGGAGGTTTTCGGTCAGTTGGAGAATCCGCACGTCGACGGCGTTGGTTTCGCGCACGACCACGGGCACCGTGCCCAACCCAGCCCGGCGCGCCGCCTCCAGACGTCGGTTTCCCGCCACGAGCCAGTATGGCGGCCCGTCCTCGGCAATGTGGGCGGGCCGGACGAGCAGCGGTTGGAGAATGCCAAACTCCGCGATGCTCGCCGTCAGATCGGCCAAACGTTGCTCGCCCTCATCATGGCGCCAGTTTTGCCTCGGCTGCGTGGGATCAGGCGCGATATCGGCGATCGGCATTTCCAGCGCCCCCGGCAACCGGACGGGCTCAAGCCTTGGCGGACGCACCACGCCGAGACCCTGGGCCCGGCCAAGCACCGGGGTTACGGTGGTCCGCCGACTAGGCGCGGGCATGCGCGAGTTCCCGCGGCTCGGCCCAAAGGGCAAGCCGATCCTCAAGGCGATCGGCCAGGCGACGGTAGGAGGCCAGCACTGGCGCCCGCGCATCCCACCGCGAGAGGGGAAGGTGGGCATTGATCGCCTTCTTGATCGCCACCGCGTAGGGGATCGGATCGCTCACCAACTCACCATAGGCGCGGCGGAGCACCTGGATACCGGCATCGTCGACCGTATCGCGCTTGATCCCATTCGGCACGATGGCGAGCGGCGCCGCGTGCGGCACCTCGTCCTGTTCCAGTTGCTCCAACAGCCCAAGCGTATCCACCAGGGCATCCAGATCGTGCTGGGTGGCCATCGTAGGCAGCAGCGCCCAGCCTGCGGCAATCAGACTGCTTTGCAAGGCGAAGTTCAGCGCGGGCGGCGTATCCAGCAGGAGCAGATCATAGCCGGTGAGCGGGCGCAACACCCGCGCCAGTCGATTAAACTGCCCGGGCGTATCCTGCAGGGCGCGATCCGCGCGCATGATACTCATGTCACCAGGCAGTAGATCCAGGCCGGCGGCGGTGGCGATCACGCAGTCGCGGACGGTAAAGCTAGGGTCAACCAGGCAGGCGCCGATCCCAGGCGTGTCCAGGGAGGGCGTGAGGATACGGGTGAGCGAAGCCTGGGCGTCAAGATCCCCGAGCAGGACCCGCACTCCGCGCTCGGCCAAAACGCCAGCCAGGTGCAAGGCGGTCATCGTCTTGCCGACCCCGCCCTTGCGGTTCGCGACAGCGACAATCCGGGCGCGATCCATGCCTACCCTCTCTCCGCTGATTCGCGATCAGGAACACCCGCCAAGACAGCCGCCACCGGCCGGCGGGGTCGCCCTGGTGGCCGCCGGCCCACCAGCACCAGATCCTGGCGGGCGACGACCCAGCGTCCCCCCACCTTCCGGGCCGGTAACCGTCGAGTACGCAACAGCACCCGCATGCGATCCGTGCCAATGCCAAGGATACCCGCCGCTTCGTCGACCCCAAGCAAGTCCTGCAGTTCCATGCAGGAAACTATAGTGTATCTCGACTATTTTTGTAAGGATGTTATACACGCTGGCACGGTCATTGATTTAATTGAGCCCTGGTCATAAATAGCGAGCCGCGGCGAGGACACCTCACCGCGGCCAGCGCATGGATCTGGGCCAGGAGTGCGGGCGTCTGCCGATGGCGGCGCGGCCGTCTGGCAGGTGGCTCCTCGGGCGGCGGATCCGCGAGCAGCCGGCCCTCCTCAGCCGAGACGCTGCCGACCCACCGGCGGACCGTGTTGCGGGATAAGCCCGTTTGGCGCGCGATGGCGCGCGCCGAGAGGCCGCGTGCCGCCAAGCTTTGGACCAGCGCCACGCCTTCTGCCCGTCGGCGGTGCCGAAGATACCAGCGATGCACGGCTGGGTCGTTTGGATCATCACTGGGTGGCACCGCACGCAGCGGCCCACTCTAGCCCAGGTGCGTCGGCGGCGGTTGGGGTGCGCTCGGCAGGGATTTGCGCACCTGATGGATCACGGCCATCGCCGCTATCGTCAGGTGTCGGGTCTCATGAAAAGGGCAGAGTTGGTGTGCTGCCTGGGGCCACACTGCGGCCAGCACCTGCGGATACAGGCTCGACCCGTCGGTGATCACTTCGTCTGGTCGAATGCCTATCCGGGCTAGGCGCTGCAAAAAGTGCTCGACGACGACGCTGTCCATGTGCTCCTGCACCAATTGGTAGCCGATCAGCCGATCCCCCTGCGCCGCCGCCGGGTCGACCGCCACCAGCAACGCCAGGTGACCTTGGTACACCTCGTCGACACACAAGATGCCGGAGAAGTCGGACACCACCATTCCTGGTAGGGCGCGTCCAGCTCCAGTGTGCTGAGCACCTGTACTGGCTACCCATGACGTCCGTCAGAGAGAGTTGTATAGGAAGCACGCTACGCAGCCCGTCGGTAGTCATGGTGCAAGCCGCCCAACACCGGGACTGCGGAGATGTGCTCGCCACCCTGCGCCGCGACGGGTGCCGTTACGT